>Ga0302324_100007044_pt1 | contig 24023 bp, 11 predicted proteins | sample Palsa_T0_1_FD_201949 | JGI IMG/M metagenome (GOLD analysis project Ga0302324, IMG submission 201949) | Peat permafrost microbial communities from Stordalen Mire near Abisko, Sweden - Palsa_T0_1 | ecosystem: Environmental > Terrestrial > Soil > Palsa > Peat permafrost | place: Sweden: Abisko... | reverse complement strand
ACGACATTGCGCAGCAACACCGGCGTCGAGTCGATGACGTTGAGCACCACGTCGATGTGACCGTCATTGAACAGGTCGCCAAAAGCCGCGCCCCGTGCGGAGACCACGACCGCTAACCCGCTGCCGGTCGCCGCCGGCACCTCCTCAAACTTCGATCCGTTCAAGTTTCGGAACAATAGTGGACGCTGAGCAAACGTCGTACCCCAATCTTGTTTATCGACCCCGGGGTAGACGTGTCCATTGGCGACAAAAATATCGAGCAAGCCGTCGTTATCGTAGTCGAGGAATCCGGTTCCCCACCCCAGGAAGGGAATGGTCACATTCGCGATGCCGGCCGCATAGCTGACGTCCGAAAAGCTGGCATCTCCGTCGTTGCGGTAAAGAGTGTTGTAGTCGTCGGAGAAATTCGTAATGTGAAAATCGACACGGCCGTCGCGATTGTAATCGCCTACCGCAATGCCCATCGACGCCTGCTCACGCCCCTCATCGTTTAAAGCAAATCCCGAGAGATAACTGATGTCCTCAAATGTGCCGTCGTGCTTGTTCCGGTAAAGATACTTTGGCACGGAATCATTGGCGACCAGAAGATCGAGCCAACCATCATCATCGACATCCACAAAAACCGACGCCAGCCCGTAATACCCTCTGGGATCGGAAACACCTGCTTTCACGCTCACATCGGTAAAAGTGCCATCGCCGTTATTGTGGAAGAGATGGTCGCTTTCTCCCGGAAGGCCCCGCGGACCGCACATCACGTTGATGCCACGAAACTGGCAGAAGCCCGCTGGAATGCCGCCTTTGCCGGCAATAGGGGGGTTGTCAGGGTCGAACTTCACGTAGCCCGGAACGAACAGATCCAGCAACCCATCGCGGTCATAGTCACCCCAGGTCGCACCAGTTGACCAGCCTCCTAAGGTGACCCCCGCCTTTTCTGCGACGTCCGTAAACGTGCCATCGTGGTTGTTGTGGTACAGGCGATTCTTGCCGAAGTTGGAAACGTAAATGTCTGGCCAGCCATCCCCGTCGTAATCTCCGACCGCCACGCCAAAGCCCCAGCGCTCATTCGCCACCCCGGCTTTTTCCGTGACGTCAGTGAACGTCCCATCGTGATTATTGTGCAGGAGCATGGCCCGCGGCGGAGCCTCCTTGCCCTTTAACGCCGGAAACGTTGACCCGTTCAGCAAATAAATGTCGATCCAGCCATCATTGTCATAGTCAAGAAGCGCCACTCCCGAACCTGGCGTTTCCAGGATTGTGGTCTTCTCGGGAGTTCCCGACCTGTGGTGGAACTTGTCTAGACCGGATGCATGCGTGATGTCGGTAAAGATCACGGGAGCGCCGTCGACAAAGCCCCCGGCCGTAATGGGGCGAGACAAAGCGTCCTTCACCGGGGCGTGAGCAACACCGGTGCTCATGCCGCCTTGCTGTTCCCGGGCATCCTTGGGCTCCGGATTTTGTGCCGCGGCTCTCCCCGGCAGCGCCATCGCCATTGCGACGAGAACTACTCGACCCGCTGGTCCCCAACTGACACCGCAGATCAATTGTCGCGAGATGTGACGCGAGATTTGACGCGAGATGAACGTTGGCATTGAATCCAGACGAACGCGCAGTATTCCGTGAATCTTCTCACACCGCGAGCGCCCCGGTCCAACCAGAGTCATCGATTGCTGCCGGGGTAGGTACGAAGGTGAAACTGCTGGTAAAAGACTTGACATTCATCGGCGGCATGAATCACGATACTGACTGACAAACCGCTTTAGTGGCATTACAAAACCGCTTTAATTGGGATTATCTGTTCGAGTAAGACGGTGCGCCGGGATTCCCCCGGTTTCCACGGGTTGACCGAAGCCGTACTGCGTAGAAGCGGAAGGCTGCTTCCAAGACAATGACTCGAACACGCGTTCCCCTCCCATCGAAATCGCTTTCCCCGGCCAAGCCGGTGAGCCTGCGAACACTGGCAGAATATCTGAAGCTGTCCCCGGCCACGGTTTCTGTGGTGATCAATGATTCGCCGGCGGCGAAGGCGATTCCGAAGCATACAAAGGACCGCGTGCTGCAGGCGGCACGGAAGCTGCAGTACCGCCCGAATTTCTTTGCCCGGTCCTTGAGTCTCAAGCGCGGATTCATGGTGGGCGTCCTCGTGCCCGAGATCAGCGAAGGCTATGCCGCGGCGATCATGCGCGGTATCGAGGATCAGTTATTGAGTGAGGGCTATTTTTATTTCGTGGCCAGCCATCGCGGCAAGCCGGATTTGATCCAGGAATATCCCCGCATGCTGATTGATCGTGCGGTCGAAGGCATGATTCTCCTTAATACTCCCGTGCTGCAGGCGTTGCCGGTGCCATTGGTAGTCATCTCAGGACATCACAGGACACCTGGCGTAACCAATATCACCGTCGATAACAAGAAGGCGACTTTTGCGGCCCTTGAACATCTTGTCGGGCTGGGACACCGGCAGATTGCGTTCTTCAAAGGACATCGCGGCAGCTCGGATACGGAGTACCGCTGGAGAGGCGTTCTGCAAGCCGCAGCAAAACTAGGCATTAAAGTGCGCCCAGAGTTAACCATCCAGTTGCAACGTGAGGTGGAAAACCCCGGGCCTTCGGTTCCGGAAGAAGGTTATGTGACCGCGCAGGAATTGCTGGCCACCGGCAAGCGCTTTACCGCCTTGTTTGCCTTCAACGATATTTCGGCGATCGGCGCGGTGCGCGCGTTTCGCGATGCGGGATTGCGCGTACCCGAAGACGTTTCCGTGGTCGGCTTTGACGATATCCAGGCAGCAGCGTATCTGATTCCACGACTCACCACCGTGCGGCAACCGCTGCGGCAGATGGGAGAGATGGCCGCCAGGCAGTTGCTGATGCGCATCTCCAATGGCAAGGGGAAAGTGCCGCAGTTGATTTCGCTGGCGCCGGAGCTGGTCGTGCGCGAGTCGACCGGTCCGGCCCCCTCGTCGTAAATGGAGTAACTGTGGGCGGTGGTCACACATCATCATGGTTTCGCCGATTCCTTTTTTACGGGTTCGGACCGCCGGTAAACGCGCACGTAATCAACCAGCATGCTTTGTGGAAATACCGTGGTGGAGTCCGGACTCCCTGGCCAGTCGCCGCCAACCGCCAGATTAAGGATCAGAAAGAAGGGCTTATCGAAAACCCACTTCCATCCGGGTTTAAGATCACCCCGTGTGCGTCGCACATAGACATCCTTATCGACGTAGAAGCTGACGGACTCAGGATCCCACTCGATGGCGAAGATGTGGAAATCGTCAGCGAAGCGCCGCTGTCCGGAAAGAGGGCCGGAAAGAGGGCCGGAAAGAGTGTAGGGTGCTTCGAGGCCGGTGGTGCCGATATATCCGGGGCCGTGAATCGAACCATGAATAATGGCGGGCTCTTTTCCGATGTTCTCCATGATGTCGATCTCGCCGCATGCGGGCCAGCCCACCCTGTCGATGTCGTCACCGAGCATCCAGAAAGCTGGCCATATGCCTTGACCGTCCGGAATTTTGATGCGGGCTTCGAAGCGGCCGTAAGTTTGGGAAAATTTGCCGAAGGTTTTGAGACGTGCCGAAGTGTAGTTTCGTTCGACTCCGTCGGGGCCGATGTATTTCTCTTGGAGCGCCCTGATCACCAGGTTGCCATCCTGCAACGATGCGTTCTCGCTGTGATCGGTGTAGTACTCAAGCTCGTGGTTTCCCCAGCCTTTGCCGCCGGTTTCGGCAATCCACTTGGTACGATCAATCGGGGATCCGTTGGGACCGCTGAATTCGTCGCTCCAAACCATCGTCCAATCGCTGGTTGGAGGTGTCGCGGGATTCTGCGAAAAGCAGTTGATCGCCATGCTGATAATGGCAATGAGCGCACAAAGCGAGAGAGTCCGTATCCGTGCGGTTTGCATAAAGAACTCGAACTCCAGGTGCAAGCACCTTGCCGTGGAAACCCGGCATTCATGAGTTGTGAGCTGGCACATTATTGCAAACAAACCAGGTGCAAACAAATCAGGAGAATGCGATGTCGATGGAAAAAACGCGGCGCGAGTTTTTGAGATCAACATCTGTGGGATTGGCGGCCCTCGCCACGTCCCGCGCATTGCCCGTCTTTGGTATCAACGCTGGCATCGACGCCGGCATCGACGCTCCAAGCCAGGCGGGCCACGCGGGAGAGATCGCTGCCTGGGTGACGAGCGAGAAAGGCCGCTTTGCTCGCACCAATGGCCTTCGCTGGCGGACCGCGTCGGCCAAGCCTTCCGAGCCGGCGATTGTCCTCGACCCGGACAAGCAATACCAGACGATTCTAGGTTTCGGGGCGGCATTTACTGACGCTGCTTGCTATATGTTCAACCAGCTCTCGCCCGCGGACCGCGAGCCGCTGTTTCGCGAGTTGTTTCATCCCGCGGAGATGGGGCTCAATGTTTGCCGTACCTGCATCGGATCGAGCGACTATTCGACCAAGGTGTACAGCTACGACGAAGGCGAGTCGGATCCGGAACTGAAGCGCTTTTCGATTGAGCACGACCTTCCCTACATCTTGCCGATTTTGCGGGAAGCTCGAAAAGTAAATTCCGAAATGTTTCTCCTTTCCTCACCTTGGAGCCCGCCCGGCTGGATGAAGTCGGGAGGGTCCATGCTGGGCGGTTCAATGCGACGCCGATTTATGCCGGCCTACGCAAATTATTTCCTGAAATTTCTTCAGGCCTATGCGGAGCAGGGCGTGCCGATTCAGGCCGTCACCGTACAAAACGAAGTGGACACCGACCAGGACGGGCGAATGCCGGCATGCATCTGGCCGCAGGAATACGAAATTGAGTTCGTCAGTAAACACTTGGGGCCTTTGCTCGAACAACAAAACCTCTCCACGAAGATCTGGATTCTCGATCACAACTACAACCTTTGGGGCCGCGCCGTTGCGGAGCTCGACGACCCGGGCTTGCGAAAGTATTGCGACGCGATTGCCTGGCACGGATACGTCGGAACTCCCGAGATGATGTCCCGGGCGCATGAGGCTCATCCCGACGCGGAAATGCATTGGACCGAAGGCGGCCCGGACTACACCAGCCCCGATTATCTGACGGACTGGGCAAAGTGGGGACACAGGTTCACCGCGGCTCTGCGCAACTGGTGCGTGTCGCTCACCGGCTGGAATCTGGCTCTCGACGAGCGCGGCCGGCCGAACATCGGGCCATTTTCTTGTGGAGGCCTGGTGACGATTGACTCCCAGACTCGCGCGATCACACGCAGTGGACAATATTGGGGCATGGCACATTTTTCCCGCGCCATTCGCCGGGGCGCGCGCCGCTTCGATTCCGAGAGCACTCTGCCGGGAATCAGCCATGCGGCGTTCGCCAATCCGGATGGAACACGAGCACTGGTCGTAACCAACTCAGGCGAGGCCCAGACGGCAACGGTACAAATGGGAGCGACGCAGGCCGACATCACTCTGGACAAAGAATCCGTAACCACATGGTTGTGGTCGAAAGAAGCGCCGTAGACCGGCCCAGGCATGCGTGGGTCAACGGGATGGAAAAGTCCCTCGCTACTGCAGCTTTGCGTACTCCGCTTTGGCTTCTTTCAGGATAGGAACATCGGGGTCGGCGTCTTTCCAGAGGGCTAAGAAGTCCTGATAGGCGGACTTGGCCTTGCTGGTGTCGCCGGCGAGCGCGTAGGCGCGACCGAGCCCGAGGTGTGCAAGCGCGGCGAGGGGATAATTCAAAACAATTCCGCGGTGGTCGAGCAGTTTCTGGAATTCGCGCGCGGCGGCGTTGCCATCGTGTGCGGCAAGGTATGCTTCTCCTCGCAAATACGCCGGGTACATCGTGCCGATCTGGTACGGCGGAGGCTCACCGAGTTCGTAGGGAGCCACGGCCTCGAGGTCGACGACGGCCTCGGCGGGTTTGTGGTCGGCCAGATCAATGGCGGAGTGCAGGGTTGGAAACCAATATAACTTCAGCGTCGTATTCGTGGGATAGTCTTTCTCCAATCCGTCTGTGATCGCCCGGGCGCGCTTCAAGTCGCCGGCTCGCGCCATGGCGAGAGCGGCCTGCACCTTAACATCTCTTCCCGGAGCCAGCGCCAGCGCAGCGGTGGCTTCACGCAGCGCCTCCGTGGAGTTGTCGAACTCAGCCTCCCGCAGCGCACCACTTGCCTGCCACAGGCCGGCGGTTTCTTTGGAGTCCGCGCGCACCGCTGAGTCAGTTGCGCGACGCGTGTAATCTCGCGCCGAAGCAAGGCGCCCGTAATAACCTTCCGTGTCGGCTTGCTGGGAGAGCAGTGGGTCTTCTTCGCCGGGCTTGCCCGCGCCCCAGGCGACATGTTGCGCCATCAGCGCGGTGTTGTTTTGGAGGAAGGCGACGTAGTAGCGCATCATATGGATCAATTCGCCATCCAGTTTTCGCGATGCGGCCTGGTCAAGAGTCGCTTTGGCGCCGTCAATGTTGTTGGTCGCCAGCTGCGTCAGCGCCAGGTTGTTATAGTTGACTAGACCGGAAGGATCGAGGCGAATCGACTCCTGCGTCTCAGGAATCGCCTGATCGTATTGTCCTAAAGAAGCGTAGTTGGCCGCGAGGTTCCCATGAGGCACCGAGTCCAGCGGATAGCTTTGCGCCCAAAGCTGGTAGGTTTGCGCCTCCTTCTCGAGTTCACCGGTTACTACGTAATAATAGTTTGCCGAAATTCTCAGTTTCTCGCGTTCGCTAACCCGGTCGCGCATCTCATATGCCTTCTTCAGGTTTTCAGCGGCTCGGCTGGGCTGTCCGAGGTTAGCGTATTCGAGCCCGAGCAGTGCATAAGCCAGCGCAAAGTTGGGGTCGAGTTCGATGGCCCGCTTCTGGAACGAGATGCCCTCGGCAGGTCCTTTCTCACGGGATACCCGCACGCCCATGCTGAAAGCCTTCAGCGCCTCCAGAGAAGAAGTAGTCGCCTCAATCGGAACATCGAACTTCTGCACCGAGGCCAGCGATTCACCGAGTCGGGTGCGCATCTGGGCCACGACCTGGTCCAACGTTTTCAAAACCGTCTCTTTGGCGGAAGCCTCAGCCTGCTCTTTGGCAAGCGTGTCTCCGGTGTTGCAATTGACCGCCTCCAATCCAATAATGTACTGCGAGCCCAGGCTTGAGATCGAGCCCTTCAACAATGCTTTAGTGCCGGTGCGAACGCAAATCTCACGAGCCATGTCGGGCGTAACTTTGTCGTTCGCGGCGCGGCCCATCAGCTGTAAGGTCTCGCCTACGCGCCGATCTGACAGGATATTGAGAAACGGCGATTGGCCCAGATCGACGGCGAGCGCCTGCTTGAGCGCGTCATCGAAAACCGGATCTGCGGTGGTGTTGTCGAAGTCGGTCAGGACGATGGAATCCTTCTCGGTGAGCGGAGCCGTCGCAACCGGACGTGTGCGGTAGTAGTAGAGGCCCGCGCCTGCGAGCGCCAGCACAATAAGAACCGCGGGCACGGCAATCTTCCAGAGTTTCGCGCCTGTCGTCGACGTTGTCGTTGTCGGAGCGCCGCTTGCCGAAACTGCCGGCGCGGAAGCTCCGGTCGTAACCATCCGGCCCGATGATTGTGAAACTGCGGCGTTGGAAGGATTTGATGCCGGCCGCGATGTGGAAGCCGATGGCGCCGAATCCTCGCGGCCAGGTGCCGCCGTAGTCGACACCGCCGCGCCCGATCGTTTCGATTCGAGGTCGCGTTTCAGGCGCTGCAGTTCCGCACGCACATCGGAAGCATGCTGATAGCGAAGGTCGCGATCTTTTTCCAGCGAGCGTGTGATGATGTCCTCGAGCTTCGGTGGAAGGTCGGGATTCAGCCGCACCGGAGGTACCGGATCTTTCTGAAGAATTGCCTCAAACACCAGCGCCGTTGCGTCCCCTCGGAACGGGAGCGTGCCGGTGGCCATTTCGTAGAGGACCGTGCCCAGAGAAAAGAGGTCGGTGCGGGCGTCGAGCGGCTTGCCGCGCGCCTGTTCCGGAGACATGTAGGCCACGGTGCCAACCGTGGAGCCCGGACTGGTGAGATGATCCATGGTGTCGCCGGCCTGGGTGGCATCCACTAGCGAGCTGGTAGCGCTCCCCGGGGTTAGTTTGGCGAGTCCGAAATCGAGAATCTTGGCGTGGCCGCGGTCGGTAACAAAGATGTTCGCAGGCTTGATGTCGCGGTGGACAATACCCTTGGAGTGAGCGGCATCGAGCGCGTCGGCTATTTCAATTGCCAAATTGAGTATGGTGTGGACGTCCAGCGGCCGATGTCCGATGGCGTGCTTCAACGTCTCGCCGTCGAGGTATTCCAGAACGATGAAGGCGCGGCCGCCTTCTTCGCCAATGTCATAAACGGTGCAGATGTTGGGATGATTGAGCGCCGAGGCAGCTTCGGCTTCGCGCTGGAAGCGGCTTAGCGCTTGTGGGTCGGCGGCAACTTCATCGGGGAGAAACTTCAGCGCGACGAAGCGATGCAGCCGCGTATCCTCGGCCTTGTAGACGACGCCCATACCACCGCCGCCGAGTTTCTCGACAATGCGGTAATGAGAAATAATTTGCCCGTTCACTCGCGCAAAATCTTACGTCGCCGAAGCGGGCAAGTCAATGAAAGCCATCTCCTGGTAGTGGTGCAGTTTGAATTGGTTTTGAAAGGGCCCGGCTTCAGGCGGGCCGTAAGCGTCGTATTTTCATTGCGGCTTTAGCCGCTGAGGGACGGCAATTTTCAAACTACACCACTACCCATCTCCTGCTCGAGTGGCAGCGCTGTTCAGTCGTTCTTCTTCCGTCTGCCTGCTGGTTCTCTGCTTCCGAGCACGAAACGGCATTCCTGCTCGAGCAAGGCCAACAGTTGGTCCAGGTGTTCGGTACGGGTGCGAAAGTTCACCGGGTTAATCCGGAACCACGATTTCCCTTTCAGTTCCGTGGTCGAGATCCAGAATTTCCCGCTCTGTTCGACTCGCCGCGCAACCTCGGCGTGCAACTCCTTGGATTGCGCATCTTCAGTGTGCGTTTCTTCAGTCTGCGCTGCGTCCGGCTCTGCGCCCCGATATCGAATGCAGATCGCCGACATCGGCGGCTCACTCGCCGCCTCGAATTCAGGATGTTTTGCCACCAGCGAATAAAGGTGTTTTGCCTGGCGCACATTATTGTCGACCCACTCCCCGATCTGTTTGGCCCCGTAGCGCTTGAAACTCATCCACACCTTCAGGCCGCGAAAACGCCGCGATTGCTCGAAGCTGTGAACGTAATACTGGTATCGTTCATTGGCGCGATCCAGCTCATCGGTGAGATAGGATGGCTTAATCCCGAAAGACGCCGTCAGTCGACGATCATCCTTGACCAGGATCGCTCCCGCATCCAGCGGCGCGTAGAACCACTTGTGTGGATCGATCGTGATCGAGTCCGCAAGCTCCAGCCCCTGATTCCGCATGGACCACGCATGCGAAAGCAACATGCCGCCGCCATAGGCGGCATCGGCGTGAAGCCACATTCCCTCGCGATCCGCAATCTTCCGCAGTTCGCGTACTGGATCGATGGCCCCGGTGTTCGTTGTACCGAAGAGGCCCACAATGCATAGCGGCCGTATGCCACGTTTATGATCCTCCGCAATTGCCGCCTCCAGGGCATCCAGCCGCACTCGAAATGTAGCGTCGGTCGGCAGCGCGCGCAGTGCGTTTCGGCCGAGGCCTACCGCGTCGACAGCTTTGTCCACCGAAACATGCCGCTCTTCGGACGCATACACGGCCCAGCGCTCCTGGACTCCATCGTGTTGAATGCGGTCGCCGGAAACGAAGTCCCGCGCCAACTTGAGCCCGATGAAGTTCGCCATCATGCCGCCGCTGGTGAGGTTGCCCCCAGCCTTCTCGTCGTACCCAGCGAGATCGGTCAGCCAGCGCACGGTTCGCCGCTCCATGGCCACAGCCGACGGACCGATCGTATAGGCTCCGAGGTTCTGGTTGAGCGCGGAACAGATGAAATCCGCAATAATGCCGACTGGATTGGGCGACGGAGTGATGAGTCCCATGTAGCCCGGGTGCCCGACGTGCGTGCAATACGGCAGAAGCTTCTCTTCCAGTTCTCCCAAGACCTTCTCTGGGGAGCTGGGATCCTGAGGCAGTGGTTCAGCAAAAAGCTGCGTCAGTGTGGCGGGTTCCACATCGGGGAACACCGGCTTCTCTTCGATGTGCTCCAAATAGTCGGCCAGCAAATCCACCACGCGGTGCCCAACTTCGCGAAATTCTCCGGGATTCATGAGTCCACCTGATGGTTCAATCTGATGCATGGTTTTTATACAGAATCCACGCCGTATTCAATCTAAACTCGCCCACGTGGGGACGGACGCATTCGTCCGTCCGGTACCCGGCACTGGACATTAGCCTACCGATGGAGAGACGGGCGCCCTCGCCCGTCCACTCCGATTAGAATCTGGCTGAAATTCCACCGCGAGCCTATTTTTGGCGCGCATTCAGCTTGTCGAGCGCGCGTTTCAACTCTTCAAGCTTCTGCCCAGCCTCTGCGAGTTTTCCTTCCGCCGTCAGACGCTGGTAGTCGCCGAGATCTTTGGCGGCTTCCGCGATCAGGCCGTTGAGATCCGCCGCGGGCGGAGGCGATCCATTCGATGCTGCGGCCCCTCGCAGCGGTTCGGCCGCAGCGGTTGCGGCACTTGTCGCGGGGGCGGTAAGCGACGAGGACGCTCCGCCAAACAGAGCGGCCATCGCCGATTCGAAGGTGGGTCCATACGCCAGCCGATCTTGCAGCGCAAGCACCACCAGCCGCAACTCCGGCATCGGACTCCGCTCGGCCTGCAGGTAAATCGGCTCTGCATACAACAGTGCCCGCCCGGTTGGAATCACCAGCAAAGCGCCGCGCCGCACGTGCGAGCCTTGCTGATTCCACAGCGTCAATTGTCCGGAAAGCTGCGCGTTCTGATCGATTCGCGCCTCGATTTGCAGCGGCCCGTCGACCAGCTTCGTCTTGGGAAAGTTGTAGACCACTGACGTCCCATATTGCGCGCCGTCGCTGCGCCCGGCAATCCAGCCAATCAGATTGTTCCGGTTGGCCGGCGTGAAAGGAAGAATCTCCGCAAACTCCACGCCCGTTTCGCCCGGAAGTTTCATCAGCACGAAGTTCGGCTGCATCGTCTGGCTTACCTGCTGACCGCCTTCGCCCATGCCGACTTCGGTGGCGACCGTCCACAGATCCTCGCGGTTGTAGAACGCTTCGGGATCCGTCATGTGATACAGGCCGTAAACTTCCGCCTGCAGTTTGAGCAACAACTCCGGGTAGCGCACGTGTTTGCGCAGGCCCGGCGGCATCATGGACGCGTCCTTGAACAGACTCGGAAAGATGCGCCGGTAGGCTGCGATGATCGGATCCTCGGGATCGAACACGTAAAACGTGGTCGTACCGTCGTAGGCGTCGACCACCACCTTGACGCTGTTCCGCATGTAATTAATAAGGTTGCTATCGAGCTGGTAATGGCTGGAGTACGGATAGCTGTCTGAAACCGTGAACCCATCCATGATCCATGACAGCCGGCCATCGTCGCCGAGAACGATATAGGGATCAGGATCGTAGGTGAGGAATGGCGCTAATGCCGTTACGCGATCGCGCAGGTTGCGCCGCATCAGCAGCCGGCTATCCTTGTTCACGTCATCGCTGAAGGGCAGCTTCGCGAGGTCGTCGCGATCGAGCGCGATCACGATGCGGCGCAGGAAACCGCCGAGCACGATGCCGCCATTGCCCTCGTACGACGTAAGGCTGTTGCTCGCGCCTTGCGGGTAGTTGAATTCCTTCTGCCGCGTCTTCACGTAGACGTCGGTATTGGTCAACTCGCCGAAATAGATTTCCGGGCGCGTCACGCTCAGGCTGCGCACCGTACTCTGGACCGGCATGTTGCTCAGAAGCAGTGTCGGCAGCCCTTCCGGCGTGAATCCATTCACAGGATTCATGGTGATGCCGTAGCCATGCGTGTAGATCAGTTTGTCGTTGATCCAGTTGCGGCTGCTCTCCGGGAGCTTGTCGACGTTCAGTTCGCGCGCGGCCAGCATCACTTCGCGAGTCGTGCCATCGATGACATAGCGATCGATATCGATGTCGGGAAAGTCGTAGTAAGTGCGGATTTCCTGAATCTGACGCAGCGTGTCCTGAAGTGCGCGCCAGTCCCACAGGCGGATGTTCTGCAGCGTAGGCTGATTGTTTGCCGGGTCGGCCGCCTCCACGGTTGTCTCCGCCGGAAATTCGCGCTGCGCGACCGCGTTCAATCCATAAGCCTGCCGCGTCAAGTCGGTGTTATAGACAATGTAGGGCTTCTCGCGAACCAGTTCGTTCGGCTTGACGATAAAACTGCTGACGTACCAGGCCACTCCCTGGAGTGCGATATAACAGACGGCGGCCGGAAGGATCGCCGCCACCAGCCAGCGTCCGCGCGGCATGCGCACCGCGTTTACGATTGCGATCGCCGCGCCCAGAACCAGCGCAAAACAAACTATGAGCAGCCCCGTAAGCATGACGTGCGCGTCCGTGTAGGTGACACCGCCGAAGATCGTATGATCCTCAAGCAACAACTCGAAGCGGCTGATATACACGCGCATCGCGAGGATCAGCAACAGGAACGCAAACGTGATCGAGAGCCCGCGCCAGGGCAGCGCGACGTAGCGGCTGAGACGCCCGGCGAGCACGCGGGTTCCGCCCGTAATCAGGATGAAGAAAACGGCAAGCAAACAGGTAATCACGGCCAGCGTCAGCAGCCAGCCGGCGATAAGCTGCCATGCGGGCAGGGCGAAGAGAAAAAAGTTCAGCGGCTTGCCAAAAATCGGGTCCGCGACCCGGCCCGTGGCGAGAGGCGCGTACCAGAAGAGCGCGAGCGTCGGCCACTCCACCATCATGCCGGCGCCGGTTGCCGCCGCAATCACGAGCGAAACACCGAGCGCGATGAGCCGCAGGACCGGCTCGACCGGCAGCTTCAAAGGCCGTCCGCCGATGTAAACCGTGTGGCCACTCGGCAAATCAGGCAGATGCGCCCGCTTCAGAGACAGAAACACTCCGTACAGAATAAGAAATGTGGCCGCCGTAAAAGCCGCGAACACTCCCCATTGCAGGCTCAATGTTTTCCAGAACACGCTCACGTAGCCGAGCGATCCGAACCAGAGCACGTCCACGTAATAGGACAGAGCGGTGCGACCGCCGAGGAGGACGGCGGCAAGAACGACGAGAATGATTATGAAACGGCGGCGCCGCTGCTGTGGTGGATGCTTCGGCGGCCAGTCTATCGACTCAGGCATTGCTCTGCTCCATTTCCCTTCTTTTATTCATTCCGCATGGTACTCCCTTCACTTCAAAATCAGTTCTCAGTTCTCAGATGAGCCACGTTCTACGCCCTTACGGAGAACCGAGAACGCTCAGGACGACAATTTTATTTGGATGGCGCTTTACCAAATTCGGTAATGGCCATCGTGGCGTCCGAGTTCGACTTTAAGCCCGAACAGCTGGCTCAGGGTTTTGGCTTGCAGAACATCTTCCTTGCGCCCGTCGGCCACAATCCGCCCGTTCGACATCAGCACGACTCGTTCGATCTCTGGAACAATGTCTGGCAATTCATGAGTTACGAGGATGATTCCAATTCCCGAGTTGGCCAGCGAGCGCATGGTTTCTCGAAGGCCATGCTGCGCCGAAATGTCCAAAGAGTTACAGGGCTCGTCAAACAGCAGCGCGGGCGGCTTGTGAACCAGGGCGCGGGCGATCAGGACCCGCTTAGCTTCTCCCGACGACATTTCCTGCACCGCCCGCTCCGCCAGATGGGAGACTCCCAGTTGGGCCAGGGCGGCCTCGGCCAACGCTCTGTGTTTCGAGTCGACCGTGTGATTCGGGAAGATGCGCGTGCTGCTGAAAAAGCCGGAGAGCACCAAGTCCATGCCGCTGGCCTCACCGGTACACGAAAACATCAGGTCGTTGGACACGATGCCCAGCAGGGAACGCAGTTCAAAGACGTTCCAGTTCTTCTGGCCGAGAATGGCCATGCTCGACCCTTCGCGAACCACGGGATAGCATTCACGGGTGATGGTCTTGATCAACGTGGATTTGCCGCAACCGTTCGGTCCGAGCACGGCCACATGTTCGTTCGCCTGCACGCGCAGGCTGAAATCGTCGAGGACGATTTTTTCTCCGCGCACTACGCGGATGTTGCGCAGATCGAGTAAAGGGGCCCGGTGGTCCACGCTGTCGAGTGATTCCACGTTACGGTTACGCCTTTTTCATGGACGTGGCGAATTGGCGCAAGACATCGATAAATGCAGTGGTCGCGCAGGAAAGCGTCCGGTCGCGGCGGTAGGCCAGCCCCAGTTCGCGGAAAAGTTCCACGTCCTCGAGATCGATCAGTTTGACTCTGCCGGCCGCTACTTCATCACGGGCGAACGACGCGCTGATCAGAGACACTCCGAGATCGGCGGCCACAAAACCTTTGATCATGCCGATGCTGGCCAGTTCCATTCGCACGCGTAGCTCGTCGCGATGAGGACGAAACAGTTTGTCCATGAGCCGGCGGGTGTGGCCCGTCTTCGGAAGCAGCAGGGGTTGTTTAACGATATCGCGGATGGCTGCCGTTTTATTTTTGGCCAGAGGATTACTCGGGCTCACCATCAGCATCAGCTTGTCCCGGAAGATCGGTTGAATTTCCAGGCTCGCGGACTGGATGGGCAAGGTCACAATCCCCACTTCGATGGAGCCGTTTTCCAGCTTCTCCGTGATTTTGTAGCTGAAGTTCCGGTAAATGTTGATCTGTACCGGCGGGTAGCGGCGGCAGTATTCCGCAAACACCTCGGGCAGAACGTAGAGGCAAGTCGCCTCGTTGGCGCCGACTCGGAGCGTGCCGCGGGGTGTGCTGCTGTGGTCCGCCACCGCCATCAGCGATTCCTCGCGCAGCAGTTTCAGCCGCTCGGCATAGTCATAGAGAATTTGTCCGGCCGGGGTGAGTTTTACAGTTTTGCCGGAGCGGTCGAGCAGGCGATCGCCGTACTCCTGCTCCAACTGGCGGATTTGAGCGCTGACCGCCGATTGGGAGCGGAAAACCTTCTCTCCCGCGCGCGAAAAGCTGCCCTGTTTGGCCACTTCCAGAAACGTGATGAGCTGATCGAAATCCATTGAGTTTGTGGCCGGATTATAACGGACGCCGCAGTCTTACGGGAAATTGGGCTGGACCTGCGGCCGAAACGCAAAATCTCGAAATTTGCATCTCTTGCATCGAAATTCTGAATTGTACTTTACGGTACGCCTGACGGTAACTAAGAAACTACAGAGCTGTGTTCCTGAGCGGAAGTGAGCCCCCCCGCGGACGGCTTTTGCCGCCCCAGTCCCAACTCATGAACCGGTGGATGCGGAAGCGGCCCTGTATGCCGCAAAATGCCCATGACGACACGCCTGAAAAAGACGAATGGTGCTCCCGCGGCCCAGGGTCTGTACCATCCTGCGCAGGAGCACGAGGCCTGCGGCATCGGATTCGTGGCCAGCGTCCGCGGCCAGAAAAGCCACGACATCGTAAGCAAGGGCATCCAGGTGCTGCTGAACCTGACCCACCGCGGCGCCTGCGGATGCGATCCCGAGACCGGCGATGGCGCCGGCATTCTGCTCCAGATTCCGCACCAGTTCTTTGTCCGCGAATGCCGCAAGTTAGGTTTCGAACTGCCCCGGCCCGGCGCCTATGGCGTGGGCATGACCTTCTTGCCGGTAGAGAAACACGAGCGCCTGCAATGTGAGGGAATTCTCGAGCGAATTATTCGCGAGGAGGGACTGACTGTACTCGGCTGGCGTGATACCCCCTGCTTCGCCTCGGCGATTGGCCGGGTGGCGCGGGGTTCGCAACCGTATATTCAGCAGATCTTTGTAGGCTGCGGCGCATTCACCGAAGAAGATGCTTTTGAACGAAAGCTTTACGTGGTGCGCAAGCGCGCCGAGAACGAGATGGCGGTGTCCGGCATCGAGGATGCGGAGATTTTCCACATCCCTTCGCTTTCCTGCCGCACCATCGTCTACAAAGGCCTGTTGCTCGCGCCGCAAATCACAAATTTCTACAAGGAACTTTCCGATCCTGACGTAACCAGCGCGTTGTGCCTGGTGCATCAGCGTTTTTCCACCAACACATTTCCAAGCTGGCAACGGGCGCATCCTTACCGTTACATCGCGCACAATGGTGAGATCAACACGCTCAAAGGCAACGTCAACTGGATGCACGCGCGCCAGTCGCTGCTGCAGTCTCCTTTGTTTGGAGACGACATAAAAAAACTCTTTCCCATCATCGCCCCGGACGGCAGCGATTCCGCGAACTTCGACAATGCCGTCGAACTTCTATTGCACTCGGGCCGCAGCCTGCCCCACGCCATGGCCATGCTCATTCCGGAGGCGTGGGCGGGAAATCCACACATGAAGCCGGAGAAGCGCGCCTTCTACGAATACCACGCCTGCCTGATGGAGCCATGGGATGGCCCCGCAGCCATAGCCTTCACCGACGGCCGAGTCATCGGAGCGATTCTGGACCGCAACGGCTTGCGCCCCGGCCGCTACGTGGTCACCAATGACGATCACGTCATCATGGCCTCCGAAGCCGGAGTCCTCGACATCGAGCCGGAACAGGTCAAGATGAAAGGCCGCCTGCAACCGGGAAAAATGTTCCTGGTGGACACGGTCGAAGGCCGCATCGTCCCCGACAAGGAAATTAAGCACCGCCTGGCTACGCGGCAGCCCTACGGCCAGTGGCTTACAGACAATCAGAAAACGATCGATCAACTGCCCGAGCCCTCGCGTATGCACCACCCCGATGCGGAAACCTTGCTTCGCCGCCAGCGTGCGTTTGGTTACAGCGATGAAGACCTGCGCATGATCCTCCGGCCGATGGCATCGAAAAGCGAGGAGCCGGTTGGCTCCATGGGGACCGATACGCCGCTCGCCTGTCTCTCCGACCAGCCGCAATCGCTCTTCAATTACTTCAAGCAGCTTTTCGCGCAGGTTACGAATCCTCCCATTGACTCGATTCGCGAAGAAATTGTGATGTCACTCATCAGCTACATCGGGAGCGAGCGCAACATTCTCTCGGAAGAACCCGAGAACTGTCACATGCTGAAGCTCGCCCATCCGCTTCTGACCAACCTCGAACTGGAGAAGCTCCGCCGCGTCTCCACCCGCGATCTGTTGGCCATCACGCTGCCCGCGCTGTTTCGCGCCAGTGAAGGCGAAGCAGGATTGAAGCGAGCGCTCGATGAGTTGTGCCAGCGAGCGTCACTCGCCGGGAAGGCCGGATACACGCTGCTGATTCTCTCCGACCGCGGCGTGAACAAAGATTACGCTCCCATTCCCAGCCTGCTGGCGCTGGCCGCCGTGCATAACCTGCTGGTCCAGGAGGAGACGCGAACGCAAGTTGCGCTCATTACAGAGTCAGGCGAGCCGCGCGAGGTCATGCACTTTGCGCTGCTCAGCGGATATGGGGCAAGCGCCATCAATCCTTATCTGGCGTTGGAGAGCGTCGAAAACCTGGCCGCGCGAGGAGAGTTGCCGGACGCAGTGACTCCGGAACTTGCCGCGAAGAACTTCATCCACGCGGTGAAGAAAGGCTTGCTGAAGACATTCGCCAAGATGGGTATCTCCACTTTGCAGAGTTACCAGGGAGCCCAGGTTTTCGAGGCCCTCGGCCTCAACAAAGAACTGGTGGGTGCCTATTTCGCAGGCACCGCGTCGCGCCTGGAAGGCATCGGCCTGGAAGTGCTCGCCCGCGAAGCACAACTGAAGCACGAGCACGCGTTCCGTCCGCTGACCGAGTCTGAGACGGAACTCGCGGTGGCGGGAACTTACCACCAGCGCGTCAATGGCGAGTATCACCTGGTCAATCCGCTGACCATAAGCAAGCTGCAGCAGGCAGTGCGCGACGAAAGCTCCTCGACTTTTCAGGAATACACCGACCTAATCGATAATCAAAGCAGCAACCTGGCCACGCTGCGCAGTTTGATGAAGTTGAAAAAGAGCGCCAACCCGGTCCCTATAGAAGACGTAGAGCCCGCGAAAGAGATCGTGAAGCGCTTCACCACGGGAGCCATGTCATTCGGCTCGATCAGCAAAGAAGCGCACGAAACTCTGGCCATCGCCATGAACCGCATCGGAGGGAAGTCCAATACCGGCGAAGGTGGCGAAGATGAAGAGCGCTTCAAACCAGATGCGAACGGAGACCTGCGGCGGAGCGCGGTGAAACAGGTCGCGTCCGCGCGTTTTGGAGTTACCGCCAACTATCTCGTCAATGCCGATGAGTTGCAGATCAAGATGGCGCAAGGCGCCAAGCCCGGCGAAGGCGGCCAGCTTCCCGGCCACAAAGTGGATGAAGTCATTGCGCGGATCAGACATTCCATCCCCGGCGTAGGCTTGATCTCGCCCCCGCCACACCACGACATCTATTCCATTGAAGATCTCGCGCAACTGATTTACGACCTGAAAAATGTGAATCCGCAGGCTCGCATCGCGGTGAAGTTAGTCGCGGAAGTCGGAGTGGGCACGGTGGCGGCGGGCGTTGCCAAAGCTCACGCGGATGTTGTTTTGATCAGTGGCGACAGTGGAGGCACCGGAGCTTCGCCGCTGAGTTCGATTAAGCACGCCGGCATTCCGTGGGAGCTTGGGCTAGCGGAGACGCAGCAAGTGCTCCTGCTGAACGATCTGCGTGGTCGAATCCGCGTGCAGACGGACGGCAAACTGCAGACCGGCCGCGATGTCGTGGTCGCCGCGCTCCTCGGCGCCGAAGAATTTGGTTTCGCCACCACGCCGCTGATCGCGATGGGCTGCGTCATGATGCGCAAATGCCACCTCAACACTTGTTCGGTTGGCATCGCCACGCAGGACCCCGTTCTGCGCAAGCGATTTCAGGGGCAGCCCGAGCACGTCGTCAACTTCTTCTTCTTTCTGGCCGAGCAGGTGCGGCACTACATGGCCGAACTGGGTTTCCGCCGCATGGACGAGATGATCGGCCGCGTCGACATGCTCGACGCGCAACCCGCCGTCAATCATTGGAAGGGGCGCGGCCTGGATTTGTCGGCCATTCTTTATAATCCGCCAGTGCCGTCGCGCGTGGCGCGGCGCTGTGTGCAGGCGCAGGACCATGCCCTGGAGCAGGCGCTCGATCATGAATTGCTCGCCGCATCGCAGGCTGCGCTCGAAAGCCGTGTGCCGGTTGAGATCAAACTGCCGGTGCGCAACGCTCATCGCTCCGTCGGGACAATGCTAAGCGGAGCGATTGCCCGTCGCCATGGTTCCGCAGGCCTGCCCGACGATACCATCCGGATTCATCTTGAGGGATCGGCGGGGCAAAGTCTGGGCGCCTTCCTGGCCAACGGAGTCACCCTTACGCTCGAAGGCGAGGCCAACGACTACGTTGGTAAAGGTCTCTCCGGAGGACGATTGATTGTGTATCCGCCGCGACGGTCGAGGTTCGCCCCGGAGAAAAATATTCTGATTGGCAATGTTGCTCTCTACGGCGCCACCAGTGGCGAAGCTTTTTTCAACGGGATCGCTGGCGAGCGCTTCGCGGTTCGCAACTCCGGGGCAACCGCGGTGGTCGAAGGAGTCGGCGATCACGGCTGCGAATACATGACCAAAGGCTTGGTGCTCGTGCTGGGGGCCTGCGGCAGAAATTTTGCCGCCGGAATGAGTGGCGGCGTCGCTTACGTGTTTGACGAGCGCGGAGACTTTACCGAAAAACGCTGTAATCTCGACTCTGTCGACCTTGAGCCAATCCTTGAAACGCAGGATGCCGAACTCGTTGAATCCGGGCGCGTCGATGCCAGGATCGTTGAATCGAAGCTCGTAAAAGATCTCGTCGCGCGGCACTTGAAACTCACCGGCAGCCCGCGCGCAGCATGGATTCTCGACAACTGGGCCGAAGCACTCTCCCGGTTTATCAAAGTCTTTCCCCATGAACACAAGCGGGTACTCGGCGTAAGCCGCAGACGCCAGCCTTATATTCCGGCTCCCCCGCCGGCCGTTCTGGCCGCCGAGCAGGTGCAACATGGGTAAGGACACCGGCTTCCTGGAATACACGCGCGAACTTGCCCCGCGCCGTCCGGCCACGCAGCGCGTCAACGATTGGTTTGAAATCTATCTCGACTTTCCCGAAGAGAAGCTTCGCACCCAGGGCGCGCGTTGCATGGACTGCGGCGTCCCCTTCTGCCAGACCGGATGCCCCGTCAACAATCTGATTCCCGATTGGAACGATCTCGTTTATCACGGACGCTGGAAAGAGGCGGTGCGGCAATTGCACGCCACCAACAACTTTCCGGAATTCACCGGCCGGATTTGTCCGGCGCCGTGCGAGGAGTCTTGTGTGCTGGGAATCAATCAGCCTCCGGTCACGATCAAGCAAATCGAGAAAAACATCGTGGAGCGCGGATTCGCCGAGGGCTGGATTCATCCCGAGCCGCCAAAAGTCCGCACTGGAAAAAAAGTGGCGATCGTCGGTTCCGGCCCCGCGGGATTAGCCGCAGCCCAGCAGCTATGCCGTGCGGGACACACAGTGGTGGTCTACGAAAAAGCGGACCGCATCGGCGGTTTGCTGCGCTACGGCATCCCCGAGTTCAAGATGGAGAAGCACATCATCGACCGCCGCATGGAACAGATGTCCGCTGAGGGCGTGAAATTCGTCACCGGCGCGGACGTCGGCAAGAACGTTGCAGTCCAGGATCTGCGGCGCGAATCTGATGCGATCGTGCTCGCCGGCGGAGCGGAGTGGTCGCGCGATCTCAACGTCCCCGGACGTGAGCTGAAAGGAATCCATTTCGCGATGGATTACCTGCCGCAGCAGAACCAGCGCTGTCTCGGCGACACCACCGAGTCAGAAGCAGAAATTCTGGCGACCGGCAAGCGCGTGGTCATTATAGGGGGCGGCGATACCGGTGCCGATTGCCTCGGAACCTGCCATCGCCAAAAGCCGCTCTCCGTGCACCAGTTCGAAATCATGCCCAAGCCTCCGGAGGCGCGCTCGCCCCAGACGCCCTGGCCGCTCTGGCCGATGCAACTGCGCACTGAGGGTGCGCACGAAGAAGGCGGAGTGCGCGACTGGAGCCTCGCCACCACAAGATTCACAGGCTCGAGCGACGGTCGAGTACAGCAGCTACACGGAGTACGAGTCGGGCCGCCGCCAAAGTTCGAGCCGATCCCGGGCACCGAATTTGCCATGGAAGCCGACCTCGTATTGCTCGCAATGGGCTTTCTGGGGCCGGTGCGTAATGGAATGATCGAGCAATTGGGAGCGACGCTCGACGCCCGTGGCAACGTCTCCACTGATCAGAACAACATGTCGTCGGTGCCCGGCGTTTTTGCGGCGGGCGATATGCGGCGTGGCCAGTCGCTAGTGGTGTGGGCAATCGCCGAAGGCCGAAAGACAGCCGCCAGCGTCGATGCTTACCTCAGAACGAATACTCTCGCCGCGACTAGCGCCCCGCCTGTTCTAGTTGCGTAGCCGCTGACTCGATCAGCGTCGACTCATCTTCCAGCGCCTTGCTGACTCGCACAATCTCCGCGTCTGCTTCCGCATATCGTTTCAGCTCAATTCCCTCGCGTACTCCGGGAATCGTTTTCGCTCCATAGCCGGAGTAAACTCCGGGAGCGTACAGCAGATGCTTGTACCACGGACGCCGCGGCAATCCGTCGGCATTGGTCAACCGGCGCTCGCTCTCCATCAGTTGTTTATTCAAAGCGCCAAGCTTTGCCGCGAACGCATCGTCTCCCAGGCTGGCCTGCTTCTGCGCCAACGCCTGCTGATAGTGTCTGGCGCTCCGCGTAAGAGAGTCCACCGCGTTCTGCATCGGCGCAAAGTTCAGATGCGGCGGAATCTCTTCCTTCGCCGGCGCAACCGTAGGACGCCGTGGATCAAACGTGGCCTTGAACATTCCTTCGTCCAGTTCCTGATTGCGCTCACGAATCTCTTCTTGCTTGTCCGCCAGCAACTTCTGCAGATCCTTCGTGTACGTCTCGATCGTATCGGCGAAATTCACAAAGTCCAAAGGCAGCACTTCCGCGTCTGCCAATCGCATCACCGACGTTCCCACCGTTTGCGCCAGCGCCCGTCCGTACACGAAATCCGTGTCCGAGAAATGCGTGTACCAGTAGAAGTCATCGTAAATCGAGTGATAGATTCCACTATCGTCCTCGCCGCCGTATTGAATGTCCATAGTAGCGATGCCCACATGATCGATGAACGCCGTGTAGTCGCTTCCCGAGCCCAGCGCGCCGATGCGTAGATCAGGCCGCTGCCGCAATTCTTTCCGGTCATCCGCGGATTTTGCCTCGGCGATCGCACTCTGCTGAGCTCGTTGCCACACCGTTAGTTTGGTTTCCGGATCTTCGACGTCGCGCGCAACTCCATTGATGAACTGCTCCAGCGTGTGCGATCCGTTCACCATCAGAATGCCGCGGTCGTTGCCGTCGGTGTTGATGTAGACGGCGCCATGTTCCCGCAATTCGTCGGCGTGCGTTTCCACCCATTCCGTCGAGCCCAGCAGCATGGGCTCTTCGCCATCCCACGCGCAGTAGATGATGGTGCGCCGCGGCTTCCACCCCTGCTTCAGCAACAGACTCAAGGAACGCGCCTCTTCCAGCAGAGAGACCTGCGCTGAAATGGGATCCTCGGCTCCGTTCACCCATGCGTCGTGATGATTGCCGCGGATGATCCACTCGTCCGGCGCCACGCTACCCGGAATTTTCGCGATCACGTCATACACCGGCTTGATGTCCCAATTGAATGCGAGCTTCAAATGAACCTGCGCCGGCCCCGGACCCACGTGATACGGAATCGGAAGCGTGCCGCGCCACTGCTCGGGCGCCATCGGCCCCGCCAGCGCGGCCAGCAAGGGTTGCGCATCGCCGTAAGAAATCGGCAGCACTGGAATTTTCGTGATGCTCTTCGCTTCGCTGATCGGCAGGCGTTTGGCCTCGGGAGTCGCTCCAACTCCGGGCGTCAGCGGATCACCCGGGCTGTTGGAAGGAAAATCCATGACGCTGCCGCGTTGCACCCCGTCCGGTGGACGCATCGGCCCCAGCGGGAAAACATTGTCGCGCGTATAGCCGTCGTCCTTTGGTTCCGAATAGATCAGGCAGCCAATCGCTCCATGCTCGGCTGCAACTTTCGGTTTTATCCCACGCCACGACTCCTCGTACTTGGCGATAACAATCGCGCCTTTCACCGAAATACCAAGCCGGTCCAGCTTTTCGTAGTCCTCGGGCAAGCCGTAGTTCACAAACACCAGCGGAGCCGTAACATCGCCATCCCTCGAGTAGGCGTTATATGTGGGCAACTGTTCCGACTTCTGGTTCGAGGTCGGATCGATCGCGAGCGCCGGCTCTTCAAGTTTCGCCGTAAACTTTGTGGGCGCAGTCATCTCCAGCAGGCGCACCTTGGGTGTCGGGAACAGAACGTCGAACCTCTCGATGTGCGCGTCGAGTCCCCATTCTTTGAAGCGAGCAAGAATCCACTCCGCATTGTCCTTATCGTAAGCAGAGCCGACATGATGCGGCCGCGCCGACAGTCGTCGCATATATTCCCGCAGGTTCGCCGGATCGGGGTTCGCGCGAAACTTCGTTTCCCACTCGCGCTCGCTTTGACTGGCGCGGGGCGAGTACCCCACCAGCGCGGCCGGAATTGAGCCGGCTTGGTCGGCGCCAAAAAACACAGAAGGGAAGACCAAAGTGAAGATCAACACAATCGCGGAGAACGGTCGCATGCAGCTCCTTAAGATTTAGAAGTGGGCCATTATAACCGCAAGCCGGCGGAACTGGCTGTCAGCGCGCGATGCGGCCACAGTCGCTGCAGAGATGTTAGATTGGAGAGTTCATGTCTGCCCCAGGCTCTCTTTTTATTCGCGCTGCCAAGGCTCAGCCCACGGAACGGACTCCCGTCTGGTTCATGCGCCAGGCCGGACGCTACATGCCCGAGTACCGCGCCATCCGTAAGCAATATTCGCTGATCGAGATCTGCAAGAAGCCGGAAGTAGCGGCCCAGGTCACCATCGAAGCGGCCGAGATTCTCAACGTCGATGCGGCCATCA
>Ga0302324_100007040_pt1 | contig 24035 bp, 20 predicted proteins | sample Palsa_T0_1_FD_201949 | JGI IMG/M metagenome (GOLD analysis project Ga0302324, IMG submission 201949) | Peat permafrost microbial communities from Stordalen Mire near Abisko, Sweden - Palsa_T0_1 | ecosystem: Environmental > Terrestrial > Soil > Palsa > Peat permafrost | place: Sweden: Abisko... | reverse complement strand
GGCGAGCCGGGTTTTGGCTTCCAGGGCTGCTTGTTTGGCGGTTTGCGATTCAAAGCCATTTTGCTTTTTCGCGCGTTCGGCCTGGACCGTTTTCAGTTCCTGTCGGGCCTTGGCGTAGCTGCGTTCGTGCTGGGCCTGGTAGCGCATGAAGAGCGCAAGTTTCTTCTGGTCGATTTGCTGGTTTCCCGTCAACGGGTTGGAGCTTGCTTCGCAAGCATGATCGGGAAAATAACTTGCCATGAGGGTGTCTTCCTGAAGGTTGAGAGCGCGCTGAATGAGCCAGTGGTGCTGGATCATGGCGTTGGCGAGGCGGAATTCGTCGTCGGTTTGGGGGCTGAATTCTTCGTGGACGCTTTCCACCAGGTCGAAATAATCGCGAACGTCTTCGAAGGGGAGAAGTTTGAAGCGGCCGAGGAGGCCGTGGGTGCTGCGGTTTTCGGAGACGGCAGCCTTGCCTTCCGGGGTGGTGGGGCCGGTGGATTTCTTGGCGTTTTCGCGGTTGGCGTTGATCTGGGCTTCGGAGGTTTGGCTGGATTTGAGGGATTCGTTGAAGGCGTTGTGTATTTCATCGAGGGGGCTGGCGGTGGTGCATTCGGGGGCGGAGGAGGCGGTGGCGGTGAAGAATTTTTCGGCTGCGGCCTCGGCGGCCTGAGCGGCGGGCTGCTGGACGGCGGCCTGGGCGAGGGTTGGATTTTGAGCCGGGGTGGTGGTGCGGTTGGCTTTGTGGGCAGCGCGCTCGGCGGCGCGACGTTCGGTACGCTTCGACATTTTGAGGACTCCTTGGTTGGAAATAAATAAGACTGGAAATAGAAAAGCCCGCGGGAACCGGGAATGGCCGGTTTTGCGGGCATGCCAAAAATTAGCATGGGCGGGACGGGGAACGGATTTGTGAGATTGGGATTTTGCCGCCAGGTTGTTGAGGGGGTTGGAGAAGATTTATTTGCTCGGGCGGTGACCGGGGGTGCGGGCTGGGGTCGACAGTCACGGGTTGGCGGCTTTGAACGTTAATTTTGAGTGGAATGGCTTCGTGGCCAGTTGGCTCTGGAACCACGTTGCCGTTTGGATCGAGACCTTGTATGATCCACAGATGCAAGGAATACCATGGAGCATAATTGCGCTCGGCTCGCTGCTGATCATATCGATGTGCTCAATAGGAGGACAGGAAGTGCAATCTCCGCAACCTGAAAAGTCGAAGCCGCCCGTCAAAGCGGAGCAGCGCGGGCGCATCCTTGGAATCGGCGGTGTCTTCTTCAAATCCGCTAATCGCGATCAGATGCGCGAATGGTATTCGAAGCATCTTGGGCTCGCCGACGAAGGCCAGGGCGCGATGCTTCCGTGGCGCGAACACGACGACCCGCAAAAGGAACACGTTACTGTTTGGACTGTTTTTCCAAATTCCACTCACTATTTCGATCCCAGCCCCGCACCGTTCATGGTCAACTACATCGTGGACGATCTGGATGCTTTGCTCGACCGCTTAAAACAAGAGGGAGTAAAGATCGACGCCAAACGAATGAACGAATCCTACGGTCGCTTTGCCTGGATCTATGACCTGGATGGGAATAAGATTGAGCTCTGGCAGCCAGTGTCAGCAAAGCCCTAAGGGCCTTCCACTGCACTTGCTCAATCGGTTTTCTGCAGCTACGATCCCGTAGTCGTAGAATATCCGTATCGGCCGATTCCGCCTTGAGGCCTTCGACAGTTCCGCTTGCGTGAGTCCGCGATATTCGCGCCAGAGTCTTACCGTATAAAGCTAATGCCGCTCAAAAGGCGGCCAGAGCGGCTGAAAGCCGGCTGCGGGCAGAATTGCCCGCCCCAAAACGGCTGGATTAACGCACTTTAATGAAGGTTTGAGACGGCTAGTTCGGTTTTATACTTCATAGAGCCGGGATGTCAAGAAGGCCCGGCGCGCGGAATGAGCGACACGGGTCGATAGGAGGCTGCAAGTGATGAGGATACGGCAAAGTGCGGCTGCGTTTCTAGTGGGTGGTCTGTTGCTCCTGGCGGCGGGATGCTCGAACACCAGACAGCCGGCGCCGCGGAAGGTGGCAGTCGAAAAGACCCGCCCGCTCCCGGAGGTGGCCGCAGGCGACCAAAACTTCTCCAGCTACAAGCCCGCTAATCCCTACGCCGAGATCGCACCGGGTGTCTTGATGCGCACGGTGTTCCAGGCGCCCGGGCCCGGCCAGTCCCACGTTGAAGTGGAAGATATCGTGGTGGACGCCGGGAAAAAGGGCGAAAACATCAAGTTACCGGGCGCCGCATTTATTCAGGTGCGCGCCGGCGCCGGGACTGGGATCGCGGGCGGCAAGCCATTGGCGCTTCCGCCCGGAGCCTCGTTCACGGTGGCGCAAGGTGAATCATTCACGTTGCAATCGACCTCGCCGCAGCCCCTGGTTCTACGGGTGCAGTTGGTGAAGGGCGAATGAAGTGCGAATCGCAAGGAGGTGGATCGTGAAGAGACAAACTTGCTTGAACGCAGCTTTGAGTGGCGTGGCGCTCGCCGCGGCCCTGGCAACTTCCGGATGCAATGGCTGCACTAACCCCGGCGCAGTCACCTCATCGTGGCCCAACTGGCGCGCGGACCAGTTCCGCACCGGAACCCAGTTATTCGAAACCACTCTGAACAGCGTAAGCGCGGTTTCCACGCTGCACGTAGCCTGGACATTCGCAAACGGCGGTCCGGAAGGCTTTCGCGGCTCTCCCGTGGTGGATAACGACGGCACGGTATACATCGGCGACAGCAACGGTTACTTCTATGCGTTGAATGCATCCGACGGCCACAAGCTCTGGCAATATCCGGCGACGGGGCCTGGTTTGGGGCAGAAGTTCGATCAATCGAAAGGCAGCAATCCGTCGGCGTTCGCCATCGCTTCCAGCGGAGCGCTAACTTTTGTGGGCAACACCCGCGCCGTGATCTTCGGCGCGCCGGACATCTCCTCGGGCGCTCACTTGGGGGACGGACACCTGTTCGCGCTGAATACCAGCACCGGCGCGCTGCTGTGGGAGTCGCCGGCCATCGCCCTGCTCACCGGGCTGACGAGCGGCGCCACCACCGAGTTTCACCAGCAGATAGGCTATTCGTCCCCGCTGATCTTCAACGACCACGCCTACGTGGGCGTTGCGGACCATGAAGACAATCCCATCCAACAGGGTAAGTTAGTGGCGGTGAAACTATCGGACGGAACCATCGACCCGGCGTTCAATTTCACGGCGACGCCGACGCGCGGCGGGGGCATCTGGGGCTCGGCGGCCGCCTGGAATTCGGATATCTTTGTGACCACCGGAAATACAAAGTGTTGGAACGGCGGCTGCCAGTCCGAACCAAGCCCAAACTACGGCCTGAGCCTGCTGCGACTGAACCAGAACACGGGCGCGGTAGTTTGGCAACATCAGCCGGTTCCGTACGCGTTGGACGACGACCCGGATTGGGCCGCCGGGCCGTCCATTATGATCGCGGCCGATTGCGGTCCGGCGGCCGTCGCCACGCAAAAAGACGGCTGGTCGTGGTCGGCGCAAGTGGGCAACGGGACGCCGGGGCCGCCCAGCGTGATGTGGGCATTTCCGCCAGGTCCGTGGAGCAGCGGAGGGTTCACCACATCCGACGGAACGACGCACGGCGATACCGACTACAAGCGGCCGGGAGCCACCTGGGGCGACGTATATATCGCCACCACCGGAGGCTATGAGACAGTGCCGAACCTGGGCGCCGGCCTGCTCCAAGTGCATGCTCTGAACGTGTGCTCAAACGATACGCAGCGGGTCCGCTGGCTGAAAGACATTCCGGGCACCAATCCGAACTACAGCGGCTGGACCAACGGGAACGAAGGAACCTATCCGATCGGCCCTCCGACCGTGACGGTGGACGGCATGGTCTTCGTGGCCACCAACGAGGGCCATATCGTAGCCATCGCGGACCCGAACCTCCAGCCGGCGCTGGGCAACCGTTGCGAGGATTCCGGACTGACCAACGCGCAGTGCACGGCGCACGGACGCCGGCTGGTGCCCGATCCGTGGATCCGCGATATCCCGCTGCCCGGCAGCCCCAACAACGACGGCATCTTTGGCGAACCGGCCATCGCCAACGGACGCATCTACGTCGCGACGATCAGCGGAAACGTCTACATGCTGCAGCCATAAAGGAGAACCAGCCATGCAAAACCAATTTCCCATCGGTAAGCCGGCGCGATTGTCCGCCGGCCACCTCTCCCTGCGAGTCGTGTCTTTGGGCGCGATCGCGACTTGCGTAGGTCTCCTTGCCCAAGCGCAAAAGCCCGACACCGACACTTTGCAGGCGATGCAACGGCGCGATCTTTTCCAGGCGTCCACGACGCTGCTCAACAAGAGCGGACACGCGCGGCGCGTGCAAGTTGCAGCGCACCGATGGGAGGTAGTCGGCCGCCGGCAGGTTGCGGCGTTCCCGGAACACGGCTTCTTGATCGTGCAGTTGACCGGCGGCAGAGCCACGACGACCATCCAGGGCCAGCAAGTGAGGCGGCATCCGGGGGAGTTTTGGATTGTGCCGGCCAACGCCACCATGACCGTTGACGTCACCGCCGAGACCGCCACGCTGGAAGTCGCCAACGTGGGCGGTTTGTAGGCGCCTTCGATTAAACTTAATATGTGATGTCAGGCGGAAGAATCGAATGAAGTCGCTTGCCTTCTACCTCCCGGTAACGCTGTTGGCGGCCGGCATCGCCCGAGCACAGCGGGACCGGTCCACCGATCTGATTCCCGCGCTTAAGGAGCAATGCCAAATCATCAAGATGATGCTCGAACAGCAGCCGCCGGTTGCCGATGGCAATTACAAAGCGGCCGAATGTCTCTGCACTAACCTGGAGTCGCCGTCGGACGCGGACGCCGCGGCTCGCATCGCTCGCGATTTGTACCAGCTTCTAGCGCGCATGAACCTGCCGCCGGCCACCGCGGAAGACCGCTTCGCCGCGCTGGAAGCGGCCGCGTCGGGAAAGGATGGCGCCGAACGATTCTACGCGCTGGCGGCTCTAGCCAAGGTGGCGTTTGAGGCCGGCTACTTCGACAAGGCTACCGCGTATGCGCGCGAGCTACTGCGGATGGCGCCCCAGTTTCCCAAGAATTGGAATTACGGCAACGCCATCTACTACGGCCACTTCGTGCTGGGCAGAGTGGCGCTCCGCGGGGGGGACACGCACGAGGCAGCCAGCCAACTGGTGGCCGCGGGCGCCACGCCGGGATCGCCGCAATTGAACAGCTTCGGCCCCAACGTGACTCTCGCCAAGGACTTGCTCGCCCAGGGCCAAACCCAGGCGGTGCTCGACTACCTCGCCGAGTGCAAGAGTTTTTGGAAGATGGATTACGGCAAGCTCGACGAATGGATCGGCGCGATTCGTGCGGGGGGCTCGCCGGACTTCCGTTCGAATCTGAATTACTAGGGAGCCGGGAGTCAGCCCCCGGTGCGCGACCTTTCAGTCCCGCCTAGCGGATGACCGGCTCGCCTCCATGTAGCTGCGCAGCACGGCGTTGATCCTCGTCTGATAGCCTTTCTGCCGACGAAGCCACGCGAGAAGGTCCGCATCCAACCGTATCGTAATGGTTTGTTTTGCTTCCGGGATCACGACATGCGCCTTCTTCCAGAACTCAGAGTCGTCGGCCGTGCGTCGGGATCCATCTCGATCCCGCGCCGGATTTGACGGTCACTCCGGGACCGAAGGCGCTCCCAGTTGGTACGCTCCTTAGACAATGTTTCTCCAGTATGCTTCTCTTTCATGCCGTTCTGCCTTCCACGCCGAAATAATCCGTCGCTCCGTCTCGGACACATCGGTGTAAATCACCGTGATCTCGACGCCGTTCGCAATGCCAATAGCGTAGACCCGAGGCTCCCCGTAATCGAAGCGTTCATCGGCCCTCTCAAAGGTCGGGCCTTCATGATAGGCCAGGTTGCGCCGCCTCTTTTCCGGATCCCAAGTGTATTTCACGGCTCCATATTTACATTATGTATTTACGGCACGGCGTGTGCAAGCGCGCAATGGCCGAGCACCAGAATCAACCTGCTCTCCGGCGGCCGGCCGGCACTGAATACTCGGCAGCGTGCTCCAGGAAGCTCTCCCGCGCCAGCCTGACAGCCTCGGCGATCACCTCTTGGGGAACTTTTCCGTACCACTCCTCAACGATGGTGTCCCAGGGCAATCCGCGCTCCACCTGCTCGAGAACGTCCGAAACGAAGATCCGGGTTCCTCGAAACGTTAGCTTGCCGTGACACACCCGCGGATCGGCGACGATGTAGCGGCCGATTTGCCGGGTCGTTCGGAGCGCGGCGCTTTTTTTTGCGCGTTTCGTCGCTGGCATGGGAAGTTAGACATCATACACAGTTTCGCGCAGTTGGCCGGTCGCAATCAAATCCTTCTGCGCGGTTTACCCGCCGCCGCTCAACCCGGTACGCGCGCGGACCTGCTAGTATGAAATTTGGCTTGTGTCTCAGGAATCGCCGGAAGAAGGGGCTGATTGCTAATGCCGCGCACTGCCAAGGATCCTTTCGTACATCGTTCCATCGTCGAGCTAAGAGTAAAACTACAAGCATGCACGCGCCAAAAGGGCGCGGTATGGCTAGCATGGTGCCCTCCTCTTGACGTCATGACCCAAGCGGAAACCGAGCAGCGGGCCATCGACTCATTGCGGGAGGCCGTCGAGCTTTGGTTTGAATCCTGCATTTCCCGCAACGTGCTTGACGATGCCCTGATTGAAGCTGGTTTCAATCGGTTGCAGCCTGGGGGTGTACATGGACAACGCACATGGCCCGCGGGTCTCGCGGCGGCCGGGACTGAAAGGCAGGGGACGGACGCCTTTACCAGAGAACGGGACATTGAAGTATCTATCCCGGCCTACATAGCGGCGCAATACGACTGGTCGGGAAACCGGCGTGCCTCCCACTGACTGGAGGAAACTCGTCAAGCTCTGCGAAGGCGAGGGTTGCCTCCTGGATAGGGAGAGAGGCGATCACTACATCATGACCAAACCGGGCCTCGCGCGGCCCGTCGTGATCCCGAAGAAAAAAGACCTGTCCGAGGATATTGTTCTTTCGGTGGGAAGGACGCTCGGATTAACTCGCAAGGAAGTCGAGCAGCGGTTAAACTCCAAGAAAAGAAGCCGATTCGGCCCTGGTGGTAAGGGGAGCGTTTAGCCAAGGCATGGGGAGCCGCAGACTGCAGCACTGGAATCCTCGTCAACGCAACTCTAGGACACTACTGCCCGACTCGCCACCATCCTACGTGCTGCATGCTTTCGGAAGAAATCCCCGAGCGGGATCAACACAGCCCGCCGGGATGTGGAATTGGTCTCGGAGCGCTTGCAGCAAGCCCGCAGGGAATACCAGGAGCGTTATGCCCAAGAATGAAAAGGACCCGATCGTCACCCCGAGTTCCGGGAACGTCTTTGCCGACCTGGGGTTCGCCGACGCCGAGGAGCGCAAGACCAAGGTTCGCCTCGCGTTTGCGATCAACCAAATTCTGGAGCGGCGGCGTCTCCCCCAGGTCGAAGCCGCCCGGCGTCTGGGTATCAACCAGCCGAAGGTCTCCGCGCTTGCCAATTACCGGTTGGAGGGCTTCTCCGTCGAGCGGCTGATGCATTTTTTGAACGCGCTCGGCCGGGATGTGGAGATTGTCATTCGTAGCAAACCGCGGTCGCGGCGGGCGGCCCGGACCTTTGTCACCGCGGCTTGAGGACTTCTCGATGCCTAGACTCAGACTGATCGTTTGTGAGACGCCTGATGAACTGGCGATTGCCATGGGGCTGTCGGCGGCAGAGGCCGGCGAGTGGCGGTTCCAGCATGCGCTGCTCAAGCGCCTGAAGGAAATTGTCTTGAGACAAGGGATCACGGATGCCGAGGTTGCCAAACGGGCGGGCATGTCGCGTGCCAAAATTACCGCCATTCTCAATGGCGACCTCGATCACGTATCCAGCGATCTGCTGGTTCGCATCTTGGCAGGGTTGGGATATCGGGTGAGGGTTTCGGTGGCCAGGCCACCAGGACGTCTCAACCCTTGGTTTCGTCGGGTGCGGCCGCCTCGTCCTTGCCGCCGTCTCCGGCTGCGTCCTCGCGCATGATCATGTGTTCTATCTCACGCATCATCATGTGCATCATCCTTGGGTCGCCGCCGAACTCTTCGGAAAGAGGCCCACGCATCGTCATCTCGGCGGCTCGCATAAATCGGCGCATGGAGCGATGGGTCTCGGCCCCTCGCCCTCTCTTTGCTGTTCGGTACGCCTCCATTCCTATTTCATACAACCAGGGATAGTCCTCCCTCAGCATGCTCGCCAAGATAAGGAGACCAATTGGATCGCCCGGCTTTTCGCCCATCATGTGGGACAGTTCACTAAGCATGAACGGATGAAAGCGACCATGGCGCCGGAGTCGGGTGGGTCCCTGGGAATCGAGGGTCGAGACCGCCTCCTCCAGGGCTTTGAAGCGGGATTCGAGAGAGCGCACGCCGGAGACGAGTTCCTCCAAGACTTCGTGCGGTTGCCGGACCGGCTTGGCTTTCGCCGGCTGCCTCGGAATGGTCTGAAGTTGTGCTTCGAGCTGCGGCCAGAGAGCCTCGAATAATTGTGTCGTCCGCCCCTCGGCTATGGGCTGCATGGCGGCCTGGTTTATAGATTGGACAACCTCCCGGATCCCGTCCTTGTCTGCCTTCTTCGCCTGGAACTGCGCCAGGGGTCCGCCCACCTCACTGAACTCCAGATCTAGCAGCAGAGGTATGACCTTGCTTCCCTGAAGCGACTTTGCAAGCGACCCGGCCTCGAACAGAATCCAGGGTGATCCGACATTCTCCCTCGTCACGCAGATGATACCGAAATTTGACGCCTCCAGTTCCTTCGCGACCGACTGCGCCCAGCGTTCGCCAGCGGCGATGTCCGCTTCGGATAGCCAGGGATCCGCATAGTGGAGCACCAGGGGAATCCACTCGCGCAGTGCCTGGGAAAGGGTCTGACTACGCGCTCCGCTCCAACTGATAAAGACCTTCATAGAGTCGCCTCAAGTGCAACATGGCAGAGCTTCTCTGTCCTTCGTCCTCGCCGCCGACCACCGGGCGCGGCCCCGGCGTGTGCCGTGCCGATACCAGTCACGAGAATGATCGCCTAAGTAAGGGCGAGACGTCGAAAATCATGTCGTCGCCTTGAGCCTGCGCAATCTTTAGCAAGCCCTGATTCTGGAATAATTTCAGGATGTGGGTGACTAGGACCCGTGGCTGGGCGATTGCGTGTCCGATCACCAACGAGTTTGCGGCCTTGTGATTTAGGATCTGTAGTGCGACAGATCGAACGATGCTGGCGTAGTTAGGGATCGCCGCTCTCGAGAATTCCTCCATGCCGCGAAACTGGACCTCAAACAGGAGAATGCCAGCTTGAGATGCAAGTCCCTTTACGTATCCGTATGTGTTTAGGATTTGCACGCTTTCTTGAACGTCGTTCTCAGTCAGGCCTGCCGCGCTTAGGTCCGCGCATATATCGCCCGCGGCTACCCACTGCGACCCAGTGGATATCACTCTTGAGCAGGCTCGGCTCAGCACGGTCGCATCTTGGCCACTGAGGCCGCCAATTCGGGCTGGCGGCGCCGTGACGTATCCCGGGGCATTGCCAATGGGCGGTTTATCGTGGTGACCGTAGATGGTATTTACAATCTGCTGGAACTGAATATCGTAGTTATTAGCGTCGGGTATGTTCCACCCAGACCGTGTCGCGCAGGCATTCTGGCACTCCGCATCCGTCGAGCCGCACTGGGATCAGCTGCGTGCGATCTACGATATTCTTGACAACCGCTGTCTGCAACTCCTTCTGAACCCACGGCTTGGTCACGCTGACGTTCGAAAGAACCACTATTACGGCATCCGCCGGCTTCAGGCCGTCGTTGAAGACCTTGTCGACAAGCTTATCGCCCGGGAGCATTTCCCACGCGTCGACCCACGCGTCAACCCCTTTGGCCCGAAGACGCTCGCCGAAAGCCAGGACGAAGCGGTTCTTGTCCTCGCTCGCATGGCTGACGAAGGCTCTCGGGTGATGTGCCATTGTACTTGGATCTTCCTCGGGAGATCGACAAACTATCGCGGCGTCCCCGCAGCAACCGTTCGCAAATCCAGCCAGCGTCGAGACGAGTCTCGACGCGGCACGCATGGGTGCGTGCGCCACGCCCCTCTAACTACACCCGCTAGTCCCCCCGCAATTCCCGCACTTATAACAACTCCCGTTCCGCGTCATAATCGACCCGCACTCCGCGCACAACGGCGCATCTGCGGTCATCGGCGCAAACGGCAGCTCCTGCTGCGGGCTGGTCTCGGTAGGACGCAACGCGCCCGTCTCGCCTACTTCCGTCACCGCGTACTCCGGTCCCAGGAACCGGGCGCCCAGCCATCGGAAAATATAATCCATGATGGACTTGGCGTAGGGGATCTGCTGGTTGCCGGTCCATCCGCTGGGCTCGAAGCGCACATGCGCGAACTTGTCCACCAGGAATTTTACCGGCACGCCATATTGCAGGTTGAAGCTGATGGCCGTGGCGAACGCGTCCATCAGTCCGGAAATGGTCGAACCTTCCTTCGCCATGGTGATGAAGATCTCGCCCGGCGCGCCGTCGTCGTACATGCCCACCGTGATGTAGCCTTCATGTCCGCCGATCGAGAACTTATGCGTAAGGGCGCGCCGCTCGTCCGGCAACTTGCGCCGCACGGGCCGGTAGACCACCTTCTCCACAGTCTGGGTAACGGGTGCCGCAGCAGCCAACGCGGCCGCCTTCTCGGACTTCCCGCCCGTGCCGGAGCTCAGCGGCTGCACGCGCTTCGAATTATCCCGATAGATGGCCACCGACTTTAACCCCAGCTTCCAGCTTTCGATGTAGGCGTTCATCACTTCGTCCACCGTGGCCTCTTCCGGCATGTTGATGGTCTTCGAAATCGCGCCGGAGATGAACGGCTGCACCGCGCCCATCATCCGCAAATGGCCCATGTAGTGAATCGACCGCGTGCCGTTGGCCGGCCGGAAGCTGCAATCGAAACAGGCCAGGTGCTCGGGCTTCATGTGCGGCGCGCCTTCGATGGTGCCGGTAGCGTCGATGTGGCTGACGATCTGCTCCGCCTGCGCGGGCGTGTAACCCAGCTTGATCAGCGCCTGCGGCACGGTGTTGTTGACGATCTTTATCACGCCGCCACCCACCAATTTCTTGTACTTCACCAGCGCCAGATCGGGCTCGATGCCGGTGGTGTCGCAATCCATCATGAAGCCGATGGTGCCCGTGGGCGCGATTACCGTAACCTGCGCGTTGCGATAGCCGTTGCGGCGGCCCGATTCGAGCGCGGTGTCCCAGCATTCGGTCGCGCCCTGGAAAAGATCCTGCGGAATCTGGTGGCCGCGCAGCCGGTGCGCCGCGTCGCGATGCATGCGGATCACTTCCAGGAACGGCTCCGTATTGCGCGCGTATCCGGGGAATGGGCCGGTCGATTCGGCGATGCGCGAACTGGTGAGGTACGCCTGCCCGCACATCACGGCCGTGATGGCGCCGGCATAGTCGCGGCCCTGATCGCTATCGTAGGGGATGCCGAAGGACATCAGCAGCGCGCCCAAGTTGGCGAAGCCCAGCCCCAGCGGCCGGTAGTTGTGCGAATTGCCGGCGATCTTCTCGGTGGGATAGCTGGCGTTATCCACGATGATTTCCTGCGCCATGATCATGGTGTCGACGGCGTGGCGGAAGGCTTCCACGTCGAACTGGCCGCCCGGCCCCACGAACTTCATCAGGTTCAGCGACGACAGGTTGCAGGCGGAATCGTCCAGGAACATGTATTCCGAGCAGGGATTCGAGGCGTTGATGCGCGCGGTGTGCTTGCACGGATGCCAGCGGTTCACGGTGGTATCGAACTGCATACCGGGATCGCCGCATTGGTGCGTGGCCTCGGCGATCTGGTGCATCAGGTCGCGGGCTTTCAGGCGCTTCACGGGCTGGCCGCCGACCACGGATTTGGTCCACCAGTCGCGGTCGTCGGCGACGGCTTCCATGAATTCGTCGGTGGCGCGCACGGAGTTGTTGGCGTTCTGGAAGAAGATGGAACTGTAGGCTTCGCCGTCGAGCGAGGAATCGTAGCCGGCTTCCACCAGCGTGTAAGCCTTCTTCTCCTCTTTGGCTTTGCACCACACGAACTTTTCGATATCGGGGTGATCGGAATTCAGGATCACCATCTTGGCGGCGCGGCGCGTTTTGCCGCCGGATTTGATCACGCCGGCGAAGGCGTCGAAGCCCTTCATGAACGAGAGCGGGCCGGAGGCGCGCCCGCCGCCGGAAAGGATGGCGTCCTCTTCGCGCAGGCTCGACAGGTTGCTGCCGGTGCCGGAGCCCCACTTGAACAGCATGCCCTCGGTTTTGGCCAGGTCCAGAATGGATTCGAGCGAATCCTTCACGGATACGATGAAGCAGGCCGAGCATTGCGGCCGTGTGGCGCCGGTTTCCAGCTTGGCGATGGCGGCGGTGGCTTGATCGTAGACCCAGCCGTAGCCGCGAGCTTCTTTCACGCCCACGTTGAACCAGACGGGCGAGTTGAAGCAGGCCTTCTGGGTCAGCATCAAGTGCGCCAGTTCGTCGCGAAAGTTTTCGTTATCCTTTTCAGTGGCGAAGTAGCCGTCCTGGTGGCCCCAGCCGGCGATGGTATCGACTACGCGCTGCACAAGTTGTGCCACGCTGGTTTCGCGCTCTGGCGAGCCCAGTTTGCCGTGGAAATACTTGCTGGCGACGATGTTTGTGGCGGTCTGCGACCAATCCACGGGGACTTCGATATCGCGCTGCTCGAAGATGACGGATCCCTTGTCGTTTCCGATGGAGGCGGTGCGAGTCTCCCATTGGACGTCGTCGTAAGGCGTTTTGCCGGCCTCTTGACGGGCGGTGAAGTAGCGGGGGAAAGCGACCCCCGTACGGTTGAGCCTTTGCTCCTTTGTTTTCAACATCTCCATTTTGGCACTCAGGTCTACGGTAAGCTGTCCCATGGATTCCCTCCTTCAATTGTCGCGCATTCGTAATCATGGCCCAATATATAGTGTTTCGTCAAGAAATTTATCTATATACAGTGCTATAGGTTACAGACAACCCGATTTCAGTAGGGCGGCGCCATGCGCCGCCACTCCGGTACTCCCCGGCTTGACACCCTAATGACCGCGTGCCACAATCACGGTGCGATTCCGCGCCAGAGGCGGGCGGGAGTCGTCCCGCATCTATTGGGCTCTTTGGGAGGGAGACGTGCGAAACATTGAACCGGCCCTTTTGGTTGGCGGAAAGCTCTTCGCGGGGCTCCTTGCCTTGACATCTTACGGGGTGGCTCAAAGCACAAGCCCAACGCCAACCCCGCACTACGCCACTCTATACAGCTTTGGCAGCCATCCCCACGACGCGCTGAGCCTCCAGGAAAATGTGACGGTCGGCAGCGGCGGAGAGCTTTATGGCGCCAGCTACTCTGGAGGAGCGTCTGAAGATGTCGGAACGGTTTTCGCCTTGACTCCGCCGGCATCCCCTGGCGGCTCGTGGATTGAAACCGTGCTCTACCGCTTCACCGGACCCGATGGGTCCTATCCCTTGGGAACTATCGCGGTCGGCAGCGGCGGTGTGTTGTACAGCACCACCTATACCGGCGGGACTTTTGTAGGCACTGTGTTCTCGCTGACCCCGCCGGCTTCTCCGGGCGCTCCGTGGACCGAGTCCCTGCTCCACTCGTTCACCGGAGGCGGCGACGGGACGAATCCGCAAGGCGCGTTGGCGATCGGCGCCGGTGGCGTGCTCTACGGCGCTACCGCCAGCGGCGGCCCCCCTTGCCTGGAGAGCGCGGACGGGTGCGGCACGGTGTTCTCGTTGACGCCTCCCGCGTCGCCCGGCGGCTCCTGGACTGAGGACGTGCTCCTCACATTCAACGGCGTCACCGACGGTTTTCGTCCTACAACAGGCGTCGTGATCGGCAGCGGGGGGGTGCTCTACGGCACCGCCGGTGAGACGGTATTTTCGTTGACCCCGCCGGCCTCTCCGGGCGGCCCATGGACGGAGGCCGTGCTCTACACGTTTACAGGCAGCCCCGATGGCGACGGTCCCAATGGCGTCGTGATCGGCAGCGGCGGCGTGCTCTACGGCGTTACCGAGTCGGGCGGGCCTCGGGACAAGGGCACGGTGTTCTCGTTGACTCCTCCGGCATCTGCCGGCGCGCCTTGGACCAAGACCTTGCTGCACACCTTCGGCGCCAGCGGGGGAAACCGGCCGATGGGACCTGTGGCGTTCGCGTCCAACACGGGCGTGCTGTACGGCGCTGCCTATGAGGGGGGAACATACGGCGGCGGAGTGCTGTTCGCGATAGCGCCTCCTGCGTCGCCAGGCGCCTCCTGGATTTACACTCAACTCCGCAACTTCGGCGGCGGCACAGACGGCAAACTCCCCATAGCCGGCGTGGTGATCGGTAACGGCGCGCTTTACGGCACCACGATCAGCGGCGGGACCCACGACGACGGAACGGTGTTCTCGGTAACTCCTTAACCGCGCGCCGCCCTATTAAAGTGGCTTGGCGCGTTGGGCGACTTCGTGGATGAGGTCCAGTTTTCGCGAGACCTCCGGATCGATCCGCGCGGCCGTCACGTAACTAGCGAGCTGGTGGTAGTTCGTCTTGCGCATCAGATTAGGTAGTTTGAGCTTCTCGAAGAAGATCTCAAACAATCGGTCCAGGAATTCGTCGCTGGTCTTCACGTTCCGCCACCAAACGTCGTCGGGATTGCCGAGCGGGATTCCTCGTTGGCGTATTCGAACACAAGGCCGCACGTCCAGGGTCGGTCCGCCGTCACGCCATCGACGACAATCTCGATTCGGACATCGTCAACATGCAGATCCAAAGCAGACTGGCGTTGGGTATCGGAACGGAGATCAGGTCTTTCCGATTGATGGTGCTGCGCCGCAACCCCGCTTCCCACAGCGCGATCGCCTGCAGCGCCGTGGTCTTGCCGGAGTTGTTGGGTCAATAAAGACGACCGGATTGCCGAGCTCGATCTCCGCGGCGGCAAAGCGCTTGAAGTTGCGGATGGTGAGTTTGGTCAACACGTCACAGGGCAGCTTAACATGCTCGTCAGGCTGCGATAAACGCAGGCCCATGGTAGCATCGGATTAAATGCGTGCCAAGGATCCGAACATCATCAGCGACATCAACGAGGATATCGCGTACATCGACGAGACCGAGGCTCTCGAAGGGATCAGGCGGGGTTTGGCGGACGTGGAGGCTGGCAGAGTAACGCCCCTGGAGGAATTCGAGAAGGAATTCCGGAAGCGGCATGGAATACCGTGGCGCTCCACTGATTCAGTCGCGTGAAGAGCGGGTCCTGGAGCACGCGCGCAGACCTGGCGGTCCGCCCCACCAAGCACTACCCGAATTCTACGGAGCGGGCGAGCTTCACCGCAGGATTTTCCCGCAATTGCTGCAGCACCCTCTCCGGCACCACGTCATCGGTCGAGACCACCGCCACCGCCTCCAGCGGCTCTCCCGGCGCGGCAGACACTTCACCGCGGCCCAACGAGAAATTCGCGATGTTGATCTGATTGCGCCCCAGCACCATGCCCACGTGACCAATCACGCCGGGCACGTCCTGGTTCTTCATGTAGATCAAATGGCCCGCCAGCGGCGCTTCGCAATAGATGCCATCCACCTGGATCAGGCGCGGCTTGCCCAGCAGGACCGCGCCTTCTACCACCGTCACGCCGCAGTCGGTTTCGAGCTCCAGCCGGATCGAATCGGTAGGGCCGGAGCGCGCCTCGTGCCGCTCGGCCAGGCTCCAGCCGCGCTGCCCAGCGATCTGCATGGCGTTGATCAGATTGGCGTGCTCGGAAACGGACCGCTTCAGCACGCCCGCCAGGCCGGCATTGCGCAACAAGATGGTATTATTCTCGCCGATGCGTCCGAAGTACGCCAGCCGCACCGTCTTGATGTGGCCCACCGCGATATACGCGGCGAAGCTGCCCAGCCGCTCGGCAACGCTGATATACGGTCCCAGCGCGCGGTACTGCTCGGGCGAAAGCGCTGGCATGTTCACCGCGTTCAGCGCCACGCCGTTTTTCAGATACTCGACCACCTGCTCGGCGATGCGCACGCCCACGATCTCCTGCGCTTCTTCGGTGGCGCCGCCGATGTGCGGCGTCGCGATTACCTTGCTTCCGGCGAATAGCGCGTAACCGGCGGGCGGCGGTTCCACCGCGAATACATCGAGGGCCGCGGAAGCCACATTGCCTGAATCGATGGCTTGCCGCAACGCTTCCTCGTCAATCAACTCGCCCCGCGCGCAATTCACGATGCGCACGCCGGTTTTCATCTGCGCGAAGGCTTCATGCGAAAGCATGTGGTCGGTTTCAGGCGTGAGCGCCACGTGCAGCGTGATGTAATCGCTCTGCGTGTACAGCGTGGCCAGATCCACCAGCGCGACACCCAAATCCTTGGCGATCTGCGCGGTGACATAAGGATCGTAGGCCTGCACGCGCATCTCGAAGGCACGCGCACGCTTCACCACTTCGCGGCCGATGCTGCCCAATCCCACGATGCCCAGCGACTTGCCGCGCAACTCGCTGCCCATGAACTTCTTCTTTTCCCACTTGCCGCCGGTGGTGGATTGGGTGGCTTCCGGAATGCGGCGCGCCATGGCCAGCATCAGCGCCAGGGTGTGCTCCGCCACGGAGATGGCGTTGCCTCCGGGGGTGTTCATCACCAGGACCCCGGCCGCGGTGGCGGCTTCCAGATCGACGTTGTCGACGCCCACGCCGGCGCGGCCGATCACGCGCAGGCGCGGTGCCTGGTCGAGCACCGATTGGTTCACCTGCACAGCGCTGCGCACGATCAGGGCGTCGGCTTCCGCGAGATGCGCCGCGTATTCCTTGGGGCTGGAGACGATTACGTTCCAGCCGGGCTGCGATTTGAGAAGGGCGACGGCAGCTTCGGCGAGCGGCTCCGCGACGAGGACCGTCATGCGTGCACGGCCTGCGCGACGGCCACCTCGCTATAGACGTTTTGGACGGCGGCGACGCCCGTTCCGAATTCCACGGGATAGCCGTTGGCTTGCAGGATGATTTCGAGTTCTGCCACCATGGCGAACAGGTCGGCGAAATCGAAGTAGCCTAGATGCGCGATGCGGAAGATTTGCCCCTTCATGCTGCCTTGGCCGTTGGCGATCACGGCGCCAAAGCGGCTGCGAAATTCTTTCACGATCACGCTGGAATCGAGACCCGGCGGCGCTTTCACCGAAGTCACCGACGACCCCGGCGAGTGCGGCGCGAACAGCTCCAAGCCGAGTTTCTCGACCGCCGCGCGCGTGGCGCGGGCCAGCAGTTGCGCGTTCTCGATCAGGTGCGGCATGCCGAGCTGCTTCACGTATTTCAGCGCTTCCGCCAGCGCCAGGATCAGCGCGGTGGATGGCGTCCAGCCCGATTCACCCGCATCGCCGCTCTTTTTTTCCTTCTTCAGGTTGAAGTAGAAATGCGGCAGAGTCGCCGTATTCGCGAAGCCCCATGCCTTCGGGCTAACGGACATGAAAGCCAGCCCGGGCGGAATCATGAAAGCTTTCTGCGAGCCGCCGATCACCACGTCCAACCCCCAGCCATCGATATCCAGCGGCATGGTGCCCAGACCGGTGATGGCGTCCACTACGAAGATGGCATCCGTTTTTCCGACGGCGCGGGCCATGGCGCGCACATCGTGCGCCGCGCCAGTGGAAGTTTCAGAGGCTTGTACGAATACGCCGCGAGTAGCCGGTTCGGCCGCCAGCGCGGCTTCCACCTGCGCGGGCGCGACCACTTCGCCGTAAGGCACGGTCAGGACCGTCGCGTCCAGGCCATAGGCTTTGGCGATTTCGGCCCAGCGTTCGCCGAACTTCCCGGCTACGCAGACGATCGCTTTATCGCCGCGCGAGAACAGGTTCGATACGGCGGCATCCATCGCACCGGTGCCCGAAGCGCAAAACATCAGGACATCGTTAGCCGTGCCCATCACCTCTTTGAGGTCCGCGAGCACGGACCGGTAGACTCTGCGGAAATCTTCCGTACGGTGGTGGATATCCGATGCCATCATGGCGTGCAGGGCAGGCGGGTAGAGAGGCGTGGGGCCGGGAGTCAACAATCTTTGTTTCTTTATGTGCATGGCAGGACCTAGAACTCCAGCTTACCAGAGAGGGCTCATGCGGGGGTGGCCGGCGAGCATGGTCTGCTGGTGCATGATTGTTTTGGCCGTATACTGGAGAGAACCAGGAAGCCACGATAGGAGTCCTGGGTTGGCGGCGTACTTCTGTGTCCATCGGCGATTCCACACTTGCCAGGTGCGTCAAATCCGGGGCTGGCTTGGCCGCCAGCTTGGGCCTGTTGATCGTGCAGCCGCTCGTATTCTACTTCAGGGTCCTCTTCAATCCTCGAAGTTACATCCCCTACGACATGGGAGGATTTCATCTGCCCCTGACTGCGTATATCGCGAGATGCGTCCGGGAGGGCGTCCTGCCCCTTTGGGACCCCTATAGCTATTGCGGCGCGCCGATACATGCCGATCTACAGGCGCAGCTATTCTATCCGCCAACGTGGATCTCAATTATGCTGGGAAATCTGTCCGAGGGGCATAAGCTGTTCTACTGGCTCGAGTGGATGATTCCGCTCCACATGATCCTGGCTGGCCTATTCGCATTCTGCTTGCTCAGGTATCTTGGCCTCGCCATCGCGCCGGCCTTCTTCGGCGCCACGGTCTACCAACTCGGCGGCTTCTTCGCCTCCCAGGCTCAGCATCTGGGCGCGATCTGCTGCGCGGCCTGGCTTCCTTTAGTATTGCTCTGCGTTTGGAAACTTAGCCGCGAAGTGTCGATCAAGTGGACGGCTATTCTGGCGGCTGGTTTGGCCCTGAGCTTCCTAGCCGGCTTTATGGCGGCCGCCTTGGTGGTTGTTGTGGTGGTAGCCATGATCTCGATCGTCCTTGTCTTTTACGCCGGGGCAAGGCCAAAATTTCTCGCCGCGGTGCTCGGCGGATCGATCCTCGGCCTGGGGCTCGCTGGAATTCAGCTCGTTCCCACGTACCAGCTCACCGGATATAGCGTAGCTTCGGAGAGAGTCCAGGCGTTGGGTAGGGGAGGGGGAATGCCGATTGAAAGCCTTGTCTCTTTGGTCCGGCCGAATTACTACAACATATTTACTCCCCTCGATCCGTCCCGGTTCAAGCTGCATGCTAACTTCACCTTTCTTTACGCTTATTGCGGAATCCTGACAATGCCGCTGATCATGGCCGCGCCGGTCTTGAAGCGCGCCGCGTACTGCCGACTGTTTTTCAGTCTTACCGCGGTTTCCGCTCTTTGGATGCTCGGCGGCCAGACGCCGGTCTACCCTTTCGTATTCCGCCGTCTGCCGCCGATGCTGCGAGGGGCGCTGTACGCCGAGTACGCGCTGATGGCTTTCTGTCTCTTCGCCGCGCTCACCGCAGCGGCGGCGTTGCATCGCCTCGGACGCGGGCGGCCCTCCGCGCTTCTGTGGGCGATCGCCCTATTCACAGCGGCGGATCTCATGCACTTTGGCGCCGATCGCCCCATGAATAGCGCGCCAGGAAGCTACCGGGAGCAGAGTAACGAATACCATTTGGCAGGGTATCCCGGCGTTCTCACAAGAATGCGCGGACTGCTCTCCGGATCCTCGCCTCCCGCGCGCATCGACTATCTGGTCAACGACGTCTTCGCCGGTATTGGTAGTGCGGGAATGCTGAAATTACCGACTGCGGACGGAAATAACCCATTTGCCCTGAAGCGGGTCGTGGCCCTGCGGAAGCTGTTCTGTGGAGGCAACTGGTGGGAGCGGGATTTTCCCGTCACTCATCCGGACTCGCCCCTGCTTAAGGCGCTGAACGTGAGTTTTTTGGCCACGCGCATTGAGTGGCCGGTCCCTCCGGCTGTGAATCGTTTGACGGTGGTGTTGGACGCCTACGATCTGCGCATCTATCGCAATCCAGGCAGCCTGCCGCGATTTTTCCTGGTTAACCGGCTGCATCCTGCGAAAACCGAGGCGGAAGCCATTTCATATCTGGCTCGTCCCGATTTCGAGCCCGCGGATGAAGCCGTGGTGGAAGCGGCAAATCTGCCGCTGAATGGCCCCCTGAGCCGTGGCGACGTAGAGGTCGAGCGATACTCCGAGAATCGCATCCAACTGCGAGTGACGACCGCGGGTCGGGCGTTTTTGGCCAGTTCCGACGTCCTGTATCCGGGGTGGACAGTGACGGTCAATGGAAAAAGTGCGCCTTTCTACATGACCAACGGAGCATTTCGTGGAGTCTTCCTGAACCCTGGCATGAATCTGGTGATCATGAAATTCTGGCCGGCCAGCCTGACGATTGGAGCCATCGTGAGCGCCGTGTCATGCATGGTGCTGCTTGCGGGGCTGCTCTGTGAGGGTTCTCGCGCAAGCCGCCAAAACATGGCAAGAGCCCGGTAAGCGCGTAAAAAGGCGGCACGCAAGCGCGTCACCCCGCGTGCCGCGGCACCTTGTGCCGGCTCAGGGTATCGCCGTGGCCGCTTTGTGATTCGCGAAACACGATGGTGGAAGAGACGGTCAATCCGAAGAGGGCGGGCGGCCTTCGGCGACTGGCGCTACGAACTTGACGACAGCACGCTTGGCCCACGCCTCTCTATCCGCCTGCTCTGCACGCGATGATGGCGGCGGATATGCACCACCGGATTTAACAGGCGTTGTTCCTTTGTGCGCAGGCCGGATCTTGACACTTTAGGGTAGCAGACGGCGGCGGCGGCGCTTGAGCCTTGAAAACCTCTGATTATGGAGCGGGAGACGGGACTCGAACCCGCGACGTCCAGCTTGGGAAGCTGGCATTCTACCACTGAATTACTCCCGCGCGCGGGGATTCAGCCACACTATAGCACAGCGCGGCTGCTCCCGGTCCAGAATCAGGGAACCGCGCGGCCCCCTCCGTCGTATCGATGGTGAGGCTATCTATGTTCAAGACTATCGTTTGGCTGTCCACCTTCTGCACCACGGCGGCCCTCCCCGTGCTGGCGGATCAGTGGAACAAGACTTTCACCGTCGGCGCGGCGCCGGAGTTGCGCATCGAAACCAGCGACGCCAACGTCACGCTTCGCGCTGCTAACGTCAATACCATCGAAGCGCGGGTCTACACGTCCGGCTGGAAGATCGGCCCGCTCGACGTGCGCGTGACGGATCATCAGGTTGGCGACCGGGTGGAGATCGAAGTAAAGGTCCCGGAGCTGCATTTCAATCTGGGAAACCGGTGGGTGAAGATCGAAGTGCAGATCCCCAGCGCGACCAGGACCGACGTGCACACCGGCGACGGCAACATCCGCGCCGACGGCCTGCGCGCGCCTGCCAAGCTGGTAACGCATGACGGCAACATCGACGGCGAGGGATTCGATGGCGCGCTGGACGCCAGCAGCGGCGACGGCAACATCCGCGTGCACGGAAAGTTTAGCGGGCTGAACCTGCGCAGCGGAGACGGCAACATCACCGCGGAAGTGGCGCCCGGATCGCACATGGCCACCGGTTGGAATGTGCATACCGGCGATGGCGGCGTGACGCTGCGGTTGCCCGACGGTTTCGCGGCGGAGCTGGACGCGCACACCGGAGACGGGCGGATCACAGTGGATCTGCCGCTGCTGACGGGGGGTGGCATCCACGAGGACTCGGTGAGCGGCAAACTGAACGGCGGCGGACCGGTGTTGACGGTGCGCACCGGGGATGGGTCGGTGCACCTGGCGCGGCTATAGTATAGTGGGCATTCGTACTCGCGCATGCCCACGGCACAAGTTCAGACACACAGGCCACACCGGGTACTCCGTTACCTCAATATCGCCATCGGCATCGTGCTGCTCGCCGCGGCCGGGGCCGTGTATTGGTTCGCGTACCGTGTGCTCCCGCAAACTTCAGGTACCGTAACGGCGCCGGTATCCGGCCGCGTAACCATCGCGCGCGACGCGCTGGGCGTGCCGCACATTTCGGCGGCGAGCGAGGATGACGCCTATTTCGCGCAAGGCTACGTCACTGCGCAGGACCGGCTTTTCCAGATGGACGGGCTGCGGCGCCTGGCGGCCGGAGACCTCTCGGAAATCGTCGGCAAGGCCGCCTTGGAACTCGACCGCGATTCGCGCCGCCTGCGCATGCGGCGCATCGCGGAAAGCGCGTATGCTTCCCTTCCGCCGCAGGACCGCGCGCCGCTGGCGGCCTACGCGCGCGGCGTGAACTATTTCATCCAAACCCACCTGCACGCTTTGCCGCTGGAATTCACGCTGCTCGGATACGACCCGCGTCCGTGGAGCGTAGTGGATACCATCCTGATCGGGCTGCACATGTACCGCGACCTGACCACCACCTGGAAGGATGAAATCCTGAAGCGCGACATGCTCGCCGCGGGCGATCGCGCCCATGATCGAGCAAAGGTGGATTTCCTGTTTCCTCCGCGTAGCGGCGGCGAACTGCAGCCCGGCTCGAACGCCTGGGCCGTCGGCGGCGCGCACACGGCCTCGGGCAAACCGCTGCTGTGCGACGACATGCACCTGGAGTATTCGATTCCGGGCATCTGGTATATGGTCCACCTGCGGGCGCCGGGCCTGGATGTGTCGGGCGTGTCGTTGCCGGGCACGCCGTCGGTAATCGTGGGACATAACGAACGCATTGCGTGGGGCTTGACGAATCTGCACTTCGATGTGCAGGATCTCTACATCGAAAACTTCGATCCGGCGACGGGCCGCTACCTCTATCGCGGGCAATGGGAGCAGGCGCGGGAGGAACGCGAAATCATACCGGTGAAGGGCGCGCCGGCGGTGGAAATGCCGGTGTGGATCACGCGCCATGGGCCGCTTTATATCAACGATGCCAAGGAACACCTGGCGCTGCGCTGGGCGGCCGCGGAACCGGGCACGTTTCAGTTTCCATTTCCGGAATTGAACAGGGCCGGGAATTGGCAGGAGTTCACGCGCGCGGTGGCGCGCTTTCCGGGGCCGGCGCAAAACTTTGTGTATGCCGATGTGGACGGCAACATCGGCTACCACGCCTCGGGGCGATTGCCGATCCGCAAGGGGTACACGGGAGATGTGCCGGTGGATGGATCGTCGGGTGAGAACGAATGGCAAGGCTTCATCCCGTTCGATGAGTTGCCGTCGTTTTATAATCCGCCTTCGGGTGTGATTGTAACGGCGAATCAGAATCCGTTCCCGGCGGACTACGCTTACGCGGTGAACGGAAACTTCGCTTCGCATTACCGGTCGCGGCAGATACGGAATCTGCTGACGGCCCGCAACGGCTGGCGGGCGGAGGACATGCTGACCGTGCAGAAGGATGTGTACTCGGGCTTCTTGCACTATCTGGCGCAGGCCATTGTGCAGGCCACGCACGGCGCTCACAAAGCGCAGCCCGGCGAACTTGCTCAGGCCGCCGACGCCCTTCAATTGCTGCGCGCCTGGAATGGCCAGATGGACAAGGACGCGGCCGCGCCGCTGATCGCGACGCTGGCGTACGAGCGCTTGAAGGTGTTGGTGGCGCAAAGCGCATCGCCCACGATGGGCGCAGGGTACAAATATCAGATGGCGCCGGCGGTGATCGAGACGCTGCTGCGCACGCGGCCGGCGGGCTGGTTCGCCGATTGGGACGAGACCCTGCTGCTAGCCGTAGCGCAGGGGTTGGAGGATGGACGACGCATGCAGGGGCGCGATCCCGGCCATTGGGTTTACGGCAAGTATCAGCCTTTGTCGCTGGCCAATCCGGTGGGACGGCATCTGCCGCTGGTGGCTGGACTGTTCGACATAGGTCCGGTGGCCATGAGCGGGTCGACGACCACCGTGAAGCAGTATAACGGCGAGATCGGGCCTTCCATGCGGCTGGATGCGGATCTCGCGGATTGGGACCGGTCGCTATTGGAGGGGACCACGGGGCAATCGGGGCAGGTTTTGTCGCGGCATTATAAGGACCAGTGGGAACGGTACTACAACGCCGAAAGCTTTCCGATGCAGTTTCGGAAGGTGGAGGCGAGGGATGTGTTGACGTTGGC
>Ga0302324_100007038_pt1 | contig 24040 bp, 22 predicted proteins | sample Palsa_T0_1_FD_201949 | JGI IMG/M metagenome (GOLD analysis project Ga0302324, IMG submission 201949) | Peat permafrost microbial communities from Stordalen Mire near Abisko, Sweden - Palsa_T0_1 | ecosystem: Environmental > Terrestrial > Soil > Palsa > Peat permafrost | place: Sweden: Abisko... | reverse complement strand
GAGAAGATCCAGAATTGGGCGTTGTCATAGTTTATCAGCAGCTGTTTTCCTACCAACTGATTAAACCCGGACAGGCTGATCTGTGTGAGGAAGAGGGCGACGATAAAAGCCACGCCGGAGATCAGGATGCTTTCCCCGACGAATTGAGCGATGAGTCCGCCTTTGTAGGCGCCGACGACTTTGCGGATGCCCACTTCGCGGGCCCGCTTTTCGCTGCGGGCGGTGCTGAGGTTCATAAAATTGATACAGGCGATCAGCAGGATGAGGGCGGCGATGACCGCAAATAGTCGGACAGTGATGGCTTTGCCGGCGGTGAAACGCCCGTTTTCAATATTCGCATATAAGTGAAGCCTGCTCATCGGCTGGGTGAAGACCTTGGCAGTCTCTTTTGAATGGCTGGTCGTGATATCGCGTATTTGGGTATCAAAGGATGCCTGGCTTGTGCCGGGCCGCAGCAGCACATAGGTATCGATCGAATTATTACCCCAGCTTTGATCATCCCAGCCGAGGCGGTTCAGGAAGGACCAGGGCAGCAGGTATTCGAATTTAAAGGAAGTGGTAGTGGGCAGATCCCGGAGGATGCCGGTAACGGTGAAGTCGGCGTTGCTGTCGATCCGAACCGTTCTACCCATGGCGTCTTCGTTGCCGAACAGTTTTTTCGCCAACTGCTGTGTGAGGACGATATTATAGGCGCCGCTCAGCGCGTGGGCCGGGTTGCCTTGCAGGAGGGGGAAGCCGAACATGTTTAAAAACCCGCTGTCTGCAAAAGCGCCCGTGGAATTGAGCCGGGTTTCGCCCACGGTGAGGAGGAAGGGGTTGGTGCCGTACCGGGTGGCATCTTCTACGCCGGCATAGTCTTTTTTCAGCGTGGGTCCCATCGTCTTTGGGGTTTGGTCCCAGACCCAGGGCTGGCCGTCGAAATTGTCGAAGTTGCATACCTTGTACAGCCGGTCGGTTTTTGGATAGAGCCGGTCGATGCTGCGTTCATTTTGCACCCATAGCAGGATCAGCAGGGCGCTGGCCATGCCGATGGCGAGGCCGCTGATATTGATGATGGAAAAACCTTTGTTTCGCAGGAGGTTGCGAACGGCGATTTTGACATAGTTTTTGAGCATGTCTTTGCGGCCGCCAATTGGATGCCAGTTTGTTAGCTATTTGTTAGTCAGGTTTTTATTGGTTGGTGGAGGGTGGGAGTTGACCGGTTTCGATACAGCAGATGTCCGGTTCGGGGTCATGGCGCGCGGGGACATGAAATAGATGGGGGAAAGTTCGCAAAAATGAGAACTTTTGGGTCCGGGGGCGGCGGGTTGCTGGGGGGCGGCGGGCGGCGGGTTGCTGGGGGGCGGCGGGTTGCTGGGGGGCGGCGGGCAGCGGACTTATTCAGAACGGAGGGTACGGACGGGGTTGGCCAGGGCGGCGCGAAGCGCCTGGAAGCTGACGGTGAGCAGGGCGATCAGCATAGTGGCGATGGCGGCCACGGCAAAGATCCACGCGCTCAACGGGGTGCGGTAGCTATAGGATTGCAGCCATTGGTGCATGGCCCAGCCGGAGAGGGGGATGGCGAGGGCAAGCGCGATGAGGATTAGTTTTAAGAAATCGACGGACAGGAGGGTGACGATGGAGGAAGTTTTGGCGCCGAGCACTTTGCGGATACCGATCTCTTTGGTGCGTTGTTCCGTCCCATAGGAAACCAAGCCGAACAAGCCGAGACAGGAGATGAAGACGGCAAGGGTGGCGAAGAAGGTGGAAAGGCCGGCCACCTGCTGTTCGCCGGCAAATTTTAGCGCATAGTCGTCTGCGATAAACCGGAATTCGAAGGGGGCGGCGGGGTTGTATTTTTTGAATACGGGTGCGATCTTGTTCAGTGCGGCGCTCATGGGTATCGAGGGTTTCACGCGGATGGCAATATAGTTGACATCGTGGTAACCCAAGTTGAAAAAGGTAGGTGGTACTGGCTGGTAAGGAGAGCCCATGACCATATCTTTTACGACGCCGACAATGCGGTGATCCATGTCCCAGAACCGGATCGTTTTGCCGATGGGATTTTGCCAGCCGATGAGGCGGGCGGCGGATTCATTCAGGACCAGCGAATTGCTGTCCGTCGTCCATGCCCGCGAAAAATCGCGCCCCGCGGTAATCTTCCAGCCCAGGGTGTGGCCATAATCATGGGTGATGTCGACGATCGTAATCGGAGGCGTCGATGCCGGATCTTTTCCTTCCCAGCTAATGTCGTCAAGATGGGGCGGCATTTCGGTGATCGAGTTACCTGATTGCGCCATGTCTTCTACCGTTCCTGTCCGCAGCAGGTCGTCGCGCAGGGCGGTATAGGACGCAGCGTAGATATCCGCGGTATTCATGCGCACGGTCAGCAAACCTTCGCGGGTATAGCCGACGGGGCGTTCTTTGGAATATTGGATCTGCCGGTCAATAACGATGGTGCCGATGATGAGGCTAACGGAGACGGTGAATTGCAGGACGACGAGCGTTTTTCGTGAGAGGGCGGCAAAGGGGCCGGTGCGAAAAGATCCTTTGAGGACCCGGGCGGGGTTGAACTTTGAGAGGTAGATGGCTGGGTAGCTGCCGGCGATAAGACCGGTAAAGAGGGTGATGCCGAGGGCTGCCAGCCAGAAGGCGGGATGGGTCCAGGGTATCGGGATATTTTTTGCGGCAAGCCGGTTGAACAGCGGCAGGGACAGCGTCGCGGCGGCGATTGCCCCGATGGAGGCGAGGAGGGTCATGAGCACCGATTCGCCGAGAAATTGCCCGACGAGCTGATAGCGCAGGGAGCCAAGGGTCTTCCGGATACCGACTTCGCGGGCGCGGTGTTCACTGCGGGCGGTGGAAAGGTTCATAAAATTGATACAGGCCAATAGGAGTACGAAGATGCCGATGATGGTAAATAGCCGGACGATGCGGATCCGGCCGCTGACGCTGTTGCCGTCGCGGAATTCGCTGTAGAGGTGCCAGCGGTCCATGGGATGGAGGCTGAGCTGGTCTTTTGAGCCTTTTATATGTTCTTTGAGAATGTTTTTGATGGATGCGTTGACCGCGGCGACGTCGGCGGGGCTGGCGGGGCCGGTGGGGTCGGCGGGGTTGTTGAGCTCCACGAACAGCCAGAAGCCGGCGGCATCCCAATGCGTTTCGATGCCGGCCATCCAGGACATTTCGTTTGCTGCCTTGTCCCAGGAAAGGAGGATATGGGTGCCGGTGAAGCTGCTGTTGGCGGGGAGGTCTTCATAGATGCCGGCTACTTTTATTTCGATGCTGTTGTCTACGCGGATGATGTGGCCCATGGCGGCGGAGGGATCGAAATGGGTGGGGGACGCGGGGGCGGCGGGTTGGGTGCTGGCGGCGGGGGAGCCGAACAGGGTGATGGCTGTGGATTGGTCAATGAGGGCGGAGGAAGGGTCTTTTAGCGCGTCGCGGGTGCCGCTTATCATTTTCAGGGAGAGCATTTCGGGCCAGTCCGGCTGGGCCCATTCGCCGCTGGCGGTTATTTTCTTTTCGCCGGTGGCGAGGACGTGCGGGAAATTTGGGAAGACCAGGGCGAGATGTTTGAAGAAGCGGCCGTCGCGGGCGCGGAGTTCGGCGGCGAGGGGCGGAGGTAGCAATTCGCCGGTGCTGACGCCGGCGCCGGAAGGTTGGGTATCCATCAGCCGGGCGAGCCGGGAGTGGTTGGTGAAATTATGGTCGAAGGATAATTCGTCGTTGATCCACAGGCCGATCAGGAGGGTGATGGCCAGACCGGCCGTGAGGCCGCCCAGGTTGATAAGGGAATAGGATGGGGAGGAGCGCCACTGGCGTCCGGTCATTTTGAAAAAGTTTTTTAGCATGGAGGCCGGTTGTAGGAAGTAGGTCGCGGGGACGGGGGAATTGTTACATGCCGGTGGTAAACTCAGGATTTTGTTGCACGGTGGATGGGGTAGTTTCAGTCGGCCGGGACGGTGAGAATATCGGGGCTGATGGGGTGCTCGCTGATGGAGGTGGCGGTGTAGGTGATGGTCTTCTTTTTATAGGTGTATTCGTATTTCAGCACGAGGCCGGGAATAGCTGAAAAGGCGGGTTCGAGATAAGAACAGATTGGTCTTTGGATGGCCGGAGTGTACCAGGCTGTCATTTGGCGGCCGTCTTTCAGGGAGACTATGGCCTTTTTACAAAGATGTTTTAAGACGAGGGTCGTGTCCGTTGTCAACCGGCAGGCGGAGCCATCATATTTTTTATTGTATAGCCGCCATTGGGCGGGGGTGAGCAGCAGGCGGTGTTTATTGCTGCCGGACTCTTTGATGAGGGTGACGTTTTTTAATTGTCCTTTGTCGGTTACGATAAAGACGCTGTGAATACGCATCAGGCTGACCAGCCGCAGCCTTGCCTCGTGGTGGCCGGCGAAAAGCGTTTCGATGCCGCCGTTGTAGGTTTCGGCGATGCCGGTGTTGCCGCGTTTGGAGGTAATGGAAATGGAATAGGAAATGGTCAGGTCGGCTTTGGCGTCTGTCCCGGAATTGGGGGCAAGCTTTTTTGAAGCAGGTTGCCCGGCAATGGAGAGCGCGCAAAAGGCGATTGATAAAAGGGTTTTTTTCATGCCAATCATTTGAATATAAAATCTCCCAGGTCGATCGGGTCTGTGGGGTTGAATGTCGCGGTGCTGTCAAAGCGTTTCTCATCCGCCTTTTTCCATCCATCCAGTCTCTCCTTCATTTTTCTCGCTTTCCGTGTCGGTTTCCCATTGGGGCGTGTCTCGTACATCTGCTTTATCATACCTGCCACCTGTCTGGAAATAAAAATATTGGTATACTGATCGAGGTGCACTTTCAGTGTCTGGTCCTGTCCCTTCCCGACATATGCCGCCACTTCCGGATATTTAAAGCTGGTCAGTGTAACAAACAGGTCATTGTCGACGAGGGGTAAGGGGTGCGTATCGATAAATAACGTGTAGGGGTGATCGCGCACTTCGGTTGCAGCGGTGGCTGTTAGGGTAGGGTTTATCGAATCGGTGACATGGGCGGCCAGGGCAGCCGCTGTTCCGACGGTGTCCCTGTTGAAAGCCGAATCCGGAAATGGCTTTCCGTCGGCCGACGCCGGGGGGGGATGCGCTATGGCCATTTGGGTGGCGGGTGGCGGGGGCTTGTGGGAAAAAATAGTTTTGTAGATCGTCAGGCCGGTCAGGAGTATAAAGCAGGCGGCGGTGACCGCGTAGAAAAAGCGGGTAGGCCGCATCCTGCGCAGGTGGCCTGTTGGGGAACCGGCTATGCGCTGATTGATGGACAGCCGAATAAATGCCGGGGGATTTTCGTCGCGTTGTTGCAATCGTTTGAGACGGCCGGGAGTATCATCTTCCGGTGCGGGAAGGGCATGCTGCAACCGATCGAACGCTCCCGGCGGGGGGGGCATTTGATGATCCTGCAAACGGCGCCAGATATCAGGTCGGTTGTCCATCAGTCTTTTTTCAGCATTTTGATAAGCAAAACCCGTGCTCGAAATAATTGTGATCTGCTGCCTTCCTCGGAAATATTCAGCATTTCGCCGATTTCTTTGTGACTATATCCTTCCACCATATAAAGGTTGACCGCGGTGCGATATCCATCCGGTAATTGGCGGATCGCCTTCATCAGGTCATCGTTGGTCAACTTATCATAACCGGTGAGGTCATCGCCGGCTTTATCTACTCCTTCGGGCAGGGTGGGCAATAGGAGGTTCCGTTTTTTTATTCCGTCGATACAGGTGCTGACGAAGATGCGGCGCGCCCATCCTTCGAAGGAACCTTCCGAACGGAAGGAAGCCAGGTTCCGGTATAGTTTTACAAATCCTTCCTGGAACCAGTCGTTGGCGTCTTCGGGGTTGCCGGCATAGCGGAGGCATAAGCTATACATTTTTCCGGCGATGGCATCGTAAATCTGTTGGAAAGACCGGTTATCTCCTCTTGACGCTTTCTCTGCTAAGACTTCAAAAAAGGGGTTCGCGTTGCGTGTGGGATCCATCCGCAAATATCTATGTTCATCTACATATTTCCTATTAGATGATGCGGCTTAACAAATCACTTACTAAGGGTAAGTGGGGATTTGCTGCTGACAAATTAATGGCAATCAGTCCACTAAATTTATTTGAGAAAAATCATCCACGTTTGCGAAACGTTTAGGCTTCGCAGACAGTCTTTAAGAAAAGGCTGCGCAGGATGATCATACCATCACTTCGCCCGTAACCCCTCATGAAATGCAACGCCGGCAATAGCAGTCGCAGCCGCCTGCCGCCGGTTATTCCCATCCATTATAAATAAACCAATCACTGGGCGTGCCCGAGCTATGGACATGAATGACGATGAGCTGAAACAGGAGAAGCTGCTTTTGACGGACCTTGAAAACAGGTGTATGAAAGCCTTTATGAAATTGTATAAAAGTTATGGCGAAGATTTGTTGATATATGCCTATACACAGTTGCAGGATCCGAAACTGGCTATCCAGACGGTGGATGACTTTTTCGAGCGGCTGTGGTCGGATGCAAAATTTACGGATATCAACCCGCCTATTTACCGATTCTTATTGGAGCAAATGCAAAAAATATGCGAACAGAAATCTATCTGCTGATGAATAAAAGATTACTTATGAGAAAGTCCCTGCTGCCGGTAAGGCTGTGTCTGATGCTGTGGCTCCCTATTTTCTGCGGGATTGGCCTTTTCTGCGGGACCGGCGTTATTGCGCAGTCCTATGTCGGGCAGATCGAATACCGGAAAAACAGGCAGGCGGCTGCGACGGTCCGGCTACCCTATAACGCGGACCCTGTGGAGAATGGGCTGAAGGAATATATGTCGATCAAAGGTTTTAAAGAGTCCTCCGCCAGCGGTCTTATCGTCTTCAGGGGTGTACCGCTCGATCCTTCGGATACGGATAGGAGTGATCTCTATTTTTCCACCGATGCGGCCAGCCGGAATGAAAAGAATGTGACCTTACTGAATTTACTCGCTCTTAAAAGAAACCAGGATCTCATGGTGCGTACCCAGTTTGATAGTGCAAGAATCGACAAGGCCAGGCTATTTCTTGATAGCCTGGCTCCTTTTATCGACGCCTTTAACAGCAAGCTGCAGATCAATAGCCGGCAGGAGGGGTTGCAAAAGGCGCAGAAAAAAATGAATAGTCTTATCAACGATCAGGCAGACCTGGAAAAAAGATTGCGCAGGCTACAGTCGGATCTGGATCAGAATAAGACCGACCAGATAAAAGCCGCGGCGGATCTCCAGGCGAATATCAACGGGTCTGATGATATCAAGCGGAAAAGCCAGAAGAAGCTCAACGGGCTGATCGATGACCAGGGCAGCCTGGAAAAGAAGATCCGCAAGGCGCAGCTGGAGCTGGATGAAAATAAAAGCAGCCAGAAGCAACAGCAGGAAGAGATCGGCAAACAGCAGCAGGGCTTGGATGCTATAAAGGCGAGGCAGAACGCATAGGGGGAAGATGCACAATAGTTTTGGTTAAGGCTTAGCTGATAGTATGGCGCGAGGGTTACAGCGTCAGGGGAACAACGGGGGGTTGGGAATGTGGCAGACATTTCCACCCCCCAATTTTTTTTATATTATCTAAAAACATTATATTCGAAGGGCAGCCAGTAAAATACAACACGCTATGCCTATTTATATGGATATCCACCAGGTTCCGGGTATCGAGGCCATCGATGCGGCCGAAGCCCATCAGAAGGATATGTTGATACAGGAGGAACACCAATGCAGGTGTATGACCTATTGGGTAGATGTGGACAGGGGGGTGGTCTTTTGTCTTATTGAAGCGCCCGATAAGTCCGACGTGGAAGAAATGCACCGGAAATCCCATGGGCTGGTGCCCAACAAAATCATAGAAGTAAAAAATGAGGTGGTGGAGTCCTTTCTTGGCAGGATCCATGACCCGGAAGATGCGGAAATTTCGGGTACCGGGCTGAAGGTATTTAGCGGTCCTGCGACCCGCATCCTGCTGGTGACGGAGATGACCGACCCGGTCTTGTTGCGATACAGACTGGGTGTGGAGAACGTCAACGGGCTTTTAAACCGGTTAAAAACGACAGTCAGAAAAGGGTTATCGGCTTATGGGGGCCGTGAAGCGGAGCACGCCGGAAAGGGTTCGATCGCATCCTTTTCTTCCGCGGCCAAAGCCATTTCGTGCGCCGTGGAGATCCGGAAGAATCTATCCGATGGCGACTGGGCCATGGCCGGGTTTAGAATAGGGCTTCATGCGGGGGAACCGGTTGCAGAAAGTGATAAGCTGTTTGGCGACAGCATTCAACTGGCCAGGTATTTAACTACGATCACCAGTAATAACGGGATAGTTATTTCCTCCGGGGTTAAGGCACTTTTAGCCCGTGACTATCGCCAGCCGGATGAGGGGGAGTTTATGACGCTGTTGCCGCAGGATGAAATCCTGGTGAAATCATTGTTTACGCTGCTGGAAGGGAACTGGCAGGAGACGGATTTCGATGTCCCTGAATTTTGCCGGGCGCTGGCGGTGAGCAAATCCGGGTTATACCGGAAAACAATGGCGTTGTGGGGTATGCCGCCGAAGCTGCTATTAAAGGGCTTCCGCCTGGATAAAGCCCGGGAATTGCTGAAAAGGCAATCCGGTAATATTTCTCAAACTACCTTCGATTCGGGGTTTAGCAGCCCGTCTTATTTTACCAAATGCTTTAAGGAACGCTTTGGCTTGCTCCCGGCCAGGTATGTGGATGCGCTTTCGTAGCTCGCCGGTGACGGGTGTTGGGTGCGCTTTGGTTCAATTTTACCATTTTTTGAATGAACTGTTATAGTGGAAAGATTTTCCTGCTACTATATTTACGTATCATTAAAAACCAAAAAAATTTTGTTATGAAAAAGATTACCACACATGTCGCTCTGCTACTGTTTAGCCTGCTCTTTACCGGATTGGTTGGTATGGCCCAGACTACCGCTCCTGCAAAACCGGAAATGAAGACTTATGTCATCGAAAGGAATATACCGGGCGCCGGTCAGTTCACGGCTCAAAAATTGAAAGATATCTCTCAAACTTCCTGTGCGGTGCTGAAGGACATGGGTCCCGGGATCCAATGGATGCAAAGCTATGTCACGGATAATAAGATATTTTGTGTGTATAAGGCGGAAAATATAGAGTTGCTTAAGGAGCATGCCAAAAAGGGCGGGTTTCCGATCAATGCTATTTATGAGGTGTCGAATGTGATCAGTCCGGCGACGGCGGCGAATTGAGGGGGCGTCGTGAATTGAGGGGGCGTCGCGAATTGAGCGGACAGTGATTGTATCGAAACCGGGCAGTTCCTATGAAAGGGGCTGCCTTTACTAATTGATTGTCAGTCTGTAGCGAATTTGTCAATCTTTTTGATGCAAAAATGGCATCATGTTAAAGAACTATTTTGTCGTCGCCATCAGAAATCTTTGGAGGAACAAAGTTGTCTCGGTCATCAATATTGCCGGGCTTAGCATCGGGTTGGCCTGTTGCATGCTGATCTTCCTTTATACAAAAGATGAATTGAGTTATGATCGATTTCACAAGGATAAGGACCGGATCTATCGGATAACGGCAAGAATGGTCGATGAGAAGGGCGATGAACTATTCAAAACCGGCAAAACCGGGATGATACAAGGCGCTGCCTTTAAGCAGGATATTCCGGAGATCCGGGATTTTGTCCGGGTCAGCAGCAGTGATTATGTGATAAGGGTTGGTGACCGGACTTTCAATCAGTCGATCCTGTTTGCGGATGACAATTTCTTTGGCCTCTTTTCCTTTCCTTTGATCAGTGGAGATCCCCGAACAGTGCTGTCAGGTCTGAATTCTGTGGTGATCACGGATGAAGCGGCGAAAAAATATTTTGGGTCGTCAACCGTGATGGGTAAAACGCTCGAGCTGGAGGTCAATGGAAAATTTGAGCCATTTGTCATTTCGGGAGTCGCCAAAAAATCGCCTCAAAACTCTACGATAAAGTTCGAGCTGCTTGTGCCGATGAAATTCCAGGAGAGAGTTAATCCCGATGACGGCTGGCTTAATTTTTTTATGACCACTTTTGTGGTATTGGCGCCTAAAGCCGATCCGGGTCAGGTTTTGCGAAAAATGAGCACTATCTTCCAGGCAAAGTCCCAAAACCAGTTGAAGGCAGCCCGTGAACAATACAATTTCAAGGGTCAGGTAAGCTGGGGGTTGCAGTCCTTGCTGCAAATACATCTCAGCAAGGAGTATGATGCCGAGGACGAGTTGTCGGATGCCAGCAACCCGATCTATTCTTATATTTTGACAGGTATTGCTCTTTTTATCCTACTGATCGCCTGTATCAACTTTATCAATTTAACGATCGCCCGGTCGCTGAAGAGAAGTAAGGAAATCGGGATTCGAAAGGTGATCGGCGGTCAACGTCAGCAGCTGGTCCTGCAATTCCTGGGGGAATCCTTTATTGCGTGTCTGATTTCTTTTGCCGTTGCCATTCTCCTGGCCTCTCTCCTATTACCCGTGTTCAATGAACTGGCCAACAAACGGCTGAGCTTGTCTTATCTGCTGGACGGTCAGCTGGTCATCGGGTTTATTTGTTTGCTCTTTGTTACGGGTCTTGCCGCAGGTCTTTACCCGGCGCTGGTCTTATCCGGGTTCCGCCCGGTTCAAATCTTGTACAGCCGGGTTAAATTAACGGGTAAGGGTTATTTCGCCAGGAGTCTTGTCGTTGTGCAATTCGCGCTTGCAGCGCTTTTGATCATCAGCAGCTTCTTTATCTATGAACAGTTTCACTATCTTACCCACGAGGATATTGGTTACAATGATAAAAATATTGTAGTCGTGAATACGGATAAAGATGCCGGGCAACAATTCCCGGATCTTTTCAAAGCGGAATTGCAAAAAAACCCTTCCATCCAAATGATAGCCACGCACAGTCCCGGAAGGCAGGGAATAGGAGGTAAGGTGGATGGAAAGGAAATAGCCGTCGATTATGAACATATAGACGACCGGTACTTCCCCACCCTTCAAATACCTATTGTAAAAGGGAGAAATTTCTCCGCTGATTTTCCCGCCGACAGTACGCATTCGGTCCTGGTCAACGAAACATTTGCGCAGGAGGCCGGGTGGAAGGATCCGATCGGGAAAACGGTCGAGATCAATGGGCCGGATCGGAAGTTGACGGTAGTGGGTGTGGTGAGAGACTATCATTTCAGGTCTTTGAAAGAAAAGATCGGAGCACAATTATTTACATCGGCGCCCTGGGGGTTGGCGTCCCAGTTCAATATAAAGATCGATCCTTCCAATACGGCGCAAACGTTGCAATTTATCGAGGCGACGTTTAAAAAGCTGGCCCCTTTCTATCCGTTCGATTATACGTTTAGAAGTGAAACCAATTCTCACGCTTATGAGGCGGAGGAGAAATGGAAAAAGATCATAGGTTTTGCAGCCGCCTTTACGATTTTTATTTCCTGCATCGGGCTGCTGGGGCTGACGGCGCTTTCGGCTGAACAGCGGACAAAAGAGATCGGGATCAGAAAAGTGCTGGGTGCTTCGGTGAGCAGTATTGTCGGGTTGTTATCCGGGAATTTTTTAATGCTGGTTTTACTGGCCAATCTCATTGCCGTCCCGGTGGCCTGGTGGGCCGTTCACCAGTGGTTGCAAAATTTCGCCTATCATATTGCTATTCATTGGTGGATATTCGGCCTGGCGGTTTTTATTACGCTGATGGTTGCCCTGTTCACCGTGAGCCTGCAGGCGATGAAGGCGGCTGGTGCGAACCCGGTGAAGAATCTGAGGGTGGAGTAAATTTGTTTGTCTTATTTTTGTGAATGGACACAAAACTATTTCGAAAGCAGAAAGGGCAATTTGTCTGCAAGGACATAAAAATGGGGTATAGGGACCTTCTGTTCTGCTTCATTCTCTTATCCGGATGCAAGTCACCCAGGTATTTTATCAGCCCTAACGCAGTTAGTAAAGAGAAAGTCATCTTATTCTTAAGAGATGAGTCAAAAACCGCCGGCGAAATAAATATTTATCTGGAGAATTATTCCAGCGGGAATGTGATATACAAATCATCTATAGCGTTCATCCCCGCCGGCAAAACCGAAATCGAAAATATTCCGTTGACCGATATTGACGGCTATTCGATGGGGGCTGACTTTTTTGCGCTCAAGAAAGTCGATTTGGACATGACTAAGACGTATCGCCTTCTATTTATAAAACGGCTGACTCCTGAAAATTCGAAAATACAATTATATGAACTTTATGAGTCCGGTCGGGGGAGTCCTACCGGAGAGTCGCGGTATACCTATTACCTTTCTTTACCCACCTATGATGGGTATCAAACCATGAATACGAGAAGCAGCGATCTGATCCCTTTATTCGATCAAAAAATGAGCAAGCTGGTAGATGACTGCCCGGCGCTGGCTGAAAAGATCAGGTTAAAAGAAAAAGGATATTTTTTGCCCTGGCAAACTTTTGGCAACAAACGGCAGCCCGAAGTGCTGTTGAAAATAATAAATGAATATAATAGTTGTAATTAAGTTGGGTTAAAGGCCGGCTTCGACCTGGGCTTTGATAGCCTGAAGGATTGGTTCCCAGCCGCCGCCGTCGACGGTATGTTTGTAGCGGTCGGCACCTTCCGCCACGGTGCTGTAGTCTCCCTGGGTAGTCGTCAGGGTGGTGATGCCATTCTGCTCGATGAGCTCACAGGTAACTGTGAGGTAATTCTCCGGCAGGTCGGGTATTTTCGGGTTATTGGGGTCGATCACCGTGTATTCTAGGTAGCTGCCGGGCCGGATCTTTAAGATGGTCCCTTTGACAGCGACGAGCTCGACGCCGTTGAAGTTGCCCTTCCAGATCAGGGGGCTGCCTTCTTTCCAGTCGGAGAGGGCTTCGCAGCCAAACATGTATTTTTTTGTTTCGGCGGGGTTGGTCAGGGCGTTCCAGACTCTGGCGGCGGGGGCGTGGATGGTAATTTCGTTTTTTACAATTAGTGGCTGGCTCATGGCGTTGCTGTTTTTGGGTGTTGACGTTTTTTTCTGTCACAATATTAGGTGATCCGGTTCGGACGGGATTGCATTTTACGGATTCTTCCTAACGTTTGGCGTCGCGATCAGACCTGGCCTCGCGCCGGCCCGGTCTGATGGAATCGGGAGTGTGGCCAAAATGACTTTTGAAGGCATTGTTGAAGTGCTGGGGGGTGGAATAGCCGAGTTCGTAGGCTATTTCAGCGGCCGTTTTTTCGGTGTCGAGCAGGTAGCGGCGGGCGAGGAGCAGGCGCTGATCGGTCAGATAGCCGAAGACGGTGGTTTGGAAGGTTTCTTTGAAGCCACGCTTCAGCTTGTATTCATTGAGACCGACTGCCGCGGCGATTTCGGACAGGCTTGGCGGGCAATGGACGCGCTCGTTGACGAGGTCGCGGGCGGCGATGATCTTTTCCTTGTCGGTGTTGCTTTTTAGAAAGACATCTTTTTTATTGCTTGTTTTTTGGCAGGACTCGGCACAGAGGACGAGGATCTCGATGCTTTTGGATAGGAGGAATAGCTGTTGCAGATCGCCGGCATAGCGGTTGTGCAGGACCTGGTCGACGACTTGCTGGATGGGGGGATCGACGGCGCCCCATTGGTCGGTGAGGAGGACGCTTTTGTCCTTTATGATTTTTTCGGCGAAGCGTTTGAGCAGGTCGGTTGAGTTTTGGGTGAAGCGGAGGAAGGTTTCTTTTGGAAATTGCACTCCGAAGGTTTCGAGTTCCAGGGTCCGGTTCTCTACGGTCATGTCAAAATCCTTTGAATACAAAATATTATGATGGCCGCCGATGAGGTCGAAGGTCGTGTCGAGCTGTTGGTAGCGGAAGCTGTAATTTCCTTTCAGCCCGATATGCAGGCGGACCATGTCGGTGTTGGCGCTGCTGGCGTTAAAGCTGGTGAGGGTATGGAACCGGGAAATGGCATGGCCCATGCGGATGCCGTCGAATTCCCAGGAGAGGGAGTCGCGGGTGCCGGCATCGGTCTGGAGCTGTTGGCGGTTTTGCATTGGGGTGTAAGATACGGAATATCGGGCGGGGGTTCCGGGCGGGCGGGGCCATTGGGCCGGGCCGTTGTGGCGGTCGGGCGGCGGAGGTCGGTCGGCGGCGGCTGGCGGCGGCGGCGGGAACGTTGGACCGTTAGGGTCGTTGGGCCAGGTGCGTGTGCTCTTTTTAGAAAAATTTGAGGTTGTATATACAACTTCGAAAAGTGGGATTTACGTATGAAGCGAAAATCGATTATTGTGGCCGGATGAGGCCTATTTTGGCGCTGTCGGGAATGTCGACCTTGGGAAACAGATCATCGCTTGTGTGTGGGATGCCGGGCATGGTGTTTTTTGTTTTTTGGTTGAGGCAAATTTAAAGGTATTTCCGGACGATCGGTATCTTCCTGATCAGGGCGGTAAGCAGCCAGCTGAAGGCGAGGGAGAGGGTAAAGCTGATGCCGAATTTTGTCAGGGCGGGCAGTGCTGCGGGAAGTAGCAGGAACTGGGTCCAGAGGACGAAGATATAATGAACGAGGTAGATGCCATAGGCGTTGGCGGCCAGTGAATCCCAGGCTTTGCGGGCCGTATGGAAGAAACGGCGGAAGACGGTGAGGAAGGCGATGCAGCTGGCGGTGCAGGACATGGTCCAGATGGGTCTATAAAGGAGGCGGGCTTGAATTTCGCTGATCCTGTTCTGGTCGGCGAGGGCGGAGATGGGGCCTCCGGCGAGCGTTAAGCCTGTATACGCCAGGGCACAAAGGATGAGCCAGAACGGCCATTTGCGATTGAAGGCCGATCCTTCGGCCAGGAGCCCTTTGTCGGTCCCGGCGGCTCCGAGCAACATGCCCAGGACAAAATAACCGAAGTACAAGAGGATACGGCTGAGCTGGAAAGCAAAAGGGCCGATGCCGGTCCACGCAGACCCGCCGAAGATCAGCACCAGCGGCAAAAAAAGACAAAAGCTGAAGACGTACCAAAACAGCAGGATGCGGAAGGGTTTGCCGGCGAGGGTGGCCAAAGCGGATGTCCATCTGTCAAGGGCAGGTCGCCACCGAACATAGAACAGCGCGACGATAATATTAAAAAAGAACAATAGCTGGATGAACCAGGGTGGGCCGGCCGGCCAGTGCTCGACCGTGATAAAGTCGACCAGGAAGGCGCCGAGGTCGTAGTTGCCATGAGCGAGATGCCAGGAAGAGAGATAGGCCAGAGGCATCAGGATGCTGACGGCTATGACGAAGGGGATAAAAAGCCGGCGGAAACGATCGCGGATGAAAGTGTGTCGCCCCTTACGGGCCAGGGCCGGCAATACGAAGATGCCGCTGATAAGGAACATGAGGGACATAAAGAAGACGTCGTTGAAGTCTTCGAAGACGTCGAGGGCGCGGGAGCGGACGGTATCTACAATGGGATGGGTGGAGGCGTTGTAGGCCTGTTTGTTAAACGACGCAAAGGTGGTGTAGGCCAGGGAGGAGTGGTGCGCCACTACCAGCACCGTAATGAAAGCCCGAAGATAGTCCAGCCAGATAGCACGGTTTTGGCGCGTGGCCCGGTCCTGGTGTGTGGAGGGGTTCCTGCTGTTTACCATGAGTGAATATATTGCAAAAAGGTTAAACGGGGAAGGAGGAGAAATGTTACACCGGAAAAATGCAACATCCGGCCGAAAGTGGCTACCTTAAGGGTGAAAATCGATTTTCATGAAGCTGCTTATTTATGTCCTGGCCCTGGTGAAATTTCTTTTGCCTTTCCTGCTGCAACATTCCGCCTATGAACCTCACCGGGACGAGTTCCTTTACCTGGCGGAGGCCCATCATTTGGCGTGGGGCTATCTGGAATTGCCGCCGGTGCTGAGTGTGTTGTCTTTTGTGGCCAATGCGTTCGGAGGCAGTCTTTTCTGGATAAAATTCTGGCCTTCGCTGGGAGGGGCGCTGACGTATGTGCTGGTTGGCAGGATGATCCTGCTTCTTGGCGGGGGCCGGTTTGCGCTTTTGCTGGGTTTCCTGCCGTTTGTATTCGGCTATTTTTTGCATGTCCATTTTATGTTGCAGCCCAACTTCCTGGAGATGCTCGCGTGGACATCGATGGCTTATGGGTTGATGCTATATGTCAGGACGGGCAAAACCAGCGGGCTCTATATGGCCGGGGCGGGATTTGGGTTGGGGATGCTGAGTAAATACTCGGTGGCCTTTTTTGCGGGCAGCCTGCTCCTGGGGCTGCTATTGACACCGGAGCGGAAGGTCTTCCGGAATCGTCATTTCTACTTTTCCCTGCTGGCGGGTCTTTTGCTGTTTCTCCCCAACCTGTTTTGGCAGGGGGCCCATGGCTGGCCTATCATCCACCATATGGCGGAGTTGAAGAAGCAGCAGCTGGACCAGGTGAGCCGGTGGAATTTCCTGCTCGATCAGTTGTCGTATAACCTGCCCGGGCTGCTGATCTGGGGGGCGGGATTGTATTGGCTCTTCGCTACGGCGGAGGGCAGGGCCTATCGCTTTGTCGGGTGGGCAGTGTTGCTGGTGTTGGTCTTCCTGACGGTGGAGCAGGGCAAGAGCTATTATGCGATGGGGGCTTATCCCATGCTGTTCGCCTGTGGAGCGGTATGCCTGGAGCGGGTGACGGCCGCGCCGGTGACGGCGACGCGGCGCGGCTGGAGGTGGGGCGGGCGGGGTGGCTGGAGGTGGGGCGGGCGGGGTGGATGGCGGTGGGACTGGCGGGGCGGCTGGCGGTGGGGGTTGGTGGCCTTTTCGGTTTTGGTTGGTTGTTATTTCGATATGATTGCGCTGCCGATGCTGGCGCCGGAACGATTAGCGGAGTATTATAAGCAAAATACGCTATTCCGCAGGCTTGGTTTTCTCCGATGGGAGGACCAGCAGGACCATGCGTTGCCGCAGGATTTTGCGGATATGCTGGGATGGAAGGAGCTGACGGAGAAGACGGCAAGCGTTTATCATTCGCTGGATAGTGCGGGTGGCAATGGGACCGTCGTGGATGGCGGCAACTATGGTGAGGCCGGGGCGTTGGACTATTATGGCCGCGCCTATGGTCTGCCGGCGGCGATGGGGCATGGCGCCAATTATCTGCTGTGGACGCCGGAGCACTTTTATATGCATAATAATTTTATCCTCATCACTGATGATCGCAGTGAGCTGCACGGCGATTTTATGAAGAAGTTCGTCTATGCCGTGGCGGTGGATAGTGTCACCACTCCTTATGCGCGGGAGTTCGGCAGCTATATCATTTTGATGAAGCAGCCGGATGAGGAGGCCAGGAAGATATGGAAGGAGTATTATGACGGGCTGAGAAGAGAGCTGTCGGTATTTGGGGCCGCGGGGCGGTGAAGGTCTTTGGAGTTGCGGGCGGGCGCGGGGGTTGCGAGCAGGCGCGGGGGTTGCGAGCAGGCGCGGGGGCGGAAGGGTTCCGGGGTATCGGGTATCGGGGTATCGGTGCTGGACGGGCTATAGGGTCGAAGACATCGTCTTTCGTCTGCGGATGAATTGCCAGGCGATGGGGGCGGAGCAAAGCATGCCGAGGGCGAGGAAGATGGGGCCTGTTTTGTCAGATGAAAGGAGGGCGCCGGAGAGAGCGGCTGTATAGATGCCGATCGGCAGGAGAAAGAGGAGGATGAGGCCGGCTTTACCGAGGGGGATCCGGAAGGGGCGGTGGGCGGTGGGTTCTTTGCGGCGAAGTATCAGCAGGGCCAGGAATTCGAGGAAGAGGCCGGCGCCATATAGCATGATATCCATGACGACGAGATCGGAGAAGGTAAAGAGGACGAGGATGCTGACGATGACGGAAGAAACGATGATCGACACATAAGGTGTTTTGAAGCGCGGATGCAGCGTGCAGAACCAGGCCGGCAGCAGCTGATCGTCGGCCATGACCTGTGGCACCCGGGAGACGGAGAGCAGGACGGCGGAATAAAGACCAAGCTGGCTGGCCATCCCGCCGATGGCAACGATAATGCCCAGCCGCCGTCCGCCGACCCAATTGCCGAGCAAGGGGAAACCGGCATCCTTCAGCGCCAATGCATCGATGCCGGACCGTTGAACGGAGACGGCGGTGAGGAGATATACCCCGAGTATCAATACAAAAGCGATAGAAACGGAGACCAGGTAGGTGCGCACCGGTCTCGCGACTTCCCCGGCGTAGGTCGTCGCATTATCCCAGCCAAGAAAATTCCACATGACGAAGTAGAGACCCATCGAGAGGGCCGGAAAGGTTATGCTGTTCACGGGATGTTCGGCGAGGGGATGGAAAGAATGGGCCGTCGGATGGACCAGGTGTAAAAAGATCAGCAGGAAGGGAACAATCACCATGACGCCCAGCAATACTGACGCCCGCCCGACCTGTACGATGCCAAGAATATTCAGGATGGCCGATGACCAGATGATGACGAGGCAAATGGGCAGTTTGTAGACGGCTATTTCGGGAAAGCAGAAGGAGGCGTAGGTGATAAAGAGAACCGGGTAGATGGCGAGGTCGAGGAAGGTGTAAAGCCAGGTCCACCAGCCTTCGAAAAAGGCCCAGCGGATGCCGAGCGCCTGCTTGACCCATTGGTAGTAGCCGCCTGTGACGGGCATGAGGCTGTTGAGTTCGAGCACGGCCAGGATGGTGGGAACATCCCAAAGCAGGGGGATAATCAGCAGGAGCAGGATGGCGCCGTGGTTGCCAACGTAGGTGAATAAGGGTTCGAGTCCGTAGGGGCCGCCCGAGACGGTCAGGAAGATGACAGCCGCCAGTTGCAGGGGGCGCAGTTTCCCTGGAGATCTTTGAAAAGCGGGAGTTCTCACCAGGACCTATTCAGTTTTGATGGATCGAATATCCTGTCTTCCAGGGTGATGTTGGCTTTGCAGTCTTTGTAGGCCTCGACCTGGATCAGCTTTCCGTTGATATAAAACCGGCATTTTGTTTCGCTCCAGCCGCCGGCAAAGGGTTGGTAGTCTTCGAAGCGGGCGTCCATGGTCTGGTCGCCGACCTTGATCATGCGGACGAGGTAAAGATCTTGCTTGTCGATGAAAAGCTGATTGGCGCCCTGCTTGCCGATGATGTAGACCGGGCGACCTTCCCAATTGTCTTCCTTCGCCTCACTCAGGTCGTAGTGGAGGGAGTCGCTTAAGATGTGGATGGTCTGATCCAAGGGATAGAAGAACATGCCACCGAGGAGGAAGATAAGGCCTTCGTTGTTGTTGATCATGGTGGACCGGAGCTGGCCATTGCGGAAGCGGTAGGCGGAGTCGCCGCGGAAGATAACGGCGTTAGCGCTGTCGGCCGGCCCGAAGTCCATGCGGAAGCGGTCGGGGAAGCGGATGAACTCATGCCAGGTCTGGGTGCTGCGGAGGGAGTCGTTACGATATACTTCTGTGGTCTGGACGAAGGTGAAACTCTGGTACCACTTGCCGGAATAGCGGTCGTGCATTTGTTTGACGATGGCGCGACCGGATGGTGGAGTCAGTTGGGAGGCCGGGGTCGGGGTGGCAGCGGCAGGGGCGGCAGCGGCGGGGGCGGCAGCGGCGGGGATAGCGGAGGTGGCTGCGGAGAGCAGGCAGATGAGGAATATTCTACTCATATTGGGCAATGACGGCTGGCTTTTTTTACCGGCCGCACGGATTCTAAGATAGGGAAAATCCGGCACGCATGCAGCTATATATGATATATGGGAATCCTTAATAAACAACCGTTCTACATCCGTGCGACCGTCATTCTCTTCGGGCTGATCCTTTGTTCCTTTGCGCTGGCGACTCTCCGGGGGATCCTGATCCCCTTTTCTTTCGCCCTTTTTCTGGCGGTGCTGCTCAATCCACTTACCGAACGGCTGATGATATGGAAAATACCCAAGGTGCCGGCCATTGCGCTTTCGCTGGTGATTGCCATTATTACGATCGGCGCCGTTTGGTATTTTCTGGCGACACAGATGATGCATTTTACCGCACAGCTGCCTGCATTGGAAAAAAAATCGGCCGAATTGATGGCCAGGCTGCAACAGTATTTGCTTCAGCATTTCAATGTCGCCATGGCCAAACAGGATCAATATATCCAGCAGGCGAAGGCCGGTATCAAACCCCTGATCGGGCAGATGTTAGGTACGGCCTTGGGTACACTGACCATGATCTTCCTGTTGCCGATCTACACTTTTCTGCTGCTGTATTATAAAACACTTATCCTGAATTTTCTCTATGAGATTTTTGCGGAGGAGAATGCCAAAGAGGTCAGTACGGTTCTGCGGCAGGTGAAAGGGGCGATCCAAAGTTATATGTATGGGCTATTGATCGAAGGGTTGATCGTCGCTACGCTGAATACGATCGCTCTGTTGATTCTTGGTGTGCCTTATGCTATCCTGCTGGGGGTGCTGGGTGCTATTTTGAATGTGCTTCCTTTCATTGGCGGCATCCTGGCGGCCCTGCTGCCGATAGCAGTTGCTACTATCACTAAAGACGGGATCAACACCCAGATCGGCGTGGCCATCAGCTACATCATTATCCAGTTTACGGACAACCATTTTCTGATCCCGTATATCGTTTCGGCGAAGGTGAAGATCAATGCGCTGATTTCGATCGTGGCGGTATTGTTGGGGGGAGCAGTCTGGGGGTTATCGGGGATGTTCCTGTCGATCCCGTTTATTGGCGTGCTGAAGATTATTTTTGACCGTATCCCGGAAATGCAGCCGTGGGGGAGGCTATTGGGCGATAAGGTGATGCCGCGGAAGCCGATCCGGCGAGGCATGATCCGGGCGGTGAAGTGAGGGGACGGGTGGTGCGGCTGCGGGCGGGTGGTGATGGAGCGGGCGGGTGGTGATGATGCGGGTAGGCGATGGTGGTGCGGGTAGGCGATGATGGTACGGGCGGTTGCTAGGTGATCAGGTGGGGGATGAAGCGGCTGAGGTTGTCGGTTACGAGGCTGTCGGACTCGCGGATGCCTATGCCGGCCGGCTCCTGGCCGATGATCCAGCTGCCGAGGACGGGATGTTTGCCGTTAAAGGAGGGCAGAGTGAACAGCTGCTGGTAGATATGTCCTTCGCGGCCATAGTCCCCGCCGGTTTCCTGTAGCAGGGTATTGTTTTGCATCAGCTCGATATTGGCTCCTTCGCGCGAGAGGATCGGCTTCCTGACATAGTCGGTCAGGTGTCCGGGTTCAAAATAAGCCGGCAGCAGGTAGGGGCAGTCGGGGTATAGCTCCCAAAGCGTCGGGAGGATAGCTTTGTTGGAGAGGATCATTTTCCAGGCCGGTTCGATCCAGAAGGCAGCGTTTTTATCGGTCAGGATGTTGGTCCCGAATTCTTCTTCGACCATCCATTCCCAGGGATAGAGTTTGAAGATGTTGAGGATGGGCTCGTCCTGGAGGTCTGCGAAGTAATGATTTTCCGTATTCCAACCAACGTCGTCGATAAAGAGCAGCCGGGTGTCGAGTCCGCTCTGGATGGCGCAGTCGCGCAGGTATTCGGTGTTGGTGAGATCTTCCAGGGATTCTTTTACACAAGCAAAATGAAGCCTGCCGGGGTGCAGGTAAGTTTGAAGATATTTCCAGTAAGCGATGAGTTTTTCATGGATGCTGTTGAATTGGTCCTTGTCCTTATCGAAGTCCTGCAACCAGAACCATTGCACGATGCCGGCTTCGTAGAGGCTGGTGGGGGTATCGGCGTTGAATTCCAGCAGCTTCACCTGACCGTCCCGGTAACAGAGATCGAAGCGGCCATAGATGGCCGGGTGGTCTTCTTCCCAGGTCTTTTCAATATAGGGGATAAAGTTTTCCGGAATGGAGAAACGGTTATAGAGGCGCTGGCTGATGACGTGTTCGACGGCGCCGAGGCAATGCTCCCAGAGCTTGGCCGATGCTTTTTCGATGAGATCGATCTCGGCGAGGCTGAATTCATAATAGGCGCTTTCGTCCCAATAAGGGGTGTTGGCGGTATGAAAGCCAAAGCCCAGCTGTTCGACGGCGGTTTGCCAATTGTTCCGGGGAGGGATGGAGATTCGTTGCATGTGGGTGTTTTAAATGGATGACGCCGGTGGGCCGTTGGTTGGTTTTGGGGTGGCGCGTGGGGCCGTGGGTTTAGGATTCGACGGAAAGGGAGCTTTCGCCAAAGCCACCCCGGACGACCTTGCTTTTGAAAGCATTGTGTCCGATATTGACTTCCTCGCTCAAGGCATTGGAATAGTAGCCTGCCCGGCGGTATAAGCCATTGTAGAAAAGGCCATAGGGGCGGAAGGCGTAATAGCATAGTCCGGCGTTTGCGTAAGGGTTCTGCATCCGGGTATAGGGGGCGGTGCTATCGCTGCGGATATAAGTATTGTTAGCGGAGTGCCATTGCGGGGTGGGCTGATGGCAGGACGCGAGGGCGGCGGTGATGAGGGCAAGCTCGATGTATTTCGTTTTTTTCATGGTCGTGCGGGTTTTGGGTCGTCGGGCTGTGGGGTTATGGGGTGCGGGTTGGGGTTATGGGGTGCGGGGTGTCGGGGTGCGGGGGTGCGGGATTATTTCATCGTTATGAAGATCTGATAGTCTTTTTGTACTTTGACCGTGCTGGTGTCGCCGTCTTTGTTTTCTCCTGCTGTGCTGGTTAGACCGAGGGCGGGGATCGTATCCTGATGGACGACGGTCTTATATTCTTTAAAATTTGTCCAGACTTTATGCGTGGTGAGGATAATGTCGTGGGTGCTGTCGGCATGCTGTACGGTGACAGAGGTCTCTATGGAGCCGGAGCGGTCAATGGTGGTCGTGATATCGTCTTTGTTTTCGCAGGAAGTCAGGGCCAGAAGGCCGGCGAGGAGGTATAATTTTCGTGTCATATAGGTTTGTTAGAGCGATGTAAAGATAGTAGGTTTGGGGCTATGATAGAGACGGTGATCAGGGCTTATTTGCCGGAGATAGAGCATTTTTCGCTACTGCCGATAGGGTCGGGTTTGATCCATCGTACGTGGAAGGTGGAGGTGGGGGTGGATGGAGGCGTGGCGGATGGAGGGGTGGTGGATGGAGGGGTGGTGGATGGAGGAGAGGCGTATATTTTACAGCAGGTCAATACGGGGGTATTTAAAGATCCGGAGGTAATTGGCGGTAACCTGGATAAGATCGGGCGGTATCTGCAGGTGCATTGCCCGGATTATTTGTTTGTTGGGCCGATGCGGACGGTGGCGGGAGGGGTGGATCGGGCGGTCGGGGAAGGGGTGGATCGGGCGGCGGGGGGAGTGGTGTTTTACCGCGATGAGGATGGCGTTTGTTATCGGCTGTTCCCTTATGTTCAGGGCTCGAGGACGTTTGATGTGGTGGCGGGTCCGGAGCAGGCGTACGAGGCGGCGCGACAGTTTGGCCATTTTACGCGGCACCTGGCGGGGTTCGATGTTGGGGAGCTGCGTGCTGCCTTGCCGGATTTTCATAATCTGCGGTTGCGCTTCGATCAGTTTGGGAAGGCCGTTCGGGATGGGAATGCGGAAAGGATCCGCGGGTCGGCGGAGCTGATCGGGTTTTTGGAGGGGCAACGCGATCTGGTGGGGGTGTATGAATCGCTGCTGGTGAGCCCGGCCTTTTCGCTTCGGGTGACCCATCATGATACGAAGATCAGTAATGTACTATTTGACCGAAGGGGAAAGGGTCTGTGCGTGATCGATCTGGATACGGTAATGCCGGGTTATTTTATCAGCGATGTGGGGGATATGATCCGGACCTATGTCTCACCGGCGAGCGAGGAGGAGACGGATCTGGACAAGGTGGTAGTGCGGGACGATTTTTACACGGCTATTTTTGAAGGTTATATGGGCGTAATGGGGGATGTATTGAGCGCGGTGGAGCGGGAGCATTTTTTTTATTCGGGGCTTTTTATGGTGTATATGCAGGCGTTGCGCTTCCTCACGGATCATTTGAATAATGATGTTTACTATGGGGCGCGGTATGAGGGCCATAATTTCAACCGGGCGGCGAACCAGGTGGCGTTGCTGCGGCGGTTGCTGGAAAAGGGGGGTGGCGCTCGCGGGTAGGGGCGTGAACGAAGGAGATTATGATAGCCCTCGTTCGAAGTGGAGTTCGGGGATCTCGACGTCGGTAAAACCTTTTTTGAGCAGCCGGGCCTGGAAGGCCTGCTGCACCTCATATTCACCGTG
>Ga0302324_100007037_pt1 | contig 24040 bp, 26 predicted proteins | sample Palsa_T0_1_FD_201949 | JGI IMG/M metagenome (GOLD analysis project Ga0302324, IMG submission 201949) | Peat permafrost microbial communities from Stordalen Mire near Abisko, Sweden - Palsa_T0_1 | ecosystem: Environmental > Terrestrial > Soil > Palsa > Peat permafrost | place: Sweden: Abisko... | reverse complement strand
GTCTCGCAATCCTCGACGAAGCTGTGTCGGAGCGGGATCAGGCTGTGGCGGTCGGCGAGCGCGCGCGCCTCCTCGAGGCTGGGCTCCATCGCCAGGGCGCCGGTCTGGAAGGCTCCGTGGGGGTCGTCCCGGACGCCGCCGGGCTGCGCCACCGCCGGTTTCCCCGAATGCGCTCCCGGCGCTTTAGGGGCGACGGCCATCGAGCACCCGCTCGGCGTCGATGAGCGAACGTCCGCGGCTACGCAGGAGCACGAGCAGGTGGTAGAGCACGTCAGCGGTCTCTTCGTCGATCCGCTGATCGGACTCCTCGCGCGCGGCCCGCACCACCTCCTCGGCCTCCTCCATCACCTTCTCGCCGATGCGCGCGGGATCGTCGAGCAGCTCGACCGTGTAGGACCCCTGCGGCCGTTCGCGCGCACGGTCGATCAGCGTCCGCTCGAGCGCCGGAAGCGCCTCATACGGAGCCCCCGGCCGGAGCTCACCCCGGTGAAAGCACGTCCGCTCGCCGGTGTGGCAGGCCGGGCCGGCGGGCTGCACGAGCGCCAGCACCGTGTCGCCGTCGCAGTCCAGCCTGAGCGATTGCACCCTCTGCACGTTCCCGCTCGTCATGCCCTTGTGCCACGGCTCTTCGCGCGAGCGGCTCCACAGGTGAAGCTCCCCGGTCTCACGCGTGCGGCCCAGGGCCTCTTCATCCATGTAGGCGAGCATCAGCACCTCGCCGGTGCTCCAGTCCTGCACGACGCACGGCACGAGACCCCGCTCGTCGTATGCGACCTGCCCATCGATCGGATCGCCGTCGGGTGCGCTCATCCGATCGATTGTAGGTCGAGCCCCGCCGGCAGTAGTTTCAGACAGACTCCAAACGGCTATGACATCGATGCTCGAACGCAAGCTGCTCGTGGTGACCGGCAAGGGAGGCGTCGGCAAGACGACGGTGGCGGGCGCCCTCGGTCTGCTCGCAGCCGGGCGAGGAGACCGCGTGATCGTGGTCGAGGTCGGCGACCAGGCCCGGCTGCCCGAGCTGTTCGGAGTCGCCGCGAGGGGCGGGGGCGCCGAGATCGAACTCGAGCGGCGCCTGTGGAGCATCTCGATCGACCCCGACCGTGCCCTGCTCGAGTGGCTGCAGAAACTCGGCGGTCGCGTGTCCGGTCGCGTGCTCGCGTCCAGCAGCACCTTTCAGTACTTCGCCGCCGCCGCGCCGGGCGCCAAGGAGCTCGTCAGCATGGTCAAGATCTGGGAGCTCACCCAGGGACAGCGCTGGCGCCGGGGAGCCGCCCCCTACGACCTGGTGGTGATCGACGGTCCGGCCACCGGCCACGCCCTCGGCATGCTGCGCTCGCCGTCGACGTTCGGCGCAATCGCGCGGGTCGGCCCCATTGCGGGACAGTCAGAGGCGGTGCGAGAGCTGCTCGCCGACCCCGCCCGTTCAGGCTTTCTGGGGGTGGCACAGGCAACGGAGATGGCCGTGACCGAGACGCTGGAGCTGAAGGACGATCTGCACCGGTACCTGGGCCGCGCCCTCGACGCCGTCGTCGTCAACGGCATCCTGCCGCAACGATTCACGGCCAGGGAGCTCGAGCGGATCGCGCAGCTCGACGGAGGGCAATCGCAGGCGCAGGCGCGGGCGCCCAAAGGCGCGGGCCGGCACGGCGGGGCCGAGCAGGGCGACCCGGTCCTCCGCTCGGCAGCGCTGGCCGCCCGCGCCGTGCACGACCGGGCGGGCTTTCAGCACAACCAACTCGCCCGCCTGCGCCGCCGCGGCTTCGAGGTGCTCGGGGTCCCGTTCGTCTTCGCCGCCGAGCTCGATCTGGCGGCCGTGCGGCGGATCTCAGCGCAGCTCGGGCGAAAGCTGTGAGGAGGGTTGACCTACGTGATGCCCAGCCGGTCGAGCAATCCCTCATCGGCACGCCAGTCGCGGCGGACGCGCACCGACAGGTCGAGGTAGACCTGGCAACCGAGCTCGCGCTCGGACTCGCGCCGCGCGGCCGTTCCGATCGCCTTGATCATGCGCCCGCGCGCGCCGACCAGAATTCCCTTCTGGGACTCGCTCTCCACCCAGATCAAGGCCCGCACGCGCGCGAGGCCCTCGCGCGGGCGTTCGACCTCCTCGACGATGACGTCGACCGCATGAGGCACCTCCTGGAACGTTCGCCTGATCACCGCCTCACGCACGAGCTCGGCCAGACGCGTCTGCAGGGGCTGATCTGAGGTCGTGCTGTGGGGGAACATGAACGGGCCCTCCGGCATCTGCGCGAGCAGGTGCTCGACCAGCGCCGGCACTCCCGCGCCGGTGCGCGCCGAGATCGGGAACACCTCCTCGCCGGCCTCGAGCTCAACGGCGGCGTGCAGGACTGCCACGGTCGCCGCGCGGGACAGCCGATCGACCTTGTTCACCGCGACCGTCACCGGCGTCTCGGCGCTCTGAAGCGCCTGTGCGATGAAGCGGTCGCCGGGGCCGACGCCCTGCTCGCCGCTGAGCATCAGCAGGGCGATGTCGGAGTCCTCGAGCTCCTGCTGGACGCGCCGCGCCATGCGCGCGGTGAGCTCATCGCGCGGTCGCTGCACGCCCGGCAGGTCGACCAGGACCATCTGGCGGTCGCCGCTTGAAAGCACTCCGCGGATCGCCCGCCGCGTGGTCTGGGGCCGGTCAGAGACGATCGCGACCTTCTCCCCGACGATCAGGTTGACGAGCGTCGACTTGCCCACGTTGGGTCTGCCTGCGAGTGCCACGAAGCCGCTGCGAGTCACGGCCGCTCCCCTTTGAGCAGCTCGCGCTGGAGTGCGAGCATCTCGCCCTGGTCGGTCTCGTGGTCCATGCCCGTCAGATGCAGCATCCCGTGGACGATCGCCTCGCGCAGATCGGCGGTGTGCTCGGGGCAGATGACCACGTCGCCCAGCTCGCGAGCGACCGCGACCGGCTCTGAGCCGTCGACCGGAAACGACAGCACGTCGGTGGCGGCCGGCTTTCCGCGATGTTCGCCGTTCAGCTGTGCGATCCGCTCGGAGGAGACGAACTCGATCGCCACGTGCCCGTCGCCGACCCCCGCCGAGGCCGCCGCGAGCACGCACAGGCGCCGCACCTCGGCGAGCGGCGGCGCATCGCGCGCGAGCTCGGCGCCGAACACCTCAACCTCGATCATCGGGGCTCAGTCGCGAGGGTCGGCCGGCCGGCGCTCATCCTGCGCGCGGTCGGTCTCCTCGCGCTGGGAGTGCACGTCGTAGGCCTCCACGATCCGCTGCACGAGCTTGTGCCGGACGACGTCCTCTGCGCCGAAGCGCACGAACTCGATTCCCTCGATCTCCTGCAGCACGTCACCCACCACGATCAATCCCGACCGCTGCTCGCGAGGGAGGTCAACCTGCGTGACGTCGCCGGTCACCACCATCCTCGATCCGAAACCCAGGCGTGTGAGGAACATCTTCATCTGCTCGGGTGTCGTGTTCTGCGCCTCGTCGAGAATCACGAACGAGTCGTTCAGGGTGCGCCCGCGCATGAACGCGAGCGGGGCGATCTCGATGACGCCGCGGTCGATGTACTGGGAGACCTTGTCAGGGTCGAGCATGTCGTGCAGCGCGTCGAACAGCGGGCGCAGATACGGGTCGACCTTGGCCATCAGGTCGCCCGGCAGGAATCCGAGACGCTCGCCCGCCTCGACGGCGGGCCGCGTGAGGATGATGCGATTCACCTCATGCCGTGCGAGCGCGGCGGACGCCATCGCAACCGCCAGGAACGTCTTGCCGGTGCCCGCCGGCCCCACCCCGAAGGTGACGGTGTTCATGCGCACGGAGTCGACGTAGGCCTTCTGGTTGACCGTCTTTGGGGCCACCCGCAACCCGCGATGACGCCAGACCACGTCCTCCAGCACGCGCGCGGGTGACTCGTGCGCGTCCAGCGCGCCAGTCACGGCCGCGATCGTCCCGGGTCCGATCTGATGGCCGCGTGCGATCAGCTCTGACAGCTCGCGCACGACACGCTCGCCGGCGTGGGTCTCGGACTCCTCGCCGTCGAAGGTGAGCACATTGCCGCGCAGGAACACCTTGCACTCCAGATGCGCCTCCAAGGCCCGCAGAACGGCGTCCTGACTGCCCGCCAGCTCAACGGCGACATCGTTCGGAAGCTCTACCTGCGTCCTCATCCGCTCAGCGAGGCCCTCACGAGGCCGGACACGCGGCTGCCGTCGGCACGGCCGTCGACAGCGGCCATCGCCTGCTTCATGACCCTTCCCATGTCCTTCGCCGACTGCGCGCCGCTGTCACGCACCGCCTGCTTGACGATCGCCTGGAGCTCCTCTTCTGAGAGCTCGCTCGGCAGGTAGCCGCTGATCAGCTCCGCCTCGGCCTGCTCGCCGTCGGCGAGGTCGTCCCGCCCGGCCTCGCGATATGCCCGGGCGGCCTCGAGACGACGCTTGCGCTCGCGACGCAACACCGACAGCTCGTCATCAGAGCCCTCCTTGGCGGCCTTCTGCAGCTCGGACAGCACGAGCCGCAGCGCGCCGACCTTCTCCTTCTCGCCCGCGCGCATAGCCCCCTTCAGGTCGTCCTTGATCTCCTCAAGTATCGCCATCCTCGGGTTAGGATACGCCGCTGCGGCGATTTCACGACCGTCTGTCACTCGCGTTCCAGTGACGTCGGGTTGCCGAGGCGCCCGGGGGCCGAGGCATCCCGGCCGAACAGGAGCGCGACGGTCCAGTCCGCGACCAGGCGCAGTTTGCGTCCCATGCCCGGCATCAGCAGCAGATGGTAGGTCCGCGCGATGAACCACGCCGGGAAGCCGCGCCAGCGGATCCCGAGCGTTATCGCGACCGCCTGGTTGTGTCCGAGCTCCGCCACAACCCCTTTGGTCCGGTAGCGGAACGGCCGCGCCCTGCCTCCCGCCAACGTCGCGGCCACGTTGCGCGCCACCCGGCGCCCCTGTCTGATCGCGTGCTGGGCCGTCGGAGGGGACGGCCGTCCCTGTGCGTAGGCGTCGGGAACCGCCGCACAGTCCCCGATCGCCCACACCGCGCCCGCGCCGCCGGCTGCGGCCTGAGTCAGTTGGGGGACGTCCACGCGCATGGTCGGATCGACAACCACCCGCCCGCCGGGACCCAGCGGCAGCCCGAGCCTTGCGACGGCCGGGTTCGGCTTAACCCCCGCCGTCCACACGACGGTGCGCGCCGGAATCGACCTGCCATCCGACAGCGTGGCATGACCCTGCGCGACCTCGCGCAGGGTCGTGTTGGTGGACACCTCGATGCCCCGCCCGCGCAGCTCGCGTTCGGCGAACTCGGACAGGCTCTCGGGCACCTCCTGCATGATCCGCTTACCCGCCTCGACCAGCAGCCAGCGCATCCCCTCGGCCCGGCATCGGGGATACAGCTCGATCGCCTCGGTGGCGAAGTCCTGCAGCTCGGCCAGCCCCTCGACGCCGGCGTAACCCGCTCCGACAAACACGAATCCGAGGTACTCCGCGCGCATGGCCGGGTCCTCCAGCGACTCGGCGATGTCGAGACAGGTGAGCACCTGATTTCGCAGCGCGATCGCATCCGCCAGGGACTTCAGGCCGATCGCGTGGTCGGCCAGGCCCGGGACCGGGAGCGTGCGCGAGACCGACCCCAGCGCGACGACGAGCTGGTGGAAGGGAAGATCGAGGTTCACGCCGTCGATGCGCTTGACGGCGAGCGCGCGCCCCGCCATATCGGCGCCGGTCACGACGCCGATCACGAGATCCGTGCGCTTCAGCTGTGAGCGCAGCGGGACCGCCACGTGACGCGGGTCGAGCGTCGCCCCGGCGGCCCCGGGGAGCAGCGGCGTGTAGAGCATGTAGTTGGCGTCGTTGACCAGCGTCACGCGGGCGCTCTGTGCGGGCAGCAGCCGCTCGAGCGCACGCGCCGCATAGAAGCCGCCGAAGCCGCCGCCGGCGATCACAACCTGCCAGGCCACCGGGACAGAATAGGGTGCCGAGGATGAGCTCGTCTCTCTACAGCCAAGCCCTGGCCCCATTCCTCGAGGAGGTTCGGCGCCTGCGCCCCGCTGAGGCCGAAGTGATCGACGCGCACACCCATCTCGGTCTGGATGAGGACGGACGTTCGCTGACCCTGGAGCAACTGCTGTCGCAGCTCGACGACGCACAGGCGCGCCGGGCGTGCGTGTTCCCCCTGCACGACCCCGAGCGCCGTCCCGCCTACAGCCTGCCCAACGACCGCGTGATCGGGTGGGCCGGCGAAAGCGACGGGCGGCTCACGGCCTTCTGCCGCCTGGACCCCGCCGAAGGCCCGCTGGCCGAGTGCGAACGTTGCCTGACGAACGGGGCGCGTGGCATCAAGCTCCACCCGCGGGCCCAGGACTTCGTGTTCGACGGACCGGACATGGACGATGTGTTCGCCCTCGCCGAAGACGCCCGCGTGCCGATCCTGATCCACGCCGGGCGCGGTCTGCCGCCGCTGGCGGAGGGCCTCGTCGATCTCGCCCTGCGCCATCCCGGCGCCGTCCTGATCCTGGCGCATGGCGCGATCTGCGACCAGGGGATCCTCACCACGCGGCTGGCCGACCATCCCGGTGTGCTGTACGACACCTCCTGCTTCTTCCCCCTCGACGTGATCGAGCTGCTCGCGCGCGTGCCGGCCGAGCGGATCGTGTTCGCCTCCGATCCACCGTATGGGCTGCCCGCCACCTCCCTGTACATGGTGCTGCGCGTCGCGCGGCATGCCGGCCTTGACGAGGCGGCCACCAGGGGCATGCTCGGCGCCACGATGGCGAAGCTCCTCGACGGCGAGCCCCTGCCCGCGATCAATCCGCCACGGCGGAGCGATGAGATCACGCTGTCCGGGCGGCTCGCGCGCGTATACGGCTACGCCAGCCTGGTCGGACCGGCACTGTTCAGCGGCGCGCGCGAGCAGGCGGGGGCGATGCTCGACATGGCGCTGGCGGCGTGCCGCGACCCCGAGCCGGGGTCCGTCGGGGAGGCGCTCGACACCATCGGCACGGCGCTGGGCGCTGCTGCCGTCCTAGTCGGGAACGAGGACGGCCTGCGCCCGGCGATCGATTTGGTGTATCGCTCGATCGTCCGCGCAGCCACCGAGATACCTGAGCGGGTCTGAGCCACCGCGGTCACGCCGCGCTGAGCCACACGGCGGCCCAGCCGGCGCTCTGGCGCTCGGCACGCCTGCGCAGACCCAGGCGCCGTTCAAAGGCGGACGTGACCTCGGCGACCTCGTCTGCGAGCAGCCCGCCCGCCAGCAGGTGCGCCGGTGCGCGAGGCATGGTTTTCGCGAGCTCGAGCAGCAGCGGGCGCAACAGGTTCGCCGTCACCACGATCGGCCTCGACCGAGCATCCTCCGCGGCCATCGACGGCAACGCCTCAGAGCGCAGGTCGAGGCGACGCACCTCCACGCTCACGCGGTTCGCCGCGGCGTTCTCGAGCGCCGCCTCGACGCTCTCGCGCTCGTGATCGAGACCGAGCACCGGGCCGAACCCCAGTCGCGCCGCCGCTATCGCGAGCACGCCCGACCCGGTGCCGACGTCCAGCAGGGGCCCTGCCGGGCGTTCGAGCGCTGCCAGCTCGAGCAGAAGCTCGAGACATAGGCGGGTGCTGGCATGGGCGCCGGTGCCGAATGCCTGTCCCGGATCGATCACGATCTCCTCAAGCGGCGCGCCGCGCCGCGCGCTGGCGGGCTCCCACGGAGGCCGCACGAACAGGTCCGGCACCTCGCGCCCGCCGCCGCCCGGCGGACGCGGGGCCTCGATCAGGATGGGGCGATGGAAGCTCTTCCAGCGCTCCGGCCAGTCGTCGGCGGTATGGCTGGTCGAGATGTCCACGAGCGCGTCGCCCGCGGCCGCCTTCAGGTCGGGGAGGCTCGGTAGCTCGCCGGGCGCCCCGTACACCGCGTACTCGATCGTCTCTGCTCCGAGCTGCACCTCCTCCACTCCGGCCGGCGCGAGCTCCAGCAGCTCCGCCAGAACGAGCTCGGCCTGCTCGCGCTGAACGCGCACGGCAAGACGGATCACGCGGCGTGGTTGCCCAGCGCCCGGCGCAGCTTGCCGAACAGCGACTCCTCCGAGCGCAGGTTCTCGGCAGTGAGTGTCTCGTTGAGGCGCTCGAGCAGCGCTCGCTGCTCCTCGCTCAGCCGCCGCGGAATCACGACGTTGACCATCACCCGCAGATCGCCGCGCCGACCGCGAGAGAGCGACGGCATGCCCTGGCCGCGGAGCGTGATCGCGTCGCCGGGCTGAGTGCCCGCCGGGACCTCGACCGAGACCTGCTGCTCGAGTCCTGAGACCTCGAGCGTGGCTCCCAGCGCCGCCAGCGGGGCCGGGACGTCGAGCGCGGTGATCAGGTGATCGCCTTCACGCACGAAGCGCTCGTCCTCCCTCACCCGCACGAGCACGTACAGATCGCCGGCCGAAGCACCGGCCTCGCCGGCGTGTCCGCGCCCGGTCAGCCTGATGCGCTGGCCGTCTGAGATCCCGGCCGGCACCTCGACCTCGAGCCTGCGCGTGGTGGCCACCCTCCCGCGGCCGCGGCACTCCTGGCAGGGCTCCTTGGGCACGCGGCCGTCGCCATGGCAGACGTCGCACACCATCGTCCGCACCATCTGGCCGAACGGCGTGCGCGTCGCCGCCTGCAGCTGCCCGGCGCCGCCACAGCGCTCGCAGGTCTCGATCGGAGTGCCCGGCTCGGCGCCGTTGCCGTGGCAATGCTCGCAGCGGTCGACCGCCTCGAAGGAGACCTCGATCTTCGCGCCGTGCAGGGCCTGGATCAGATCCACCTCCACCGCGACCGCGATATCGGCGCCCGCCGCCGGTCCGGCGCGCCCGCCGAAGCCGGCGCCGCCGAAGAACGCGTCGAACAGGTCTCCGATCGAGGAGAAGCCATCGAAGTTGGGTGCATATCCACCGGACCGCAGGCCTTCGTGCCCATAGCGGTCGTAGGTCGCGCGCCGCTCGGAGTCCGACAGGATCTCGTACGCCTCGGCCGCCTCCTTGAACTTCTCCTCGGCGTCGGGATCGTGCGCGTTGACGTCGGGGTGCAGCTCCCGGGCCAGCTGGCGAAAGGCTTTCTTTATCTGACCCTCCGAGGCCGAGCGCTCGACACCGAGCACCTCGTAGGGGTCACGCGGCGTGGATGTCGTGCTCATGGCCGGCCTGCTTCGGAGCGCTCATGCATGGCGGGATCGGCTCAGCTCTCCGAGTAGGCGTCTTCGACGAAGCGCGAGAGCTCGCTTGCCGCCTCGCGTACGGTCACGATCGCCCCGGCGTAGTCCATGCGCACCGGCCCGATCACCGACACCGTGCCCAGCTTGCGCCGGGGGACTCCGTAGCTGGTGGCGACCAGCGCGAACGAGTGCATTGCCGGAATCTCGTTCTCCTGGCCGATCCTCACGTAGACACCGGGCTCGCCCAGCGCCGCCCTCAGCACGCGCAGCAGCGCGACGCGACGCTCGAGCAGGGTCATCAGCTCGTTGATCTGACCGGTGTCCTCGATCCCGCCCACCGACAGCAGGCGTCCGGTCCCCTCCACGTACAACGAGTCCTCCGCCCCGTAGGAGAGATCGCCGAACGCCGGCACGAGGTGCTCGAGGAATGCCGACTCGACCGCCGACAGGCCCGGCTCGCCGAGTCGCTGGTGCAGAAGGCGCGAGCCAAGTCCGAGGCCCACGAGCCGCTCATTGAGATACTCACCGGCCCACGCCACGAGACCCTGATCGACGGCTCCATCGAAGGTGGCGAGCATCTTCGATACGCCGCCGGTGGAGGTGATGATCACCACCATCACGACCTGTGGCTGCAGCGACAGGACCTCGATGTGCCTGATCGTGGCCGTGTTCAGGGACGGCGCGGAGACGACCGCGAGCAGGTTGGTCATCTTCGAGAGGGTTTCCGTGGTGGTGCGCATCGCCTCCTCCACCTCGCGGCGGATCAGGGACAGCTCCATTCGCCGCTCGGGCTCGAGCCCCTGCCCGGAGGTGAGCATGCGATCGACCACATAGCGGTGACCGGCGTCGGTGGGCAGACGACCGGCCGACACATGGGGATGGGCGAGCAGCCCAAGCTCCTCGAGCAGAGCCAGTTCATTGCGAACGGTGGACGGCCCGCAATCGAGCTCCGGGTCGGCGGCGATCGCCCTCGACGCCACGGGCTGTCCCGTTCGCAGGTAGTCCTCCACCACCTTGCACAGGATCAGCTCCTGCCGGGAGGTGAGCGTGTCTCTCAAAGCAGCTGGGCGGGCCGCGCAAGCCCGCCTGGATTGTTGGCAGCACCCCTGGACATTGCTTGATTGTAGGGGCGTGCCGGCGCCCGCCAGACTGCTCGGTCGCTAGATTTCGAGCTCGGCCTCGGCGTTGCGCACGATCTGCTTGCCCGCCTGTTCGGCAACCGTGTCGATCACCACGCGCCCGTCGCCGGACTCGCGCACGGTTCCGCTGACGAGAACCTCCTGCTCGGGCACTCCCATGCCGCGGAACTGCACCGACAGGCGCTTGAGGTGCTCGGGACCGCCGGCTGCCTCGGTCTGGGCGCGGGCCACCTGGGCCATCGTCCACAAGCCGTGGAGAATCCGCCCGGGCAGACCGACCGAGCGGGCGAACTCATCGTCCACGTGAATCGGATTGAAGTCGCCCGAGGCGCCCGCGTAGCGGACCGTGAGGTATTTGTCGGGGACGACCCTCACCTCGGGTATCTCGGCTCCGGGCTCTAGATCTGCCATCGCGCTCACACTCCTCGGACTATCTGGGTCCATATTGCGCGGCACACCTGCTCGCCACGCTGGTTGGTGGATGTCGACTCGAACGCGTAGTAGCCGAGACCGCCGCGTTCGGAGATGTCCTTCACGCTCACGGTGGTCGTGATCTCATCCCCGGCCACCACCAGCGGACCCCACTCGAACTCCTGGCCGCCGTGGACCATCATGGCGAAGTTTATTTCGAGGTCGGGGTCGAATATGGATGGGCCGAGCGCCGGGCTGGAGTAGACCACCGCGAACATCGGCGGCGCCACGACATCCGCATAGCCCGCGGCGCGGGCTGCCTGCTCGTCGAGATGCACGGGGTTGGTCTCGCCTACCGCGCGAGCGTACTCCTTGATCTTCTCCCTACCAGCCGCGTACAGCGTGGGCTCGTAGGTCTTGCCGACCGCTTGGGTGTTGACTGGCATCTGAGACGGCTCCTTACGGGACGGGCTGTTTTGGGGCTGCTCTGGCGCGCCAGTCTATGCGGCCGGCGCTTGACTTTGCACCGCGGCCGGCTCTTGCGGCGGCGATCGCGCTCGGCCGGGCCCGGCCTTCGCGCTCGCGCGAAAGGGCTCATCGCGGTGGCGCGCAAACGCCCACGCATCTGGGCCCGTCAAGGCGCCGCCGCGTCCCCGATCGACGCAGTCGCCGTCCCCTGCGCAGAGAACATCGCGCAGTCGCCCCCGCGAGCAAAGGACGCCCGACTGCAAGCTCATGACCCTTCATTCCCGCATCCCAGAGCCAAACCGCGGCGATACACGACGGGCGACGGCACGGCCTGAGGGCAGCTCGAGGCGCAGCGGCGACCCACCTCCCCCCGAGCGGCTACGCTCACTGCCTTCACTTTTCCCTCCCCTGAGCCATACGGCACGCCGCCGGCCCCCCCGCAGCTCGATAGCAGCGACCTTCTCGCCCGATCGAGGAGCCCCGCGCAGCCCGGCTCCGTCCTCGCCGCGACCGGTTCACGCTCGCCCGGCAACGTGCGTTTTCGCGCCAAGTTCTCCTGACGAGGGCGCGCGGAATCGAGATTTCCGAGACCCCCTAAAGGGGGTTCTCGGAGCGCGGCTTCTCCTCGCCCGCTGATCGATCGCGCCGCTTGACGGCTGCCCGTTCTGCTCCTACAAGCAGCGCGGCAAACGCCCTGTACCGCCCCAGCGCGGTGCCCCAACCAAGACCGGCCAGGAGACCGCCATGACCGCCGCCACCCTGTCCTCGCCACCGTCCGCCGCACGCCGATCCGCCCGCAGTGAGAACGGCATACCGCCGCGTACCGGCCAAGCTCGCATTCGCAAACGCCGGGCGGGAGAGATCCGCGAGCAGTGCCGAGTGCTCGCTCGCTACACCGACATCCTGGGCCGGGCTCGCGAGGTCGTCACCCAGCAGGGGCCAGCCGGAAGCGTCCTGCTGCTCGATCGCGAACTCGGCTCCCGCGGTGATCGCCGGCTCGTGGCGCACCTTGCGGCCGACGAGCCGGAGGGAAATGCAGGGCTCGAATGCGAGCGCTATCTGGCGGATGCCGGCCGCGGTCGCTGCCGGCTGCTGACCGCCGCTGACCTGCGCACGGCGCCGTTCGCCGAAGAGACGGATGCGGACGGCTCGCCGGCCGCGAGCGGGGGCGCCGGTGATCTGCTCGACGGGCAGGGTCGCTGCTACCGACTCGAGCCCGTGCTGAGCGCCATGTCGATCCCTGAGCTGCGCTGGCGCCGGCACCCGCCTACATCCGCGGGAGACGGTCCCCGTCCCGTGAGCGTCCGCGACGCGATCGCCCACCTGGAGGCATATGAGCCGGTGCGCGCGATGACCCGCCGCGCGCTGGCACTGCATCGCAACGACGCCGGCATGTCGGTGGCGGTGCTGCGGGCCGAGCTTCAGCGGGTTCTCATCAGTCCAATCGTCCTCAATCGCGGGCTCCGAGAGACCGCGCTTGAGATAATCGACCGCCAGCAACTCAGCCTGAGCGAGATCGCGATCCGCTGCGGGCGAGTCAAGCGCGATCTGCGAGGCAACGAGAGTGGAGAGACGAGCTGGCTGGCTCGTCGCCTGGGGATGCTGCCGGAGGGCGGGCGGGACACGCCCACCCCCTGGATCCACAGCGACGTGCTGGCCCTGATCGCCCGCCGCGGGCTGGGAGTCAGCCCGCGTGAGGTGGAACTGCAATGACGGCCGGCCCACCGGCGGGCGGCGAGCATCGCCCGGGCGGCGCGCGGATCCTAGTCGTCGAGTCCGATCCGCAGGTCGGCCGCGCGCTCGTCGAGCAGCTGACGGCCGACGCCTATCGGGCCGAGCTCGCCCGGACCGCCGAGCATGCCCGCGTCCGAGCCGGCGCGAGCGCACCGAGCCTCGTTGTGCTCGGATATCTCGGCTCCCCGCGCGGCGCCCTGGAGCTGCTTGAAGAGATACGTCGGGGAGATGCTGCGGGGGCGCCCTGGGGCGAGCAGACGCCGATCGTCGTGATCGGCCCGGGGGCGCGTGAGCCTGACGCACTGCGAGCGTTCGAGGCGGGAGCCGACGACTACCTCGCCCGGCCGGCCCGGTATCTGGAGCTGCGGGCGCGTTTGCGCGCCGTCCTTCGCCGCGCCGGGGGCGTTCAGCCACGCGGGCCCGCACTCCGAGTTGGAGCGCTGTCGATCGACCTGAACGCGCACTCGGCGAGTGTTCACGGCCGAGCCGTGAACCTGCGCCGGCAGGAGTTCCAGCTGCTCGTGCACCTGGCGCGCGAGCCGGAACAGGTCTTCACTCGCGATGAGCTGCTGCGGGCGGTGTGGGGGTACCGCTCGGCCGGCTCCACGCGCACCCTCGCGAGCCACGCCAGCCGACTGCGGCGCAAGCTCGACGTTGACGGCAGCGGCCGTTGGGTGATCAACGTGTGGGGAGTCGGCTACCGGCTGATCTGAGCCCGAGCCCACACCGCGCATGGCGGGTGGTGCGGGCGCGCGACTCGAATCTTGGCGGGCCCAAACGGCCCGGCGAGCACACACGGCATCACGACGGCGGGCCGCGGCTCGCCGTCGTGCGCCGACCACAACCGCCGGCTAGGCCGGCCCATGGGCCTGCGCCATGGGCGCCGGCCTGAAGAAAGGAGCTACATCATGCGCTCATCGAACTCGGCGCCTGAACCAGGGGCCGATCCACTGGCGCCCCTGCAGCAACTCGCCGACTGGCTGGCGAGCACGACGACCCACGTGCTGCTCGGCGTGCTGATCGGCCTGCTCGTTGCACGGGTGATGCGAAGCAGGCACCTGCACTGGAGCTGGGCCGCGGCCGCACTGACGTTCGTACTGTTCCCCGGCCACGCCCTCGCGAGCTCGACTTTGATCTCGACCCCTGCCGTGGCGGCTCTCAGCGCGACCGCGTGGAGTCGTCGCTGGCATCGCGAAGACATCGAGGCGGGCGGCGACCTGGCTGAGATCGCGACGGGCCGCCGTGGTCCGCTGGACGTCCTGCGCATCACAGCCCGCCGGCTGCGGCTGACTCGGCCGCAGCTGCGCGCTTGTGCGCGAGCGCAAGCCGGGCAGCTGATTCTCGGCCATGACGAGAACCACCGTGTGGTCTCGATCCCGTTCGGGGGCGAGACCGGGGGCACTCATACGCTCGTGGTCGGAGCGACCGGCTCGGGCAAGACCGTCACCCAGACCTGGGTGGCAGTGAACGCGGTCGAGCGCGGCATGGGCTGTGTCGTGGTCGATCCCAAGGGCGATCAGGCGATGCGTACGCAGCTGGGCCGGGCGGCCCGCGCTGCGGGCAGGCCGTTCATCGAGTGGTCACCCGCCGGCCCGTCGGTGTACAACCCCCTGGCGCGGGGAAGCGAGACCGAGGTCGCCGACAAGGCCCTCGCCGGCGAGCATTTCACCGAGCCGCACTACCTGCGCCAGGCCCAGCGCTACCTCGGCCATGTGGTGCGCACGCTGCGCGGAGCCGGTCATGAGGTGAGCCTCCGGCGGATCGTCCAGCACATGGATCCCGAGCGGCTCGAGTGCCTTGCACGCCGCCTGCCGGAGGCCGAGGCTTCGGCGACGCACGACTATCTGGACTCGCTGAGCGCCCGCCAGCAGAGCGACCTGGCGGGCGTCCGCGACCGTCTCGCGATCCTGGCTGAGTCAGACGCGGGAGCGTGGCTCGATCCGCAGACGCCGAGCGTCGAGCGATTCGACCTGCTCGAGGCCGTGCATGCCCGAGCCGTGGTCTACTTCAGCCTCGAATCCGATCGCCGGCCGCTGCTCACCCAGATGCTCGGAGCGGCGATCGTGCAGGACCTGCAGACGATTGTCGCAGCGCTTCAGGGACGGCCGCTGCCCACGCTCGTCGTCATAGATGAGTTCTCGGCAATCGCCGCGGCACAGGTGGTGCGGCTGTTCGGCCGTGCGCGCTCGGCGGGCTTCAGCCTCCTGCTGTGCGCACAGGAGCTCTCCGATCTGCGCCTGCCCGGGCGGGAGAGGCTGCTCGAGCAGGTCCTGGGCAACCTGTCGGTGCTTGTCGCACACCGCCAGGTGGTGCCCGACTCGGCCCGGCTGATCGCGAGTCTGGCCGGGAGGAGAGGTGCCTGGAGAACATCGCGCCGCAGCGACGGCGGCGTGACCCGCACCCGTGTTAGCGAGGACGTGCTCGACTCGACCGACGTCGTGAGGCTTGGGACGGGCTGGGCCGCGGTGATCGTGCTGAGCGGCGGCGGGGGCGTGCGTTTTGCGCGCATTCTCTCCGCGAGCCGACGGCGCTGAGGAGAACAGGCAGGCGGGCCGATCCCGGCCCCTGAAAAGCACCGGAATGGAGGATCGACGATGGTCACCAAAGGACAGACGCTCCCGCCGGAGCGGGACGCGATCATCGGCTGGACGGCGCGCATCGGCGCCGTCACCGCCGAGGCCCTCGCGTATCGCCACGACATCTCCGTGGCCTCAGCGCGGGCCCGGCTGCTGGGCGCAGAGCGCGCCCGGCTGCTCACGCGCCACCGCCCGCTGACCGGGCAGCCGGCGCTGTACACGATCACCCCGACGGGTCGGCGCACCTTCGGCCTGGTTGGCCTGGAGCCCTGTCGGGTGAGCGCCTCAAGCGCTCTGCACTCGATTGTCTGCGCCGAGGTCGCCGCGGGCCTCGAGCGCTGCTATCCGGACCATCGGGTGCTCGGCGAGCGCGAGCTGCGACGCGACGAGCGCGAGTGTGGCCGTCCGCTGGCGAGCGCGACCGTGGGCATCGCCCGGGCCGGAGGACCGATGCTCCACCGTCCGGACCTCGTTCTGCGCCCGACCCGCCCCGCCGATGGGCTGCCGGTCGCGGTCGAGGTCGAGTTGACGGTCAAGGCGCCACGCCGCCTGGCGGGCATCTGCACCGCGTGGGCACGCTGTCGCTGCGTTGCGGGCGTGCTGTATCTCGTGCCGCCGGAGGTCGAGCAGGCGGTCAGGCGAGCGGTCGAGGCGGCTCGAGCGAGCGAGCGGATCGCGGTGGTGCCGCTCGAAGCTCTGCCGTCCCTGCGGCCAGTCAAGCCGGCGGGTCGATCGTGAGAACCGTCACAGGCGCCGCGTACGTTTACCACCAGGGGGGTCAACCACTAGCAAAGGAAGCCCACAATGTCCTATTTCAGCATCAACCGCGTCGTTCTGGTGGGGCGCCTCACGCGGGACCCCGAGCTGCGGGGACTGCCCTCGGGCGTGAGCGTCTGCAGCGTGCGCATCGCCTGCAACTCGAGCCGGCGCGACGGAGACGGCGGCTACACCGAGAAGCCGAACTTCTTCGACGTGAGCATCTACGGGGCCTCCGCTGACAGCGTGAGCCACTACATGCGCAAGGGCAGCCGGGTCGCCGTCGATGGCCGGCTTGAGTGGCGCGAGTGGGAAACCGCCGATCAGCAGAAGCGCCAGGCCGTGAGCGTTGTCGCCGACACCGTTCAGTTCCTGGACAGCCCCGGCGAGCGCTCGGAGATGGGTCAGGACGGAGACGACGAGCCGAGCGACGAGGCCGGCGTCGCGGAGCAGGAGCTCGTCTTCTAGCGACGCTTGGAGCGTGCGTGACGAGCACCGTTCGCACCCGCCGCGGACGAGCACGACAGCGGAGGCGCGCAGCGCGGCGCCTCCGCTGTTGGCCATGGAACCCGTTTTGCGTTTAAGGCGCCGGCGCGAGAGGACACTGAACCGGTATCTCCCTCGGCTCGGCCGACGCCTCACCGGCTCGAGGATCACCATGGGCAGCCGTCACGCGCACCTGCGGGGGCAGCCGAGGAACCCCATAGGCGAGCAGAACGCCCTCGTGGATATCGCGCTCTGAAGCGAACAGGATCCGTTCCCTTCCTGGATACTCCCAGTCGAACGGATACTCGCCTGCGTAGGCACGGCAGGCCCTAAGCACGGCGTCTGCGCGCCTCGCACACTCCCGCGCCCGGGCTCGATCGCGACACACGAACACCGCCGCCGCCAGCGCCTGCATGCGGCGGCCGTAGCGGCTCAGATGGACAGACCAGCCCGCGAGGAAATGGTCGTAGCGCTCGAGCTTCGCTGCCGCGCGGCCGACGGGAAGGCGGTCGTCGAGCTCGACCAGCAGGTCCACCACCGGCGTCTGCGAGGAAGCACCATCATCCCCACCGTCGGGCCGCTCGCCGCCGGCAGCCGCGCGAACTTCGACGATCGCGTCCGGGCGCACCGTCTCAAAGTGCTCGACCTCGACGCTCTCACCGGTCGCGGTGGTGCGCAGGAAGTCGTGGGGCGCACGTCCTCCTGGCAGTTGCAGGTCCCCGGGCGCGAGCCCCACCCTCATCTCCGCAGTTGATCGCATCGGCGGCGAGAGCACGGATTCCGCGGGCCCGCGTAACGCCGGACTGGCGTCGCTCACGGCCTGTCCCAGTGCCAGCACCCAGCCCGTCACGTGCACCTCGTGACGAGCCTGGCGGAGCAGACCCCTGCCTTGGGCAGAGGAGCCGGTGGTGGAAGCACGATCAGCACCCGGCGCCTCATCGGAGACCGTCAGGCGCCCAACGGTCCGCAGCAGCTCGATACCAGCGGCGGTGATCACGTAGCACATGGGCACCCCTCCCCCGTCGCGGCGGTGAAATTGGAAGCGGTCGACGAGGCCGGCATCCGACAGGCGCTTGAGCCTCCTCTGAGTCGTCGTCGTGGCCCGCTGCGCGTTGAAGCGGCGATGGACCTGGCTGGTAAGGACGTGCCTCATGCGGGCGATGAGGGTGAGGATCTCGAGGTCCAGCGGATCGGGCTCGAGCGACCGCGGCGACGCGACTCGTTTGGCCCAGCGCACGCTGTGCGCGGCGTCGAGTTCGACCAGCTCGCGATAGCTGACCGATGGATTCGCGGGCAGGCTGATTGCTGTGTCCCCGGCACTTTCAGCGACGATCACCGCCGCCGTATCCTCCGCCGCCGTATGCGACTGACGTGGCCGGTCCCCACCTGCCCCGGCGCCCTGCGGCCCACGGTGGCGGTGATCCCAATGCGGTTGGCGCAGATCCGTTCGATGACGCCCGCCGCGCTCGAGCTGGCGTGCGGCATGCAGCGCCATGCGCTCCTGATCGACGCGCAGCGGAATCGTCTGAGCGACGAACGGAGCCTGGCGCCCGTCCGGAGTGGCCCAGCTCGCGATCGCGTGGTGCTTCGGCAGATGCAGGCGAACGTCGGGGCGCCCGAGCGTGGAGAGCTGCCCGAGGCCCGGGCGCACCGTGTCTGAGAACTCGGCCATTGTCAGCTCGGCCGCAGTCCTCGCCTCGCGGGCGGATGCCGTGGCGAAGTACACGCGGTGTGCGAACAGGGCATCCAGCTGGTCGCGGACCTCCCGGTCGGTCCACTGCGCGTCGGTCTGCCAGCACGCCACCGTCTCGAGTCCCGCGGAGCGCTTGAGCGCCATCGTCTCGGCGAAGCCGCGGTTGAGAACCAGGGGCGCCTCGTCCACCTTCAGGGCGACGGCCACCCGCTCACGGGCGGGCACTAGATCCTGCTGACGGCCGAGCGCCGCATCAAGCATGCCGACGAGCAGTTGCATCAGTACGGATGTGTTTCCGGCGCCCATCGCCCCGAGCGCTCCCTTGACGACGAGCACCTCCTCGTTGGAGATCACGCGGTCGAAGTCGACTGTCAGCGAGTCGTTGAGCAGCACGCGCTTGATCGAAGGGGAATTGAGCAGTCGCGCGAGCTTGTTGACGGGGGCGTCGAGCTTGGCCGTCGTCATGCTGCGCGCGTCCGCCAGCTGTGCCGTCAGCTCGGCGGTGAAGAACTGGGATATCTCCTTGAACTCAGGCAACATGCGAACCCTCGCGCCGACGCTGCTCCGATAGGAGTAGCCCTCCTCCCCGACCGACAGCAAACGTGCGGCATCCCACAGGGTCGATGCGCGATCGTAGGCGAGCACGGCGATGATCGCGTTGCGCAGATAGCGATCGGAGGATGCGCGAATGTCCGCATCGGACGACGCCATATAGGGGCAGCAAGCCGGCCCTCCTGACCCCCACTTTTTGGCATCGATATCCGATGGCTCCTACAGCCGGCCGGCGACCAGTCGGCTGCTCCGGCGCGCTGGCCGCCGTTAGTCGAGGCACATTAAACGCGACAGCTCGGCGGCGGCGAATCGGGTCGTTAGCGAGTTGCTGAGTGGATCGCTGCTTGAGACAACACGAGCGCGAAGCGCGCACGGCGGACTCAGCCGCCAGGCCGGCCGCGTGCCAAGCAGTCGGCCGGCCTCACCCGCTGAAGCGCCTCCAAGAGGATCATCGATCGGCTTGCGGACGCGATCGCGCGGGAGGCCGCCGCCCAGGCGGTTGCCTTGACGGGACAGGAGTTCACGCCCCCGCAACGTCGTGCCCGCTGACCGGCTCGGCCTCTGCTCCTATAGTGGGATTGGTTGTCCACTCAACAAAGGAGCCCGCTGTGGAAGTGGAGATCTGGTCTGACGTCGCCTGCCCCTGGTGCTACATCGGCAAGCGCCGGTTCGAGGCGGCGCTCGAGCAGTTCGAGCACCGCGACGACGTAGACGTGACTTGGCGGAGCTTCGAGCTCGACCCCGGAGCGCCGCACGAGCGCACCGGCGACCGCGCCGAGCGCCTGGCGGAGAAGTACGGCATGACCGTCCAGCAGGCACGCGAAGCCGAGGCGCGGCTGACGGCGGAGGCGGCAGGCGAGGACCTTCCCTTCCGCTTCGACATCGCCCGCAGCGGCACCACCTTCGACGGCCACCGCCTTGTGCACCTGGCCGGGACCCACGACGTCCAGGACGCGATGAAGGAGCGCCTGCTGCGCGCGTACTTCACCGAAGGCGAGCTGATATCCGACCACGACACGCTCGTGCGCCTTGCCGTGGAGGTGGGGCTGGATGAGCGGGAGGTCCGCGAGCTGCTCGCCGGCGAGCGCTACGCCGATGCGGTTCGCGAGGACGAGCGCACTGCCGCCGAGCTGGGTATCAGCGCGGTGCCGACCTTCGTGGTCGACCGCAAGCTCGGCGCCTCCGGCGCGCAACCGCCTGAGGCGCTGCTCGATCTGCTGCGCCAGGGATGGGCCAAGCGCATCCCCGCATCGACGCTCGCATAGGATCGGCACGATGGCGATCTTCGAAAACCTCAGCACGCTGAGCGGCGCCCCGCTGGAGGAGGCCGACCTTGAGGGACGCGCGGTGCTGGTGGTGAACGTCGCCTCGCGCTGCGGGCTTACGCCGCAGTACACGGGCCTCGAGCAGCTCCAGGAGCGCTACGGCGAGCGCGGCTTCACGGTGCTGGGCGTTCCGTGCAACCAGTTCGGCGAACAGGAGCCGGGCAGCGCAGAGGAAATCCAGACGTTCTGCTCGACCACCTACGGCGTCAGCTTCCCGATGACCGAAAAGCTCGAGGTCAATGGACCCGAGCGCCATCCGCTGTACAAAACGCTGACCGCCACCGCCGACGAGGCGGGTGACGCGGGTGACGTGCAGTGGAACTTCGAGAAGTTCCTCGTCTCCGCTGACGGGCGCCCGGTGGCGCGCTTTCGCCCCATGGTGGAACCCGAATCGCAGGAGCTGACCGACGCGATCGAGTCCGAGCTCCCCTGCTGATGCGCGCCTGACCGCTACTTGGAGAGACCCGCCGCATTGAGGGCCTCGCCCACGTCCAGATAGATGCGTATTCGCGTGACCCGATCGTCGGCCGCGAACTCCACGATGCCTGCGGCGGGGAAATGCAGGGCGACGCCGCTGGCACGCCCACGCGCACGGATGGTCGTGAGCGTGAACACGCGGTTGCCGATCTCCCGAACGTCGTCGGGGCTGATCGACCAGAGGGTGAACTGTTCATCGAGGTCGCCCACCCATCGCTCCATCCCTGCATAGCCTCGATAGGGCTCGCCGCCAACGGACGAAAGTGGGGACTCAAGTTCGATCGCAGGATCGAAATACTCGGGGAACAACTCGTTGCCGCGATCTCCGGCATTCCAGCGCTCGAAGAGCGCACGGGCTATGTCGACGCGACGACGCGACATCGCCTATCCCTCTTGCTTTCGCTCCCGCGAGGCTCTCGACTGCCGAGATAGCTACGACGGTTGAGCGCGCTCCTGGTTGAGCTCTTGGCGCTGCTCGACGAGCGACTCCAGCTGGTCGCTGACCTCGCTGGAGATGCGCTTGAGATCCCATTTGCTGAGGGTGATCAGGCGCATTGAGGAGGTTGCGATGACGTCAGCCGAACGCTTGGCGCCGGAGAGCATCCCCATCTCGCCGAAGACGTCGCCCGGACCCAGCGACCCGATGACCTGGCCGCCCTTGATCACGTCGGCCGTGCCGGTCTCGATGACGATCAAGTCGTAGGAGTAGTCGCCTTCGTGCACGAGCCGCTTGCCGGTAGAGACCGAGGTCTCGCTCGCGAACACGCTCACCGTGTCGAGAGCCTTATCGGACAGCGACGAGAACAGCGGAATGGTCTTCAGACGATCGGGATCCATGATGTCTCAAACTTTCGCGATAGCGGTGGAAAACGGACCGACGGAATACGACCTGGGGCACGCACCCCCGACCAGGTGCACCCTACCGCCCGCGGTGGCGGTCGCGGCGCTCCGCGCCCTGGACCCAGGCTCCGGCGCAGACAGTCGGGCACAGGCCACCGGCTCGCTCGCGCAGTGGTCTCCTCACTCGGCGGTCGGCGAGAAGGTCGGCGAGCTGGACGCACGCGATGTTGCAGGCTGGGGAGTTGGTTGCACCGGTTGATGTCGACGCATGCCGCGCCGACATCAATTGGATGCGCACTCGAGCGTTCACGACATTCGCCGCAATCCCGCTCGCCGTGATACTGCTCGCGGGTCCGTCGATCGCCTCGGCGGCGTTTACGCATGTCATCACGCCAGGAGACTCGCTGTCATCGGTCGCAGAAAGCGACGGGCTGAGCGTCGCAGAACTTGCTGCCGCCAACGGACTGGCACCGCAAGCACCTCTGGTCGCTGGCAGCATCCTACTGATCCCCCCGCAGCCCACGGTCCAGGCGGAATCGACTGCAGGGAGCGGCGAATCCCCCGCAGCAGGCGAAGTCAAACAGGAGGCATCGGGTGCAGAGGAAACGCCGCCCAGCTCGGCCGAAGCCGGCGCATATTTCGTCCAGCCGGGAGACACGCTCGGGGAGATCGCGGCGCGCGACGACACGAGTGTCGAAGCACTCGCGGCGCTGAACGGCATCGATCCCAACGCACCCTTGCTCTCCGGTTCGCTGCTCAAGTTGCCAGGTGGGTCCTCCGACCAGCCGGTGGCCGCCGGAGAAGGTCAACCCTCAACGGCGGAAGTTGCGAATGAGCCGCCGAATCCAACTGATGAAACCGTTTCTCCGTCGGAAGTCGGGTCGATCGCGGCCGAACACGGCGTACCGCCGTCGCTGGCCGAGGCCATCGCTGAACAGGAGAGCGGGTTCAACAACGGCCTCACCTCGAGCGCCGACGCGCGCGGCGTGATGCAGATCCTGCCCGAAACATGGAGATGGATCAGCCAAGACCTCGCAGGGCCAACGCCGTTGGAACCCGCCTCCGCCACAGCCAACGTTCGCGGGGGGGTCCTCCTGCTCCGCAGGCTACTGGATGAAACGGAAGGCGATCCCGCACTCGCCGCCGCCGGTTACATCCAAGGCCTGCAATCCGTCCGCCAGCAAGGCGAGGCTCCGGAAACGGAACAGTACGTACGCGACGTTCTCGCTCTGCAGAGTCGGATCGCCGGCGAATAGCAGCTCGACGCGCAGTGCGCAGCGGAGTGGAACTCCGGTCGGTGAGGTCACCAGTTCTGAAATCCGGGCGTCCCGATCAGCCGTCCTTTCTCCGCATCCCTACGTGCCGTTCGTGGCAGACGCATCGGCGTGGTGGCGAGCGAGCGCATTGCCAGGCGATCTCGGCGCTTTCTCAGAGCGCCGTGCGGGAGGACCGGCTCACTCCGATCGTCCGGATGGAGATCCTCTACTCGGCTCGCACGAGCCCGGAATATCTCGAGCTCTACAAGCTGTCTGACACGCGCCTGTAACGAACGTAAACGACGCGAGAGCCAAACGTCTGCGTCTCGACCAACTCCAGGTTGACCCTTTCGTCCAGGGTCGGGAAGTAGGGCGTGCCGCCGCCCAGTAGGACCGGGCTGACGAACAGCCGCCACTCGTCGATCAGCTCAAGCTTCATACATGCGCGGGCGAGGCCGGCGCCGCCGACGCCGATGTCCTTTCCGGGCTGTTCCTTGAGCCTTGAGACCTCCTCGCAGACACCGTCCCTGGCCAGCCGGGTGTTGCCCACCACGCTCTCCAGCGTCGTGGAGAACACAACCTTCGGCAGGGCCTTCCAGATCTGCGCGAACTCGACGTACTCCGGCGCCAGCGGACTCTCCTCAGCGGTCTCCCAGTAGACCATCGTTTCGTAGAGCCGCCGTCCGCAGAGGTGCATACCGGTTTCCTGCACCTGCTGGGTGTGGAACCCAAACAGCTCCTCGTCGGGCACCGACCAGTCGATCCCGCCGTCCGGCCCAGCGATAAATCCGTCCAGCGACACAGTCATCGAGTAGATCAGGCTGCGCATCAAGATCCTCCTTTAGTTTGCGCGCAATTCTTCCGTGGAAGGTAACTTCGCGTCACCTGGTTGCTCATCGGGCGGGGGCAATGCGAGTGTTCTTGGCACCTCAGGGGCAACCTTGCGCAACAGACGATTCTCGATCCCGCCGTCTGCCGCTCGGGAGACGATCGCTTTCCGCATGGCCGAAGCAGGCATGATCACGTCGTCGCCCTCGGCAACTCTCGCGAGCGGGCGCCTCGCGCGAGGCGCGTCAGACGGTCCTGACTCGCGGCCATTCGGCGGTAGCTGAAAACGAGCGATGGTCTATGAGACCTGGCCTGCTGGTGCGATACTCGAGGCATGGCCTTCGTCCCGCCTGCCCGCCACCTGC
>Ga0302324_100007036_pt1 | contig 24042 bp, 21 predicted proteins | sample Palsa_T0_1_FD_201949 | JGI IMG/M metagenome (GOLD analysis project Ga0302324, IMG submission 201949) | Peat permafrost microbial communities from Stordalen Mire near Abisko, Sweden - Palsa_T0_1 | ecosystem: Environmental > Terrestrial > Soil > Palsa > Peat permafrost | place: Sweden: Abisko... | reverse complement strand
GAACCGACTCGAGAATCGAGTCGAGATCCTGCCAATCGCCGGCGTGGAACGCGTATTCGGTATCGCAGTACCGGCAGCGCAACGGACAGCCCGTCAGGCGTACGAACACCGTGCGAAATCCTACCGAGTCGGCCTCTCCCTGCAGCGAGTGGAAGATCTCGTTGATGCGGAGGCGCTCGCGCTTGGCCGCATCGACACTCAATGCGTCTCCGTCGCCATTTTCTCGAGGCGCGCCTGCGCCAGTTTGCCGGCGGGCGTGTCGGGATAGCTGGCTACCACGTGCGCGAGCGTGTCATGCGCCACCTGCCATTGTTTGAGCTCGTAGTAGCAGTAGCCGACCTTCAAAAGCGCGTCGGGCACCTTGCGCGATTGCGGATACTTGGTAGCCACGCGCTGGAACGCCGCGAGCGCTTCAGGAAAGGATTTATTGACGTAGTAAGCCTCGCCGAGCCAGTACTGGGCGTTATCGGCGAGCGAGCTGTCCGGATAGGTAACGAGAAATTGCTGGAACGCGGCGATCGCCTGGTCGAACTGACTGTCCTTCAAAAGGCCAAATGCCGCTTGATACGCGGCCGTGTCGGAGCCCGCCGCCGCCGTCTGGCCGCCTCCCGCTACCGCTCCGCCGGCCGCTCCTGCTGCCGCAGCCAATCCCGCCGCGCCGGCGCCGGCCGCTGCCGCGGACGCGCCGCCGCCCACGACCACGCCGCTGCGCGCCTCGAGCGCCTTCAGCCGCAGATCGAGGTCGGCGTACAGATCGTGCTGCTGCTTGCGGCCCGTGTCGAGCGCGTGATTCAGCTGGTCGATGTCGTTATGCACGCCGCGCAGATCGGCGCGCAGCTCGCCCATTTGATTGGAAAGCTCGAGCAGGCTGTTGTTCGCGACGATCTTCTCGATGCGCGCGAGGCGCGTGTCGACATCATTCAGCTTGATCTGCACGGGATCATCTTCGGCCGGCGTCGCGCAGCCCGCGACCGTCAGGAACGCGAGACAAGCAGCCGCGGAGATGCGCGCGCTCTTCACGGCCCGTAGACCAGTTCCACCCGGCGGTTCTTCGCCCAGGCGGCCTCATCGTCGCCCTCCACCGCCGGGCGTTCTGCCCCGAAGCTCACCGTGGTGAGCTGATTCTCGGACGCTCCCTGAAGCATCAACGCACGCCGCACGGCTTGTGCACGCCGCTCGCCCAATCCGATGTTGTACTCGCGGGTGCCGCGCTCGTCGGTATTGCCCTCGAGCTTGAGTTTCGCACCGGGATGCGCCGCGAGGAACTGCGCGTTGCCGGAGATGACCGCGGCAAACTCAGGCCTGATGTCGGATTTATCGAAGTCGAAATAGATGATCCTGCCGACCGAGGCGTTCGGGCCGCCCCCCGGCCCTCCGCCCATCGTTCCCGCGTCGCCTCCCAACGGGCTCGTCGTTGTCGACCCGGTGTCCGCACCGCTCGTACCTCCGGCACCCGGAACCTGACTGCCCGCGACGGGCGGCTCGACGGTCGTGGCCTTCTTAGGACAGCCCGCGAGAAGCGCCGCTGCCGCAAACAAACAAGCGATCGATATGATTTTTTTCATTAAGTGTCCATCCGAGTGCTATCTATGACCACGAGCGAATCTCGCTCATTATGAACTGTGTTGGGCGATTGATCGACCTCAGAACGGCGACCAAGCGGGTTCCTGCACCTCGCCCTCGCTCGATTCCAAGCGCTCCTGGACGCGGGCGTCGGGGGTGACGAGTGCGAGCACGCCGCGTCCGCGGTCGCGACTCGCATAGATGATCATGGCTCCGTTCGGCGCATAGCTCGGCGATACATCGAACTGCCCCTTGGTGAGTACTTGCACGTCGCCGCGACCCCTGAGATCCATGACTGCGATGCGATACGCGCCCTCCTCCTGCGTCACGAAGGCCAGTTGCGACTCGTCCGGGGAAACGCGCGGTCTTGCGTTGTAATTGCCCTGGAACGTCAGGCGGCGCGGTTTATCGCCGGGCTGCAGCCCCACTTTGTAGATCTGCGGGCCGCCTGCGCGATCCGATGTGAAATACAGGCTCTGGCCGTCCTTCGACCACTGCGGCTCGGTATCGATGGCCGGATCGTCGGTAATGCGGGTGAGCCCATCGGTCGCCAGATCGAGCACGTACACATCCAGGTTGCCGTCGCGGGTCGACAAAGTAAGGGCGAGCTTCCTGCCATCGGGTGACCACGCGGGCGCCTGGTTGACCCCTGCCTTGGCGGACACCACGTGCCGCTCGCCCGTCTTCAAGTACTGCACGTACACCGTAGGCAAGCGGTGCTCGAACGAGACATAGGCAAGATTCTGGCCGTCCGGCGACCACGCCGGCGACATGAGCGGCTCGTTCGACTGCATCACCACGTGCGGATTCTCGCCGTCCGCGTCGGCGACGAGCAGCCGATAGCTGCGATTCGGCACGGATCCCGACACCGACACATAGGCGATGCGCGTCGCGAAGGCGCCGCGGATGCCGGTGATCTTGTCGAAAATCATATCCGCGATCTGATGACTGGCGAGTCTCAAGCCGGGACGGTTCGCGCTGATCTGGAAGCCGAGCAGCCGCTGGTGGTTCAGCACATTGTAGAGCTCGAAGCTGATGTTGTAGCGATCGGAGCCTTGCGCCGTCATGAGTCCGACCACGACGTAATCGTTGCCGAGCCGCCGCCAGTCGTCGTAGGTGATGCTCGCGCCCGTGTGCGGCTTCTCCACCATGTCCTTGCGATCCATGGCTTTGAAGCGGCCGCTGCGCGCGAGGTCGTTGCTCACGACTTGAGCGACGTCGACGTCGGCGGTACCGGCGTCCACGAACGGCACGATCGCGATGGGAATGGCGTTGTCTTGCCCGCGGGTCACCTCCACCACGAACTCGGCGGATCTCGCCTGAGAGAGCCCGAGGCAGGCCATCAAGAGCAGACTGAAAAAGACTTTATTCATCGGGTTTGAACCTGAACGCGAAGTTTCGCTGAAAGAGGGCGGGATCCGGGGGGTCCGGGAGTGGTGAAGCACGATAAACCGCATTCTCGATGGATTGCCTCACCGCTGCATCGCCGTTGCATTGGGTGACCCGGGCGCCCGTGACCTCGCCGCCCGGCACCTGAGTGACCTCGACCAGGCAATCGATCCCGACTCGTGCCGAGGGCGGCTTGATCCAGGCCTTCTGGATGCGCGCCTGCAAGCTGGCCCTGTAGCGATCTGCGAGGGGACCCGACTCTACAGCGGCGACGCGCTCTTCCTCCGCCATTTGCCGCCGCAATTCCTCGACCCGCGCGCGCTCATCGGCGGCCGCCTTCGCAGCGGCTGCCTTGGCCTCCGCGGCCGCCTTGGCGTCCGCAGCTGCCTTGGCCTCCGCGGCCGCTTTCGCATCCGCCGCGGCCTTCGCCTCCGCCGCCGCCGCTTTGGCCTCGGCGGCGGCTTTCGCCTGAGCGGCAGTCTTGGCTTCGGCTTGGCGCTTCGCGTCTTGTTGCGCTCGTGCCGCGGCCGCCGCTTGCGCTTCTTTGGTCTCCTCAACCTGCTTGGCGGCCTGAGCCTGCTTGACGACCTGCTCCTCCTTCAGCTGCTCGGCCGCTTTCGCCGCGCTCGCGGCCTGGGCCTGTTCCGCCTCGCGCTCCGCCCGTGCGGCCCCGGCCTGCTGCGCAGCTTGTGCGTCTGCCGCGGCCTTGGCGGCGGCCTGCGCCGCCGCCGCCGCGCGTGCCTGCTCGGCGGCTCGAGCGGCCGCATCGGCTTGCGCGCGCTGCGCGGCGCGCAGGACCTGCGAGTCGACGATGGTTGCATTGATGGGCGCGGACTGCATGCTTACCGGCGCGTGTGTGCGCACCAGGGTGAGATATACCAATGCCGCCGCCAGCGCGCCGTGCAGAAGCACCGAACAAACGACCGGACCCGAGTTTTCGCGGACGAAGCTCGCCATCAGTGCGCGCCTCCGGCCGCGCGCGGCGCCCCCGGCACGGTCGGCCGCTCGGGATCCGTCAGCAGCCCCACCTTGTCTGCGCCGGCACGCTGCAGGAGCACCATGGCGTGCGCCACCGTACCGTAGGGGACCGTCGTGTCGGCCCGGATCAGCACGGGAGTCTGCGGATCCCGGCGCAGCAGCGCCGCGGTGCGCGAGGAGATGGTGGCCTCGTCGGCGGGGCGGTCCGAATTGGGACCGAAGTTCACATACAGCCGCCCGCGAGCGTCCACCGTCACGATGAGCGGCTCGTGCTTTTGCAGGAATGCAGGGTCGATGGGCTTGGCGCCGGCGGTCGGCAGATCCACTTTGACGCCTTCCTTGAGGAGCGGTGCAGTGATCATGAAAATGATGAGGAGCACCAGCATCACGTCGATGTACGGAACGACGTTGATCTCCCCCATGAGTTTCCGACGACGGAGCGGTGCCGGCATTCGTTATGCGACGTGCGCGCGGGCCGAGCCGTGGCGCTGCAGAATGGTGGAAAATTCTTCGACAAAGGTGTCAAAGCGAAGTTCCAGGCGGCTCACCTGGTCGGCAAACCGGTTGTAGGCGATCACAGCGGGTATGGCTGCGAACAGTCCGATGGCCGTGGTGATGAGGGCCTCGGCGATGCCCGGAGCGACGGCCGACAGCGTCGCCTGCTGTACGTTGCCGAGGTTGTGGAAGGCGCTCATGATGCCCCACACCGTGCCGAACAGACCCACGTACGGGCTGGTCGAGCCCACCGTCGCGAGCGTTGCAAGGTTGCGCTCCAGCCGATCCATCTCGCGCATCTGGGCGACCCGCATTCCGCGCCGCGACCCCTCGAGCAGAAGGTCCGCGGCGGTGCCGAGCTGGCGCAAGCGGCTGAACTCGCCGAAACCCGACTCGAAAATGCTCTGCAAGCCGGTGCCCGCGCGGCCCTTGGTCTCGATGTTCCGATACAGGGCGGCCAGATCGCCGCCCGACCAGAACTGGTTCTCGAACTGGTCGGCCGTGCGCCTGCAATTCGAGATCACGCGACCCTTGCGGAAAATGATGGCCCACGACATGACCGAGGCGAGCAGCAGCAAGGCGACCACCGCCTGCACGATCGGGCTCGCGTCGAGCACCATGGACCAGACCGACAAATCATTGGGCATCGCGCCACTCCGTGAATAGATCTTTGGGGATGGCGCGCGGCCGGAGTGTGGCCGAATCCAGGCAGGCACAGCGGACGGTGGCGTCGATGAGCTGTACTTCTTCTCGCCATATCGATTGCTTGAACTCGATTGTCGCACCGGTCAACTTCGCAAGCTCCGCGGTGACGAGAACTTCATCATCCAGCCTCGCCGGCCTCAAGAAGTCCACCGCGACGTTGACCACCACGAACTGCAGCCCGCGCTCGGATCTGAGCCGCGGCTGGTCGACCGCCAAGGCCCGCAGCCACTCGCTGCGGCCGCGCTCCAGAAATTTGAGGTAATTCGCGTAGTACACGACGCCGCCCGCGTCGGTATCTTCCCAATAGACCCGCAGCCGGTGCTCATAGCGGTGTTTGTAGGAGAAATCCGACTTCGCCGGCATCTAGGGGGGATCCCGAAACAGCGGCAGGCTCAGATCGCGCTCGATGGTCGGCGCCTTGAGCCCAAAGTGGATGTAGGCGTTACGCGTGGCGACTCGACCTCGGGCGGTGCGCATCAGAAAGCCCTGCTGGATGAGAAACGGCTCGATCACATCCTCGATGGTGCCGCGCTCCTCGCTCATCGCAGCCGCGAGGCTGTCGACGCCCACGGGACCGCCCTCGAACTTCTCGATGACCGTCAACAGAAGCTTGCGGTCCAGCATGTCGAACCCCTGCGGATCGACCTCGAGCATATCGAGCGCTGCCAGCGCCACCTCGGGGCTGATGAGGCCGGCAGCCTTGACCTCGGCGAAGTCGCGAACCCGGCGCAACAGCCGGTTGGCGATGCGCGGCGTGCCGCGCGAGCGTTCGGCGATGCGCACCGCGCCTTCGGGCAACAGCCGCAGCTTCAGGATCGAGGCGCTGCGCGCCACGATCTTGACCAGCTCCTCGGTGGTATAGAACTCGAGCCGCTGCACGATGCCGAATCGGTCGCGCAGGGGCGAGGTCAACAAACCCGCACGCGTTGTGGCGCCGACCAGGGTAAAGGGGGGCAGATCGAGCTTGATGGAGCGTGCCCCCGGGCCCTCGCCGATCATGAGATCGAGCTGCGAGTCCTCCATGGCCGGGTACAGCACCTCCTCCACCAGCGGGCTCAAGCGATGGATCTCGTCGACGAACAGCACGTCGCGCGGCTCCAAGTTGGTGAGCAGCGCCGCGAGGTCTCCCGGTCGCTCCAGGATGGGTCCGGAGGTCTGCCGCAGATTGACCTTGAGCTCGTTTGCGATGATGTGCGCGAGGGTGGTCTTGCCAAGCCCGGGCGGCCCGAAGATGAGCACATGATCGAGCGCTTCGCCGCGCATGCGCGCGGCCTGGATGAAGATATCCATCTGCGCCGTCACCTTGGGTTGTCCCACGTACTCCGCGAGAGTTTTCGGCCGCACCGCGCGTTCGATGACCTCCTCGTCGCCCTTGCCGGCCGAGCTGATGATGCGGTCCTGTTCGATGCCCATATCTCGAGTCTACGGCTTGGCCGCCGCTTTGAGCGCGCGACGAATGATTTCGGTGGTGGACAGACCCGGCTCATCGGCCGCCTTCAGGAGGCGTGCGACCTCGGGCGGCTTGTAGCCGAGCGCCACCAGCGCCGCAAAGGCTTCGCCCTGCGGGCTCGAGACCACCGGGCCCAAGGCGCTACCCTCGCGCGCCGACGGCGCCGCGAATTTCTGCACGCTGTCGCGCATCTCGATGATCACCCGCTCCGCGGTCTTGCGGCCGATTCCCGGAATGCGCGTGAGCATGGCGACATCCTCCGCCTCGACGATGCGCAGGAAATCCTCGACGCTCGCTCCCGACAAGATGCCCAAGGCGATCTTTGGACCCACGCCCGACACCTTGAGGAGTCCCCGGAACAAGCGCCGCTCGCTCTCCGTTCCGAAGCCGAACAGCACATGCGCGTCCTCGCGCACGACCAGATGCGTGAACAGCGCGACCGGCTCCCCCGCCGCCGGCAAGCCATAGAAGGTCGACATCGGCGCCTCGAGCTCGTATCCGACTCCGTTCACGTCCACCATCAGGGAGGGAGGGAGCTTCAGAGCCAGCCGCCCCTTCAGGAAGCCGATCATCCGCGCGTCGCCAGCGCGAGCGAGGCGCGCATCTGTCCGCGCAGCGCGTGACAGACCGCGGCAGCGAGTGCGTCCGCCGCGTCGGCGGGGACCGGACCGTCGAGGCGCAGAATACTGCGCATCATGAGCTGCACCTGCGCCTTTTCGGCGCCGCCCGTTCCGACCACCGCCAGCTTGATCTGGCGGGTCGCATACTCGAACACCTCGGCGTTCGACTCCGCCGCGCCGCAGATCGCCGCACCGCGCGCCTGCCCGAGCTTGAGTGCGCTGTCGGGATTGCGGTTCATGAACACCCGCTCGATGGCGATCTGCTGCGGCCGGTACTCGGCGACGACGCTGCGCACGCAGGTGAAGATCTCCCACAGGCGCGCCGCGAAGTCGCCCTGCGGGGTTCGAATCACCCCGCTCGCCACGTAGGTCATTCGCGGGCCGGCCACGTCGAGGACGCCGAAGCCGGTGCATTGCGAGCCGGGATCGATTCCCAGCACCCGCACCATCGGGGGCTTAAGCGCCAAGCGACGCGCCCGCCGCCACGGGGATGAGGGTCGTCATGGGAGTTGACATGGCCGAGTATGATACCGGCATTGGCCAGCTAAACCCACCGACCGCCGGCGCAAAAGGTAGATGGAAACCACCGCCCCCAGCCGCACTGCGAGCACTGCGCTCGAATCTCGGATCGCCGACTTGATGCAGCTCGATGTATCGCCCGACATGGAGCTGCGGCGCCGTGCCGCGCTCGAAGTGGCCGAGATCGTGCGCACGCTCGACGCGGACGATGACGTCGTGCTCGCAGCGCTGCTGCAGCCCCTGCTCGAGGCCGGGGTGATCGATCGCGAAGCGGCATCGACGCGCCTCGGCGCAGAGGCCGCCCGGCTGGCGCGCGCCTTGAGCGAGCTCGGCGAGTTCGGTCTACCGCCCGACTGGACGCCGGAGCGCGGACTCGAGCCGGTGCAGGCGGAGGCGCTGCGCAAGATGCTCGTGGCCGTCATCGGCGATGTGCGGCTGGTGGTGGTCAAGCTCGCCGAGCAACTGCAGCGCATGCGCCGGGCCAAAGAACTCGACGTGGCCGACAAACGCAAGCTCGCCATCGTGACGCGCGAGGTCTACGCCCCGCTCGCCAATCGTCTGGGCGTGTGGCAGGTGAAATGGGAGCTTGAGGATCTCGCGTTTCGCTATTTGCAGCCCACCGAGTATCGGCACATCGCCGCGGCGCTCAAGGTGCGCCGCACCGAGCGCGAGCACTACATCGAGGAGCTCAAGGGACGGCTCGAGCGCGAGCTGCGTGCAACGGGAATCGAGGCGCGGATCGACGGACGGCCGAAGCATATCTACAGCATCTGGCGCAAGATGCAGGCGAAAAAGCTCGCGTTCGAGGAGATCATGGATATCCGCGCCGCGCGCGTGCTGGTCGACACGGTGGCCGAATGCTACGCGGCGCTCGGTATCGTCCATTCGCTGTGGCAGTTCATTCCGGGCGAGTTCGACGACTACATCGCGACTCCCAAAGACAACTTCTATCGCTCGATCCACACGGCCGTGCTCGGCCCGGCCGGCCAGGCCGTGGAGATCCAGATCCGCACGCACGAGATGCACGCTCACTCCGAGCGCGGCGTGGCCGCTCACTGGCGCTACAAGGAGGGCGGCCGCGGCGACCAGGCGTACGAGCGCAAGATCAATCAATTGCGCGCGCTGCTCGCCCCCGACGAGAAGGATTCGGGACAGGACTTTCTCGACCGCATGCGCGTGGAGCTCTTCCAGGACCGCGTCTACGCGCTCTCGCCCAAGGGTGAGATCGTCGATGTGCCGGTGGGCGGCACGCCGTTGGACTTCGCTTATCAGGTACACACCGATCTCGGTCACCGCACGCGCGGTGCCAAGGTGAATGGGCGCATGGTGCCGCTCGACTATGAGCTGAAAAACAGCGAGACCGTGGAGATCATCACCGGCAAGTCGGCGCATCCCTCGCGCGACTGGCTCTCGCCGCAATCGGGCTTTCTCGCGAGCCCGCGACATCGCAACAAGGTCCGCGCCTGGTTCCGCAAGCAGGAGGCGTCGCAGAACAAGCTCGAAGGACGCGCGATGCTCGATCGCGAGATCCAGCGCCTCGGCGTCAACACGCCCTCCATGCCCGAGCTTCTGGCCGAGCTCAAACGCGACAGCGCCGAGGATCTGCACGAGGCACTGGGGCTGGGCGACGTCAACACCGCCCAAGTCGCAGCGGCCATCCAGCGCCTATTCGCGCGCGCAGCGCGCTCGGACGAGCCGGTAAAGGCCCGGCCCGCCGCGCCGCGCGAGCCCGAGCTCGAGGTCCAGGGCGTCGGCGATTTGCTCTCGACCTACGCCCGCTGTTGCAAGCCCGTGCCCCCCGAGCCGATCGTGGGGTACATCACCGTCGGACGCGGCGTCACCATTCACACTCAGTCCTGCTTGAATCTCGCGCGCCTCGCGGTGAAGGCGCCGGCGCGGATCTTGCCGGTCGGATGGGGCAAGGCGGGCACCGAAGTTCCCGTCGATCTCGAGGTGGAAGCGTTCGATCGCCGTGGGCTGGTGCGCGACGTGAGCGCCGCCCTCGCCGATGAGAAAATCAGCATCCGCAGCATGACCACCACGACCGACGCGCGCGATCACCTGGCGCGCATGCAAATCTCGATCGACATCACCGGCCTGCCGCAGCTCTCGCGGGTACTCGCGCGCATCGCCCAGCTTCCCAACGTGGTGAGCGCGCGGCGCAAGAAATGAGCGCCGTCCGGCCCCGGCTGCTCAGCGATTGATCGCGTCGATTGCGCGCTTATCCGCCGCCAGAGCAGCCTCGTGAACGGCCTCGGACAGCGTCGGATGCGCATGGATCGTGCGCTGCAGGTCCTCGGTGCTGGCCGAGTATTCCATCGCGAGCACCGCTTCGGCGATGAGCTCGCCGGCCAACGGTCCGACGATGTGCACGCCCAAGATCTCGTCGTCATCCGTGGCGGCCACGATCTTTGCCATGCCTTGGGCCGCTTCCATGGCGCGCGCGCGTCCGCTCGCAGCGAACGGAAACGCGCCGACCTTGTAGGGGCGTCCGCTCGCCTTGACCTGTTCCTCCGTGAGGCCGACCCAGGCAATTTCCGGGGCGGTGTAGATCACGGAGGGAATGACCTTGTAGTTCACCTCGCCGTAGCGGCCGGCGATCAGGTCGGCCACCATGATGCCCTCTTCCTTGCCCTTGTGAGCCAGCATCGGACCGCGGACCACATCACCCACCGCCCAGACGTTGGCGGCGGCGGTGCGGCAGTGCTCGTCCACCTGAATGAACCCACGGGCATCGAGCTCCACGCCCGTTCCCTCGGCCAACAGATCCTGGGTGAACGGACGCCGCCCGACGGCGACGATCAGCTTGTCCACCTGCAGTGCGTGCTCGCCTTGCGCATTCGAATAGACCACGTCGACCAATGAGCCCGAGACCGCGGCGCGGGTGACTTTCGCTCCGAGCTTGATGTCGAGGCCTTGTTTCTTGAAGTGGCGTTGGGCTTCCCGGGCGATGGTTTGATCCACCATCGGCAACAGATCCGGCAGGGCCTCGAGGATCGTGACCTCGCTGCCGAGACGGGACCAGACGCTGCCGAGCTCGAGGCCGATGACGCCCGCACCGATGACTCCGAGCCGCCCCGGCACGGCGTCGAATTCCAGTGCGTTCCACGAATCGACGATGTATTTGCCGTCGTGCGGAGCAGCGGCCAAACGGATGGGCGTCGAGCCCGACGCCAGCACGACGTGTTTCGCCTGCAAGGTCTTCTGCGAGCCGTCGGGCGCCGTTACCTGCACGCTGTTGCCCGGCAAGAGCCGCCCGTGGCCCTGGATGCCGACCGCGCCCGCGGCCTTCAACAGCGAGGCGATGCCGTTCGTCATGGTCTTGACGATCGTCGCGCGCCGTTTCTGCATTTGCGCCAAATCGAGCTTGATGTCGCCGATCTTGATGCCGTGCTGCGCGAACTCGTATTTGGCCCGATGATAAAGCTCGGTGGACTCGAGCAACGCCTTCGACGGAATACACCCGGCGTTCAGACAGGTACCGCCGAACGCATAGGTACCGTCGGTGTTCTTCCACTCGTCCACGCAGGCAACCGTCAGCTTGTTTTGGCCGGCACGAATCGCCGCCGGATAGCCTGCCGGACCGGCTCCGATCACTATGACATCGTAGCTGTCGCTCATATTCCGAGCACCATGCGCGCCGGATCCTCGAGGCACTGCTTGACCGTCACCAGGAACTGCACCGCCTCGCGGCCGTCGATGATCCGATGGTCGTAGGTGAGCGCGATGTACATCATCGGGCGCACCACGACCTGACCGTCGACGGCCACGGGGCGCTCCTGAATCTTGTGCATGCCGAGAATCGCGCTTTGCGGGGAATTGACGATGGGGGTCGACAGGAGCGACCCAAACACCCCGCCGTTGGTGATGGTGAAAGTACCGCCGGTGAGCTCTTCCATGGTGATGCTGCCGGCGCGTGCGCGAGCGGCGAAATTGCCGATCGACTTCTCGATCTCGGCGAAGCTCAACTGATCCGCATCGCGCAAGATCGGCACGATCAACCCCCGGTCGGTGGAAACGGCCACACCCACGTCGAAATAATCGTGATACACGATATCGTTGTTCTCGACCGAGGCATTCACGGCTGGAAATTTGCGCAAGGCCTCGACGCACGCCTTGGTGAAGAACGACATGAAGCCGAGCTTCACGCCGTGCTGCTTCTCGAAGGCCTCTTTGTAGCGCGCCCGCAGCTCGTTCACCAGATGCAGATCGACCTCGTTGAAGGACGTGAGCAGCGCTTGAGTCGCCTGCGCCTGCACCATGCGCTCGGCAATGCGCGCACGCAGCCGCGTCATCGGCACCCGTTGCTCGGCGCGGCTGCCCTTGAGGCTCGGCTTCGGTGCGGTCGGAGCGGCGGGCGGCGCCGAGGCGGGCTCCCTCGCGACAGGCGGCGTTGCGGCCGGCTGCGTCACGGCCGGCTGCGTCACGGGCGCCGGGGGCGCGACGGGCGCTGGGGCCGGCACCGCCGACGACTTGGCGGCCGCGGGCGCATCCTTCGTCGCGAGATAGTTCACCACGTCGGATTTCGACACGCGTCCGTCACGGCCGGAGCCGACCAGGGACTTCGGATCCAGCTTGTTCTCCTCCGCGACCCGCTTGGCGGCCGGGCTCAATTTTCCGCCCGCCTCGGCCGTGGCAGCGCCCGGCGTGGCAGCGCCCGGAGCGGCTGCACGCACGGCATCCTGCGCCGGGGCGGCGGCGCCGTCTGCCGGCGCCATGACGGCCGGCGCGCTCGCGCCCGGTACCGTGGCAGCTTCCTCGATCAGCGCCAGCAGCTGGCCGCTCGTCACCGTCGCACCGTCCTTGAATTTGATTTCCGAGATCACGCCGGCCATCGGCGCCGGGACTTCGAGCACCACCTTGTCCGTCTCCAGATCGACCAGATTCTCATCGCGCGCGACCGCTTCTCCGGGCTGCTTGTGCCATGAGACCAGCGTCGCGTCGGCGACCGATTCCGGCAGCTGCGGCACGCGCACTTCGATTGTCATGAACCTGTCCTGGTTTGAGCTTGAGCTTCGGGGAGGCGCATCGTTTGGCGCGAGGTTTCTTCGGGCGGCACTCCCTGGAGCGCCGCGGTGACGAGATTTTTCTGCTGCTGCTCGTGCAGCACCGAGATGCCGGTGGCGGGCGCGGCGGCGCCGGCGCGGCCCGCGTACAACAATTCATCTCGCGGACCCAAAGGGAGCTGCAGGCGGTGGCGGATTTGGTACCAGCCGCCCTGATTCTGCGGCTCCTCCTGACACCACACGATCTCGCGCGCGTTGGAGTATTTGCGCAACACGGCTTCGTAGCCGTCCGACGGGAAGGGGTAGAGCTGCTCCAGCCTCACCAGGGCCACGGTCGCGACCTTCGCCTCGCGGCGCGCCTTGAGCAAGTCGAAGTAGACCTTGCCGCTGCACAACACGACGCGTTTGACGGCCTCCGGATTGATTTCGTCGATCTCGTCGATGACGGTCTGAAAGCTTCCGCCGGCGAGCTCTTCCAACCGAGACGCCGACAACGGATGCCGCAGCAGGCTCTTCGGGGTCATGATGATGAGGGGCTTGCGCAGCGGACGCAGCATCTGCCGGCGTAGCATGTGGAACATCTGCGCGGGCGTCGATGGCACGCAGACCTGCATGTTGTACTCCGCACAGAGCTGCAGGAAGCGCTCGAGTCGCGCCGAGGAATGCTCCGGACCCTGACCCTCATAGCCGTGCGGCAGGAACAGCGTGAGGCCGGAGAGCCTCCCCCACTTGGCCTCTCCCGAGCTGATGAACTGATCGATGATGACCTGCGCGCCGTTCGCGAAGTCGCCGAACTGTCCCTCCCAGATGGTCAGGCAGTGCGGCTCGGTGGTCGAGAATCCGTACTCGAAGCCCATCACCGCCTCCTCGGACAGCACCGAGTCGGTGACGGTGAAAGTAGGCTGGCCGGTGGCCAGGTGCTGCAGCGGCACGTAGGTTCTGCCCGTCGTCTGATCGTGCAGCACGGCGTGCCGATGAAAGAACGTCCCGCGGCCGCTGTCCTGACCGGTGAGGCGCACCGGGTAGCCCTCTTGGATCAGGCTCGCATAGGCGAGCGTCTCTGCGCATCCCCAATCGAGCGCGAGCTCGCCCGCGACCATACGCTCGCGCGCCTGCATGACGGCGAGGACGCGCGGATGCAAATTCCAATCGGCGGGATAGGCCGTGATCGCCTTGCCGAGGGCGCGCAGTCGCACCATTTCCACGGAGGTTCGCACGGGCTCGGACCAATCCGCCTCGAGGTATTTGCTCCAATCCACGGTGTATTTGTTGCCGATCAGTCCGAGGGCGGCCCGCGCCTGCGGCTTACCCTCGTCGAGACCTGTGCGGTACTGATCGATCATGGCGGCCGGCTCGCCCGCAACGACCACGCCCTCGGCGATGAGCTTGTCCGCATATAGCTGCCGCGCGGTGGGTTTCTTGCGAATCACCTTGTACATGAGCGGTTGCGTCGCCGCCGGCTCGTCGCCTTCGTTGTGCCCGTGCCGGCGATAGCAGACCAGATCGATGACCACGTCCTTGTGAAACTTGACCCGGTATTCGAGGGCGAAGCGCGTGACGAAACACACCGCCTCCGGGTCGTCCGCATTGACGTGCAGGATCGGGGCCTCGATCATTTTCGCGACGTCCGAGCAATACAGCGTCGAGCGCGTATCGCGCGGCTCGCTGGTGGTGAAGCCGACCTGATTGTTGATGATGATATGCACCGAGCCGCCGGTGTAGAACCCGCGCGCCTGTGACAGCTGCAGCGTTTCCATGATGACGCCCTGCCCGGCAAACGCAGCGTCGCCGTGTATCAGCACCGGCAGCACCTTGTCGCCCTTCGAGTCGCTGCGGCGTTCCTGCCGCGCCCGCACCGAGCCTTCGATCACCGGATCCACGACCTCGAGGTGCGAAGGATTGAAGGCGAGCGCCACATGCACGTTGCCGGTGGGGGTTTTCAAGTCGGCGGAGAAGCCCTTGTGGTACTTCACGTCGCCCGAGCCGCGCAGCTTCTTGAGGTCGTACTGTCCCTCGAACTCGCTGAACAGATCCTTGGGCGACTTGCCGAGAAGATTGACCAACACATTGAGCCGGCCGCGATGCGCCATGCCGACGATGGTCTCCTCGATGCCGTCCTTGCCGGCTTCCTGCACCAGCTCATCGAGCAGCGGAATGAGGCTGTCGCCGCCCTCCAGCGAGAATCGCTTTTGACCCACGTATTTCGTGTGCAGATAGCGCTCCAGGCCTTCGGCGGCCGTGAGCTGCCACAGGATGTTCTTCTTTTCCGCCGCGCTGAAGCGGTGCTGCAAGCGCTCGGCTTGGAAATGGTCTTGCAGCCACAGCCGCTCCTCGCCATCCGACACATGCGCGAACTCCGCGCCGATTGTGTCGCAATAGATGAAGTTGAGCGCCCCGAGAATGTCCTTGAACTTCATGCGCGCAGCGATCGCCGGTGTGCGGCTGCCGGTGACGAACTCCGTGTCCAGATCGGCCGCCGTCAGCCCGAAAAACGCGGGGTCTAGAAGGGCCGGCTTGTCCCGCGGCGACAGATTGAGCGGATCCAAGTGCGCAATCAGGTGACCGCGATTGGAATAGACCTGAATGAGCCGCGACACCGCCGCCTGTTTCGCGCTCGCGGCTCCGGTATCCGCCGCAGGCGTCCTCGCGATGCTTTCGCGCACCGAGCGTTGCGGCTTCTCGGGCGCGCCCCCCGCCTGCAGGCTCGCAAAGTACCGGGCCCAGCCCGAATCGATGGACTTGGGATCAGTGAGGTAGCGCTGGTAAAGCTCTTCGATGAAATCGGCGCTCGCGCCGGCAAGAGCCGTGGTGGCCAGCTGATCGGCTAGGGATGCACTCATGTGGAGGAAAAAACCTATCTGAATCAGGCGGATGCGTAAGGTAAATAAACTCGCGGATAAGTGAATATTCTAGCCGAATACGACAGAATATGGAATGTGACCCAGGCCGCGGATTCCGCACGCGGCCGGGGGATGCGCGTGGGTCAATTCGCCGTTTGCTAGTAGAAGCCGCGGTCCGGGAGCATGCGCAGCATACTCATCTCGTGCCCCACCAGAAAAAGGTAGGTCAAGAGCACGCCGTAGAGCAGCAGCTCCACACGAACCACGCGCATGAACCGGTAGCGCGCGAGAAACACCATCAGCATCACGCAGCCGCCGGTCATCGCGATCTTCAGGACGGCGAACACCCCGATGTCATGGCCCATGAGGGCCGCCATGACCGGGTTCACCTCCACCGCGCCGCCCGACATCAGCGTCAGAGTCAGAAATGCGTCCACGACGCTCAAAATCAAGATGCCGACGGATACCGCCCACAGGTGCGCACCGTGCCAATCCGTGGCCTGGAAACGTCCGTCGTCCGTGCGGCGCCCCACGCGTCGCCGGCGGGGCCGAATACTGCCGTAGAGGAACGCCCACCAGATGCGCTGCCGCCGATCGGGCCGTGCTCGCCGGTCGCAACCGCGTCCCTGCCCGGCCCTCGCGGGGGACCAATCATCTTGCGTCGGCGGTAGCGTTGACATAGCACACTATCCCGAGACGGACGGCACCTCGGCAAGCCCGATTCGCCATAATCCCCGCTCCGGCGGGCATATTTTTTTGGGCAATTAGACGGCGCTCACCATCTGCGCCATGAAGTCGCTCACGGGCAGCGCAGTGAGCGCCGCTCGGTCGACAAACATCTTCTTGATGGCCTCGGTCTGCTTGACTCCGAAATGCGCGGCGACGCTCGTCTCGAACTTCTTCACCAGTACCGGCATGCCCTCGGCCCGGCGCTTGCGGTGACCGATGGGATAATCGACTTGGATGCGCGGGCTCGAAGTCCCGTCCTTGAAGAAAACCTGTACGGCATTGCCGATGTAGCGCTTGTCGGGCGCGTAGTACTCCTGGGTGAAGGTCGGATTCTCGCGGACTTGCGTCTTCGCGCGCAGGGCATCGACGCGCGGATCGTTGGCGATTCCGTCCTCGTAGTCCGCGGCCGTGAGCCGGCCGAAAATCAGCGGTATCGCCACCATGTATTGGATGCAGTGATCGCGGTCCGCGGGATTCGCGAGCGGTCCGGTCTTGTCGATGATGCGCACCCCGGGCTCCTGCGTCTCGATGACGATACGCTCGATGTCGGCAAGCTTCTCGTGGATTTGCGGATGCAGGGTCATCGCCGCCTCGACCGCAGTCTGGGCGTGAAATTCCGCCGGAAAGGAAATCTTGAACAGCACGTTTTCCATCACGTAGCTGCCGAAGGCCTGCGGCTGAGTCAAGGGTTTGGACTTGAACAGCACGTCCTGGAAGCCCCAGGTCTTCGCCGTGAGGGCGGACGGATAGCCCATCTCGCCCTTGAGCGCGAACAGCGCGTGGCGCACCGCGCGGCTGGTCGCATCGCCGGCCGCCCAGCTCTTGCGCGACCCCGTGTTCGGCGCGTGCCGATAGGTGCGCAGGGCGCCGCCGTCGACCCAGGCGTTCGAGACGGCATTGATGATCTGATCCCGGGTGCCGCCGAGCAGCGCCGTGACCACGGCGGTCGAGGCGACGCGAACCAGCAGCACATGGTCGAGCCCGACCCGGTTGAAGCTGTTCTCGAGCGCGAGCACGCCCTGAATCTCGTGTGCCTTGATCATGCCGGTGAGCACGTCGCGCACGGCAACCGGCTTGCCGCTGCGTGACAGATAGTCGGCGACCGCGAGAATCCCGCCCAGATTATCCGACGGATGCCCCCACTCCGCGGCAAGCCAGGTGTCGTTGAAATCGAGCCAGCGGATCATCGCGCCGATGTTGAACGCGGCATTGATCGGATCGAGCTCGTAGGAGGTGCCGGGAACGCGAGCCCCGCCCTTCAGCGTGGCGCCGGGCACCACCGGACCCATGAGCTTGGTGCACGCCGGATACTTGAGCGCCTGGAATCCGCAGGCGAGCGTATCCATGAGGCAATAGGCCGCGGTCTCGTAGGCGAGATCGCTGCGGATTTCGAAGGATTGAGCGTAATCTGCAATGGCGGCGAGCAGCGAGTCGGGAGCGGGACGTTCTGCGGACTTGATATCGTGTGACATTTAGCTTGGGTCTCTATTCTTGGGTCTTTATTGATGCGTGCGGTCCGGGCCCAGGCTCAGCGGCGCTCGGCGAGCGGCACGAACTTGAGGTTCTCCGGCCCGGTGTAATGCGCGCTCGGACGGATGATCTTGCCGTCGATACGCTGCTCGATGATGTGCGCGGCCCACCCCGACGTCCGGCTGATGACGAACAACGGCGTGAACATGGCCGTCGGCACGCCCATGAGGTGATAGGAAACCGCCGAGAACCAATCGAGATTCGGGAACATGTTCTTCGCCGCCTTCATGACGGTCTCGATGCGCTCCGCCACCTCGAAGTTCTTGGTGTCGTTGGCGGCCGCCGCGAGGCTCCGCGACACCTCTTTGATCACTTCATTGCGCGGATCGGAAATCGTGTACACCGGATGGCCGAAACCGATGATCACCTCTTTCGCCGACACACGCCGCTTGATGTCCGCCTCCGCCTCGTCCGGCGATGCGTAGCGGCTTTGAATCTCGAACGCCACCTCGTTCGCGCCGCCGTGCTTCGGTCCGCGCAGGGCTCCGATCGCGCCGGTGATGCTCGAGTAGATATCCGAGCCCGTGCCGGCGATCACCCGAGCCGTGAACGTCGAGGCGTTGAACTCGTGTTCGGCGTACAGGTTGAGCGAGGTGTGCATAGCGCGCACCCAGTTCGCCGGCGGCTGCTTGCCGTGCAGCAGGTGCAGGAAATGGGCACCGATCGAATCATCGTCGGTCTGCACCTCGATGCGCCGTCCGCTGCGCGCATAGTGATGCCAATAACACAGCATCGAGCCGAGGCTCGCGAGCAACCGGTCCGCGATATCGCGTGCGCCCTCGACCGGGTGCCCGGCGCTCTCCGGCACGATGCAGCCGAGAACCGATACGCCCGTGCGCAGCACATCCATCGGATGGCTCGAGGCGGGCAGCTGTTCGAGCGCCGTCAGCACGCCCCCCGGCAGGCCCCGCAGGCTCTTGAGCTTCGCCTTGTAAGCGGCCAACTCGCTGCGGTTCGGCAGCTTCTCGTGCACCAACAGATAGGCGATCTCCTCGAATTCGCAGGTGGTTGCGATGTCGAGAATGTCATAGCCGCGGTAATGTAAGTCGTTGCCCGTCGTGCCCACGGTACAGAGCGCCGTGTTGCCCGCGGTGACACCCGACAAGGCCACTGATTTCTTCGGCTTGAATCCGGCCGGCTGCGATTCACTCATTTCTTTTTCCCCTCGGCAAACAATTCGTCCAGCTTCGCCTCGTACGCGTGATAATCGAGATACTTGTACAGATCGGCACGCGTTTGCATTCGATCCACGACGTTCCGCTGAGTTCCGTCGCGGCGGATCGCCTCGTACACCCCGAGCGCCGCCGCGTTCATCGCGCGGTAGGCCGAGCAGCAATACAGGACAATGTCCACTCCCACCGAGCCCAGCTCATCGCGCGTGAACAGCGGCGTCTGGCCGAACTCCGTGATATTGGCGAGGATCGGCACCTTGACCGCATCCTTGAAGCGCCGGTACATGGGAAGCTCCGTCATCGCCTCCGGAAAAATCATGTCCGCGCCCGCCTCGACGCACGCGACCGCGCGCTCGATCGCCGCCTCGATCCCCTCGACCGCGAGCGCATCGGTGCGCGCCATGATCACGAAGCCGGGATCGGTGCGGGCATCGACGGCTGTCTTCACGCGATCGACCATCTCCTGCTTGGAGACGATCTCCTTGCCCGGGCGATGACCGCAACGCTTCGCTTGCACCTGATCCTCGATGTGCAGGCCGGCCGCGCCGAACTTGATGAAAGACTTGACGGTGCGCGCGATGTTGAAGGCGCCGCCCCAGCCCGTGTCGGCGTCCACCAGGAGCGGCAAGTCGCAGGCATCGGTGATGCGGCGGATGTCCGTGAGCACATCGTCCATGGTGCTCACCCCGAGGTCGGGTACTCCCAAGGAATTCGCGGCGACGCCGCCGCCGGACAGATAAAGAGCCTTGAACCCGACCGCGGCGGCCATACGCGCCGTATAGGCCGTGATCGCTCCCACCGCCTGCAGCGGCCGCTCCGAGCGCACCGCCGCGCGCAATCGCGCCCCGGGCGACGGGGTGGGAGTCGAGGTGTCAACAGTAGTCATACAGAGGCTTCCTGGAGAGTCAAACTACGGCGGTTTTAGCTGCGCGCCCTGCGGCAACGAAGCAGACGGATACCGTTCCGGGCCCCTGCGCCGGAAATTCCGGGGCACTTTGGGGTTTGATTGTTGAGTGGTCGGAATCCGCATAAACTGCCGAGTAGTTTACGCGATGCGGACAGCTCAAGGGGAACTCTGATGACCGGCAAACCAGCGCTTGTGCCCGACCAGACGGCGACCGTCAAAATGCTGCTCGACGGCAAGTTGATCGACTCACAGACGAACGAATGGTACGACGTCGTCAACCCGGCGACGCAGCAGGTGCTTGCCCAAGTACCGTTCTCGACCGACGCCGAGATCGAGGCCGCGGTGGCTTCGGCCAAGAACGCGTTCAAGACGTGGAAGAGCACGCCGATCGCGGCCCGGGCACGCATCATGCTCAAACTTCAGGCGCTGGTGCGCGAGCACATGACCCGGATCGCACGTACGCTGAGCGCCGAACAAGGCAAGACGCTCGCCGATGCCGAAGGCGACATATTCCGCGGGCTCGAGGTGGTGGAGCACGCGTGCTCGATCGGATCGCTGCAACTCGGCGAATTCGCGGAGAACGTCGCGGGCGGAGTCGATACGTACACCCTGCGCCAGCCCATCGGCGTGGTGGTGGGCATCTCGCCGTTCAATTTCCCCGCCATGATTCCGCTGTGGATGTTTCCCATGGCCATCGTCTGCGGCAACACCTTCGTACTGAAGCCCTCCGAGCAGGACCCGATGACTCCCATGCTGCTCGCGGATCTGGTCATCGAGGCGGGCGTGCCGCCCGGTGTGCTCAACATCGTTCACGGCGGCAAGCGCGCCGTCGATGCGCTGTGCTCGCATCCGGACGTGGCGGCGGTCTCGTTCGTCGGATCGACGGCGGTGGGCACGCACGTCTATAACCTTGCCTCGCAGCACGGCAAGCGCGTGCAATGCATGATGGGCGCGAAGAATCACGCCGTCGTGATGCCCGACGCGAGCAAGGAACAGAGCCTGAACGCCGTCGTCGGCGCGACCTTCGGCGCGGCCGGACAGCGCTGCATGGCGACCTCGGTCACGGTGCTGGTCGGGGAGGCCCAGAAGTGGATTCCCGACATCGTCGCCAAGGCGAAGTCGCTCAAGGTCAGCGCCGGCACCGAGAAAGGTGCGGATCTCGGCCCCGTGATCTCGAAGAACGCGAAGCACCGCATTCTCGGACTCATCGACGACGGCGTGCGGGAAGGCGCAACACTCGAGCTCGACGGCCGCAACGTGAAGGTCGCGGGGTACGAGAGCGGCAACTTCATCGGACCGACCGTATTCTCCGGCGTCAAGCCGGGAATGAAGATCTACACCACGGAGATCTTCGGCCCGGTGATGACCATCGTCAGCGTCGATAGCCTGGATGAGGCGATCAAGCTCATCAACGACAATCCGTTCGGCAACGGCACGGGGATTTTCACTCAGAGCGGCGCCGCGGCGCGGAAGTTCCAGTCGGAGATCGATGTCGGGCAGGTAGGCATCAACGTGCCGATTCCCGTGCCTGTGCCGTTCTTCAGCTTCACCGGCTCGCGCGGCTCCAAGCTCGGCGATCTCGGACCCTACGGCAAGCAGGCGGTCCAATTTTACACGCAGACGAAAACCATCACCTCGCGCTGGTTCGACGACGCCGCCGTCTCCGCTGGAGTGAATACGACCATCAGCCTGAAGTGAGCTAGGGCGTCGGATCTCATGAACTTCAAGGAAACCCTGGCGGTCGTCACCGGCGGCGCCTCCGGACTCGGGCGCGCCGTTGTCGAGCACATCGTCGCGCACGGCGGCCGCGCCGCGATTCTGGATCTGCAGGAAGAGGCCGGCCGGGCCGCCGCGCGGGAGATCGGCGTCACTTTCCATGCTTGCGATGTCGGCGTCGAGGCGCAAGTGCAAAGCGCCGTGAGCGCAGCGCATGCGGCGATGAAGGGGCTCAATCTGCTGGTGAACTGTGCGGGCGTCATCGGCGCAGGCAAACTGCTCGGCAAGACGGCCCCCATGTCGGGCGAGTTTTTCGAGAAGGTGGTGCGCGTCAATCTGATCGGCACCCTGCTCTGCGACAAGACCGCGGCCGCGCTCATGCGCGAGAACGCGCCGAACGCCGACGGTGAGCGCGGCGTGCTGATTCACACGGCCTCGATCGCTGCTTTCGAGGGCCAGATCGGACAAGTGGCCTACGCGGCCACCAAGGCGGGCATCGTCGGCATGACGCTGCCCATCGCGCGCGAGCTCGCGGCGTTCGGCATCCGCTGTGTGTCCATCGCCCCCGGCATTTTCATGACGCCGATGCTCGCGGGCCTCTCCGCGGATGTCCAGGCCTCCCTGGGCGCGCAAGTACCCTTTCCGCCGCGCTTGGGTAAGCCGGAAGAATTTGCCCGGCTGGTGCAATCCATCGTGGAAATTCCGACGCTGAACGGCGAAGTGATCCGCCTGGACGGCGCCATCCGCATGCAGCCGCGCTAGGGGGCCAAGCCCGCCAGGCCCCGCTCGCTAGGCGGCGCTCGCGGGCGCTTGGTGCGCCGCCGCCCAGCGCCGCACCACCGCGTGAATGGCCGCCAATCCGTCGGTGAGCGCCGCGGGCCCCGGCTGCAGGATCAGCGGCGACTTGATTTCGTGCAGCTCGCCGTCGCGCACCGCCGGCACGCCCTCCCAGCCCGGCCGCGAGGCGACTTGCTCCGGTCGGAAACGCTTACCGCACCACGAACCCAAGATGATTTGCGGCGCGCGCCTCACCACCTCGCCGGCATCCGCGACAATGCGGTCCTTGCCGAGGGAACACAGGGCCCGCTCCGGAAAGATGTCCTCGCCGCCCGCGATCGCGACGAGCTCGCTCACCCAGCGAATTGCCGAGATCATCGGCTCGTCCCATTCCTCGAAATACACGCGCGGCCGGCTGCCGAGCGCCGCGGCTTGGACGCGGACTTGCTCTATGTGTCGTTCGAGCTCGAGCGCGTAGCGCTCGGCGCGCTCGGCAGCGCCGATGAGCGCCCCCAGCCGGCGCACGTACCCGAGGATTCCTGCCACCGAGCGGTGATTGCTGATCCACACCTCGACGCCGGCCCTGATGAGCGCCTGAGCGATGTCCGCCTGCATATCGGAAAATCCGATGACGAAGTCGGGCTCGAGCGCGAGGATCTTGTCCACTTTGGCGCTGGTGAAGGCGGAGACCCTCGGCTTCTCGCGGCGGGCTCGCGCGGGCCGGACCGTGAATCCGGAAATACCGACGATGCGCCGCTCTTCGCCCAAGGCGTAGAGCACTTCCGTGGGCTCCTCGGTGAGGCAGACGATGCGCTGGGGCGTGCTATCCACGGCGGATCCGGTCGCGGCAGGGCCGCTAAAGCACGCCTTCGGCGAGCACCGCGGCCGATCCTTCGATGATCGCATGGGCAAGCCCGGGCGCCTGCGCGAGCACGTGATCGGCATAGAAGCGCGCCGTCTCGATCTTGGCTCGATAGAAGGAGGCGCTCGCTGCCCCTTGCGCGGGCGGCGCCGCGAGGCGGTCCCGCGCGATCAATGCCGAGCGCAGCAGCTGCCAGCCCCCCGCGACCACCCCGAAGAGCTCGAGCAGCGGCACGGCGCCGGCCGAAACGCCGCGCAGATCCTTGCCGTAGCCCGAGACGACGTATCGAACCGCGGACTCAAGGGCGTCGATCGCCGCGGAGAACACGCGCCCCGCTCCGCCCAGGCTCGGTTCCCCGGCCACCGCGTGCCCGAGCTCGCGCATCTCAGCGATCAGGGCCTGCGCCGTGACGCCGCCGTCGCGCGCGATCTTGCGCCCGACGAGATCGTTTGCCTGGATGCCCGTGGTGCCTTCGTAGATCGGGGTGATGCGCGCATCGCGGTAAAGCTGTGCGATGCCCGTTTCCTCGACGAACCCCATGCCGCCGTGAACCTGGACCGCAAGCGAAGCGAGAGCCACGGAATTCTCTGTACACCATCCTTTGATGACGGGAATCATCAAATCCGCGAACGCCTGGTGGCGGGCGCGCTCGCGTGCGTCCGGATGCACTCGAGCCGCATCGAGCGAAACCGCCGACACGCTCGCGAGGGCGCGCATCGCCTCGGTCTTCGATTTGATGAGCATGAGCATGCGGCGGATGTCCGGATGCCGCACGATCGGCACG
>Ga0302324_100007035_pt1 | contig 24044 bp, 24 predicted proteins | sample Palsa_T0_1_FD_201949 | JGI IMG/M metagenome (GOLD analysis project Ga0302324, IMG submission 201949) | Peat permafrost microbial communities from Stordalen Mire near Abisko, Sweden - Palsa_T0_1 | ecosystem: Environmental > Terrestrial > Soil > Palsa > Peat permafrost | place: Sweden: Abisko... | reverse complement strand
GGTGCTGACGGACGCGCTCTCGAGCGTCATCCTGCAGAGCGCCGTGCTTCCGAAGTTCCGCTCCGGTGACGTCCAGGGCGGTATCGTCGACGGGACAAACGCCCTTGTCGACCAGCTGAGTCTCGATACGTCCTCGGCGGAGGCCAAGGCCGCCCAGGCATCGGCGACTGCGGCCACGCCCTCGCGCCACGTCAGCCCGTTCGGATTGATCATCCCCCTGGTTTTTCTGTTCTTCCTGATTTCGTCGATCTTCCGGTCGGGGCGCGGCGGCGGGATGGGGTGGCTGCTGCCAATGATGATCCTCTCCAGCGGTCGAGGCGGCGGAGGGGGTTTCGGCGGAGGGGGCTTCGGCGGTGGAGGCGGCTTCAGCGGCGGCGGCGGCTCCGGTGGCGGCGGCGGCGCATCGGGCGGCTGGTGATGCTGAGCAAGATCGACAAGGAAAGGATCGCCGCTGCGGTCGCCAAAGCCGAGGAAGGCTCGTCGGGCGAGATAGTCTGCGCCCTGGCCGGCGAAGTCTCCAGCTACCGCGAAATCCCCCTGGCGTGGGCGGCCGCTGCAGCCCTGGTCCTCCCGCCCCTTGGCCTCGCCCTCGGATCGCGGTTCCTGCCCTTCGTCCTTGGCGGCCTCGCCTGGACCGCGGCCCAGGCCACCGCCTTCGACACCCAGATCGCCCTCGTCCTCACCGTCTACGCCGTCGTGCAGACGGCGCTGTTCGTCATTGTCTTTCTCTTCACCTCGATCCCCGCCGTTCGCCGACGGATCACGCCCCGAATGCTGAAGCGCCACAAGGTCGCCCGAGCCGCGCATCATCAGTTCGCGGCCTTCGCCGCCCGCGCTCACGACAGTCAGACCGGCGTGCTGATCTTCATCGCACTCGTCGACCGCCAGGTTCAGATCCTCGCCGACCAGGCCCTTCACAAGGCCTGTGGCGAACTGGTCTGGGTCCGCGCCGCCCAGGCGGTGCAGGAAGCCATGAAGGCGGGCGACGACCCGACTTCGGGGATTATCGCGGCGGTCGAGATCTGTGGCGCCGCGCTCCGCGAGCACTTCCCGACCACCGGACCGCGATCGGATGGCGTTTTCACCGAGCCGATCGAGGTCTGAGGGCCTCGGCGCTCACTGCAGTTTGTAGAACGCCCGGGCGTTGTCGCGGAAAAGTCGCGCCTTTTCCTCCTGCGACGCGCCGGCGGCGAGGCGTTTGAAGGCGTTCCACAAGGTCGGATAGTCGCAGGACGATTTGTCCACCGGGAAATTGCTCTCGAACATCGACCGTCCAGAGCCGAAAACTTCGATGCAGGTCTCGATGTACGGCGCCCAGGCTTGGGCGAGCTCCTCGGACCCCACTGGCGTGTCGCGCTTGTGGAAGCCGAAGCCACAGATCGGCATGCCCAGTCCGCCAAGCTTGACCCAGACATTCTCGGATTTGGCCAGCTCGCGCACGTCGCGCCGCCAATCGGTGAAAACCTCGGCGCGTCGCCCTTCATAGGGACCGATGCCCAGTGGCCCGCCGACGTGATTGAGCACGATCGGCGTCTCCGGAAAGGCTCTGGCCAGATCCGTCACCTGGGGGAGCTGGGGATGGTACTGCCAGGCCTCGAAGGAGAGTCCCAGCGGCGCGAGCCTGGCGAAGCCTTGGCGAAAGGCAGCCAAACCGTAGAGTCCCTCGGGCGGGCTGGTGTGACTTCGCCTGATCTGCGGGCTGGCGTCCCAGGCGCCGGAATGGCGTATGCCTCGAAAACGGCCGCCTCCGGATCCGATGTGAGCGGCCAACACCTCTTCTACAGCCGCGCCCGTCAAGAGGTCGGCGCGCCCTACGATGCCCTCGCAGGCGAGGATCGGACCATAGCGGCCGCTGGCGGCCACGGCCGCCGCGCCACCGACGAACTGCGTCTCGCCGACAAATCGCCTCGGCTCGGGACCCGACGCGGCGTAGAAGGCGCCGCATTCGATAAAGACGGTGCCTTCGATCCGGTGGCCGGTTTCCAGATCCGATAGCAGCTCGGGCAGAAGGTAGCGGCTGGCCGGGAAGTCCCAGAGATGGTGGTGGGGGTCGCAGATCGCGAGGTCGGGGTCGAGAACCGGCTCGGGCATCGTCAACGCCCCAGAAAGGCGGGCTTGCGCTTCTCGGCGAAGGCGATGAACGCCTCGCGAGAATCCTCGCTGGCCCCCAGGGCGACATGCCGCTGCGTCTCCAGCGCGATGTAGTCGGCAAGGCCGATGCGCTCGGCGTCGAGGAAGTTCGCCTTCATGGTTTTCAGCGCCAGAGGCGCGGCGCGCGACGGCGGTCCACGAGACCCAGTAATTCGGCTTCGAACGCACCAGGCTCGCAAAGGCGGGAAAGGAGGCCGATTCCGAGAGCCTGGGCGGCGTCGAACTTGCCCGGCAGGAAATAGAGCTCGCGGGCTTTGCCGGCCCCTAGGATCCGCGGCAGGAGCCACGGGCCGCCCATGTCTCCAGAGAGCCCGGCGTCGAGAAAGGCGCTGTTGAATCGGGCTGTCGTGTCGGCAAGCCTGAGGTCGCAGGCGGCGGCGAAGCCCAACGCCGCGCCGGCGCATGCGCCCCGGATCGCCGCCACCGTCACCACGGGCGCCTCGTGCAGGATCACCGGAATGGTGAAGGCTCGAGGATCCGATCGTTCGGCCTTGCCCCCGGCGTAGTGCTTGACGTCAGCGCCTGGGCAGAAATCAGCGCCCGCGCCCCGCAACGTGAGCACCCGCAGCGACTTGTCAGCGGCGGCGTCTTGCACCGCCTCGAAGAGTTCCGCCAACATCCGCGGCGTGATGCCGTTGCGCGCCTGCGGCCTGTTCATCATCAGGACGGCGGCGGGGCCGTTCTTTTCGTAGAGAATGTCTTGATAGGCGATCATAGCTTGGCTCCTCTGCAGCGAGCATAGAACCAAGCCGACGCCAGTTGGTCGAGCGCGAAGTTCCCTCTCGTTAGTGCCCGATCATGGTCTGGGAGATGCGATAGGCGGCGGGAAGAATCAGCACCCCGAGCAGGCAGGGGAAGATGAAGAGGATGAGGGGGATCATCAGCTTGGCCGGCAGGGCCATGGCTTTCTCCTCGGCGCGCAGCATGCGCTTGGAACGCATGTCGTCCGAGAAGATGGCCAGGGTCTCACCTAGGCTCGTTCCCATGTCCTCGGCTTGGCGCAGCATCGTCGCCAGGCTCTTCGCCTCGTCGATGCCCAGGCGGTCGGCCAGCGCCGACCAGGCATCCTTGCGCGAACGACCGGCCCGCAGCTCGAGCGTCAGGAATTTCAGGTGCTCGGCGAGATGCGGATACCGGCGCACGAGTTCGTCGGTAACCCGGCTGACCGCGGCGTCGAGGCTGAGACCAGCTTCCACCGAGGCAACCAGCAGGTCCAGCAGGTCGGGAAAGCCGTCCCGGTATTCCCGCTCGCGGGCGGTACGGCGCGACTTGATTACCTGGTCCGGTCCAAGGATGGCCGCCAGGGCGAAGATCGCCGCGACGACCACCGGCAGAAGTCCGCCGTGTTTTCCTAGAACCCACGGCAGGACGGCCACCGTCGCCGCGATCGCAGCGATCATCGCCACGCCTCGCGCGCCCAGATAGATCGCCACCGCCTCGCGATTGAAGAAGCCGGCCTGAACCAGCTTGGCGCGAAGCTCCGAGAGCTTCGACGGATCGGTGATCGCCATCCGATCGCCAAGTCGGCCGACGCCGGAGATGACGCCTGAAAGATCGATCAATCCCGCCCCTTGCGGTCCGAAGGCCGGCGCCTGCGACCCGGCGAGCCTCGCACGCCGTCGGGAGGCGCCGGCGGCGCTGCGCAACATGATCCAGCCGCCACCTCCCACGCCGATGCCGATGAGGCCGATGGCGGCGAAGGTGAGAAGGGTGGACAGAAGCTCGGCGTTCATCGGCAGGCGTCCCTTCAGATCCGCATATCGATCATTTTTCGCATCACCAGATTTCCCAGGAACATCCAGCCGCCCATGATCGCCAGTCCCAGCTGCACGGGCCTCTCGTTGATCACGTCGCCATAGAAATGCGGGCTCATGACCGTCAGCATCAGAAAGACGCAGATGGGAGCGGCGGTAAGGATGATCGCCGAAGCCCGGCCCTCGGAAGACGCGGCCTTGATCTTCAGCCGCATCTTCAACCGCTCGCGGACGGTGCGGGCGACCATCTTCAGGAGGCCGGTGAGATTGCCTCCGGCCCGCTCCTGAAGTCGGATCGTGGCCGCGAAAAGGTCGACGTCGGGATGACGACAGCGGTCGGCCACCCGCGCCACCGCCTGTTCGAGGGTCGCGCCGTAAGCGATTTCGTCGGCGGCCATGCCGAACTCCGAACCGATCGGATCGGGAAGTTCGCGGCCAACGAGGGCGACCGCCGTTGGCACTGGGTGACCGGCCTCGAGACTGCGGACGATGACCTCGAGGGCGTTGGGCAGTTGCAGGCCGAGTTGCTTTGCCCGACGGGCTGCAATGAAATTCAGGTAGGCCAGCGGAAGCACCACCACCGCGAGCGCCGCCGCCGCGAGCGCCATCAGGGGAGAGTGGAACAGGAGCAGACCCAACACCCCCGCCCCAATCGCCAGAGCCGCGATCAGCATCACCCATCGTCTGGGCTGGAAGTGCAAGCCGGAGCGCACGAGGAGGTCCGAGAGCCACGCCCAGGAGACGATGCGCTGCCCCTTCTCGTTGAGTCCCCGCTGTTTGCGCAGCTCCACGACGAGCTCGCCGAGCGAAGCTGTCCGATCGACGACCGCCAGGCGGCGGTTCACCTTTCGCTTGGCGTGGCCGACGCTCATCAATCCCCAGGCGACCTGGCCGATCGAGAATACGGTGGCGAACACCAGGACCAGGAAAGCGGCCCGAGGGTCCAGATGGATGGCCGCGATCACCATGGCGTCTTCATCCGAGCGCCCTGTTCGGGTCAAAATGCTCGGTGTCGTAGCGGATTCCCCTCCGTAACATCTCGTCCAGGCATTTCGGCCGCAGCCCCGTCGCCCGGAACTCTCCCCGAACGGTTCCGTCGGCCTCCGTGGCGATCCGATGGAAGGCGAATATCTCGTGCATCTGCACGACCTGGCCCTCCATTCCGGTGATCTCGGTGACGCTGGTGACCCGCCGCTTGCCGTCGGAGAGACGCATCACTTGAACGATCAACCCTACGGCGGCGGCGATCTGGCCCCGAATGGACTCTGGGCTCAGGGCCATGCCCGACATGGCGACCATCTGCTCGAGCCTGGTGATTGCGTCCCTGGGGGTATTGGCGTGGATGGTGGCCATGGACCCTTCATGGCCGGTGTTCATAGCCTGCAACATGTCGAAGGCCTCCTCGCCCCGCACCTCGCCCAGGATCACCCGGTCGGGTCGCATTCGAAGCGCGTTCTTGACCAGCTCGCGCTGGCGAATCTCGCCCTTGCCTTCGATGTTGGGAGGTCGGGTCTCCATGCGGACGACGTGAGGCTGCTGAAGCTGGAGTTCGGCGGCGTCCTCGATGGTGATCAGACGCTCCTTGACGCTGATTGCGGCCGAGAGCGCGTTCAGAAGCGTGGTCTTGCCCGACCCGGTGCCGCCGGAAATGACCGTCGACACGCGTGAACGCACGGCGCCGTGCATGAATTCGGCGACGCAGGCCGGCATCGCTCCAAACTCCACCAGTCGCTCGAGGTTGAACGGCTTCTTCGAAAACTTTCGGATCGAGACCGCGGCCCCGTCGATCGCTACCGGCGAGATCGCCGCGTTCACGCGGCTGCCGTCGGGGAGCCGTGCATCCACCATCGGCTGGGACTCGTCGATCCGCCGGCCAACCTTGGCGACTATGCGATTGACGATTCGAAGCAGGTGGTCGTTGTCCCGGAATCGGACCGGCGTCGCCTCGAGCTCACCTCGGCGCTCGACATAGACCTGGAACGGCCCGTTGATGAGGATGTCGGCAATCGAGTCGTCCTTGAGCAGAGGCTCGATCGGACCTAGCCCGACCATCTCGTCGAACACCTCGCCGCCGAGCCTGTCCAGTTCTCCCGCGTTCAGGGCCAGACGCTCGGTGCGGGCGAAATCTCCGACCAGCCGGCGCACCTGCCGGCGCATCTCGTCCTGCTCGAGCTTGTCGAACTTCGAGAGGTCGATCTCATCGATCAGCCACGAATGCAGCTTCAGGCGCATGTCGAGCAAAGGATCGGCCGTGGGAGGCGCCGAAGGGACCGGTTCAACCTCGGGTGGGACCGCGGGAACGACCTCCGCCGGCTGCGAAGGGGCTTCTTCTGCGACGGCCGCGTCGACTCTCTTGAAGGAAAACCGGCTCATCGTCAGGCCACCCTGCGGCTGGCGCCGGCCGAGGCGCCCTGGGCGTCGAGCAGCCGGCTGGCCAGAAGTTCGACGTCGCGCACGATCTTCGACCTTGGTCGGTGGTGGGCGATCGCCCCGCCCAGGTTCGCGGAGGCCGCCGCCGCCTCCCAATCCGACGTGATTCCGCCGAAAGCCTTGCGCTGAAGCGCCTTCTCGGCCTCGGCGAGCGATGGCGCCGGGCCGAAGACCCGGCTCGCCAATCGGTTGAGTATGATCCGCGGAGGAATGTGACCTTCCAGATCGCTCTCGATCTCTGCGGTCAGCTCGCGGGCGGCCAGAAGAGCGGGAACCGTAAGCTCGGAGACCACCAGGATCTCGTCCGAGCCAGCCAGAACGTCCAGTGTCCAGGCCTGATGATAACGCGGCAGATCGACGATGACGAACTCATAGACCTGGCAGGCGACTTCCAGCGTCCGGCACACCGCCTGAGGTCCGATCTTGAGGTAGGCGCGCTGATCTCTCGGACAGGCGAGCACGTCCGGCCCACCGGAGATCTTCATGGAAAACGCATCCAGCATGGCCGCGTCGATCCTTTCGGGATCCTTCGCGGCTTCGGCCAGGAGCATGTTGGCCGAGGCGCCGAGATAGGCGCACGCAGCGCCCCCAGAGAGGTTGAGATCCACCAGCGCAACGCGGTCCGCGCCGGTCCGGCGCGCGAGATAGGTCGCCAACTCGACGACGAGCGTCGTCGCGCCGCAACCTCCCACCGATCCGATGACGCTCCAGCAGTGCGTCCTGCGGGCTGGCGCCGTGGCATGAGGCGTCACGGGACCAGAGGCCATCATGGCGGCGACCGAACGAGCCAGATCCACCGATGTGAAAGGCGCTTCCAGGACGTCCGATCGCGGCAGCCGCATCAGAGCTTTCACCAGAACCGTTGGAAGGTTTCCCCCAGCCAGCATGACGGCGGGCGGCGCCTCCCGTCGCCCGAGAGCGGCGATCAGCGATCCAAGCACGCCACCGTCCGCCGCCTCGACGTCGATGAGGATCAACTCGAGACCGGCGTGCAGCGCCTCCGGCGAGCCGAGACGATCGGCGTCGACGATTTCCAGGAAGGCGTTCGGCATGGCCTCCTCGGCGATCGGCGCGAGGCGCGAACCGACCACCAGCACATGTCGCGGCGTATCCACGGTCGCGCGCATCGGCGGTCTCAGCCCGCCGCGCCAGGTCCGGGGGTCTTGGCGACGCCAAAGCCCTTGCCCTCGAGGATGAGATCGATGATCGACGGCTCCTCCATGCCGCGCAGCGGATCTGGCAGGCTCTCGAGGCTGTCCGACGGGCTGATGAGGTGGGGCGTGACAATGATCACGAGCTCGGTCTCGTTGCGCTGCCAGCTGGCCGACTTGAAGAGCGCGCCCAGGACCGGGATGTCGCCGATTCCAGGGATCTGATTGACCGATCTGGTGGTGTCCTTCGAGAACAGACCGGCGATGGCGAAGCTTTGTCCGTCGCGCAATTCCACCTGGGTCTCCGCCTTGGTCTTGTCGATTCCGGGAACCTGGAAGCCCTGAATGGTGAGGCCGTTGGCAGGGTCGAGCTGGCTGACCTCCGGCGCCACCTTGAGGCGGATTTCGCCCGAATCCTGCACCGTGGGGGTGACTTTGAGCTTCACCCCGAATTCCTGGAACTGGATCGTCGTTCCGGTGAGTCCGTTGGGGACGGGAAAGGGAAACTCTCCGCCGGCGAGGAAGCTTGCTTCCTCTCCGGACATGGCCACCAGGTTCGGTCGCGCCAGGGTGTGGACCGCACCCTTCTGCTCGAGGGCCTGGAGCGTGGCGCTGATCGTCACCCCTCCGATCGAGCCCGAGAAGCCGAGCGAGCCCTGCGGGGTGGCGTTGTTGATCAGGCCGTTGCCGCTGGAGAAGGAGAAATGCGATGGGTTCTGGGCCTGGGCGTTCAGGTTCAAGCCGAGATCCTTCAGAGCCGTGCGCGTGACCTCGAGTATCCTCACTTCGACCATGACCTGCTGAGCGGACTTGATCTTCAGCTCGCACTGCACCTGCTTGGGCGCGTAGCGTTCGGCGATGGACTCGGCTCTGGCGGCGATCGCGCTGGTCGAAACCTCGCCGGTTAGCATGAGCCCGCCGGCAAGGTCGGCGACATGAATGTCCTCGCCGGGCAGGGCAGTGGCGAGGTCAGCCCGGATGGATTCCGTGTCGTAGCCGACTTTGGCGTCGACGACCTGGACCAGATGGTGCGCCCGATCATAGATCAGGATGTTGGTGACACCGATCTGCTTGCCGCGCACATAGAAGCTGCGGTCGGTGGTGGCCACCAGGGCCAGGGTCTCCGGCTGGGCGACGACAATCTCCCCGGCCGGATAGTCGAGGCGGAACGCCGCCGACTTGTCCTTGGGAACGCTGATCGCTCTGGATCTACCCTCGTCGGCCGTGACCTGGGCCAGGGTTGGACCCGCGGCGAGGGCGGCGGCGCAGAACAGGGCCGAGGCCAATGCGAGACGGCGTTTCATGAATCTGACTCCTGAGGCGGCCGGCGATCAGGAGCCGGAGCTGTCGGACGGGACTTCGACGCTCGAACTGGTGTCGCCGTGCACGACGATGACAGCGTGGTGGGCCACGGGCGCCTCCGGCAGGACGATTCGACGGCGAACGACCGCGATTTGCGGGCGAGACGCGGCTGGCGTGACGCGGATGCCGCCGCCTCCGGGGCCAAGGTCGCTGACGTTGACCATGCGCACCGGAGTAATTTCGGCCGCCCCGGTTCGCCGAAGCGCGAGCGAGAGCGAGCCGGCCTGGGCCGCCAGGGCCAGCTTCTGGGCGTCCTGGACGCTTACCTCCAGGGTCGCGGTGTGCGCGATCGTGGCTTGGGTGCTGTTGGGGTCGGCGTTCAGGTCCATGCCCAGGACCCTGGTGTCCTGGAGGACCACCGTCGACACCGGGCGCTTGCCGTTGGTGGTGTTGCCCCCAGGGTTGCCGCCGGCCATAGTCGAAAGGTCATAGGTCAGGACGACATCGACCCGGTCGCCCGGCAGAATGTGACCGCCGCCGCCGGCGATGTCGTTAACGCCAATGGTGTAGGCCCGCATCCCCTCGGAGATGACCGCGGCGACTGTCGCCTTGGCCCCGCCGCCGCTCAGCTTGGTCGGAAGTATGGGTTCGCGAGCGGAGATTGGGGTGAGGACGATCGGCGGACCTCCGGTCCTGCCGACGACCTGAGATATGCTGGAATAGGCGCCCTCGGGAACGGCGCCCTGCGGCAGTTGCGCCAGTTGCAGCCGTCCCGCGTCAAGCTTCGCGCCGTAGGGGATGTCGGCGCGGGCGACGACCACGGGGGTCAAGGCGGCATGTCCGGCCGCGCCCTTGACCGAGGCGTCGTGAGTCGACTGTGGAAGCCAGACCCTGGCGACGACGAGCGCGCCGACCCCCAGGACGGCCGAGGCTCCCAGACTGATCAGGGTTGCCGTTCTCATTTGCCCACCCATCCGAACATCCGCGTTTTCATCGGCCGCGGTTGACTGGCAGATAGCGCTCTCGCGATTGCACTATCGTTAAGCAGGACAGTAAACGGATTTTTACTTTGAGTTGGTTCGCCGTTGCTTGCGAAATCTACAAAGTCGACTCATCGGCGGGCCCGGTCGTTCCGCCGCCCGGCGCGCCCGCGACCTCCATCGACCCGAAACTCTTGACGAGGCGGCGGCGCGCCGATCAAGAAACCCTTGGGAGGATGGCCGTCTCGCCGCGAGGAAACAGGTTCCGATGCACGATCTCTACGCAAGGCTTGTCCATGCCGCTGGCAGAGGCATGACCGCGAGCATATGGGCGGCGGAAAAGCCGCGATCGCCGGCCGTGCGCAGTGTTTCGGGCGAACGGACCTTCGCCGAGATCAACGCCAACGCCAATCGCGTCGTGCGTCTGTTGCGCAGCCACGGCGTCGAAGCGGGAGACGCGATCGCCCTTCTGTGCGGCAACCGCGCCGAATTCGTCGAAGTCTTGGCCGCCGCCTTGCGCGGGGGTTACCGCATCACCCCCGTCAACTGGCATCTCAACGCCGAGGAGGTCGAATACATTATCAACGACTGCGAGGCGAAGGCGCTCTTCTCCGAAACCCGGTATCCGGCCGGCGCGGCGGCCAAGGCGCCGGCGGTTCGCCTCGAGGTCTCGATCGGCGAAGACCTTTCCGGCTTCCTCCCCTACGAGGACGCTCTCGCCGGTCTCGACGGCGCCGACATCGACGATCCGGTGCTTGGCTCGGCCATGCTCTACACTTCAGGCACCACGGGCCGCCCCAAGGGCGTCTATCGCCGCAACCCCATGCCGGTGATGATGCCGGAGCCAGGCGCGCCCGACGAGGTGGCGATGTGCGCCGGCCCGGCCTACCACGCCGCGCCGCTGGCCTTCGATGTCCGCGCAGCCATGGCGCAAGGCAATCTCCTGGTATTCCTCGATCGGTGGGATTCCGAGGGCTTCCTGGCCGCCGTGGAGCGTCATCGGGTAACCCGCGTCCACATGGTGCCGATTATGTTCCAGCGCCTCCTCGCCCTGCCCCAGGCGGTCAAGGACAAATATGACATCTCCAGTCTGCGCTACGTGGTCCACGGAGCAGCTCCATGCCCTCCGGAGGTCAAGAAGGCGATGATCGAGTGGTTCGGTCCCATCCTTCACGAGTACTACGCCGGGTCCGAAGGCGGCGCGGGCCTCGTCGTCAGTTCGCAGGAGTGGCTCGCCAAGCCCGGGACCGTTGGCAGGCTTCCGTCGCCCGATGCGGTGAAGATCCTGGCCGACGATGGTTCGGAAATCCTCTCGAAAAACACCTCGGGAACCATCTACTTCAAGGTCTCCCCGGTAGCGCCATTCGAGTATTTCAAGGATCCCGCCAAGACCGCTTCCGCGCACCGGGGCGACTATTTCACCCTGGGTGACGTCGGCTATGTCGACGAGGACGACTACCTCTTTCTCACCGGCCGAACCGCCGAGTGCATCATCTCCGGCGGGGTCAACATCTATCCGCAGGAAATCGATAACGAGATCATCAAGCATCCGGCCGTGGAAGACAGCTGCGCCATAGGTATCCCCAACGACGAATGGGGCGAGGAGGTGAAGGCGGTGGTCACCCTTCGTCCAGGCTTCGAACCCGGCGCCGACCTTTCCCGCGAGATCCTCGCCTTTGCGCGCGAACGCCTGGCCGGCTTCAAGACGCCGCGCACGCTCGACTTCGTCGATGAACTGCCGCGCAGTCCCGCCGGCAAGATCCAGCGTGGCAAGGTCCGCGCCCCCTACTGGGTGGGCCGATCCCGGCAGATCTAGCCGGCCGGCGAGATCGCCCATCTTCCCAAGGCGACCTCCTCGAATTTAACCTGCCCGCGACCGCGGCCGACCCGACTTCACGCCCGTCGCCAACTTCGTTGCCGTTTCCCGGACCGCGATCTTGGGAAGCGACGGTTCGTGCGCCGCGAGGTACGCCTCCACGGCTTCCCGGCGCCGCTCGACCATCGAGCGCAACAGCCAGGAAACGGCCTTCGTGATCAGGATGTCGCGTTCGCCCTTCAGCCGGTCGATGACATCGAAAGCCAGGTCACTGAACCGCCCATCCTCGGAATTGCGGACCGGGCCGTTGAGCAGAACGAGGCTGGCGCGCCGCTTGTTGATGTTCTGATCGCGCGACAGCCGCAGGATGAGCCCCCTCCAGCCTGGCCAATCGTCCAGCATCTGAGGGGCCTTGAAGACGTTCTGGCACAGGCTGTCGACCTCCGCCCACCCGTTCAGGCGACCAAGCCAGCGGTCGATGTCCTCGGGTCGCACCTGGCTGCGCGCTTTGGCGTGGCGGCCAAGGAGGATCGCGGCGAGCGTCTTTTCTTCGTGGGACTGGCCCTCGGTCAGGCTTTCCACGGCCGCCAGCCAGACCTCCGCGGTCATGGCGCCGCGCGCTGCGAACCGGCGGCTGACGATCGCCCGGCGGGTCGGAACCGAGACATTGTAGAACGGGCGCCCGCTCCCGCCGTAGGAGTCATTCTGCGGCTCTTTGGACGAGACAGGACGCGCCGCTCGACGCAGCTCCTCGAGGACCCATTCATGGTCGGCGTTCACCTGGAAGTGGTCCCGCCGACGTATTGAGTCAGTGCGGCGCCTTTCCGCGGTTCGGCCCGCACCTGCGGCGACTCGAGCTGTCGCAGCGCCCAGGCGGCAGCGTCACGCACATCGGGGTGGCGATCGGCTAGTCGCGCCCTGGCGACGCCGGCGAGGGAGGGATCGTTGGAGTTGCCGATGGCATAGAGAACATTGCGGACGAAACGGTCGCGGCCGATGCGCTTGATCGGGCTCGCGGCAAAAATGACGCGGAAGGCGGCGTCGTCGAGCTGGGCCAGATCAGCGAGGGACGGGGCGCTAAGAGAATCCCGTGCGTGCAGACGCGCCTCGCACGCCGTCCGGGCGTATTTGTTCCAGGGACAGACTGCGAGGCAGTCGTCACAGCCGAAGACCCTGTTTCCGATGGCGGCGCGGTAGCGAAGCGGCACGGGGCCTTCGTGCTCGATAGTCAGGTAGGAGATGCAGGCGCGGGCGTCCAGTTGGTAGGGAGCGGGAAAGGCCTTGGTCGGGCAGATGTCCAGGCACGCCCGGCAGGACCCGCAGTGGTCGACGCTCGCATCGTCCGCGGTGAGCTCGAGGCTCGAGAGGATGCTTCCCAGGAAGAGCCACGAACCGAACTCCCGCGACACCAGATTGGTGTGCTTGCCTTGCCAGCCGAGCCCAGCCAGAGCCGCGAGCGGCTTCTCCATCAGGGGCGCGGTGTCGACGAAGACCTTCACCTCGCCGCCCAGGCGGTGGATGATGCGTCCTGCAAGGGTCTTCAGACGCCCCTTGATCAGGCCGTGATAGTCGCGACCCTGCGCGTAGACCGAGATCGCCGCGCGGGACGGTTGGTCCAGAACCTCGAGCGGGTCCCCGGCGGGCCCGTAGTTCAGCCCAAGGACGATCGCGGATTTCGCCGCCGGCCACATGGCGCCGGGGTGGGAGCGGCGATGCACGGTCGTCTGCATCCATTTCATGGTCCCGTGCCGCCCGGCGGCGACGAAAGCCTCCAGGCGCTTGGAGGCCGGCCACGGCGCCTCCACGCTCGCCACGCCGCAAGCCTCGAATCCGAGGGCGGCCGCTTCGCGCTTTATGAAGGCTTTGGGGTCTTCAGAAGTCGAGATCGTCATAGTGGCCGGCCGGCGTGAGGCCCGGCCAGCGATCGCCGAGCAGTGGTCGGAAGGCCGGGCGGGACTTCAGTTTCATGTACCAGGTCTTGACCGCGGGAAAATCGCGCCAGGGCACATCGCCAAAATAGTCGAGCACCGAGATGTGCGCCGCTCCGGCGAAATCACCCAGGCTCAGGCGGCTGCCGGCAAGCCAATCGCGCGCCTGCAGCAGCTTTTCCAGATAGATCAGGTGGACGCGCAGGGCGTCCCGTCCCTGCCGCATGTCGTAGAGGTCCGGCGCCCCAAGCTTCAGAAGTCGCTTTTCCAGCTTCTCGTGCAGCAGGTAGGCATTGACCTCGTTGTCGAATTTGCGGTCGAACCATTGCATCAGGCGCCGCGCCTCGGCGCGGGCGGCGGGTGTCCTTCCCAGCAGATCGTGTTGGGGCGCTTCGGCCTCGAGATGTTCGAGAATGGCGCGCGCCTCGCAGACCACCAGACTCTGGCCGTCAGACTCCTCGACAAGGACAGGCGTCAGTCCCGAGGGATTGAGCGCGATGAACTCCTTCGGGCGCTCCCAGTAGCGAACCACGACCTCGGAAAAAGGCAGGCGTTTCTCGGCAAGCGCCAATCGCACCTGCCGCGAGGCCGGATCGAGAGGAAAATGGTGAAGGGTCCGTTCGACGCTCATCCGGAGGTCACAAAGCTGTGGCAGCGCACGATTCGAACAACGCGCATGAGCTTCTTAAGACCCCGTTTGCCGCTTCCTGGCCCGGTACGATCGCGCGGACTCGCTTCCGTGCGGTTCGGCGCGACCCCGCGGGTCCGGGTGAATGATGATGTCCGCCGCCGGGAAGGCGTCCAGCACGCGCCGCTCGGCGGCCACCACGACCTGGTGGGCCGTCTCCAACGAAAGGTCGGGGTCCAGGTCGGCGTGCATCTGGATGTGCACGGTTGGTCCGGCCGCGCGGGTCCGCAGCTGATGGACATCCTTGAGCCGTGGATCCTCCATCATCAGCGAAACGATCTGCGAGCGCGCCTCGTCGGAGAGTTCATGATCCATGAGTTGACTCGAAGACTGGCGAAACACCGCGATCGCACCCCACAGCAGCACCGCGGTCACGCCGAGGCCTGCGATCGCGTCCAGTCGCTCCCGTCCAAGGAAGGTCGCCGCCGCGATACCCACCAGGGCAATCAGATTCGAGCCCAGATCAGCGGCGTAGTGGGCCCGGTCAGAGGCGACGGCCACCGATGTGGCTCGTCGCAGCATCCTCGACTGAGCGAGGATCAGCAAAGCGGTCAGGAGGAGGGAGACGACCATCGCCCCGATAGCCCAGGCGCCCTTCTCCACCGCCTGGGGCTGTAGGAGCCGCCGGACCGCCTCCTGCCCGACAAGGGCCGCCGAAGCGAAGACGAGGCCTGCCTGGATCAGGCTGGCGAACGCTTCCGCCTTGCCGTGCCCGAAGCGGTGCTCGGCGTCCGGTGGGGCGGCCGCATAGCGAACTGCGAAGAAGGTCGACATCGCCGCCAAGAGGTCGAGGCCGGAATCAGCCATGGACGCCATCAAGGCGACCGAGCCGCTGGCGGTCCAGACCAGCGCCTTCACGACGATCAGAACGCTCGCCACCGCCACCGAAAGCAGCGTCACCCGCCGGGTCAGGCGGGCGGTCTCTTCAGGCTCGAGGTTCGACAACTCCACGCCTGGCAGCTTATCCGCATTGCAGGATAGCCCAAAGCGGCGTTCGACCAGGGCCGATCGGCGCGAAAGGCGCGGCTCTTTTCAGGCCGCCGCGCGCGGTGCCGGTCCGACGTATACCGATTGCGGACGCATCAGGCGCCCCCCCGCGACCTGTTCGCGGGCGTGAGCGATCCACCCCGCGACGCGCCCCATAGCGAAGACGCAGGTAAACGCGGCCGGGGTGAAGACGAGAGCCTCCAGGAGCAGAGCCGTATAGAGTTCGACATTGGTCTGGAGGGAGCGGTTCGGCTTGCGTTCCCGCAGGGCGGCAAGGGCGGCGGATTCCACGGCCTCGGCGAGGGCGAGCCGGCCGGGAAGGACATTGGATCCTTGGCCAAGCACCCTGACGGCGCGTTTCAGGGCGTCGGCGCGAGGATCGCGGACCTTGTAGATTCGATGGCCAAATCCCATCAGCCGGTCGCCGCGGTCGAGCGCCGCCTCCAGCCATGCTCTGGCGTTGGTCGGCGATCCGATCTCGTCGAGCATCTCGATCACGGGCCCTGGCGCGCCGCCGTGCAGAGGGCCCTTCAGGGCGCTGATCCCGGCGAGAACCGCCGACGCGAGGCCGGCGCGCGTCGAGGCCACGACCCTGGCGGCGAAGGTCGATGCGTTCAGCCCATGGTCGATGACTGTGACCAGATAGGTCTCGAGGGCCGCGACTTCGGCCTCCGACCCCTGCGCGCCGCGGGTCATCCTCAGGATGTCGGCGGCGTGACCGAGCGAAGGATCGGGCGGCGTCGGCGTTTCGCCCGCCTGAATTCGCGTCACCGCGGCGGTGAACACGGCCGGCGCCGCGAGCAGACGAAGGGCGAGGCCCAGACTGTCGCCATCGGCGAGACGGGCGGTGAGGGCCCGCATCGCCTCGACCGGACTGAGCGAGATGAGATGGGGGTCCAGGGCCTCTACCTCGCCAAACACCTCGAGGCGCGCCGCCGCCAGCGAGGCCGTGAGGTCGGTCGGAAGCTCGTCGAAGAAACCGCTCCACAACAGCCGCACGGTATCTTCGAAACTCCAGTGGCCGGCCAGATCATCCAGCGTCCAGCCGCGGATCAGCAGCCTGCCGGCGAGGCCATCAACCTCGGAAAGAACGGTCTCGGCGGCGACCACTCCCTCCAATCCATCCATCCCAGCCATCATCTTTGTCCCTTGCGGCGCAGGAGAGACAATGAGACGATGAAGCCCGTAAAATCAATCTTGATCAACTAAATCAACTCGAAGATGCCAGGCTGGATTGACGCGCGTGAGGCGATGGCCGTTCTGGGGGTGCGCCCGCAAACGCTTTATGCCTACGTCAGCCGCGGGCGCATCCGCGCCCAGCCTGACCCGGTCGACCCCAGGCGAAACCGCTATCGTTCAAGCGACATCGCCGCCCTCGCATCTCGAAAGGCCCGAGGGCGCAAGGCGGCCAATGTCGCCGCCGACGCCATCGCCTGGGGCGAACCTATCCTGGCCTCTTCGATCACGACAGTGGTCGAGGGCCGCCTCTACTACAGGGGCCGGGACGCCGTCGCCCTGGCCCAGACCGAGACGCTCGAATCCGTAGCCAGGCTGCTGCGAGGGGGCCACGGCGCGGCCCTGAAGCGAGCGGCGCGAGACCGGCCGCCCGACTTCGCGACAATGCGTTCGCGAGCTTTCGCGGCTCTGGCCGCGCGGGCGTCGACCGCCCCGCCCGCGCGGGGCCAGGCCCCACTGGCCCTCGCGGTCGAGGCGGCGAGCCTGCTCGATGTCTTCACCGACGCCGTAGCTGGCGAGCACTCGGGCGGCCCGATTCACCAGCGCCTCGGACGCGCCTGGCGCTGTGTGCCGGACGGCGCCGACCTGATCAGGCGGGCCCTGGTCTTGCTCGCGGACCACGAGCTCAACGCCTCGACCTTTTGCGCGAGGGTAGCGGCCTCCACGGGCGCCTCTCTCGCCGCTTCCTGCCTGGCAGGCCTTTCGGCCCTCTCAGGGCCGCTGCACGGCGGCATGGCTGAAAGGGTGCGCGACCTGGCGGCGGAAGCGCGGCGCAAGGGTCCAAGAGAGGCGGTGAAGGCGCGACTCGATCGGGGCGACCGTATTCCAGGATTTGGTCATCCGCTCTATCCCGAAGGCGATCCGCGCGCCGCCGCGCTCCTCGCCGCCTTTCGGCCGCCGGCCGATCTTGCCGATCTCGCGCGCGCGGCTCAGACCGCGACCGGAGAGGCGACCAACGTCGATTTCGCACTGGTGGCTCTGGCTTCCGGACTCGATCTGCCCGCCGACGCCCCGTTCGCCCTTTTCGCCGTGGCCAGGTGCGCCGGCTGGATCGCCCACGCCATGGAGCAGGTGGCGTCGGGAGTCCTGATCCGTCCCAGGGCGCGCTACGTCGGTCCGTCTCCCGAGGCGTGAGCGGCCCAGCGCCGGTTCACCCTGGGCTGGAGGTCGACGGCCAACCCACGTTGCTCGAGCGCGAGGCCCTGAAGGCGGAGGACTCGGCCGAGGAGCCTCGGCCGCCAGGCGTAGCCCACATCGTAGACCGAGCGATCGACACGGTTCTGGCCGTCCTCGACATAGGTCGTCACGATCCCGACCGGCAGAAGCGCCTCGCCGGGGCCCTTGGCGCGCCTGCGATCGATTGCCCGGCCGAGCCCTGTCGCGACCCAGTCGAGATTGATCTGCGGGCTGGCGGCGGTAACCTCCATCGGACGGCCCAGCACATCGCTGGGAAAGATATAGCGTTGAGACTGGATGACCTGGCTGGGGCTGACAGGTTCGATCACGATCCGCCGGCCGTCGGACTGCGCAGTCCCCTTGAGCACCAGCGTCGCGCGCGCGCTCGCCTCGGCCTGAGTCTGGCGGGCGGCCTCGCCGTGCTCCCGGCGCGAATCCCAATAGCTCAGGCCGGCGATCGCCACGGCAATGACAGCGGTCGCTTCGCCTAGACTGAGCCAAAGCCGCCGTCGTCGGGGCGCTGGGACCGGAGGGGAAGGCTCGCTCACCGCGTCCTACCGCGGCGGCGCCGTGGCGACGGCTTGGCCCAGGTCGGCGAACTGGCCGCCTTTGCGAAAACGATGCAGGTAGGTGGGGATGATCGGCTCCAACGCGCTTGGCGCGACGCCGAGGTCGACCAATCCCAGCGATCCTTCGGCGGCGACGTTGTCCGATCGCAGCATCTCCACCTGGTCGGCGGTAAGCGGCGGCGCCATCAGCGGCGCCACGGTCTGGGCCATCAGGCCCAGGAGCCGCGCGACGCCGAACGGAATTGGCGCGAGCAAGCGCGACCGTCCGATTTCTGCGAGCATGACTTCCATCAAGGCCCGGAAGCTGTAGACGCCGGGACCACCGAGTTCATAGGCAAGACTGGCGGCCTCTGGCTTGCGCAACGCCATCGAAACCGCCCGGGCGACGTCGGCGACGAACACCGGCTGGAACCGGGTCGTCCCGCCGCCGATCAGCGGTATTACCGGCGATGCCATCGCCATGGAGGCGAATCGATTGAAGAAATGATCGCCCGGCCCGAAGACCACCGATGGCCGGATCACCACGGCGGAGGCGATGTGGCGGCGGACGGCCGCTTCGCCCTGCGCCTTGGAGCGGCTGTACCGGGAGGGCGAGGTCTCGCTCGCGCCCATGGCCGAGATCTGCACGAAGCGGTCGATACCCCCGGCCCGCGCTGTCTTCGCCATGTCGGAAACAGCGGCCACGTGAAGGTCGGCGAAGCGCTGGCGGCCCGCCTCGTAGAGGACGGCGACCGCGTTCACGCACGCCTCCGCCCCATCGAGGGCCCGTCCCACCGAGGCCCCGTCGAGAATGTTGGCCTGGACGATCTCGATCTGGCCGACATCGCCAAGCATCGGCAGGCGATAGGCGCGGCCGGGTCGCCGAACCGCAACGCGGATACGCCAATCCTCCCTGGCCAGGGCCCGGACGACCTGGGCGCCCACGAAGCCCGAGCCTCCGAACACGGTCACCAAGCCCTTCATGACCGTGGGTCCTCTCGCGGTGTCATCGTGGCGTCGGATAGCCGCGAGGCTCGGCGGGCGCAACGGCGCTTTCCATTGACTTCATGAGCCCTGGCGCCCTATGCGCCGCCTGCGTCCTTTCAGGCCTCGTCCCGAACGGGCCCAGGTGGCGGAATTGGTAGACGCGCTGGCTTCAGGTGCCAGTGGCTTAACGGCCGTGAAGGTTCGAGTCCTTTCCTGGGCACCAGGGCCCCTTCGAGGCGCGGCGTCAGCGCGCGGTGTTTGGTACTGCGCGTTTCATTTCGTGCCGGCCACTCGAGGGAGCTTCGCGTAACGTCCTTGTCCAACTACCTGCACGAAGGTGATTTTCCCGACGGCCTCTTCGCCGGCGCCGTCTCGGTGGCCGTGGACTCCGAGACCATGGGCCTTCGTCTCGGCCGCGACCCCCTCTGCGTGGCGCAGTTCAGCGTCGGTGATGGCGATGCGCATCTGGTCCGGTTTCTCCGGCCAGCCTACGACGCGCCCAACGTCAAGCGCCTGCTTTCCAACCCCGAGATCCTGAAGATCTTTCATTTCGGCCGGTTCGATATCGGCGTCTTCCTGACCCATCTAGGGGTCTCCGCCGCGCCAGTATACTGCACGAAAATCGCCTCGCGCCTCGCTCGGACCTACACCGATCGTCATGGCCTGCGGGATCTGACTCGAGAACTCCTCGGAATCGAGATTTCAAAGGCGCAGCAGAGTTCCGACTGGGGAGCGGCCCAACTTTCGCCCGAACAACAGGCCTATGCGGCCAGCGATGTCCTCAATCTACACGCCCTCAAATCCAGGCTGGACGAAATGCTGATCCGAGAAGGACGCATGTCACTGGCCAAGGCGTGCTTCGATTTTCTGCCCCACCGCGCCGCATTGGACGCCGCCGGCTGGGACGAAGTGGACATCTTCGCCCATGACTGAGCTAGCGCGCGCCAGACCCGCGCCGACCGATTTCGAAAAACTGCCGAGGGGCAAGGCGCGCTCGCACAGCAGATTGGTGCATGTTCTGCGCGTGGTCCTGCCATTGTCCATGGTGGCGGTTGTCGCGGCGCTCGCCGCCCTCGTAGGAGAGCACGCCATCAAACGCCAGGCGGCCGCCCACCAGGACGCGACGACCCCGATTCGGATGGTGAATCCGCACTTCTACGGCCGAGACAACCAGGGCCGCGCTTACACCCTGGCGGCGACCCAGGCGGCGCGGGACGAACAGTCGTTCCAGATGGTGCTGCTGGCCTTTCCAACCCTGGTGCTCAATGTCGACGGTCCCAAGCCCACGCATCTGAGCGCCGATTCCGGGGTCTACCACGAGGACACCCGGATGCTGCTGCTTCGCGGGCACATTCGCGGCGACGATCCGCGGATCCTGAACGTCGCCACCAACGAAGCCCTGGTGAACACTCGGACCGGCGATGTTGTCGGCTCGGGGCCGGTTGCGAGCCGAACGCCGACGGCCCAGGTGGCCTCGAAAAGCTTCGACGTCAGGGACAAGGGCGACCGGCTGATTTTCAAGGGTGGCGTTCACGCGCGGCTCAATCAACACTAAGTGTGTCCGGGTGGAATGGCGACCCGGAGAGCGGCGAAGGTCGGAGCCTATGGGAGCGAGCGCCGGGACTCTGTGCGCGACGATCGCCGCGGTCGTCGCGGCGACGGCCATCTCCCTTGGCGCCCCGATGAGCGCGAAGGCCCAGCTCGATACCCGCTCCAACGCCCCGATAGACATCACCGCCGACGAGGCGGAGGTCATCCAGTCCAAGTGCCTGGCGATCTGGCGGGGTTCCGCCGAGGCAATCCAGGGCGACTCGAGACTTCGAGCCGACACCATCACGGTCTATTCGCACCCCAAAGGCGTGGGCGACAACGGCCAGCCGGCCTGCGGGGGAACCGATCGCGTCCTCGCAGACGGCAATGTCTACTACGTGACTCCCCAGCAACACGTTCGCGGCGACAAGGCGGTATATACCGCCGCCGATGACGAGATCGTCATGACCGGCGATGTGATAGCGGTGCAGGGCAACGACGTTGCTCGCGGCGACCGCATGACGATCAAGGTCTCCACCAAGGAAATCAAGATGGAGTCCAATATCACCGGGGCAGGCAAGAGCGGCCGGGTGCGCGGCGTCTTCTATCCGGCCCAGAACGGACAGACGCCCGGCTCGACGTCTGCCCCGGCCAAGCCTTGACCGCCGTGGCCGTGAACCTGGCGTCGCCTCGCGCGGCCGAAGGCGCAGTCTCGCCCGTCGTCGCCCGCACCGGACTGGTGGTCGACCGGATCGGAAAGTCCTTCCGCAGGCGCCAGGTGGTGAAGGGCGTCAGCCTCCATCTCGATCGCGGCGAAGTCGCCGGGCTGCTTGGTCCGAACGGGGCGGGCAAGACCACCTGTTTCTATATGATCACCGGACTGATCGCCGCTGACTACGGCCAGATCTTCCTCGACGGCGAGGACATCACCAACCAGCCGATGTACCAACGGGCCCGCGAGGGCTTGGGCTATCTCCCCCAGGAGACTTCCATTTTCCGCGGGATGACGGTCGAGCAGAACGTCATGGCCGTCGTGGAGATGCGCGAGCCGCGACGAGACAAGGTGCGAAGCATCACCAACGATCTCCTCGAGGAGTTGCACATCGCTCACTTGCGGTCGGCGCCCGCCATCTCGCTCTCCGGCGGCGAGCGCCGGCGCGTGGAAATCGCGAGGGCCCTGGCAAGCGAGCCCAACTACATGCTGCTGGACGAACCCTTCGCCGGCATCGACCCGTTGGCGATCGCCGACATCCGCGAGGTGATCGGCTACCTGAGACGGCGCGGAATAGGCATCCTGATCACCGACCACAACGTGCGCGAAACCCTCGACATCATCGATCGCGCCTCGATCATCCACGATGGCGAGGTGCTGTTCGAAGGCTCGCCCCACGAGGTTCTCGCCAATCCCGAGGTGCGCCGCGTCTATCTCGGCGACCGGTTCGCCTAAGCTGTCCCGATCGTCCGTCGAATGCGGACGAGCTCCATTAACCGATCGGAGGGAGGTGGGCGGCTAGAGAGGCGCCAGTGCGATCCGATAAGGCCAGGAGGGCGCGGTGGCGCTCAGTCAGCGTTTGGAGCTCCGGCAGGGCCAGAGCCTCGTCATCACGCCCCAGCTTCAACAGGCGATCAAGCTGTTGCAGCTGTCGAACCTGGAGCTCGAAGCGTTCGTCGAGAACGAACTGGAGCGCAATCCCCTTCTGGCCCGCGACGACCGCGAGGGCGACCGGGAAGCCCAGACTGACCGGGAACCGGTCGCCAGCGCCGTCGGTGACGGCGATCCCGCGGCCAGCGCAATGGCGGCCGCCAGTGATCTCGACGCCCGCCACGACGACGTCTTCGAGGGCGCTTCGCCGGGCGACCGGGCGACCGGGGACGCTGGAGCGGCCGACGCCGGTGGATCGGTAGACTGGAGCCGGGCCGGACACGGCGGCTCCTTCGATTCCGATGACGGCGAGGCGTCCCAGACGCGGCCGAGGGAACTTAGCCTGGCCGACCATCTCCATGCCCAGCTGACCGTGGCGGGACTCTCGGCGCCCGAGCGCGCCGTGGCTGCGGTCTTGATCGACGCCGTGGACGAGGCAGGCTATCTGCGCGCCGATCTGGCCGAGATCGCTGATCGACTCGGCTGCGGCGAGACCATGATCTCAGCCGTGCTGACCGTGCTGCAAGGTTTCGAACCCACCGGCGTCTTCGCCCGCGACCTCGCCGAGTGCTTGAAATTGCAGTTGGTCGACAAGGGCCGCTTCGACCCCGCGATGCAGGCCCTGGTCGGGAACCTCGAGCTGCTGGCCCGCCGGGACATGGCGGCGCTGCGCCGCGTCTGTGGCGTCGACGACGAGGATCTGACCGAGATGATCGCCGAACTTCGCGGTCTTACGCCCAGGCCCGGGGCGGCGTTCGGCGTCGAGCCGGCCCAGACCGTGATCCCGGATGTCTTCGTGCGCGAAGCGCAAGGCGGCGAATGGACGGTGGAATTGAACGGCGACACCCTGCCCCGTCTGCTGGTCGACCAGCGCTACCATGCGCGAATTCGCGGCGGGGTGCGCGACGCCAGGGAAAAGACGTTCGTCGCCGAGTGCCTGGCTTCCGCCAGCTGGCTGGTGAAGAGCCTGGACCAGCGGGCCAAGACCATCCTCAAGGTGGCCTCCGAGATCGTGCGCCAGCAGGACGGCTTTCTCGCCTTCGGGGTGGAGCAACTGCGCCCGCTCAACCTGAAGACCGTCGCCGACGCCATCGGGATGCATGAATCGACAGTCAGCCGCGTCACCTCGAACAAATACATCTCCACGACCAGAGGCGTGTTCGAGATGAAGTTCTTCTTCACCTCCTCCATACCGGCCACGGGAGGCGGCGAGGCCCACTCGGCCGAATCGGTTCGCCATAAGATCCGCCAGCTCATCGACACCGAGCGCCAGGGGGCGCAGGTGCATTCCGACGACGCGATCGTCGAGATTCTGAAGGAAGCTGGCGTCGACATCGCCCGCCGCACGGTTGCGAAGTATCGCGAAGCGATGCGCATCCCCTCCTCGGTGGAGAGAAAGCGCATGCTCCGGGCGACTTGACCGGGCGCCGGGCGCCTGCGGCGCGGGCGCCGCTCGCTAAGCTGTGAACACTACAGCGGATCGCCCTTGACACGATCGGCCCACCGGCGCGTTGAATCGGTCATGCAGGTGCAGGTTTCGGGTAAACACGTCGAAGTAGGCGAGGCCCTGAGAACCCGGATCGGAGATGATGTCTCCGGGGCGATCGGCAAATATTTCGAGAGAGGAGGCGATGCCGAAGTCACGGTGAGCCGCGACCGCTTCGGCTTTCGTATCGACTGTCTGGTCATCCTCGCTTCAGGTCAACGGTTGCAGAGTCACGGCGCCGCCCCCGAGGCC
>Ga0302324_100007034_pt1 | contig 24049 bp, 22 predicted proteins | sample Palsa_T0_1_FD_201949 | JGI IMG/M metagenome (GOLD analysis project Ga0302324, IMG submission 201949) | Peat permafrost microbial communities from Stordalen Mire near Abisko, Sweden - Palsa_T0_1 | ecosystem: Environmental > Terrestrial > Soil > Palsa > Peat permafrost | place: Sweden: Abisko... | reverse complement strand
CGCTCACGCGGCTGCGGGCTGCGCGCGGCTAAAAGGCCGTGCTCGCCCAAAACCTCCCTGGTCGCTGACGCGACCGACGGGTTCACCCACGGACGGGTTGGTGTTTTGTTTGTGAAAAACCCCTCTCATGATCCTGCTATGAAGCAGATGCGTGTGGTTGAATCGCAGTCCAGCTTTCCGAATTGAATACCATCGCACGATAAAATTTCGTCCTGCGTAATCCACAGGTTCTGTGGATTCGGTCTGGCTGATATAATGACTTCGCCTGAGTGAGTGCGAGACTCGTTTCCAGGCGAGCCTCTGTTACCTTGGCGGCTCGTGACAAGCGTATGTCGCCAACGATACACCCGCCGTCTACAAGCGCCGGCGGTGCGTTCGGGGAGTTCTCTCCACGGAGTAGAGGCTCATTTGGGATATGGACCACATCGTTCTAGGAGCACGCGATCAATGGGGGCAGGAAGTGCCCTTTGTTCTGCGTCCCGAAGACAGGCGGCATCACCTCTACGCCATCGGAAAAACTGGCACTGGCAAGACCACGCTGCTCCGCAATCTGATTCTCCAAGATATCGAAGCGGGCAACGGTGTCGGGGTCATTGATCCGCATGGCGACCTGGCTACAGAGATTCTTGACCACATCCCACGTCGCCGTGTCGAGGATGTCGCGTATTTCAATCCTGCCGCCTTGGACTATCCGGTGGGGCTCAATCTGCTTGGGTGTACGCCGCCCGATAAGCGGCACTTGGTCGCCTCCGGTATGGTGAGCGCGTTTCGAGGCATCTGGCCAGACTTTTGGGGGCCACGCTTGGAATACATCCTGTACGCCGCCGTCGCCGCCCTTCTGGATTGCGAGAATGTCAGTCTCCTTGGCGTCCAGCGAATGCTCTCCGATGCCCGGTATCGGTCCTGGGTAGTGAAGCAAGTCAAGGATCCACTCGTCCGTTCGTTTTGGATGAACGAATTCGAGGGCTACGACTCGCGGTTCCTGCATGAGGCCATCGCGCCGATTCAAAACAAAGTAGGTCAGCTTCTCATGTCAGCGCAACTGCGGAACATCCTGGGGCAAGTACGAAGCAGAATCGAGGCGCGCTTCATGATGGACAATGGCCGCATTTTCATCGCGGACTTGTCCAAAGGAAAGCTCGGGGCGGACAAGTCGAACCTCTTGGGAGCACTCCTCATGACGCAGTTTCAACTTGCTGCCATGTCGCGGTCGGACGTGCCCGAAGCTGAGCGCAAGGACTTCTTCCTCTATGTGGATGAGTTCCAATCGTTCGTGTCGGATGCCTTCGTGTCGATCCTGTCGGAAGCACGGAAGTATCGCCTCTGCCTCACGCTATCGCACCAGTACATCGAACAATTGCAGCCGGAAATCAGGGATGCGGTATTCGGCAACGTCGGTTCGATTGTCAGCTTCCGTGTCGGGCATCGCGACGCCAAAGTGCTTGAACAAGCATTCGGTGAAGCCTACACCGCCAGCCAGTTTGCAACGCTGAACAACCATGAAGTCTACGGGAAGTTGCTGACGGGTGGCCAAGATTGCGAGCCGTTCTTGGGCAGGACACAGCCACCGTTTGGAGAGAAGTACGGGAGAAGCGAAACGATTGTTCGACGGTCGCGTGAAAAATACACGGTCAGACGGGAAGTAGTTGAAAGCAAAATCAGAAGGTGGACAGGTTGGGCATAACGGTCAACACGTCGAAGACATCCGTTACAACTCGCGGGAATATCAGGGCTCGACTACCAGTCTCGGTTTCAAGGAGGGGTCGTCTGCGTAGTTGGAACTGTAGAATTCGTCGAAAGTGTTGGTGTTAAACTCCGGCCGAATCTGAACTCCAAAATTCAAGTATGTACCATCCTGCCACGCATTGTAGAGAGTTGTAATATCAATGCTATACCATTGTCCAAGCTCCGGTGCGGAGAGTGCCTGGCGTGTCCATGGTTCTGCTGCCGGACGGTCAGCCCACCAGAGTCGGAGTCTGTCAGTGCCTGTTCCCTGAGTCCGCCAATCCCAAGGCACTGTGATTCTGTCCACATAGATTCCTGTCGTGGCGACTCCGCCCCGCCGTGCAAAACAGAACAGGTCCAAATGAACGTATTGGGCATTATGTGGCAATCCTGAGAGATCGAACTCCAGTAATGAGTAGTAGAGGTCCCGCCAACCCCCAACAACCAGTTCGTCATTCTCAAGGCCACCACCTGGGCTGCTGCCAGTAGGGGCGTACGAGTAAACACTCGTCGTCCAGATGCTTTTTGCTGCCCCACGACGGAGCGAAGACGTTGATTTAGCTCTGACGAGGGTTTGTGCCTTACCGGAAAACCCCGGCGGCAACAGCGACAGATTGATGTCAACTGCATGTGGAATACCTGATTTGATTCGAAATGTGCAAACTTTCGCAGCAGGATTGGCTCCAGCGATTGCACGCGCAACAGTTCCATCCAGTTTTTGTAATAGAATATCTGTAAAAGAAGAGGCTGTACCATCCCAGTTCAATGTCCAGCCTGTGGCAATCATGATCTGGAGTTCCTGTCCTGGGCGGATGGTTTCCATCCACTGGTAACAGCCGTTACCGTCCGGGGCCTGGCTCAGATCAAGGGGCACTCGCTTGGTTCGCACTGACGAGCCGTTTCCGGCTGAAGTCGATTGTGGGTTCCCAAAAGTCTGAATGAAATTTCCGTTTCCAAGATAATATTGGCGGATGTTTATGAGGAGGGCGATGACCGCGAGGCCGACAATGAATGGCACCTCGTATCTTCTTTCTCCGGTTCTCATGATATCGAACGGATCTCGCGCAGCCAGCTTGCAAAAACCGCATGGGACTGCAAGCAAAAAGCCCCGCAACAGGGTCCGCGCTTGTGGGATGGTGGTACGACCTCTATCCTTGAAGCGCTCATGGCCGGTAGGTATACTCGCAAGAGAAGACACACAATTCTGAGGAGAGGGTTCTAAAGCATGAGTCCGCGCTCTGCGAGATTACGATTCAGATTTCGAGTGCTCACGAACATTCTGGCCGTTGTTGGCATCTTCGTCATTCTTGTGTTGGTCCTCACGGCAGCGTTGCCGATGTTGGTTGCCGATGGTATCGCGATCGCCGCCGCATGGTATCTGTACTATTTCATTTTGGATAAGCGGGCGATTGGCATCCGGTGCAACCATTGCCTCAAGTACATTGCGACCAATACGCCGTGGGTCTGCGGATTCTGCCAAGCCAGGAATCAGCGAGTGGCTGAGTTCCCCTTCGTGCATCAATGCGAACACTGCGAAGCTGAACCGAAGGCATACCAGTGTCACCATTGTGAGCATATAATTTTTCTCACCGCGGATCAGCTTACCGAGAATTACGCCCGGTGTGTCAGTCCGCCAGTTGGCGACATCGCTAAAGATGAAATGAACCTCCAAGAACGGGAGAAGCGCAAAATGGAGCATGAATTGCTGATGACCCGACTCACAGGCGAATTGACTGACGCGAAGCGAAAAGTCGAGCCTCCGAAGAAAGTAGCTCCGTTGGAAAAGCTCGAAGAGGACTTTTCCAGACATCATGCCACGGTCATGGGCGCGCGGGAAATCGCCCGTCGTGAAAAGGCAGCGAACGTGGAAAAATATAAAGACGACCCGGCTGGGCGCAAGGATGCGGATGACGCCGTGGATGACTGGCTCCGGCGGCACATATGAGGAAACAAAAGGCCCTGTCCTTGCGAACAGGGCTTTTGAATGCAAAGCGGCATTCAAGACGCGTACTGCGGGATGCGGCCCTCCGATGGAACGCGCTGCTGAACGAGCTTCAGATACATGCGCATACGCTCGTTTAGTTCGCGATACATGATGTAACGGAACGCTTCCCCGTAGGCCTGGCCCATGAGGTCGGCTTGACGCTTTACGGTTTCGAGGTGCAATTGGGCATCCATGTCGCCGTGGATGGTGTTCTTCCGTAGCTCCTGCTCGGACCCGAAGGGATAACCGTACGCCTTCTCCTGGTGGATGTGCGGGGCTATCCGATGGTAGATTTCCCATTCAAGACGCCACATGAATAGGGTCTCGCGAATTCGCGTGATGGACGCCTTCACAACAGCCAGAATGCCGCCTGTCGGATTTGTGGACATGAAGTTCTCCTTGGTTAGCAGTTAGAGAAACCGATCACGGTGCGTGACGGGCTTCAGCCAACTGCCGGCCGTGGGCGGAAAGGTTCTGGAAGGTAATCTGGCTGTATTATGGCACCCTCACCACCGGTCTGTCAAGTGTAAAACCCTATTCCACAGATGGTTACGTTGACGCCGATTCTGAGCCTTGGTTTAATTGCTGGCGGAACATTCGTTCGTTCAACCATCAACTAAGGAGGTCTTCCGTGTCTACGTGGGTTGATTTTAAGGAGCTTCGTGCGAAGCTCGACTTCGAAGCTGTGCTTCATCACTACAAAGTGGATGTGAAGCGCAAGGGCGAGCAGCATCATGGATTCTGCCCGCTGCCAAACCACAAAGGAGTTCGGAATTCGCCGTCGTTCTCGGCCAATCTCAAACGGGGCATTTTCAAATGCTTCGGCTGCGGAGCGCAGGGCAATATTCTTGAATTCGCCGCGCTCATGGAAAACGTCGATCTGGAAGACGGCGCAGCCTTTCGCAAAGTGGCCGCCGAATTGCGAAAGCGATTCTGCCCTGAATCTCCTAGCGTCACCAAAGAAGACCGGAAGCCGACTGAAAAGAAAGAAGCGGACGCGGCAGCAGCGCAAGACCTGCCAGTCATCGTCAATCCGCCCCTTGATTTCAGTCTGAAGGACTTGGACTACAATCACCCGTACCTCCAAGCACGCGGTTTCACCAGAGATACGGTTGACGAGTTCGGTCTTGGCTTCTGTTCGCGCGGTTCCCTCAAGGATCGTGTTGTGATTCCGTTGCGCGACCATGAAAGGAAACTCGTGGGCTATGCAGGCAGAGTCGTCGATGATGCGACAATCAGCAAGGACAACCCCCGATACCGGCTTCCCTCAAAGCGGAAGCGGGGCGGGACAATCATCGAATTCCGGAAGACGCTGTTTCTGTATAATGGGTGCTATGTCCAAGCTCCGGCTGACGATCTGATTGTCACCGAAGGCTTCGCCTCGGTCTGGTGGCTGCACCAGAGCGGGTATCCGCATTCGGTGGCCGCGATGGGGTCGGACTGCTCGGAAAGGCAAGCCGAACTCATTGTGGCGCTCACAAAGCCTACTGGCCGTGTGTGGATACTGCCTGACGGGGATGACGCTGGACGGCGGTTCGCGCAGTCGGTTCTACTCCAAGTCTCGCCGCACCGCTTCACGCGGTGGGTGAAGATCACTGAAGGCTCCCAGCCGACAGACCTGTCACCGGAGCAGTTGAAGTCATGCTTCGCGGTCTGAAGCACAAGCGACCCTCCCGGTCGCTTTTTTTATTTCTGTTTACGGCGCGCGGCAGCGATGTACGCGCGTTTGATGATCTCTCCGAGATTCACGTCGAGGACCTCTGTCATACGAAGCAGTGTGTCCAATGACGGGTTTCGGATTTCCCGTTCGACGAAGCTAATCATGGCCTGGGAGAGCCCGGCCCGTTGCGCTAAAACTGTCATTGAGAGCCCCTGGTGCACCCGCTCGTCCCGCAGCATCCTGACCACGTGAGAGGACACCAAGTCGCGCTTTTGGCCTTTTTCCACGTCGGAGAATTACCAGAGCAACGGCTTGACAATGGAGATTACTATAGTAATAGTCAGACATGTTTCTGCGCAGACTAGGACCAGACCCGCACGCGAACGGCGCCCGAACGATCGCGCTCTGCAACTGTCCCGACATTTTTGAACTCGAATCCGGCGATTTCGCCATCATCGGCATCGACATTACGACTGCTGCCGCCCCAAAGCTGCCGCCCTCCGCCAGTTGCGGACCGGATGAGCGCATCGTCCGTATCCCACGTAATCTGCTCGTAAACGCCAAGTCGGACATCCCGAATCAGGTCTGAGGCAGTTGTGCGGCCTCCATCGGCTCCGATATAATATGGGGCGATGGGCCTTCCAACCTGGGGAGCGCAACACTGGCTTGATCTACTTCAAAGCGTCGGCATCGTCGGCGGACTCTTTTTCACTGCGTACACGATCTGGAAGGATGAACACGCGAGACGGATCAGCAACTCAATCGCGATCACCGACCAACACCGGCAAATCTGGAACGAACTGTACGACCGTGCCGAACTCTCTCGCGTGTTGGCGAAGGACGCGGACGTTACGAAGCGGCCAGTTTCCAATCAAGAGGCGTTGTTCGTGAAGACGCTCATTCTGCACCTCGGCACGGTGTACCGGGCGATGAAGCACGGGGAGTTCGTGAAGTTGGACGGTTTGCGAAGAGACGTGCGTGAATTCTTCACGCTGCCGATTCCACGAGAGGTTTGGCAGAGGGCAAAATCTTTTCAGGATCGTGACTTTGTGAAGTTTATTGAAGCCAGTCTCGCTGACCGCTGACCACTATGGCGTGTTAGCAGCAGTCAGGATGCGGAATTTTCTTATCCTCTGGTCAACGAGTTCCTCTCGCGCAGCCTGCCGCTGATAACCCCACCTTTTTCGCCGGCGGTCTGGATCGAACGGCGTGCCCTTCGTTGCATCATGGTAATCCCTGGGGCATGTCCAGACGGCACCGAGCGGGTCGGCAGTGGCCTCCGCAAAGGTAGCGAGACACGCTTGTGCATAAATGGGCGGATTGGATTGAAGCAGTCGCTCTGCGATGTTGTTTCTCCGTTCGGCAGTCTTGAACACGAGGAGCACGCGAAACGGATACTCTTTGTATGCGGCACGCGGTGCACCATGCTTCGCGGCAAATCCGCCCGAATTGTAGTATTTGAGATAACAGCCTGCTCGGGCAACAAGGGTATCTTGGATTTCACTTGAACGGTCCACCTCAAGGAAGAAGCTGTGCTCGGACACACCGCCGTCAGCCTCCTTTTCGCGGATGCGGATAAAGCCGTCAGGCTTCACGAGTTCCGGTCTGTGACGTTCCGGACGGGAAACTTCAAACTGATGTAGAAGCGGCCACGTGCTGAACTCGGCGACTGTGAAAGCATCCGTGCCATTGATCGCGGAATGGAACGCAGTCTTCACGTCCATGACCTCAAGTTCGTGGCGAAGCGTGAGATCGCTTACGCGGCTGCGCCTTTCAATTGATGACCGTCCGATGTACGGGTATTCGGAAAGGACGCCCTGGTCACGGAGAATGTCGTAGCCCTTGCGTGCGAGAAACAAGACCGATGGCTCGTACGGTCGCCGTGGCCGCTCGTCGATAAGCTCTGCCGCTTTGAGCTTTTGCAACCGCTTCTTTGTCGCTTCGCTCTTGGCGCCGAAATAGAGCGTGGAAATGTGGTCGGCGGTCATTACGCGGGATTCGAAGAGGCCACGAAACAGAGCGAGGTCACGCTGCTGGACACTCAAGGAATCAGAGGGGGTTTTCAGCGTGGGCATGTACGAAGATTATATCACCCCAAAGACCGGGGGCCCCTGATCGTCAGGAACCCGTTTGCGCGGGTTTACGCTTTCGAGCCAAGGCCTTGACGATCTTTGCCCGTCGCTTCGGGTCTGGTTCCGATAAGCCATCAAGAAGCCGATTGGGACTGATTTCAAGGTATTGAGTCAGCCTGGCAAATGTTGTCGTTGCAAATGGAAATTCTCCCCGCTCGATGCGACCAAGAGTTTTCCAATGGATGCCCGTCAATTCGGCAAGACATTCCTGAGTCATGTTGGCGTTGTGTCGTGCCTCCCTCACATTGCGCCCGATCACTCGTAATATTTGGCGGTCTGTCACGCGACAGAGTTGGCCACGTCTAGTCTGGCGTTGACACCACCGATAAGTTCCTTTAATAATCCGCGGCATCACCCTGTTGCGGAGAAGGCAGTCAACCAACAGAAAAGGAGCGACCGATGGCGGATCTAGTAGCTAACAAGAAAACGTCGTTGTCGGCAGAGGAAGTGATCGTAAGGGCAGTCCAGTTTTTCTCGACAGAGAAGTGGCGCGCAACAAGTCAATCGGGGCGGGCGGCAACATTTCAGGGTAAGCCACGCATACCGGTGTTGATGATCCTTCTCACTATCATCGGCTTCGCCATGTGCGTTGTTCCCGGTTTCATCATGTACATCATGGTCGTCAAGAAAATGTACCGGTTTCAGAATCTAGTGGTGACCGCCAATCCAATTTCTGGCGGCACGGAAGCGTCAGTCACTTATCCAAATCACTCAGCAAAATTGGCTAGACGCTTTCTCGACGCACTTCCATCGGCTGGAGCGTAGAGCATGAGTCGTGCGGATGAAGACAGGGATGCGTGGTTCGAGACGCTGCGACGACCCGTAAGCGAGAAGAGTTGGTCAGTGGCATTCGGTCTGTCTGTTTGCCTCGGCGTCTTCGGTGTCGATCGATTATATCTAAGTTCGTTCGGTCTTGCGGTTCTCAAATTCATTTCATTTGGGGGCGGGGGCCTCTGGTGGCTTGCCGACATTGTGCTTCTACTTGTGGGCAAAATGAAGGACGGCCATGGAGGAATCGTGCGGAGGCCGTTTTGATCGCGTTTGATTGTACAAAACTGTGCTTGCGATATGCGTCGAGCCCGTCTAGAAGCAGATAGCGGGGCTGAGGAAGTTCGGGCGTTTGTGCGAGTATTACGAGTTAGACGGTGAATTGGGGCCGACATGACTAGGCGAATCTTGGCTGTTCTGCTTTTTGTCCTTGCGTCGTCACTTTGGTTGCGAACGGCGTGCGCACAGGATAGCGTCTCGAATCTGTCCGATTTCGCCACAATCATCGATCAGCCTGCGTACGTATATCCGTTCGAGGTGCCCTTTGAAACTGCCTTCTGGCCTCAGGACTGCTGGTTCCTTGATCTTTCGTCCCTCACCGACGCTGTGGCGGCGGTCACGAATTATCCAAGCCAACTCCAGAACGGTGTCAACGCCTGGCCCCTGCGCCTCGTGCAAGCCGCCGACACCGGCGAGATGGTGTTGAAGTACATGGGCACAGCCACCAACGTGACCCTCTTGCAGATTGCCGCACCGACGAACTATGTGGCGTTCGATCATTATAACGGCGTGCTGGGCATCTGGTGCATTTTCTTCACGGGCTATCCCCGCACCACGCCGTACACGAATCTGGTTGCCGACGGATACACCTTTCTTGACCCGCCGGTTTCCGCGATGGATGCGTGGGGCATTCTGACGACCGACGAAACGGCGTACTTCACGAATGGGGTGGCACCGGCGGGAGCAGACGCCGCAGGCTCGGGCGGCGGGGGAATGTTCATGGCGATGGACGATGACGACATATCCTGCACAATCACTGACGAAACGAGCGGTTTCGGGTTCACAGACATTGAGACGGACACTAATGGTTGCACTCTCACGTGGACCAGTTGTTCCGACCATGTGTACATACTGCAAGCGGAGAACAGTCTCACGCCCACGTCCTCATGGGCGGATATCGCTTGGATGTGGGGCAGTGATGGTACAACGACGTACTTGGACACCAATGCCGTCGGCCAGACACAAGAATTCTACCGCGTGGTTCGTGCCAGTCCTGATGAGTTGAACAACGGAGTGATTCCCTATGGCTGGGCGGTATCGGAGGGGTTGGACCCGCTCGACCCGAACCTGCCGTGGGAAGATCCCGATGGCGACGGGTATGCGAACTACACAGAGTATCTGAATGGCACGGATCCGCTCCAAGCCGAAACTCCGCTGGATGTTCTCGTCAACCAAGGGAACGCGTACACCACGTCCCTGACAATTCCTATTCAACCGTTGAGTACGAATTATCCGAACGTCCTGATGTCGACCATTCCTTCAATGACGAATGCCTTGTTACTATCGACCAGTGGCGGGGCGACAAACTATACGCTGGCAAATTCCGAGGGGGTACACTACCTGTATTTCCAGTATGCTGACGCGGAAGGCCACCCGCACAGTGGTCTGATCTACAAAATCGTGACCGTGGATCGAGTGCCTCCATACGTGGCAATTACCTCGCCAGCCAGCAACGCCGTGTTGAACCAAGCCTTCATCACCTTGCAGGGAGTGGTGTACGACCCGGACCCCATGCTGACTCCCGACGCGCGTCCGTTGAAAATCTGGATCAACAACGTACCGTACTGGGATCGCCTGGGAACGAATGTTACGGTGAATCGGTTGTCGGTCCCGGCGGGCACGAACCTGTTTACGGTCACTGTACAAGCCGTCGACCAAGCCGGCAACACGAATACGGCGACCAGCACGTGGACGGTCAATACGAGCGGGGTTACTAACGCCCCGCAGTTGTCCTCGTTCAACATCTCGACCAATATGCTATTGCCGGACGTGAGTACCGTATGGGTGGAAGCCGCCGTGGACAATAGCAACGCCTTGGTCAACGCCGTCGTGACCTCCGGCGCGGGCGCCGATACGACCAACCTGCTCGGTGTCCAAGGCCTACAGGTCAACGGTTCGGTTCCGTTGACGCCGGGCACCAACCAGGTGGCATTGGTAGCCTCGGATGCGGCGGGCAACACCAGTTCCAACATGTTCACGATCATTAGTTCAACAGAGTTTAGCGCGGCGATCACCAATCCGGTGTTGGACGCATTCGCCACCGCGCCGTCGAACATGGTCAGTGGGTACGTCAGCGCATTGGTCGATGTGGGAATGCCAACGCAGACCAATGTGGTGGGAGTGATGATCAATGGCGTAGCCGCAGTGCTGGGAACCAACGTGGACGCGAACGGAAACTTGTCATTCGTTACGACCAATGCGGTTCCCGTAGGCGTGCCAATCACCGGACAAGTTCTGACGAACGGTGATGAGGATTCGTCCCTTGTGCCGCTGGCCATTCCGCCAGTGCCTTCGCTTCAGTTCACGGTTTTGCATCACGAATGGCATACCGACCAGATTGCGAGCGCCGGTGCTTACCTTCCGCAGGCAGACGCGTCCGCGGAGTGCACGTTCACTTGCAGCCAGTGGTGGGAGGTAGAGGTGCGGCAAACGGTGGACGATGTCGCGGATTCCAGCGGCCCCACCGACCAACACCAAATGGCCAGCTTGGTCAACTCGGCGGGCCATTGTGTTGCCGACCCCACCCCGGAGAGCCTCTCTTGGACGGTGAGTTCCTCGTCTTCATCAAGTTGCGTGAGCAACAGCCCGCCCGGCTGCTCGGTGGACCTATCCACGTCCGCCTTTTTTGGCACGTGGAGCATCGACGGCTCGGGGAATCCTCCGCAACGCTGTTACTATACAGGATATGACGACTATCTGGGGTACTACGCGCATGTATTCGAACCGTACCGGGAGTGGGATCGGGGAGTGCTGACCTTCCAGATGCCCGCACAAACTGACACCAACACCACGTTCCAAATTACCTTTCAAGGCGTGGACTACATGCGGGCCAGTTCGACACCGCGAGACTTGTCCCAGATAACCTATCGCGGTCAGGCTCCGGCGACCTACAGCAACAACGCCCAGACCGTCGGTTATCTTGTCAGCCTGAATGGCGGCGCACAATACACGCTCAACCAAGACAGTTTCACCTGGCCGATCAGCGCGTACTCAACAATTCTGACGTATTCTGACAGTTATGTAACCGTTCCCTTCGCCGCGACCGCCAACGCCCACTGGTTGCAGTGGACGAATTTTGTCATACAGAAGTTGAACGTGCAACTTTCAGCCGGCAACCCAACGAATGTATGCGTGTCGTACACGTATGCGAATCCGAACAACTCGGACGTATTGATCGCGAACACCAATCAGGTCGTGCTAACCGCCGCCGGAAGCCCTGACGACGGCACAGGTGTTTATACATGGAGTCATTCTCGCGGTGGGACGTTTTCACCAAATGCGACCCACGCCGCCACTAACACGACCTACTCCGCCCCGGAATTGGCGTCTGCCACCCCAGCCGGTAGTCGAGATACCGTTACCGTCACCTACACGTATCACGGCGCGTCCGCATCAACCAACGCCACGCTCAATATCTCGCGACCCAAGACCCTACAGGTGAACAGTCAGGGTGTTGTGATCTCTCCCAGTTGCACTGCAACAAACAGCACAAGTTTCAAAACTGGAATTAACTACACGATCTTAGATCAGTTTGGAAGTCCGCTCGGGGGGAACGGAAACACTATGGCAACCTGGGAAACTTTTAGTAGTTTCGTAGTCGGCCACGCTCTGATTGCGAACAGTGGCTCCTTGAACGGATTACAGATAGACACCATCGATGGTTTCCCCATTCCAGGTACAAACACCCTTGCGACACCCGGACCGGGCGTGAACACAACGCCCTCACTGACTGACTTCTTCTATCGGGATTACGTTGAACCCGGCACAAACGAGAACTTTTGGAACGCAACGACCCTGCCAAGCCCTGCTCTACAGATGAATCAGACTTTGATTATACAAGGCGCACAATTCCCCACTGGCACTGTCGTCTGGTATTGTGATCCAAGCCTTGGCACAGGCGCTATCTTGTTCAGAAACCTATCAACGAGCACCATACTCAATTCGGGAACCGTAACCTCATCTAATTGAGGGGATATGTCTGCCATCAACAATTCAATGAAGGGCTTGTCGGTAGTCGCCCTGCTGTGTCTCTCGCTCCAGACGACTGCGGTAGCGGACGAAACGGCGAAACCGGAGTTTCACCTAATTTCCACCATAAGCGCGACTTCGACGGTGTGGCGCATTGGGACGCCCCTCCTCTTAGCGGTCGAGATACGGAATCAGGGGACCAACGACGTGCAGTTCCCCAATCCCTCCCAGAACATGCTGAAATTACATGTTTTTGTGTCTTCCTCCGACGAGAAGAGTACGGGTCAACGCACCGAGGCTGTCTTCAAGTTTGTCGACGAAGGCGGTGCCTCTCAATCGCCGTACTTAGAGTTGGTTGCTGGAAGTCACACGAATCGTTCCATTGTGGTAGGACTTCCTGATTCTCTCTTCGACACCAATGCCACTGCAATGTGCAATGTCCAAGTCGAGTTTGAATTCGATTTGTCATCCGTTAGTATCCTTCCAGGTCATACCGTTTTCCGAAACACACTCCCGGAGAAGCTGGGTGAAGCCGCTCACGTGAAGTCCGATGCAGAAGTAGCCGCAGAGGTCCAACGCTACAGGCAATCCGGGGTGCCGGTGTGGGATCTCGGAAGGGTTTGGCGCGGGAGGATGCTTTCCAATACGATTTCGTTGAGCTGCCAGAAGTGAATTGAGAATAGAAACAATGAAGAGATTCATCTTGTCCTAGGGATTCGCGGTTTCAGACTGTGTGCGTGCAGCATACGCAATCAGGGCGGTTGTTACTGCCATCAGCAGTTGAGCGACAAGTTCGTCAAAGTAGGACATTGGCGAGTGATGCGGCCTGTTTGTCGGGTTCTTGACTGCTTTAAGCGAGTTGTTCAACCAGTTGTAAGTTGCTTCGCCTAGCTGTTTCTCCCACGAGCGGTTCAAGACCTGAACCGCTCTTGTGTCATCCCCAGATTCAGGTTTAACCCGTTCGAAAAACGGCTCCAGTGCCAGTCGACACTTACCCACTGCATCGTCGTAGTGACCATATTTGTACGATGTCTGTGCCTGTCGAAGGGCTTCAAAAGCATCCTTAAGGCCGGTACAGCTCTCGATCGGCACGAATGGCAGTTCAACAAGATAAACTGTTCCGTAGCCAGTGTGAGGCAGGACGCGTTCAACCCAAACAGAGCGGGGAATCTCGCACTGAGCTTGTAATCTAAGACAGTGTAGTTCCTTGAACCCCCAAACCGGCACAGGAGGCGGTAGATCGGTCTTGGCTACTTCCATAAGCTCCTCTGCGATTAGCTCAAAATCCAACAGGAGGCGCAGGTCGCCACCCTTCCGGTCGCGTTCAAGAATGGAGAGTCGAGCATGGTCGAGGGGAATCTCTAAGTACACCGAATAGTTTGTCAACTCACGATGATCAGCCGTCACGCGCACCTGTACAGGCAGCGATACAAACGGGGTCAGGTGGCTGCCGTCTTTGAGTGCAAGGCGGCACCGCAACTCTCGAAATTCAATTGCGTACCCCGCCTGTTCATAGGGGTAGCGCAAATCGAGGGACACAGGAACGACTACACGCGAGAAATTCGAACCGCCTACGCCATTAAAGCGGCTTTCGTCCAAGTTTAACTGAGCAACACCATACCTGCCCAGCGAAGAAAAGTGGCGGCGGCTCATAGTGCATTCACTCGCTTGGTCTCACCGTATCCGCCGTTTGGCAGTGGTAGACTCGCCAATGAATTCCTTTATCAGGGAGTCGCCAAGATTTTGCTCGCGGTCGGCAAGTTGTTTCTGCGCCTTGGCACTCGACATGGCAAACGGAAGCTTTTCGTAGCAGCGGTCAAGGTATTGTGTGGTGCGCTCCGCTGAACCCGGCATGTTGGTGACATCGGGGGTGTAAAGCGAGACGGGTGCGCTCATACCCACAAGCCGAGCGACTCCCTGCCGCTGCTTCTGGTCGAACAACACGGCCATCGCACGAAACAACTGTTCTTCAAGTGAGCGAAACTGGACGTGTGACAATTCTTTGCCGAAGACAGGAACAAGGGTGGGCACAAGGCTTCGTGAATGTGTGCTGCTTTCGGACCACGAATCGCTTTCGCTGCCTGATTCCGAGCCAAACTCGCTCCATGATTCGCTCGATGATTCCGTTTCGACGCCATCGAAAAAGGCCTGTGTGCCTCCGGTTCCTGCGCCTGATGCGTGTCCGCTCTGTGTGCTATGACCCCTGCCAGAGGATTTGCTTTCACCGAACACTTCCTTCAATTCTTCTCGGTAGGACATGACTTTCGTGGAATAAAGCTCGTGCTTTATTGCGTCTGGATCCATCACGCCCATGAAAAGCCATTGAGCCATAACCCGAAGATTCTCCTCGTGGGAAAGGCGGAACACCACTTTGCTCGACGCATTCTCCATGATCGAATTGTAGACACGCCGTCCGTTTTCCCCGCGATCAAGCAACTGATTGGGAAACTGGTGGGCCATGGTGAGGTGAAGGCCGAATCCGCGCGCTTCATCGAGGTTGTCGGAAATCGTCGGCGTCACGAAGCGTTGAAATTCGTCCAAGTATACATAGAAGGGCTTGACGCCGTCGCGCTTGCCGCGCTCCTGTGCGGCAGTCCAGAGGTCGCTCAAAAGAAGCGTCGCGAAGAGTTCGGCGTTCTCCTTTGAGACTTTGGCCCGTTCCGTGGCAAGGGACACGAGAATGATCGCTCCTTCCTCCAACGCCGCGCCAAGATCAAGGGACACTATCGGCTGGCCGAACATCGCGCGCATGGTCTGATTTCTGATGAAGCGCTGAAGGCGGTTGACCGTGCTGCCGATCTGCGACTCGAAATCCTTGGCGCTCAATGTGGCTGCAAAGCGCCAATCCTGCCGCGATGGTCTGTCTTTCAAATCGGCGGTCATGGCGTAGCGTATTTGCTTCGCCATGTGGTCAACCAGATATTCGGATTCAATGAGGGTGAGATTCTTCTCGTACAACGTGCGAATGACGTTACCCGCCCAGCGAGCAAAGAGGGGTGTCTGATTCGTCCCGCCCTGGCCCCACACGTAGGCCATGGCGTCCGTGATGTTGTCTACGAGCACGGCAGGGTCGGCAAGTTTCCTTTGGCGGAGCAGGTTGTATGACACAACCCAATCGTCCTGACGCAAATCAATGGGAATCACTGGAGCGGAAATGTGTCGCTCGTTCCACGCCAGCCATTGGATGAGGCTGTCGTACAGGGAGCCGTGGGGATCGAGCACAATCATCCCGCATTTGCTTCTGTGCCAATTGCGGATGTCCTGTCGAATCAAGTGCTCTAGGAATTTACTTTTGCCGGTTCCCGTGCCGCCGCAGATGTAGAGGTGCTTGTCGCGTTCGGTGCGGGGCAAAGTGAGCGTTGCGTCTCTGCCAGCCAGATGGCCGAGAACGAGGTCGTTGCCGGGCGGTGGGCGCATGCCTTCAATTCTCCTTAAAATGTCGTTTCAATGATTTTGGGCTGATTGTCAGCGAGTTTGCAGATGCTCAGGACGACGTTCTCCAAAGCCTTGGAAGTTTTTCCATTCTTTTGAGCCCGTTCAATGATTGTTGATATAACGGTTGGGTTTTTGACGGCGTGTTTTCGCTTTGGGATACCGAATTCTGTCTGGCAATCAGAAAGCAGCTTCTCAAATAGAGCGTCGCCGATTTCCGCTTTTAGGGTGCTTTCAAGATCAGTCTTGAAACAGCAATAGTGAGCTTCTTGACGTGCGGGCCAGTCTTCGGGCGTGGCCTGTACAATTCGGAGCAAGCGGTGATTATCAGCAGGGTCGGGCCTCCCGTCTAACGGTTTGCCGCAGGTCTGACAGACGCCCGCAGTTGCCCCTCTGTTCCCATCCGAATCCCATAGAATGTAAACAGGAATGCCGAACTCCATAAAAATAACAGCAGGCCTATCGAGGCTACGCTTTCCACTCATCGGAATGACCGAGATTCCGTTTCCTTCAAGGTCCTTGTTTAACACTCGGGCCATGCCGAGGATCGCCGCACAATCGTCTTCGCCCTCAACGAGAACAACGACATTGGCAAAGAAACCTTCGTTAATCCAAGGTGTCATGATCGCATGGAGACGATGGCCCAACTCTGCACCTGTGTGTTTGGTGCCAATTCCTCCGTCTGCTGCCCATATTTTTTCAGCGACTTTGTCCAGAGTCGTTCCTACTACGTTAGTGATTTTGGGTTTATCGGCACCATTTGCAGTTTTTCGAAGCAAACGGATTTGATTGAACCGATCAAGTCCTACAAAGAGGGGAGAATGTGTTGCGTATATTACCTTGCCCCGTGAGATTGAACGCAAGTGTGTAAGCGTTGTCCGGAACCTTGGTTTAGTCTTCGGAGGTGTAGACTTGGCCTTGGTCGGCGACTCGTACGTTTTTCTCGAAGTGAATCCGACTGGTGAATGGGCCTGGCTGGTCGACGCAGCAGGGCTCAGGATCGATAAAGCAATTTGCGATTGTCTCGAAGGCATCGGATGAGTATCGTCGACATAATCGTGGAAGCTGCGGTCCCATGGCGTAACCTACGCAAGGCCAACCAGACATTGCGGACCAGAATCGAGAACCTAAAGAAAGCAGCGGAAGAAGGGAAAATGGGGGACGATTTGCAGCTTGAGCACATGAAGGGATATTCCACAATTAGAGATGTGACAAAGCTCGACAAGCTGTATGCCGAGACCCTCGCCAACAAGGGAACCCTTGAAACTAAACTTCAGGCATTCCTATTTTCAGTTGCCATCGGTGTGACAGTGCTCACTTCTTCTCTGGCGTTCTTGTACGGAAGTGGTTTTCAGGCAATGCCGATGTGGCTCAAGTTCACAGTAATACTTTTGCTTGCGGCTGTGATTCTCTACATGTTGTTGGGCGGTATTTTTGCGATAATGACGGTCGGCAACGAAATCGCCATTTTTACACTAAATGCAGAAGCCGTGGCCGCTGCGGAAAGCGAACAGAACCGAACATTGGCCATCGCTACCGAATTAAACGTTCTGACAAACATCGTGCGGCAGAACTTTATGAGTGTGAGCCATCACTGCATCCTCAATGCCGTTTACGTTGTATTCGTTTTCTTTGTGCTGGTCGGCAGCCGTCCATTATTCGTAAACTCCCCGAGCGCCCCGCCAGCTGTGAGTGTAAATATCGAGCCTCTTGCAACAAATGTATCCAATTTGCAGAGTCGTCTGGAGGCCAACATTGCTGCACAGAATCTGCGTGATACGAACATCATTGCTGAGGTGTTGTCCTTAAGTGCTCGCAGTACGCAGGACGCAAGTAATATCGCGACCTGCGTTGCCACACTCAGTGGTGCCACCGGAGAACTGCGAGCGTTGTCTGGTCGGGTGGTAAATTTGGAAAACGACTACAGACTCATCACAAGTAACGTGACGTCACATTCAGCTCCACTATCGAAAACATCGCCATGATCCGCGAAGATGTTTGGGGTACAGTGTGTTGGTGTAATTCTTTGCGCGAAGCCTGATGTCGGCTGCCTAATCCCTTTGTAGTCCATTGCGTCATGAAAGGCTCTGCAATCCATGGTTTCATCGCCATTGTCGCAATTGTACACGAGACAACGAAAATGTTTTTCAAACGCCTGCGGTGACGCAGGCGTAACCCGTCTCCTGCGCGGCTTGTCACGCAGGTGGTTGTCATGGCAAGCGGGCGGGTGCTGTCGTTTAGCACCGCCTGCGCAGACAGGACGCACGATCCGCGTAGCCGCGTCTCCTGGTGGGGGAAAAGCGTCCAGAGGAAAACTGGGGCGGCTGCCGCCCCTGTGTTCCCTTTGGTCGCAGCGTGAAGCGCTGGTGGTCGGACTCTGGTGCAAGGAGCGGGGCGGAACCCGCCTTCGCCGTCGATGGGGTAGAGGGGTATCGACGTAGCGCAAGGCGGAGTGTAGCCCCAGCGTATGGAACCCGAGACGATCCATCTGCGTAGCTGCGAAACGGGAGAGGGAAAGGCGAGGAAAACGGGGGGGGCTTCCTCCCTGTTTTCCTTCCGGGTCTGTGACAGGTTGTCGCAGACGTTTCCTCCACGCGTGAGCGTGTCTCCCATCCGTGTTCTACCCGTTAAAGGACAATGTCCTTTAACCCGTAACCCGTCCGTGGGTGAACCCGTCGGTCGCGTCAGCGACCAGGGAGGTTTTGGGCGAGCACGGCCTTTTAGCCGCGCGCAGCCCGCAGCCGCGTGAGCGGCAAAACCGACCGAAGTCGGGGATGCAAAATGAGGGGTGAACCACGACAAAAGCCTTGCGAATACTGGCCGGGACGGAAATCGACCCCCTCCCCCTAGTGGGGAAGGGTGTGGGGATACCCTAACGGGGAGGATTTTTCTCAAAAAACGTTCGAGCTTTGTCCGATAGACACCACCATCTCGAACTTTGCAGAGAAACGTCGGTCGTGCTGCGCACGGCCACGGTGGTTTCAGCCAAGTAATTCCAGGGTTTTTTGAAGGAAACGGTTAAGGTCTGCGCGTGTAAAATGCGGGACCAGTTTCACTGCTTCGCAGTGCTTCCGTTGAGCCGACGCAAGTCACACCGCTATATCGAAGATGAACCGAACCGTTTCAGAATCCGCAAGCATTGACGGACTGTAAGCGTGACGCCGAACGTCGTTTTGATATACTTTGTAAGGACGTTCGCATTCACGACTTGTGATCTCGCACGAGATTGTTTCACAAACCGTTCCAGTTGCTTCATCTCTCTCGGATTGAGGCGCGACGGACGACCGGGGCGGGATTCCTCTTCCAATCCCTTGAGACCCAGTTTGGTGTAGCGCGTGACCCAATAGGCCACGGCGCGCGGCGAATCGCCGTAGATTCGCGCGGCTTCGCTGGCCGAAAGACCGCTCGCTACCAGCGCCACGCTGTGCAGGCGATGCACCAGCCGTTCCGCAGGAGATCCGCCGCGCAATTTCTTGAGCAGGTCGCTCGACACCGTGAATTCTGCGAATCGCTTCATTTTCTTATCGCAATTATTAACGTCACCTGCTATACTCTGCCTATGCTCAAATACTTCATATATGCGCGCAAGTCGAGCGAAGATGAAGACCGTCAGATTCTTTCGATTGAAGCCCAGCTTTCCGAATTGAACGTCATCACCGCGAGAGACGGCTTGTCCGTGGTGGACACCCTCACTGAATGCCGGAGTGCGAAGGAACCAGGCCGTCCGGTCTTCAACGACATGCTCCGCCGCATCGAACGCGGCGAGGCTAACGCCATTCTATCATGGAAGCTTGACCGCCTCGCCCGCAATTTCGACGACGGCGGCAAGATCATCGGGCACCTTCAACGCGGCGTGATTCAGGAAATCCGCACGTTCGAGAAGACGTATCTGCCCTCCGACAATGTGCTCATGATTGCGGTTGAACTCGGCATGGCGAATCAGTACGTCCGCGACCTCTCTGTGAATATCCGCAGGGGCATCCGTGAGAAGGTCCGACGCGGTGTCTGGTCTGGCAGGGCACCGCTCGGATACGTGAACGACCCGCGCACCCGCACGATCGAACCGCACCCCGAGCTTTTCGCCAAACTGAAGCGGCTCCTGGAGCTATTCGCCACAGGCGAATACACACTCACCGCCATCCAGAGGGAAGCGACAAAGACTGGGGTTGTAGGGCGGCAGAACGGCAAACCGCTCAGGCTTTCTTCCATCGGTCACCTGCTCCGCTGTCATTTTTACTATGGCGTGTTCCTTCACAAGGGTGAAGTCCATCAGGGCGTGCATGTGCCCATGATTACGAAGAAGTCCTTCGATGACATTCAAAAAGCGCTTGTTGCCGTGGCCAAGCCACGGAAGCACCGAGGAGCGAAGGGGTTTCTGTTTCTCAATTTCGCCACCTGTGGGTCCTGTGGACATTGTATCACTGGCGAACGCCATATCAAAAAGAGCGGCCTTCGCTTCGACTACTACAGATGTACTCACAAGAACAAGAAGGTGCATTGCGAAGACCGCAGTTTCGTTCGCCCTGAGCGGTTTGCCGAGGAAGTGAAACGAAACACAGCGCTTGTCGCCTTGCCAGACGAATGGAAGGAACGGTTTCTCGCCAAGGTCGAGACGTGGGAAGCGGAAACATCGGCCACGAGGCAGGCACAGATCGACCGTCTCAGAGCCGAACTTCTGGCGGTCAAATCCAAAATAGACCGCGTCAACAACGGCTTTGCGGACGGCTCGCTCGACATCCAGGAGTTCAAGGAACTCAAGAACCCCCTCGTGCCGAGGAAGGTCGAATTGGAGCAGCAGATCAGCGCTTTGGAGACGAGCCGGACGAATCGGCTCGAACCCTTGCGGAACTGGATTTTACAGGCAAATCAGGCCCAACAATGGGTTTCTGAGGACAACTGGGTTGAAATGAAGTCATTTCTCAAAAACGTCGGCTCGAACCGCATTTTACACGCGCAGACCTTAACCGTTTCCTTCAAAAAACCCTGGAATTACTTGGCTGAAACCACCGTGGCCGTGCGCAGCACGACCGACGTTTCTCTGCAAAGTTCGAGATGGTGGAGGCGGTGGGAGTTGAATCCATCTCCCTGTGTCAATCCTGCGTGATTCTGCATATTTCCGCAACCGCGAAATGCAGAAAAATGCAGAATTGGGCCGGTCTTTTGTCACGGTTTGTCACGGGTCGACCGCGAAATCAAACCGTCGTAGGGTTCAACATCCAGCCGTCATTCTTGGGCGTAGGATAAACGGCGCACGGCCACTGTCGAGCAGAATATTCCGTCCGGGAAAGCTCAGAGTTGAGGCGCCAGCAATTCGCGTACTACGCGAGTGCGGCGTGGGGTTGAAGGCGCACTAAACGTGCGATCTGACACGTGTCGGCAGAGCGAGCAATCGCGGCCTTGGCTCCTGATGCTCCGTCAACAGCCGTACGACGTCTTCTTCTCGGAATCTGACCGCCCCATCTACGCGCACGACCGGCAATCGACCCGACTGCGCGATCTGCGCGACCTTGCGGATGCTGATGTGCAGACGGCTGGCCACGTCCGCCTTGCTCATCAATTGCGGCACGAAATTCATCGGTTGCGCATCGTCGACCTCCAAGACAACGCTTTCGCCATCCACCCGTGCCCGATACGATTTGCAGGTCAGCGTAATCATGGCCCCTCAGTTCCTCTCTGTCCTCGCTGCAGTCATGTTCGCTCCTGCAGTTCGTTGACGGTGATTTCCGTGATCCAAGCGGAATTGTCCCCTGCATCGAGCTCGTAGCGTGACGGCGCTGCCTTCATCCAGCCGACCTCGAACCTCTGCAGCGCCTGCTCCAGCCGCCCCAGGTTCTTGCCGACGATCCGGATTTCGTGCGTGTCGGAGCGCAGACAAAGCGTGCTGTGATCCCTACCGTACTCGCAGTCCACAAATGCGATCCGGCTGTAGGGGACCAGACAGGAATGTCCATCAACCAACTCCACTCGTAGCGCCTGGGCCTTGGTGTCGCCTTCCCAACAGTGGGAAGTCCGCCGGCTCTCGTCTTGTCCGTGCCTGATCATTGTACTCTGATTCCCTGTGTTTGTTGGATCGCCCGTGTTCGTAGTTTGGTGAAACTATCGAGCCGGCTCTGCCGAAACCCTTCGGCGAACGCCGGGTTGCGCAGGCAGCGAGGTATTAACCGACGCGGAATACCGAGGCTTTGAAAATACCCTTGCTTCGCCAAGTCCAGTGCCAGGGGTCGGTCACCGGACCGCTGGATGTTCTCGCCCAGTTGCACCTTGTCGCTGGTGAAGATGGTGACTCCTTTGCGCCCGCGAGAAATGGTCACATACCACTGTTGTTGGTTCGTCGCGGCCTTGATGGCCGAATCGGAGAACAAGACGTGATCGACCGTCTTACCCTGTGACGCGTAGGACGTGATGGCGAAGCCCCGCACGAATTGCCGGTAATCCTTTTCCAGAACCCTGCCATCCGTCAGCGTGATCCGGCCGTCGGCACCCACCTTCTTCACCGTGACCAGTTCTCCATTGGCAAGACGCCGACCGGCGCACGTGCGTGCGTTGGCCTTCAGTTGCAGACGGTCGCCCGACGCCAACGTAAGTTCCCTGGGCTGGCAGACGGTGAGCCGATCCGCAAATCGGAATGGCACGGTGCGAGTCTTGCCCGCACTTTCCAGGACCAAACCTCTGTCGGTGAAGGCCGCGAGCCGGCAAGTCTGCCCCTTCTGGAACCCGCGCGCGTTGCGGTTCAACACCAACATGGTGTCCTCTTGGTAAAAGCGACGATCACGCTTTTGCGCCTCAGTAAGATCAACCGTCTCCAGCGCCGTCACAGCACGGTCTTGCGTACCGAGAAGACCATGCGATTTCAATGCAGCCCGCACCTGCTCATTGACCCGGTGAATCTCCGACCACGTTTGTGACACCACGACGACGGACTGGTGTTGTTCAACGAGGGATAGGTAGTGCTGGGCAAGAGACTCGGCTTGTTCCTGTGGAGAACAGGCCACAACCGCTCCTTGTCGATCCAGCCGACGAAACGAGGCGTCGAGATTGCCTTCGGAGGCTTCTTGGACAGCTTGCCTGTACTGGGCAATTCGCTCCCGTTCGGCCCGAGTCTTTCCGCGAGTCGGGTCTTGACGCCGAATCTCGGTGAGTTCGATGGCCTGGAGCGCGGAATACTTCTCGATGGCACGCAGCGCATCGGAAGCTTCGACTGCGGCATGTTGGCGAGTGTCGCCCGAGAGAATTACCCGGCCTTCATTGGCTTTCGCCAGGCTCAAGAGTTGGTGCATCTGCTCGCCGCCGATTTGACCGGCCTCATCGACAAGGACCACACCTCCTCGGGGGAAGTTCCCGCGCGCCAGAACCGCGCTGACGGTTTGGGCACCCTGAAAACCATCCCGTGTCATGTCCACGACCTGTTGCCGCTGCGGAGCGACGACTATGACCGTTTGCCCGGCTTGACGCAAAGAGCCGTACACTTCCCGCAACGTGTAACTCTTGCCGGTGCCGGCCCCACCGCGAAACAGGGTGATAAAGTCGCCTGATTGCAGGATGCGCTCGACGGCTTGACGCTGGCCCGCATCCAGGTCGGCGTTGCGAATCGAATGACCGGAGCAGTGCGGGCCGAACCGGCCAATCCCATCGCGCGCCATGCACACAATCTCCCATTCCCGGTGCAGCACTTCCCGCGTGGTGATCCGGCCAGGATGTTCCTTGTAGCGCAAGTAGCCGCACCGGGCCGTGGCAGCCTGAATGTCGGCCAACGCCACGTTCTGCCCGCGTACGTGCTCTAGCGCGTGCCGCCACAACTCGTATTCAGGCACCACCGATCGTCGTTCAAACAGATGTTCCTCAGCCCACGCGACGGCCTGTTGCGCCAGTGCCTCGCTGGATGCCCCAATGGACGGTTGCTCGTTGGTTAGCCATCCGAGCGACCCCTTTTCTTCGGCAGTCAATTGTTGGCCCCAACTGGTCTGTAATTCGGCAAGGGTGATACCCTTGATCTTGCGAGGCCGATCCTGGTGGGCGATATGGTTGCGGATAAGGGCAAGGTTCCCATCGGCCTTCTCCGGCTGGCGTTCCAGAAATTGGCGGGTTTTTCGATCAATCTCT
>Ga0302324_100007031_pt1 | contig 24058 bp, 19 predicted proteins | sample Palsa_T0_1_FD_201949 | JGI IMG/M metagenome (GOLD analysis project Ga0302324, IMG submission 201949) | Peat permafrost microbial communities from Stordalen Mire near Abisko, Sweden - Palsa_T0_1 | ecosystem: Environmental > Terrestrial > Soil > Palsa > Peat permafrost | place: Sweden: Abisko... | reverse complement strand
CCTGGATGGGCTCGTGCGCGGCAGTGTTGGTGTAGATGGTCAGATGGCTGACTTTGAACCGCACGCCTTGCTCCCACGCGATGGCCTGGGTCCGGCCCGGCAAGATCGTACCGTTCGAGATGGAGTAATCGAACCCGGAGACGCTTTGCACGTCGGAGATGGTGGGGCTCGAGATTACGCTGGTGAGCGTTGCGGTTCCTCCGCCGCATGGCGCGCTGGCGGTTGCCGAAGTCGGCGGGGATGCCACCGTATAGCCAGCTCCGCCGGCCGTGACGGTCCAGGTGCTCCAGGGGTAGGGGCTGGTGGCTACCGCCGCGCTGCCGCCGGTGGGTGTCGTGAATGTTAAAGTACACGTCCCCGAGCTGCCGGTGAGTCCGGTGACTCCGCTGACAGCCGAGAGAAACGGCCAGAAGTTCTTGCCCGTGGGGAAGGCCAGGGAGAGCACCCCGCCCGAGATATATTGCACGAAATTGGTGGCGCGCGCGTTGTAATCGGTGGCTTCGCCGGCGAGGTAGACCACGTCGCCCACCGCGAAGTTGGAACTGTTCGCGGAAGTGACCAGAGTGACCGTGGTATCGCCCTGGTTGATGTTGGCGGCGGCATAAGCTGCCTGCTGGTAGTAGTAGTGATTCGCGGTGATTTGGGGCAGGTAGCAGAAGACTCCGCCGGTGTTGGCGGGCAGCGGGGTAGCGTCTACCGTGGCCCCTTGCAGGTCGATGTGGATGGTATTGGGCAGCGGGATGCTGCACAGAGTTGAGTCACCCGCCGAATAAACAGCCTGCGTTTTGATGGCGTAGATCGCTCCAGGGGTGCCGAGTAAGGTGCCTCCGGGTGGTGTGGCCGCAACGGCCGCTAGCCACGCCGCTGTGTCGTCCGCAATGTCATTGCCGACGGCGCCGTAGTCTTTGACGCTGATTGCCTGCGCGTTCTTGGCGACCTGGGTTTCGAGCACCGCGCCAGTGCCCGGAGCGGTGTATTGCGCGAGGGTGCCATACGAGCCCGCGCCATCGTAGAGCACCGACACAGTCCCGCCAGCCACGGCGCTCGATTGAGCGATGCCAATGGTGCAGACGGTGCTTCCCACGCTGCCGCGCGCCGAGAAGCCGCTATCCGCCACTCTGCCGGGAATTATTGAACCGCCGATCAGAACATCGCCCGCCGTGATGGTGTTATCCGCCACGCCAGAGATGAGCGTGCCAGGCATCGAGAATAATTGAAACGTCGCGCTGGCCGCTACAGTCGCCGCCGCGAAGCCAGAGCCACAGCCGCCCGCGCCGGTGGCGACGTAAGTGACTGGGCTCGTGACGGCGCGCGCTACGAGATAGCCTTGAGTGACTCCGCCGGCGCCAGCGGTGACGATGGGATTGGGCAGGTTGGCGACTGGCAATAGCGCGTTCAAGTCGAGCGGCGCGACACCGTTGGCCACGCCCACAGCGGTAGCGTTCACTGGAGTGAAGCCCAGCGGTGCCTGGTACAGTCCGGCCATGGCTGCGATGGCGCGCGGGGCGGTGAAATACAGATTCGTACCTTCGGAAATCTGCGATGTCGTGCTGGGAATGGTCGGGAGATTCAAAAGATCGGTGTAGCTGCCGGAAGTCGCCACGGCCGCGAATGCAGGCCAGGTACCAGGCGATCCGACAATCGGCGTCTGATAGAGTCCGGCCAGCGCCGCGATCGCCCGCACGTTCGTGAAGTACAGATTAGTGCCTTCAGCGATCTGCGTCGTCGTGCTCGGGATCGTAGGCAGGCCAAGCAAGCTGGAGTATGCGCCGGACGTCGCCACGGCCGCGAATGCAGGCCAGGTACCAGGCGATCCGATGATGGGAGTCTGATACAGTCCGGCCAGCGCGGCGATCGCTCGCGTATTCGTGAAATACAAATTCGTGCCTTCCGCGATCTGTGTGGTGGTGCTCGGGATCGTGGGCGTGCCTGAGAGGCTGGCATAGGCGCCCGTGGTGGCCACCGTCGCAAATGCAGGCCAGGTGGACGGCGCGCCGATGATGGGTGTCTGGTACAGCCCTGCCAGAGCAGCGATCGCGCGCACGTTGGTGAAGTAGAGATCGCCCGGCGACTCGGTGACTTGCGAAGTGTTGTAATCCCCGGCTTGCGCGGTGATCGGACCGATTCGGCCGAAGACGTTCTGCACTAAGTCGGCGGATGTCGGCGCACCTGGAAGCCAGGACGTTCCGTTCCAGATCGGCGCGTTTCCGATGGCGGCGCCGTTCTGCCCCATCTGTCCCCACTGAATGACATACGAAGCCGTTGGTGCGACCTGCGTTACGACGGAATCGACCGTTACCGGGATGGAGGAGGTAGGAACCAGCCAGGTCTCGGTCCAGCCGTTTCCGCCGGTCAATTGCCAGGTGACTGCATAGCTTGTGCCGGAGGGAACGCAGGAGTCATTTGGGACCAGGGCCTGGCTGAAGACGCCGTTTGAGACGGTGACGTTGATCGGCTTCATGCCGACATAGGAGGTGAAGGAGCGGCAGGCCTGGGAGATCTGGATGGAGACCCGGCCGTTGGCTGGCTGGCCATCCGGACCTAATACGGACTGAGAGACCGTGGTGGTTTGACCGAAGAGAGGTACTGTACAAAAGAGCAGTATGAATAGTCGTTTCATGATGAGCCTCTTGGGGCTTCGCGGTACTTCAATCGCGCGTCACTCTGGATGGCTGTTGTTGCAATTCAATGTCGGGAAGCGGCGGAGCTGGGCGGGTGGGCACTGGCTCGATACCGCTGCCGTTCGGCGCGGGGCCCAGATTCCCTTGCACCTTGTGGATCTGGATAATGACCATCAGGCGGCGCTCATATTCGGCGCGGGCTTCGGCGACCCAGACGCGCTCGTCGTCGGTGAACGTGTAGACGTTTGCCATCAGTAATAACTCCCCGGCTGTGGCGCTGTGACTTTCTTCGAGCTGGTGACAGCCCCGCGCCGCACCTCGACCGTCACATAGTCGAAAGCCGGCTCGACGGTCGGCGCATCGATCGGCGCCCACGGCTGGAAGCAGGCGGCCTGGAGGCCTCCGTTGAACGGCCCAGGGAGCAGGTTGATGCGGCAGAGTTCGCCCGCCTGTCTGGTCACTACCGCCTGCTGGCCCAGCGCGGAAGTCGCCAGCGTCACGGTGATTTCATCCGCGCCCGGTGGGACCAGGGCAACCACCGCGAGAGTGGGAATCGAGGATAGCCAGAAATCGTGCGGTAGTAAGGCGAGGGTGAAATGGACGTCTTCCGCCTGCAGGCAGGCGAGTGAGGCGAGGGTGGCGATCAGGAGCGAGCGGGCGAAGATCATAATGTGAGTCCTTTGGTTTGTCGGATCAAAGTGTCTCTACCCAGCCGCTCGCATTCTTCGCATAGAAGTGGCCGGAGTAGTAAGTGATCGAGCCTTGTGGCGCGCTGGCATCCAGGGCATCAGAGACGGTTGCCATCCACGATCCGGCGCTTGTGGCTTGCGCCTTGATGTAGTTGCCGCCGTTCCCGGAAACGAGAAGCACCGCTTCGGCCGAACTAACCGACAGCGAGACCGAATTGCTGCTGGTGCTCTCCGATGCCTGGATCAGAGCCGAACCTGAACTTGCATCCATCTCGCACGTCCAGGATTCGCCGGTGCTGGTTTCAGTTGTTATGACCGTGCAATCACCCGGTTGCAGCGTTGCGCTCTCTGAGAATCCGCCCCCGCTGCTGCTGCAATAGGCTTCGCCGTTGGTCAGGTCTATGGTGTTGCCGGTGGCCGTATTAGAGACCGCGAGCGCGAACGCTCCGCTGTTCAGGGTGATCAGGCTGGTGCCCTTGCTAGCAACAATCGTCGGTGCGGTGAACGAGATAGAGGCCGTTACAGTCCCTGCGATCAGTTGGGTGATGACGGCATTCGGCGCGATGATCGTATTCGCATTCAGGCTGTTGGCGACCAGGTTGATGTTACTCGCCGCCGCGCCGGAAGCCAGGTTGCCCGCCTGAACGGCCAGCACCTGCAACTGAGCGTTGCCGATAGCCAGGTTGGCGATGTGACTCTGCAGGATCGAAGCGGCCCCAATGTTGAGATTGCCCAAGGCGTCGACGGTGACCGGGCCCGCGGTCGCCGGGACCTTCGTCAGGACCACGTCGTCCACGTAATAAAATCCGGTCGTGCCTCCGGTCCAGACAGCCGGAGTCGGAACGATTTGATTACAGCCCGCCGGTACGGTGACGGTCAGGTTGTATTGCGTCCAGGCGGAGGCGGTTACGGTGGTGATCGTCGGCGTGCTGACCATCGATCCGGAGTACGCGCCGTTCAGAAAGTAATTGATGCGCCCCACCAGCGTGCCGTTCGGCGATCCGTTCTTCGTGACCCACCAGGTCATCGTATACACGTCGCCTGGCTCGCATGGGATGGGTTGCGTGGGGAGTTCGCCCTGCAGGACAGAGCCGGTGCCGGAAGCGCCTGGAGGCGTCATCTCGCAAACGTAGAGACCGGAGTGGGGCGTCGGCGCGGCCCCGGTGGCCACCACGCTGGCGAAAGCGAATAGCCAGTTTTGTCCCAATGGCAGGCCATTGAAATTGCCGTTGAAAACCAGATTGGCGCTGTTCGGATTGCCCGGGCCCAGAGGAAACCCGCTGCCGCCGGAGAAGCCGACCAGCTCCGTGCTGGCCAGCCGCGATGCCGACAGGGTTCCGGGAGTCTGCGCTTCAATCGCTCCGACGATGTAATACGGGGTTGCCCCGGCGCCTCCGAACACGGGCCAGGTATTCAGCTTATTCAGAGTGCTGACAGCCACCAGAAAAGCGATGTAGGCTGTCGGAGTGCCCATCGGATAAAGCGGGCTGACAGACTGCGTCGTGCCCGGCAGCATGCTCCCCGCATAGGCATCCACATTTCCGGCCGCGCTCGATACGTCGGTCGCGAGCTTCCCGGATCCGGTAGTGTGCGACACCCAGGTCTGCCCAGTGATCCTGGCAAGCACCCACGCGGATACTCCTGTGCCGCCGACCTCTACAACCTCGTCGAGAAGATATCCGGCCTGAGGCCCTACGAGAGTGAACTGTTCGTTGTCGATCTGGATGATGTCGCCGGGTGACATCCCATAGCGGCACTCGATGGAATACCAACTAGACGTTCCCGAAGGCGCCGCGGATCCGGCGAGGAGCAGGACGGACGATGCAGACACCCAGCTCGCGACCTGATAGATGACGCCGGCGATAATGGTGAAATTGCCGGCTAGGCCCGGAGCGACGCCCGGGGTGATTGCAGTGACCGTGATGCCATCGGAAGCCACCGTGCACGATCCGGCGATACTGTAGGGCGAGACATACACATTCAACGGCGAACCGCTTGCCGGAATGGTGCCGCCGACGGTGCCGTTGTACCCGGCGATCAACGCAATCGGGCACAGAATGAGCTGCTCGGCGGCCACGCGGGGATCGGCTGCGACCGTGCCGGCGCCGACTACCACATAGCCTTCGCCGCCGTCCGCGGTCAGGTTGTATTGAACCTGGACCCCGGTTAAAGTGCCGTTGGGGATCTCCGCGCCCACCACGACCACGCCACCCGACGACAGGTAGGCCATCGCCAACGCGATTGAGACGGTGATGGTGGCGGTGGCGCTGGCGGTGCTTTGTGTGTTGTAGATACTCACGCACCAGGCGTAAATGTCATACTGCGTCGAAGCAGCCGGGACGTCGATCCAGGCGCCCAGCCAGGCGTGCGTGGGTGGCGGGATATTGCCCAGCAGCCATCCCTGGCCCGTTGCCGGGCTGACCCCGTGACCGTAGATGCCCGCGGTGACGAACGAAAAGGAAGTGTCGGCGAGTACGGGGGCGGGGATGGTGTAAGAGCCCTGCGCCTGAAATTCATAATTGCCGTTGCCGGTTGCCCGGTAAACCACGGTGATCGTCAGGCCGGTCACTACATCCGTGAACGGCCCCACGCCGGTGGGCAGAATGGTGATCGAGCCGGTGATGGTCGCAGTGTGGGAGGCCGAGTCCGTGGCGACGCAGACGAAGGGGACGGTGGCGGCCGACGTGGGAGTCCCGGAGATCTGGCCGGCATTCGCGCCGGACGTGGTCAGCGACAGGCCCGGCGGAAGGGAGCCGCTGGTAATCGCGAAGGTGTACGGCCCCACGCCGCCGGCCGCGGTAAACGCGCCCGAGTAGGCAGTGCCGACGTTGCCCAAGCCCAAGGAATAAGTGACTGTCAGGGGCAGCGTAGTCGCGGAGGCGTTGTTCTGGGCGACGATGAACCAGTCCGGGCTAGACATTGTTGTTGACCCTGCTGATCTTGAGGTAGTTCCACTGCGAGGGCAGCGAATAGGCGGAGTTGCCCTCGATGTTTTCCCCCGCGGCCGTGGCGACGTCCAGGGTATTGGAATCCGCGCTGATCTTCTTCACCGTGATACTCGGTGAAAGCATGGCCGCCCGCGGCGGCAGCGTGATGACCCAGGACATGAGCGAGGTATCCACCAGGATGTTCTGGTCGCTGGGGGATGCCGTGTAAGTCCCGGATCCGCTGGGCCCCAGCATCAGCACCTGCTCGGGCTGCCCGAATACATAGAACTCCCGGACCGGCATGAGCGCCTCATGCCCCTCGTTGTCATTGCCATCCAGGCTGTCGAGCCCGATGAGGATAGTCTTGCCGGCCAGATTGGTGATCGGGAACGTCAGCGTCTTGGAGGTCGCCGCGCTGGCGTTATTGATGGCGTGCGAAATGGTCTCGTAAGGCTGCCAGTTCGCGTCCACCACGATATAGCGGGTAGTCGTGTCCGGTGTCACCAGCCAGGGCTGGCCGAACGTATGGCTGGTGGATGTCGCCGCGGTAATGGCATTCTTCAGGCCCCGGCCGGTCCCGGCGATGATCAGGGCCACCTGGCCGATCTCCTGCGAGGGCAACATGCCGGCCGGCCCGAAGGGATTCACCCAGTTGGCATCGGTGGCCGTCTGCCCGCCGCCCGACCATACCGGCTTCGAACGGATCACGATCACATCGCCCACGGCCAGGCTGTCGAGCATGGGATCCGGCGTGACGGTCAGGACGCCGGCGGTCGACGAGGCCGTGATCTCATAAGTCAGAATCGGCAGCGCCGTGTCATTCCATTTAGCCAGCAGCGAGCATTCGTAGCCGGCCAGGGCATTCGAGCCCCAGGCCGTGCCGGGTGTGCCGATGGTGATCTGCCCGGTGGCCACCGCTTGCACCTGCACGCCGGCAATCCCCGAGTGAGTGACGTATTTGACTTGCGATAAGATGCCGTCGAGCTCCTGATCCGGCGCGCCCCAGGAGCAGACATTGAAGCGGGTCAGGGTGACCGAGGCAGCTATCCCGGTAGCATCCGTATTGTGAGTGCCGTCGCCTTGATAAGAGAGACGGTAAGGCGTGTTGCCGGCGAAGATGGCATAGCCTACCGTGCCTGTGCCGGCCGTCTGGTCCCACCACAGGATCGGCAGATTGATGCTGTTGGTGGTCCCGGACGGGACATACACCATGCTCATCAGCGACGGGTAAGAGTAATTTCCCGCCGAGTCTTTGGCGCAGACGGCGATGTAATACTGGCCCGCTCCGATACTGCCGCCGGTGAGATTGACATCGGCTTGCAGCACCGGCTGCGGAGGTTGCGCCGTGCCTGGGTTATTGACGCCGACGGCCGTAGTGAACTGGATTTGACCGTTCCATTTGCCATCGGGGCCCAGGGTCCAAACCGGCACTAATGCGAACGTTCCGTCCGAGACCTGAAAATACGGATCGCCGGCGCGCGGGAAAGCGGTGTTCGGACAGAGCGCATTGGGCGCGCGGGAGAGCTGGCTCCGCATCGGATTCGAATACCCCGGATCCGGATTCTGGCTCTGACTGTCCACGTACCAGTTGTCTTCGTGCCATGCCGCGATAAGAGTCACCGTGCCATCCCGGGCCGGCCCTTTGACCGACATGACCCGGAATAACTGATCGACCAGATTCAGCTTGACCCAGGAAACGAAGATCAGCGCGCCCAGGCCGATGCGCAGCGCACGGATGGAAGTGGTGATCTGGATCCACATTGTGCCGCGGGTGTCTCCGAACGGATTCCCATACAGGGTTTCCTTGTTGGTGATCACCGCGAGCCGGTTGGCCTGATCGTTGGTGGGGCAGCCGTCAAAGACGATGGACTTGTTGATCTGCTGGCCGATGCGCTCGCTATCGTTCGAATCGACAATCGAAACGGACGTCGCGGCATAGACGTTCTCGGAATCCTGAAAAGTGAACTGCAGGCAGTTGGCGGTGTCGGTGATGGGGCGCTCGATGCCCTTGATCGAGATGGCGGTGTCTTCGGAGAACGAGTACGCCACATAGCCGTTGCTGGGGTCTCCGGTGCGCAGCACGCTGGCCACGGGGAGTGTGTAGTTGCTTCCGTCCGGGAGGCCCGGCTGTTCGATGGCCAGCGGACCTTTCACCTGGACCGCGAGCAGGCCCGCGGAGTTGGGCTGCAGCAGCGCCATCATGGTGCGCCGCACGCCCTGGAGGATGTCTCCGGTCTGCCGGCGATTGGGCACGATCAGGTTGCACATGTAGCGCTGGTGCATGGCCGTCGAGTCGATGTAAGCAGTCGCCGCGGCGCCGCTGCCATGGCCGCCCACGGGCGTAAAAGTCACTGAGGGCGCGCTGGTGTATCCCGATCCCGGATTGGTGACCTGCACCTGGTAGATATGGCCGCCGTTCCCATTACTGTCGTTGGGACTCACCAGCGCGATGGCCGTGGCTCCGGATCCGCCGCCTCCCGTGATATTGACCGTAGGCGGGAAAAGGTTGGTCGCATTGTTGTAGCCGCTGCCCTGTGCCGTGACGCTGATCGACGTGACCGTCTGGGTCAGCCCATAGCCGCTGTATTGCGAGGTGTACGTGATCTGCTCCGCGCAATCGATGGAGGCCTGAATGAACGACGGGATGTCCAGATCGGTGTAATTGAACCCGGCCAGAGTCAGCAGGTACATCAGCACCCATGCCGGGTTGGCCGTAAAGGCGCCCGTGGTGTTGGCGAGCGACATCTGCGAAGGCCACTGATAAGTAAAAGCGGTCGGGGAGCTATAGACGCGCAGGGCCGGCCCGGCATAGAGCACCGTCACCGAAGGCAGGGAAGGTCCCCCGGCGATGCTGTTGGGGACGGTCACCTGGATGACCACGCAACTGCCGTAGGGCGTGCTCAGTCCGCTCATTCCCGGACGCGCGGCGGTCGGTCCCGTGCGCGTGCCCGTGTTAATCCAATTCCACCAGCCTACGTTTCCCGCGGGAAGGGCCACGTATCCGCCGGCGACGATGACGTGCGTCACCGGATCGACAGGATAATAACCGGCGGGGGGAATCAGCTCGCCGTTGCAGACCACCTTCATGGCGCTGGTCGCCGTGAGCCCGGTATCGATCTGATCGATGCACAGCGCCACGTCGACATAGGTGTAGTTGCCGTCCTGACGCATGTTCAGGATCGGGCAGTTGATCCAGCCGGCGCCGAAGATCATGGGGAAAGGATCCCCGTACATCAGCGTGGCGCCGATGTTATAGAGCTGGACTTTGGCGCCGGAGACATAGTTCTCGCCCAGGCCGCCCATGGAATTGGTGACCTGGAAATCTACGCCGGCGAAATAGGCGAGGTGGTTGTTGGCGCTGCAGCCGGACCGCGTGTAGCCGCACTGCCCGGTAAAGTCGGCCGCGGTCAGGCCGCACCACCAGAACTGGTTGTGGTCCTGGGTGGCCAGCGCGAACTGTGTGGTGGTCTGCGGCTGCATTTTCCAGCAGTATTGCTGGATCAAGGCGGAGGGAAGCTGCTTCTGCTGCAGGAGGGCTTTATAATTCGTGCGAACGGACAAATGCGAATCGTCGACTAACGCCGCGGCGTCGCAGATGCCGACATAGCGCACCGCGTAGTCCGTCGAGAATTGCTGGCCGAGCACGTCATAGAAAACGAGAGTGACAGTGACGATGGCGCCGCGGAATCCGCGGCCGGCGCCCTGCTCATAGTAGGTGAACAGATAGCTGTCGCTGTCGGCGAGCGACAGTGTCAGCCGCGGCGGAATGTCCACGCCGCTCGCGTCCAGCATGGCCACCACATCGATATCGTCGTTTTCGACCCGGCCCAGATAAGCCGTGCTGCCGTAAACGGGATTGCCTGGCCAGGTGATGTTCCGCCGGCACAGATGCAGTAATTCGCTGCTGGTGGAGGGCCCCAGGTTCTTCCAGACGACACTCCCATCCGTGGTCGACCCGCCTACGGTGGGGTTCCAGGCAGGCGTAGAGCCCCCCGAGATTCCGGCCGTAGTCACCATTTCGACATTGGTTCCGTCGTAGATCTGGTAGTTCAGGGAGTAAGCGACGCTTCCGGTCCACACCGGAATGTTATTGAAGACGAAGTCGTAGAAAACGACCGGCAGGTAGGACGCGACCAGTTCCTTGGCTTGGTCGATGGTGAAGCTCATGACGGTTAAAGCTGGGTGCTTAGCGGCTGAGCGGGCGAAGGGGAGAGGGGGCGAGGGGGCGACAAATCTGCACTGTACGGCTGCACTTTCGCCGTTTCGCCCGCTCGCCCCCTCGCCCGCTCACTTCAAGCCGCGTACTCTTCTATCGACAACGCGACGCTGTTCAGGTTCGTCGAGATGCGCGTAAGCTGAATCCCGTCCGCTCCGAAGTAACAAAGCGGGTGGACGACGCTGGTGTTTGGATCGGAGAACGAGAACGGATTCACCGGTCCGCCATTGGCCAGATAGAATTTGACCAGAGTCTGCACCTCGGCGTTGGTGATGGCCGGGTAGCTCAGTTGCCATTTCGTCAGCGGGGCGGTCCAGGCGTAATACGATATCCGCAGGCCGGAGTCCAGATCGTTCTTGAGCGTCTTGAACGAAGGCGCGGTGCCGAACGGAATCTGCACCAGCACGCCGCCGTTGATGGTCGGATAGGTCGTGTTCGGGGCGACCGTGACCGCTTCCGAGACCGTCTGCACGGCATCCAAGCCGAGCGCGAACCATTGGGGCGGAGATTCGGTATAGCCGAAGATGTCCTGGTCGAATGCCATGCCGGCATAAGAGCGGATCGCCATCGTGCTCGGATCGAGCAGCGAGATCGACCAGGTGGAGTCGTATTCGCCTTTCTGCGCGGTCCAGAATGTTTCGAGCGTTTGCAGATCGGTGTAACTGATCCGCCGATAGTTCCACTTGAACGAATTCAGCAGGCCGGTGATGGCATACCGCTGGCTTGTGCCGCTCCAGAAACTCATGCACGAAGAGCGGATCAGCAGCGTATGGGTATAAGGGAAACGGACCGGATAGGCGCCGCTGATGTTCGGGAATGCGCCGGCCACTTAGCCACCCAGGAGCTGCTGGCGGAGCGCCGGCACGGACTTACTGCCATTCTGGATCAGGTTATACAGCCCGTTGTCCAACTGGGTTGGGCGGTTCTGCAGGTAAGTCCCAAAGCTCTCGGAGTCCATCGCATTTATTGTGACGGTCGTCTGATTTCCGACCTGCCTGCTGTTCCCGAACATATCGCTGCCCACGGTTTCCCCGGACATGTTCCTCGCATACGAAACCGGATCCGGCCCGGTGTAAGCGTTCTGCGCCGTCCAGTTGGTGATTTGTGTGCCGCGCTGCGCCCTGGGATCGCCCAGGATCATACTGACCACCGATGCCACCATTCCAGCCGCTTCGACGAACGGCGCCGCCGGCCCGGTGAGAGGAGCCACGGACATCAGTGTGGTTCCGATGCCGGCCGTAATATTGTGCGCGCCGCCTTTGGCCATCTGCGAGATGCCCATGTAAGTGCCCATGCCCGCGCCGGCAATGCCTACTCCGGCGCCCACGCCCTGTGCGGTAGTGAGTGAGCCCTCATAGCCTCCGTCCGGACCGGTTGAGCCGAAGAGCATCCCGACCGGATCCGACATTCCCTGCCCCACGCCGGTCATGAAGCCGCCCATGCTGGAGCTTACGCTTTTCAGCTTGGCGGACAAGGCCATCATTCCGCTGAGTTGAGCTGCGACGGTGGGAGAAGCGCCCAGCTTGACCAGAGCTGCCGGCGAGAATACGGCTGTGCCGCCTCCGGCATCTCCGATACCGGGCATGCCCGCGCCAACGCCCCCGGTGATGTTGAACGGGTCGCCCATGTCCGCGCCGGATCCTGAGCCGGGCACGCTTCCCACGCTGCCCCATGCGCCGCTGGTGAGATCGAGGCCGCCGCCACCACCAGGCACGAAGGCGCCTCCGCCTCCCGATCGGGACATCGCCATTGCTCGTATTGCGGCCGAGTTATCGCGGGTGGCCAGGGTATTCTCCAGGGTGGCGTCCTGCAGCATCTTCGAGTCGGACGACTTGGGAGAGAATGGCGTCCCCTTAAACAGATCCCCTAGAGGACCTTCTGGCATGTGCGGAACTATGTTGCTGCCGAAGTTCTTAAAGGCAGTGGAGGCCACGTTGCCAATCATCGTGTCTTCCAGGCCGTGCGCCTGGCCGCGGAAGAACTGCGAGATCCCACGGTGGCCACCTGTTTGCGCGGCATTCGAGAATTCCGCCACCAGCTTGCCGAATGTGTCCGCGTCCTTCTGATCTTGTTCCAGGACCTGCTTCTTTAGATCCAGGATCTTCAATTGCAAATCGAACTGCGCCGCCTGCGCCCGATTCTCATAGTCATCCTGCTCTTTGACCATGTCAAAAAGATCGGCGCGCGCCGCTTTGATGGCCAATTCGTTATCGAGGGCTTTCATGCGGATGGCCAACTCCTGCTGCGCCAGCGCCACTTCGCCGTCATCTTGTTTGCCAACGCCAGCCAACTGATGCCGGGCGCCGGCGAGCTGCACCTGCTGTCCGGCTCCCGTTTCGATGCCGCTGGCCTGCTTTTCGATTTCTCCACGCGAGGCTATATCGCCTTCGGAGATGGCTTTCTTCAGTTCTGCGATTTCCGCCTCTAACTGCTTGTCCTTTTGCTCCAGCGCCTTGCGAAACACGGCCACGTTCTCGGTCATGCCGTGCTGCGAGGCCGCCGTACCCTCTTTGTCGTAAGGAACGATCTCATCAACTCGCTGCCCGGATAACGCAAGGCCCGCCATGATGCCGCGGTGATCGATGATGGCCATCGTGGTGGCTTGATCTTTGGCAAGCTGTGCCGCGCGGCTCTTGGCGTCGGCTTCGCCTTTCTTCAGTGAATCCACCTGCGCCTGCAGGCGCGCCACGTCCGCTTTGGCGGTGGTAATGTCCGCCTCAGTCTTCGTATTTACTTCCGGCAGCACACCGGTTTTCAGGCTGCCTTGAAGCTCAGTCAGATTCTTCTTTGCTTCTGACAACTGCTGTTCGGGGCTGCCAATCTTGAGCGCGGCTACCGCACGATCATTGGCCTGAATGCGATACTGATCCGCCAGGGATATGGTGGGCTGCATCTCCAGCAGGCCCGCATATTGCATCCCCGGTATTGGGGTGGGCGCGACTGGCTTTTTCCCTGTTGGGCCACCAGAGCCTGTGCTATAGGCGAACCAAAACATGAACGTGGCGGCCGTGGCCCCTTCGATCTTGCGCCATATCGCATCCCATTGAGCGGCCGCTATGGTGAGCTGCTCGTGGTAGCCCTTCCACTCTTCTATCTCGGCCTTGGTGGGAGACAGTCCGAGATCCCTGGCCATCTGCAGGTTCTTAGCAAGCTCCAGCATCGTCGGTAGAGCCTCTACTCCGGCCCGCCCGGCGATATTCATCATGGCCGCGTCTTGCTCGGCGGCCGAGCCCATCTTGTTCAGCGCCACCGATATCTGATTGAAGATATCCGCGGTAGGCATCAGCACGCCGTGGATGTCCCGGACGGTGATACCCATGCGCGCCAGTTCCTCGCGGCAAGCCTTGCCCTTTTCCGAGTTCTCGTCCATGCCCTGCGAGAGCCGGCGCATGATCGTCTCAAATATCGAGACGTCGTTCCCGGTCATCTTGGCCGCAAATGCGAAGCCTCCGACGTCAGCCGTGCTGATGCCCGTGCGAGTGGACAGGTTTTGATATTGCAGGGCCAGCGCGCCCAGTTTCTCGGTGACTTCAAAGGCGGCCATACCGAACGCAGCAAATGCCCCGACGCCGGCTGCCAGCGACACTCCCACCGGCCCCATGCTGCTCACGAACTTCTCGGCCATGTTGCCGGCCGACCCGAGCGGATCTTCGATGAGCGATTTAACGCCTTCCGCAAACTTGTCGAAGCCGGTATTCTCGCCGAGGTGCTTGGAGTTGTCTTCGATCGATTTCAACGCAGCGTTGACACGAGTCGTCGCGCCTACGACCTGCCCGTCTTCGAGCGTCAGTTCTAAAGTGGTGGTGTTCTTTCCCATGACCTATCTGCTGATTGAGTTGGCTACGATGAGGGAAATCATCCGCTGGACTAGATGATCCATGGCCTCTTGAGTTACGGCCTCGTCTTTGGGGCTGAATGCAAACATTTCGCAGAGCGCCTGATTGCCCGCCATCTTGCCGCGTTGGTCCTCAGCGGGAGAGATGACAATTCTCTTCTGTGTGGCGATGCTCACTCGCAGAGAACCTAGCAGCGCTCCCGTCAGGGTCCAGTCACGCACCGCGCGGCCGCCGGTCCGCATCTGTTTCTGCACAGCGTAGGATGTGCCCCCGTGCCGCGGACGGATGGCGCTGAGGGGTTTGGCGGGCGCGTCGTTCGCGTCCACGGCGGATTTGATCCGGCCCCTGACCGTCTGCAACACGACCTGACCTAATGCGAGACGCTGGGCGCGTGTGGCCACCGGGGCGTTGATCCGGACGGAGCGCTTGATCGTGATTTTGAAGCCTGCCATTTCACTCCCGCGAATTGATCGCTTTCATGCCGGCGTAGTGTTCCGCTTTGCGCGCAAGTTCCACTACCTCGACAGCGTCCGCATACCAGCACGGCCACTTCGAAGAGTCCGCGCCATAAAGCACACCTCCGCCGCCTTCGCGAACTACACGCGCGGAGTCCACTGTCTGCATGAGCTGGAGGGTGTCTATGGAAATTAAGCCGACCGGGCACTCCGTCGTTTCGCAATCGACGAAGTACTCCACCTGGTGCTTTCCGCTGCCGGCCGTGTAGCGCGCTTCCCAGCAGCGGCCGCGATCGGGATCCATGTCCGCGGCGTGAAACTTGCGGCAGTTGCGGGTCAGGTCGTCGCCGCGCTCGCGACAGTCTCCACAGTCGTAAGTGAGTCCGCCGGCTCCGGATTCGCTGGTCCACCCACCGGAGGCTCTGAAGTGCCAGCTAATTCCAAATTTTCCTTCTCCGTACTCGTCAGGCCGAGCTGGCCGGAGATGCCTTGCGCTATTTCTTGATACAGATCGTCGGGCCCAGCATCGATCAGTGAGTCAGCCGTGGCCGGCGCGCCGTCGATCTCCAGGCCTTCGATCTTCTGCAGGAAGAACTTCACCATGTCCGGCGTGCATTCGCGGGCATCGTATTCCTGCGCTTCCTGGGTGATGGCCATGATCTGCTCGAGCTGGTCTTCCGGAAACTCCAGCGTCACCTTGGAGCGTTTGGTGGCCTCTTCGCGGCTGATGCTTTCCGCTTCCATCAGCGCCTCGATCTCCGGCCGCGCTTTCTCGCGCGCAGCTTTCAGGGCCGATTGATATGCCTCATCGAACGGCTTGCGGCGCTTGTAGATCTCACGCAGCGCTTCGAACTTTTTGGCCATCAGGAGATTGAAGGCGAGTCTCCGTTTCACATTGATTTTGAGCAACGTGAACGAAACTTCGGGTATGGACGTGGATGTGAACGTTTTTCGCGACTCGTAATTCATATCGGTTTACGCTGAAGTCTGCGCAGCGATCACTGCCAGTTGGACCGTCGTGTTCAGCAGAGACACGGAGGCCGCAGGCGCGTGGTTCTTCTGGAGAATTGTGGTCGCAAGATTCAACAGCACGTTGCCGGTGCTGGTTGGATCGTTGGCGACCGCGGTGATGGCCGGAACACCGTACTTAGTGGCCACCGTGTTGATTTCTGCCAGCGTCCGACTGGGCGCTATGGCGTTGATGTCCTGTACGATGCTTAACGCCGCGGGCACCAGCGCCACTATTTCTTTCTCGGCTGCTTCTGCTTTCGAGGAGGTAAAGAAACCCCCGACGTCTTTGAATAAATTCGTAAGCCAACTCATTTGGAATCCCTTTCGTTATTGTTTTTCCAGATTCGTAGTTCATATTGTTGCGGCTGGTAGACTTTAAAAGTGGCACCTGAAAAAATCGCGGCGGCAGAAACCATCGCGGCACAACTGCCGGATCCGGCTTCGCCCGGCTTTCCGCCCAAGATGGACTGGGGGCTTCAGTTGTACGCCCAACTCAGCAAACGGCTAGATGTGATCGAGCAAAAGCTGGATCTGATTTTGGCCAGCATTCCAGCCGCGCCAGCTAAAACGCCGGCAGCGGTAACGAACACCCCGGCCTAAGTGATCACTAGAACGAAAGCGTCCGCCGAGCCTATCGAGGTGTCATGCGCCTTGCCAGTGAACTTCACTGTCCGGCGGGCCTGCTGTTTGTCATAGGTAGGCATGACGACGCGGCAATTTTTCAGCGTGTAAGTCCAGATGTTGCCGGCGATCGTGCCGATCTGGAAACTGATGGTGATGACCGGGCCCAGCGGATCCGTCGCAGCCGTTTTGAGAGTGTTCAGGATGGTCGAGTCATCGTCATAGAGTTCGCACGAGAAAGAGACGGAGTACAATCCGGCGCCGGGCGCGATCGGGTACACACTGAAGCCGTCCTTCTCCAGCTCGCGGGCCAGGGTCATGTCGATCGAGCCGGTGCGCAGCGTGGTGAAGGTGTTGCCATCGAGCGAGATGACGCCAGAGAAGCCTTGCGGCGGCGCGCCGTTGGTTACGGGAGCGGTGGGCTGCGCCGGGAAAGTGGCCAGGCCGCCCTTGGCGGTAGCGTCGGTATTGGCATCCGCGGCCTGAATGGTGTCATATACCCACATGCACTCGCCGGAGAAGGTGAGCATGGGAACGTCGCCGCCGAACGAGGCGCCGAACTTGCTGCAGAGACAGCCCAAAGCGACGAACTGGGTGACCGTGCCCGGCGCGTTGTAGTCGAAGATCGAGGCCGTGGGGCAGCCCGTCTCGTTCATCGTGTAAGTCACCGAGGTGCTGGCGACCGCGACGGAGGCCTGGCCGAAAGCGAGCTGCAGGTATTCGTCGCAATCCGGCTTGACGCCCCTAACGCCGTTTCCGGCGGCAGAGAGCGTGGCGGACCAGGTGGCAGACCGCCGGCCCATGATGCCCAGGATTTCACCGAAGCTTCCGGTCTTGTCGGGACGTACGATTTCGGGGTTTTTCGCGTCGTCCGCAAGGGTCGTGATCAGGCAACAGTCGGCATTCACGGGATGCGACGCCGGCACGATGCCGTAGGTCGCCTCGATCACCGGGAAACTTAACTGGAGTCTAGTGTACGGTTGATTGGCCATTTTGTTACACGGCCTCCTTTGGTGTGTCGCTCGGGGGCTTCCTCAGCTCGAATAGCACGGCGAGGGCGCGGCTTTTCTGATCGGCGAAGTCCTTCGCTTTGGGATCCACTTTCCCTTCGGGAAAGATCTCGCAGAAAGCCTCTTCCGGAATGGCCGCGATGCCTCGCTCGTGGAGGACGTCCGGGAGCTGCTCTTCCGTCAGCTCGAACTTCTGTCCGAAGCGGTTGAGCCTCAGTGGATTGGGGCCGAGAATCAATGTCTGCGTGCCCAGAAAACGATATGTCATGTGGTGACCTCAAATAAAAGTTGGAAATGCACGGTGGCGACGACGCCATCCTTAAACCAGGTCCACTCCGTGTTCTCGATGCGAAGGGCGTGGTTGTACCAAACGCCTCCGCCGTTGATCTCGGAAGCGGGCCCGTTGAAAGTCTCGATGAGCGCCGTTTTGATGGCGTCCAAATAGTCTTCGCCGTTGGCCAGGTCGGCGAGCTGATCGACCAAGACCCAGCGATGAACTTCGCCGGCGACCGTCACCGAACCCGAAAAGATATTGGGGTGCTGCCAATTCTGGTCTTCGAGCTCGTCCGACCAGAGGGCCATGCAGGTGGTCTGCGGCTTGAGTAGTTTGAAGAGATCTTCGCGGGTCAGCTTGGCCTGCACGAAGGCGATGCCTTGGTCGGACTCGCCGGCGAAGTTGATAGTGAAGCCGGGTACCCCGAAATCGGTGGACGCCTGAGTCAGGTTGGCCTGAAAGAAGGCGGTGAGATCGGCTGCGACGGCCAGGCGCGCGGCTCTCGATACTTCGACACTGATCATTTAAGCCGCTTGCGATGAGCGGGCCGGGCGCAGCGGCTCCGCGTAGAAGATCTCTTCCTGGTCGAGCTTGAGCCCGTATTCTTTGAGCTGATCGAGTGGGAGTTCCTTCTTAACACCCCGTTTGTCCAGCTCTGGAGGCTTGATGCTGTCGTACTTTTCGCCGAAGACTTGATGCAGCGCGGCGCGCACGGACTCCCAGGTCCACTTCTTGTTGAGCAGCTTCAGCGACGGCGGCGTCAAACGCATGCCAATGACACCGGCCGCGAGCTTTAGGATTTTCGCACCGCCCTTCTCGATCTCCGCGGCGTGAGCCAGATAGTATTGCTGCAACTGCAATTCGAGACTCTGCGCCTGGCCGGCAAGCAGGGCGATGCCCGGCGCATACATCCGGTTGGTATCGCCCATCAGCCGGTCTCGCTCGGCTTCCAGCTCTTCGCGCCTGGTGGAGAACTCCAGCAGGCGGTGCATGGCCTCTTCGCATTCAGCGACGGATTTTAATTCTGCAAGCTGTTGAGGTTTTTCGCCCTGTTTATTTGTCATGGAAAATTCTTGTTGAGGATGAGGCGGTAACCGTTCCCCACTTTGTCCGCGACGACGTCGTTGACGTAATAAGCCACGCCATTCAAGATCACCGTCGAATAGCGGACCGGCGCGACCGGCAAATTTCCCGTTGCCGGCCCCACGGAAACGAAGAAGTCACAGTAATATCCCGGCGCCGTGGATTCCGGCATCCCGGAAGCGAGGATGATCCCCTGGATTTGTATGGCGGGCCCCGCGGGCGGCTGGTAAGTCGCCGCGGTCCCGAACACACCTATGGCGCCGCTATTCAGCGTTGCCAGCAGAGTGGCGAAGTTGCCCACGGGAGGCTCAGAGGGTCAACTTCTGAATGACCAGCGGCTTCAGGCAGATGGGCAGAGGGTTGGTCTGGCATTCCATCTCGATGCCCTTGTCGTAGTCGAGCGGCCGCTGCTTGGCGTAGAAGGGCAGGCCCTCGGTGTTGACCGTCTCCATGTAGTCCGCGGGAGCGTAAAAGGTCTTGAAGATGGAGGTCCCGAGCGGAAAGAGATACGAGGAGCCGGCATCGATCAGCGGCTGACTGGCGCCGGTCGAATCGGTGACCGCGCCGGTGTAGTTGACCCAGGTGACGCCGCCGAAGGTGAACCCGCGCACGCCCTGATTGGTCATACCCGCGGCGTTGGGCTGCTCGTTGGCGCCCGAATAGTCGCCGGCCAGGTTCTGGCCGTTGTTCTGGTAATAGGTGAACGCCACTTTGACGTTGGGATGCGAGACCAGCGCATCGTAGAAGGTATCCGAGCACAGGCCGATGAACTGACTCATCAGCTCGCCGCGCAGGTTGAGCAGCACCGTGCGCTTCTGTTTCGCGATCGCGCCCATGACGTCGGTGGTGGACGTAGCGAGGGCCAGCGAAGTGACGGCCTGCGTGATCCCGAAGTCGGTGTAGATATTCAGGATCACGTTGCCCAAACCGTCGGTGATGTTGCCGGATTTGAGCACGCCCAATTTCATCCACTCGATGGTCTGCTCGAGCTTCAGGCGCATTTCCTTCATCTTCTTGCCCAGGAGCCATTGCGCGTCCTGGACTTCGTCGGAACCCGGCCGGCGGCGGCCCTGCAGATCCCCGGCGAGGATCTGATCGTTGATGGGGAAGTGCGGCAGTGCATAGCTGTGCGTGCGCGCAACCTGCGTCTTGTTGGCCACGCCGGGTCCGCCCCAGCGGGATTGCGGGAGCAGTTGGTTGGTGATGGGGTCGAAGTCCACGGCGACGGTGCGCTGATTCACGCCCTCGTCCTTGAACAGGCCCATGGCGCCGAGGCGCCCGTATTGCGGCGTGATGTCGTTAACAGCTTCGCTCAGGGCGACGACGCCGAAAGCGTCCTGAGTGAATACATTGAGAATGTCTATACCCATGTGAGTTTTCCTTTTGCTGAGAGTGGGGCGTCCTTTACACGCCGAATGCGAGCTCGGTTTTGATTCCGAGTGCGAGAAGCTGCGCCTCGGCAGCGGTGATCTGAGTGCCGGTCATGCCGGTCGTAAACACCAGCCCCGTGCTCTTGACCACCGCGGGTCCGCGGGTCAGCACGTTGAACTGGGCATCGGCGGTCAGAGTGGCGGGAATCATTTCCAGCAGCACGCCCGCGGCAACCGCGGAGCCGTCCACGGCGGCGGTGGCCACCTGAGTGAATTTACCGGTCGCAGTGACTTTGCCCATGACCTGGCCGATGGTGCACGCCAGCGTTCCGGACTCGACGGTCACGGTGTCGATGACGTAATTGACCACCTCACCGGACTGGTACAGGAGTACGTCGCCGATGCGGGGATCTTCGTAGATAAGCATGTTAGTTTTGTTTCTCCTTTCGCCCGCAGACGCCGGCGATGATTTCTTTCCAGGGTTTTGCCTTGCCCTTGGGTGCTGCACCTTTGCCAGGCTTGTGTGCATCGGCGCCCGGCATTACTGAACTGTCCAACTCCGGACCGTTTTCCGCGACCTTGGCGGCGAGCAGTTGCTTGCTCACGTCGGCGGCGGTGGTCTTCTCGACAATGAATTTCGCGGCCAGGGCGGGCTTGCCGGCGATGGCGCACATATCGACGATCAGATCGATATCGGCGCGGACTTCGTCGCGAGCGGCGGCGCGGATGGCATTCAGATCGATCGCTGTGCCGGCATGGAGCGGCGGCGCGGCTGCTGCTGCTGAACCATCCAGGTCCATCAGCTCGGGTACTTCCTTGCCAGCGTCTTTCAAATGCGCGGCCAGGTGGTCATGCACGCCCTGCCGATCCGCGGCGGGCATGGCCTTTCCCTCGGCTCCGTTCAGTGCCTCTATGCCGGCAGTGGCACCTGCCAGATTGGCGGCGCCTACTTTGCCGTCGTCACTGACATTGTGGTGTGGGAACTTGTAACTCGCCTTGCTGTCCGCGTTGCCGGCCGGATCGACCCAGGCGTGCGCTCCTTCTAGCGGCTTTTGCTCGCTCGGAAGCCGTTTCACATTCTCGGCGGGATCCCAAGGGGCGTCCGAGGTTGCGGTGTGGTGTTTTGCGATAGCTGCCATCATTCGTTCTCCTAGTTGTGCGGCTGCTGCCGCGGAAATGGTTTTCTTGTTGGTACGTACGGCGTGTTTAACTGACGCGAGAGCGTTGGACTGAGTGCCGACCGAATCGGCGAAGCCAACGTCCACGCCGGCTTGTCCCGTGTAAGTGAGTGCCTGGGTCTTCTTTATGGCTTCCGCGGTCATGCCGCGGCCGCGTGACACGGAAGCGACGAAAAGGCCGTAGACCGTATCGACCCTTTCCTGCATGCGCGCGCGGGCTGAGTCAGTCAGCGGTTCATGCGGGCTGCCGTCGTTCTTGCGATCGCCGGCGAAGATGGCTGTGTATTTGAGGCCGGCTTTCTGGTCGGCGCCGGATTCATCCAGGTGCAGCATCATGACGCCGACACTGCCCACGCCGGCATCGCGCGGCACGACGATCCAGTCGGCGGTGCTTGCAAGAAGGTACGCGGCTGAAAATGCCGAGCCGGCGAATGCGCAGATTGGTTTGCTGCCACGGGCTGCGAGCATGGCGTCCGCCAGGTCGAACATGCCCTGGACCTCGCCGCCGGGCGAGTCGATGTTCAGCAGAATGCCGCGCACGGACGGATTGGCTACAGCGGAGAGGAAATCGGTGGCGATCTGCGCGTAAGTGGTCAAGCCGCTGGCCGCGTCCATGCCGGTCGACTTACTCACCAGGGTGCCTTGAATGTCAATGACGGCTATTCCGTCCTGGGTGATGTTGGAAGTCTTAGCCTTTGGCGGGGGATCGTCGTCGCCGTCCCACATGGCGAGACTTCCTCCGAGCAGGCGCGGCGCGACCGCGGCCACAATCACATCGAGCTTGCCGCGCTCGATGGCGAGAGGAACGCCGAAGATGCGGCCGGCGAGTCTGGGTAGTGCGATCATTTGGGGTCCTTGGGGCTGAGCGGGCGAGGGGGCGATGGGGCGAGCGGGCGATTCTGCCGCGCGACACTGTTGCTTTTTCGCCCGCTCGCCCCCTCTCCGGCTCGCCCGCTCATTTGCCCTTCCTGGAAGGTGGCGCCTGCGGAGCCCCGGAGTCGGGCGGGGCCGGTTCAGTTCCAGCCAGGTCCTCGTTCTGTCCGGGCGGAACCGTCTCGGTTACCCTCGAATTCCCATACACGGGAACAATGCCCAGCAGCTTCTCGCGGTCGTGATCCCGCTTGATGGCCTCGTCGACCTCCTCGGGTACGCCGCCTCTCTCGGCGATCTTTGCTTCGCGGGAGTCCAGGCAGGATTCGATTTCCATGCGGACCGAGGTAATGTCTTTGACCGGGTCGACATATTCCCACGGCTGAGCCAGCCATTCGACATTCAGATACTCTTGCGGCCGCTTGCGATAATCCTTGGCATCGATGACGCCTGCCAGGGCTGCCGCGTCCAGCCAGGCGCGCCATACCGGCCGGCAGAACTGATGCTTGAGGACGGCGTGCTGGTATTGTTTCCAGATGCGCCTCAGACCGATCAGGCGGATGCGCGCGCTCGAATAGTTGACCTGGTTCATGTCGCCGGTCAACATGTCGTAGGAGACGCGCAGCGCCGTGGCGATCGTCTCTCTCTGGACCCGCATGAACACCTCGTAGGTGTTCTGGACCCCAGGGTGATTGTAGAAGCCGAACTCTTCGCCGGCGTTGGTATCCAGCATGGTCATGGTGCCCGGCTGCGCTTCCACATAGGCCACGCCCGCGGGGGCCTGGTCGTTCGCGACCGTGGTCAACTGATTGAGCTGCGGATCGTCCGGAGTGAGAGACTTTTTCCAGCCGAACATGTAGGCGCCGAGCTTCTGACGCAATCGCTCGGCATCGTCGTAATCATCCAGGTCCGCGAGCTGGATCAGGATGGGTGCAAGTGAAGTGATGCCGCGGATCTGGTTGCCGCGGATGAATTCCATGATGTGCAGCACGCTCGGCGAGGGGACGCGCACCACCTCGAAAGCATTCGGCCAGATGGTGGAGTCGCCCGGATGGTCGCGGTAGAAGTGATACGCCACGCGCTGATGAACCTGATCGAACTCGATGCCGGCGCGGACCAGGTTGGTGGGCGATGACATTTGCCCGGACATCTTCCAGAAGGGCAACTGTTCCGGCTCGATCAGCTCGATCTGCAGGGGCACGCGCAGTCCGGTAGGCGACAGATCCGATGCGATGCGCGGGCGGAAGCGGGCGAAGGCCTCGCCGGCCTCGACCACGTTGCGGCAAACCAGCGATTGCAGCAGGTAGAAATCCTGCAGGCTGTCGGGAGTTCCGTCCGGACCGATGCGACGGGTGGCGGAGGCCTGCGGGACCCACAGAGCGAACTCCGCTTCGAGTGCGCGCCGGATGACAGCGTCGGAGTGCCTCGAATGCGGACGGAGACCAGTGCCGACCACTTCGGCGATGAACGAGGTGACCCCGTTGGCGGCCAGGGGATTGTCCATGGTCGCCTTGCGTGCGCGAGCGGTGAGCAGCGGGCCGTCCGAGAGCGCGAGTGAACTGACACCGCGCGTGGAGCTGCCGATGGTGACCGTGCGGCGGCCCATGGCGGCGCTGTTGTAGCCCGACGTGCCGGCAGGATAGATGTAGCTGCTACCGGCGGTCAGGCGGCCGGTGAGGGCTGCCGCGAGAGTTTTGAAGTAGCCGGGCATTACCAGCCGATGCCTTTACCGCCGAAGAGATAGAACGTCCTGGTTTTCGGAACGGGATTAGGAGGCGCGTCTGAGGCGGTGGGGTATAGCGCCTGGAAATAGGTGATGCGGTTGCGGATCTCATCCGCGGTCTGGGCTCGATACATGCGGCCTTCGAAGGACACTTCCGCCGCCGTGGCGCCGGCA
>Ga0302324_100007030_pt1 | contig 24059 bp, 20 predicted proteins | sample Palsa_T0_1_FD_201949 | JGI IMG/M metagenome (GOLD analysis project Ga0302324, IMG submission 201949) | Peat permafrost microbial communities from Stordalen Mire near Abisko, Sweden - Palsa_T0_1 | ecosystem: Environmental > Terrestrial > Soil > Palsa > Peat permafrost | place: Sweden: Abisko... | reverse complement strand
CCCGAACAGGCTCGCGGCAAGCCGGTCGACAAACGCGCCGATATCTGGGCCTTCGGCGTAGTGCTCTTCGAGATGCTGACGGGCAAACCATTGTTCGAAGGCGAAACCGTTTCCGACACGCTGGCCCAGGTGCTCACCAAGGAACCGGATTGGCAACAAGTTCCCGCGCAAGTACGGCGCCTGCTCCAAGTCTGCCTGCAAAAAGACCCCAAGCAGCGTCTGCAAGCCCTCGGCGATTGGAAGCTGCTGCTGACGGACGTCCAACAACTACCGGTAGCCGCTCCTTCAAGGTCGCGCCTCGGCTGGATCGCGGCAGCAGCGCTAGCCCTTATTGCCGCCGGTGGGTGGTTCATCGCGTGGCGCGCGTCACGGCCCGTCGATCCGCCGCTTCAGCCGCTGGTACGCCTGGATGTCGATCTCGGAGCCGATCCACCGGGCGACACTGGCGGCTGGGCGATTCTCTCGCCAGACGGGAGCCGACTGGTGTACGCGTCGAAAGGGCGTCTGTTTATCCGACGCTTGGATCGGGCCGATTCGACGGAACTCCCCGGAGCCGACGCAGCCTATGATCCCTTTTTCTCTCCCGACGGACAATGGATCGCATTCCAGTCGCAGGGAAAATTGAAAAAGACTTCGGTGGACGGCGGCCCGGCGATTACTTTGTGCGATGCCGTGGGTCTAGCCGGCGGAAGTTGGGGTGAGGATGGGAACATCATTGCGAACCTCACAGGGCTGATGAGGATTGGGGGGCTCTGGCGGATTCCGTCCACGGGAGGCGCGCCCACGCCCGTCACCGAACTGTCGCAAGGGGAAACCTTGCATGGTTATCCGCAGATCCTGCCCGGCGGGAAAGCAGTGCTGTTCACCTCGGCCGACGCCCGGCCAGCGTTTCGGATCGAGGTCGTATCTTTGGAGGATCGCCACCGGAAAACACTCGTCCAGAGTGGAATTTACGGCCGGTACCTGGCAGCATCGACCGGGGCCGGCTATCTTACTTACCTGAGCCAGGGCACGCTATTTGCCGTTCCGTTCGACTTGAAAGCGCTGGAGGTCCGCGGCGCCCCCGTGCCGGTTCTAGACGGCGTTGCCTATTCCACCCGATTCGGCCATGCGTGGTTCGACGTTTCGCGCAATGGAACGCTGGTATACCGGAGTGGTGGAACGGGACAAGGGAACAACGTGGTTGAATGGCTGGATGCCGCCGGCAAGACCCAACCGCTTCTGGCGAAACGCGGCGCCTATTCGCGTCCGCGCCTGTCGCCGGATGGAAGGCGCATGGCGCTCGAACTGGGGGCCGGATCGAACTACGAGATCGGGATTTATGACTGGCAGCGGGACACGATGTCGCGAATTGCGTTCGCCGGCGCCAGCTTTCCAGTTTGGAGTCCGGACGGCCGCTACATTGTGTTCGCCGGAAAGGGGGGAACCGGCATGTTCTGGACACGCGCCGATGGTGCCGGAACGCCGCAACACCTGACCACGACCAGGAATCTGCAGGTTCCGAATTCCTTCACGCCGGATGGCAGGCGGCTGTCGTTCGTTGAGGTTAGTACTCAAACCGCGAACGACCTTTGGACGCTGCCGATCGAGAACGACGGTACAGGGCTGCGGGCGGGCAAGCCCGAGGTGTTCCTGGCGACGCAGTTCCAGGAAAGCCAATCCGCCTTCTCTCCCGACGGAAAGTGGCTGGCGTATTACTCGGACGACTCTGGATCTCTCGAGGTCTACGTGCGAGCCTTTCCCGACAATGGGGGCAAGTGGCAGATCTCCAACAGCGGCGGCATGTACCCTGCATGGTCACCCAATGGCCGCGAGTTGTTTTACCGCACCCAGGACAACCAGATCATGGTAGTGAACTACACGGCCAAAGGAGATTCGTTCGTTCCGGACAAGCCGCGCGTGTGGTCCGAGAAGCGGATCGCCAACATCGGCCAGTTCATAAATTACGATCCTGCGCCCGACGGCAAGCGCATCGCCGCCATCATGCCCGATGAAACGCCGGAAGCCCAATCCGCGCAGGGCCACGTGACGTTCCTGCTGAACTTCTTCGACGAGCTGCGCCGCAAAGTACCGGTGGGAAAATGATCGGCGAGACCATCGGTAGCTATCGCATCACCGCCAAGCTCGGCGCCGGCGCGTCCGGTTTCATACGCCCTCAATATCTGCCGGACGGCCACGCCATTCTTTTTACCGCTATTTTCAACACTGGTACGGCGGTCTACGTGAAGAATCTCGGCACCCGGCAGACCCAGCGCCTGGTTGATAATGTCCTCATCGCTCTCTACCTTCCAACGGGAGAGTCCACCGGCCACATCGCGTATCTGAGCCAGGGAACGCTGTTCGCCAGAGCGTTCGATCCCGCGAGGCTTGTTTTCCTCGGCCCGCCCCAGCCGGTGTTGAGCGATATCGCCACGCGTTCCGACGGCGGGGCGTCTCTGTCCTTTTCCGAAACCGGCAATTTTCTCTACGAAATCGGGCAGGCTGGCAGGCAAGGTTGGCCCGTTCATTGCATGGACAGTTCCGGCGCCACGCGGCCCTTACTCAGTACGGAAGGTGCCTATTCGCAGCCCCGATTCTCGCCCGATCCGGCGGGACAGTTTCTCGCGTTGGTGAAGGGAGGGCCCACCGGCCTGGGCGAAGTTTTGGTCTACGACTGGAAGAACGACGTCACAGTAACCCTCACCAGGCCGGGGAAACCGGGCGGCTTTCCAGCGTGGAGTCCCGATGGACGGCATCTGGCGATGAGCACCGGCCAGAGCATCGTTTGGATGCGATCCGACGGCTCCGGTGAGCCTCAACGGATTCTGGAAGGGAAGAATCGATTAAACCTGGGTTCGATCTCTCCGGATGGGCGCTACCTGGCGTTCGTTGAACCAAGCCCCGAAACTCTCAACGACATATGGGTTGCGCCACTGGATTTGAGCAAGCCCGATCACCCGGTGGTGGGCAAACCGGAACTGGTGGTGGGTACTCGCGGCAATGATTCATTCCCGAGTTTTTCGCCGGACGGCAAATGGCTCGCGTATTACTCCGACGAATCCGGGCGCTTCGAGGTCTATGTGCGGCCGTTCCCCGGACCGGGCCCGGCCCGCAACGTATCGGTTGGGGGCGGCGTCTTCCCGGCTTGGTCGAGCAACGGCCATGAGTTGTTGTTCACTGAACTTCGCGGCAGCGAGTTTGGCAACATTATGGTAGTGGACTACCGCGTGAGTGGGGATGCCTTCCTTGCCGCGCGGCCCCGCGTGTGGAGCAACGCCCACTACCGGCGCGTCGGCGCCATGCCCATCTGGGCTTTACACCCCGACTGCAAGCGCATCGCCATGTTCCCCCCGGAGGCGTCTCCGGAAAATGCCGGCGGCCCGCGCTTCGCCTTCCTGCTGAATTTCTTCGACGAGTTGCGCCGCCGCGCGCCAGCCGGCAAGTGACAACCTCCGCCGATTTTCTTGCTCCCGCCCCGCAATCACTTGCCCGCCCCGCGCCCGGCGAACCCCCGCGCCCGAGTTACGCTCGATCAAAAGCATGTTCTCTCGATTACACCACGCGGAACGCACCCACTCAGGTGGCGCAAATCGAAATTCGCCGTCGAAAACCACCGAATTCCTCTCGCCATCTTCCACACCGCAAAGCACTTACGAAAAATCCACCGGCAAACACAAAACGGTGCCACTTGCGCCACCTACCAACCCACCGGCTTCCCCTGGTTCTGCTCGTCCAGCCACTTCTTCAGAGGAGCGAAGTAGTCCACGATCGCCGTCGCGTCCATTTGCTCTTGCCCAGTCAGTGCCGCGAGCTCCTTCGGCCACGGTTGGCTCGTGCCCATCGCGAGCATCGCGTTCAGCCGGCTCCCCGCGGCTTGGCTTCCGTAAATCGAGCAGCGATTCAGCGGGCTCGTGCATCCCGCAATTTTCGCCAGCGCCCGGTGAAATTGGAACTGTAAAATGTACGCCAAAAAATAACGCGCGTACGGAGTGTTGGCCGCCACATGATACTTCGCGCCCGGATCGAAATCCGCCTCGCTGCGAGACACCGGTGGCGCGACCCCCTGATACTGTAAACAAAGCTTCCACCAGCTCTCGTTATATTTCTCGGGCGGGATTTGTCCCGAAAACACTTGCCAGCGCCACTTGTCGATCATCAATCCAAACGGCAGGAACGCCACCTTCTCCAGCGCCTTCTTGAGCAGCAGCCCGATGTCCTTGGAACTATCCGGGACCGTCGGCAGCAGCCCAATCTGCTTGAGATACTCGGGCGTCACCGACAACGCGATGGTATCGCCGATAGCTTCATGAAATCCGTCGTTGGCGCTGTCGCGGAACAAAAACGGCTGCTGATCGTAGGCCCGCTGATAAAAGTTGTGCCCCAGCTCATGATGGACCATGGTGAAATCCTCGGCGTTGATCTCGATGCACGCCTTGATCCGCACATCCTCGACAAAATCTATGTCCCACGCGCTCGCGTGACACACCACGTCCCGATCGCGCGGTTTCGCAATCAAGGACCGTTCCCAAAACGTCTTCGGCAAGGGCCCAAAGCCCAGCGACGTGAAAAACCGTTCCCCGTACTTCAGCATGTCCACCGGCTGCGTGCCCCGGCCCTTCAAAATCGCCGTCAGATCGTAGCCCGGATCAGCGTCCTTCGGAGCCAACAACGGATAGATGTTTTGCCAATCCTGCGCCCACATGTTGCCCAGCAGATGCGCCGGAATCGCTCCCCCGGCTGGAATCACGTCGCCGTATTTCTCCCTCAGCTTCCAGCGCACATAGGCGTGCAGCGCAAGATACAGCGGCTTCACTTGCTCCCAGAGCCGGTCCATCTCGGCGGTGAAGGCCTCCGGCGGCATGTCATATTTCGAACGCCACATCGCGCCCATATCGTCGAAGCCCAATTCACGCGCGCCCTTGTTTCCCAGCTCGACGTATTTCTGGAACAGCGGCCGCATGGGAGGCGAAATCGTGCGCCACCCCCGCCAGGCGTCCAGCAGCTTCTGGGGATCGGTGCTGGTCCGCAGGATGTCGCTCAATTGATCCAGGTCCAGGCATTCACTGCCCGAGGCGCTCCCCAAGGCACTACCCGAGGCGTTGCCCGAGCCGCCGCCCGCGGGGCAAGACTTCCCGCTGCCGTAGATGCCTTCCATCCGCGAGGCGATTTGCGTCAGTTCTTGCGCTTCCTTTTGATCGGACGGCGCCGCCAGCGTCAAACTCAGACGCAGCAACTTGAACTGGCGCGCCATATCCTCGGGCATCTTCAGACGGCTGAAGCGCGTGGATTCCTTGGCCAATTGCATGGTGGCCGCGATCAGGTCTTCATCGGCCTTGGCGGCCAGGATCTCGGTGTCGTAGGTGATAAAAGTGGATCTCACCCAATCGGCGCGCTGATCCTGAACCGAAAGCTCCAGCAGCTTGGACTGCGCGCGATCCAGAAACGCTTTGGCTTCCGCCAGCGTGGGGGAATTCGAATTATCGGCCAGGCAAAAGCCGGACCCAAGACATAAAACTAAAACCAGGTTTCGCATCCGGGAAGGTTGTGCTCCTCCGAGCGCTGACAGGCTTAAGCCCGTCCCTTTAGTGTACCTTCCCGAGCGGCGCGATGATCTGTAGGTTATGAAAGTATTATTGGACCAACGCTGGCCCCTGATTTGCTTGGGTCCGGAACTCGTACTGATGGATTTCAATCGCGGCCCGGCCATCTTCGGAACGAACCACCCGGCCGCGCGCCACCAGTTTCAAGGCAACTTTGCTGTTCAACTGCGCTGGCCAACTGATGGATACCTCCAACCGCCGGCCCGGGAGCAGATAATGATCCGTGGTAAACAGAACCCCGTTGCTGCTCATGTTAACCGTCATGCCCGTACCGCTCTCGCCTTCAACGCTGCTCTTGCGGCTCAGAACCTTGTACCGGACTTCCCGTTCGATGGGAAAGCGGTCCGCGTTGCGGCGATCATCCTTATCTTTTTCTTTTCCCAAACTCATTTTTGCCCCCGCAAGCATATCTGGTTCCTTTTCTTTGCTGCACCCATAGATTGCGGCATGGAGGCGAGGCGGCAAATAGCAGACTCCTCCTAATTTGGGGTGGTACCGAGCTTGAAAGTGTTAGTACGTTAGGCCGGATTCGGGGGGGTACTCCGGCAACCGATAACCAACAACCAACAACCAATAACTACTCGTCGGTCTTCAGCTTCTTGCGGGAACGGATTTCTTCCAGCCGTTCCGCGATGCGCTGCTCCAGGCCGCGGTTGGTCGGCTCGTAGAATCTTGTACCTGCAAGGGATTCGGGAAGGCACTCCATATCCGACAACGCGTCTTCCAGTTTGTGGGCATGCTGGTACCCGGCCCCATAACCCCACTGCTTCATGGCTCCGGTCGGCGCGTTTCGAAGTTGAAATGGCACCGGCTCGGCGACCCGCTGCTCCACTGCTTCCATCACCCGGTTGAGGGCCTGATACGAAGCGTCGGACTTGGGAGCTACCGACAGATAGATCGCGGCCTGGGCCAGCGCCAGATCGCCTTCCGGGATTCCCAGAAAGTGGACCGCCTGCTGGGCGGCGATAGATTGTTCCAGTGCGCGCGGGTCGGCCATCCCAATGTCCTCGATGGCCATCCGCACCAGGCGCCGGGCGATATACATCCGGTCCTCGCCGGATTCGAGCATGCGGCCCAGCCAGTACAGCGCCGCATCCACATCGCTCGATCGCACGGATTTATGCAGCGCCGAAATCAGATTGAAATGCTCCTCGCCGCTTTTGTCGTAAAGCAATGTCTTGCGCTGCAGCGTGTCCTCGATGGCCTCGCGAGTCAACTCGCCTTCCTGAGACGCCGCGGCGGCCAGCTCCAGAATGTTGTATGCGCTGCGGCCATCCCCGTTCGCGTAGGTCGCGATCTGCCGCAACAGATCCTCGGATGCGCCGATTTTCACCACCGGCAGTGCGCGCCGCAGAAGCGTGAGAATCTCATCCTCGGTCAGCGGCTTCAGCATGTACACTTTGGTGCGCGAAAGCAGCGCCGAGATCACTTCAAACGAAGGATTCTCCGTCGTTGCGCCAATGAGGCTGATGTCCCCGCGCTCCACATACGGCAAGAAGGCGTCTTGCTGCGCTTTGTTGAAGCGATGAATCTCGTCGATAAAGATCAAGGTGCGCCGGCCGACACGGCGGTTGCGCTCCGCGTCCGCCATCACCGCTTTGATTTCCTTGATCCCGCTCAGAACCGCGCTGAACGGAATGAAATCGCAATGCGTCATGCGCGCGATGATCCTCGCCAGCGTGGTCTTGCCGACGCCCGGCGGACCCCACAGAATAATCGAACCAAGCTGATCGCGCTCAATCTGTACCCGCAGCGGCTTGCCCCGTCCTAAGATGTGTTGCTGGCCGGCGAAATCCTCGAGCGTCGCCGGGCGCATCCGCTCGGCGAGCGGCCGGTGGTGGTCGTCCGCCCGGCTGGCTGAATCAACGTTGGCCAATGGCTCCGGCTCGAAGAGACTCACCCGGCCGCCATCCTTTGCGTCCTGGCCACAAAAAGCGCGATGCCGGCGGCGAGAGCGGCGTTGAGCGATTCCACGCCCACCGTCGGGATGCGAACCGGCGTGGCCTTTTCACTGATGCGTTGGCTGACGCCGCGGCCCTCGCTGCCCACCACGATCGCGCACTTCCGGCTGAAATCAGCTTGCGCCACTTCCCTCCGGCCTTTCGGCATCAGCGCGAACAATTCGATCTTGCGCTGTTCCGCCGCGGCCAGAAAAACCTGCGGATCCAGCGCCGCAACCACCGGTATGCGGAAGATGGATCCAGCCGACGCGCGCAGGCACTTGGGATTGTAAGGGCTCGCGGTCCCCTTCAGAAACGCCACACCGGTGGCTCCAAATGCCTCAGCCGCTCGAAGCACGGTCCCCGCATTTCCCGGATCCTGCAAGCCGTCCAAAACCACTGTCAGCGCATGTCCGCGGAACAGTTGTTCGACGCTCCACTGCGGAGGCCGCACCAACGCCATGACGCCTTGGCTCGCCTCGGTCGACGAAATACTCTGAAACAGATCGTCGGGAAGGACGCCGACGCGGATCTTCTTCAATCCGCGCACGTGGCTTTCAACCGCCGCCCGAACGGATTCGGCGGCGAAAACCGCCGAGATCTCGCAGTCACTGCGCAAAGCTTCTTCCAGCAAATGGAAGCTCTCCGCAACCGCAAAGCCTTGATCCGTAACGGTGCCGCGCGCTATCGCCTTACGCACATCTTTGAGCGTCGGGTTTCTCGGACTGACCAGTGTTGGCATACAGTAGACTGTGAGGACGTTTTCCAGCTGCCCGCCAAATCTATCATGATCCCGCCTTTATCATGAAACTATTCGCTGGCATTGCGCTACTCGCGGTCCTCGCCGTCGTGTCCCTGCAAGTGGTAAGTGTCTCGAAACAAATCCAGCGAGAATCTCTCATCGATGAAGCGCAGCCGGCTGACGCCATTATGGTCCTCGGCGCGGCCGAGTATCGCGGAAAACCGTCCCCCGTGCTCGAAGCTCGCTTGAATCATGCGTTGTTTCTGTATCTGAAGGGACTGGCGCCGAGGATCATTACAACCGGCGGCGCGGGCGGCGATCCGGTCTTCACCGAAGGTTCGGTCGGCCGGGCCTATCTCACCGCGCGCGGAGTCCCGCCGGAAGCCATCGTCGTGGAGCGCGAGGGCGAGAGCACCGCCCAAAGCGTCGCGGCCGTGGTGGAAATCATGCGCCGCATGAATCTCAAAAGCGCCATCGTCGTCAGCGATGGCTACCACATCTTCCGCGTTAAGAAAATGCTCGAATCGAGCGGCTTGAAAGTCTACGGATCACCACGGCCGTCCATTCCTCCCGGTGAATGGCGCGCTCGCTGGCAAGATCTTCGGCAGGCCGTAGGCTACCTTCTGTGGCGCGCCGGCATTACCATCTAACACTCTCTGACCCTGCCAACCAAACTAACCAAAAGACTACGCTACTAAGCAAATGGTTCTCGCCTCCGCATGAAAGCAGAAAGTCATTTCCGAGCTCCATCGCGACATCCAACTCGGATATGAAGCAGTTAGAGCGAAACTGAGCTGCCGGCGTCCTGGAAACTCCGATGGTCCGCAACTTGCACTGTTGTTTCCATACAGACCGAGCTGAGGTTCATATGGACAAAGAACGCCGGGCAAAATCGCGATACCCTCTCCAGTTGAATGTGAGCTATCAAACCATGGGGGTGGCTGACCAGGTGGACGGCGTTGGACGCACCGTGAACGTGAGCAGCGGTGGCGTCCTCATAAACAGCATCTGCACTATCGGCGAGGGGGCACGGGTACGGGTGGTATTTGAATGGCCCAGCCTGCTCAACGGAACTATACCGTTACAGTTAGTAACTCTTGGAACCGTTGTGCGCCGCCACTATTCAGGGCTTGCCGTAGCTTTTGAGGGATACCAGTTCCGAACCACGGGCCGGCGCGCAAACCTTGCAACCATGCCAGACCCTCGGCGTTCGTCGGGCTACAGCGCCTCAGATGTTGTGAATCTTCAAATGTTGGCCAAGTCGTTGCCGTAATTCCGGGCACTTAGCGCCCCGTCACGCAACTCATATTCGGTGTCCGTCGCCGCGTGCACCACTTTGACTATATAACCCTCCTCGGACAGGCAGCGGCACAATGCTTCGGCTGTGGAAAATCCGTTCGCCAGGTATAGCGTCCCGGGGAATTCGGGCGAGCGCCAGAGATACAAGGCAAAGCTGTCCGAGAAGCAGGACGGACCCATGGCATACCTCATCGGCCATCCCGCCGTAGGACTTTAGCTCGAAGATTCATACCGGCTATTCACTACAAAACCGAAGCCAGCAACGAGCACATCCGGCCCAACGAGTCGGTGTTGTTTGAAACGCGCATCCAAGCCACTCGTGCATGTTCGCCCGGTCCGCAGAATAGCCCCACGCCGCCGGCGCGCAGACGCTTGTCGGACCAGTAATCCACCAGTTGCCCCTGGATGTACAGCGAGAATGCGTCGCCACGCACCCGTAACTGCATGCGATACATAGTATCAACCTGAAATCGTGAGGGACATCGAACGTGAACCGGCCGCGATGCTTGGCCCGCCACAACGCTATATCGCTCCAGCGCCAATGCGGGCATGGGTCCCGAGCCTTCCACCAGGACTCGAACTGCTTGATAGTCTCGAGGTCCAGCCGCCCGAAACACCAATCCCATGCCTTTCTTCTCGATTTGCACCAGCGCATCCAGATCGTAGTTGGTCAAGCGCATGCTCGGCGTATACAAAGACAAAGCTCCCGGATTCACGAATCCGTTCTTGTCGTACGACCAGGTGCCGGCAAGATCCTCGCCGCTCTGCCACTCATCCAGGCCCGCGCTGAAATCTTCGAACAAATCCACCTGAGAACGATTCGCCACCCGTTCCTTGAATTTGGCCCACGCGTCCGGCTTGCTGCGCCGGGATGGCGTCAACACTACCGCGCCGGCGAGCGCCGCCACCGCCAGCAACACTGTAACGACTGCGATTTGCTTGCGAGCCATCTTCCCCGCCATCGCCGGATAGGCGCTATACGAGCTCTCGGGCGCCAGGTACGCGAGCAACCTCCGGAAATGCCACCAAAGAACCATATCTACAATTCGAGTATGGGTGGGCGGGGCCAGGAACGTAAGGGAGCATTCAGCGTGTTCTGAGAAAGAATGGACCTGAGTACCAGGCGTAGGGACGGGCCTACCACTCTTAAGTCGAAAAGTACCGGCAACCTCAGTGCTTCGCTGCTTTGGGCGGATCTTGATGAACGGCCACGGCGTGCTTGGGAGGCTTTTGCGGCTTGGCGTGCTTCGCGGCCTCGTGGGGATGGCGCTGCTCGGCGGCGTGGGGAGATCGAGATTCGGCCGCGTGGGGTTGATGCTTGGGGATGTATGGATGTGTGACCTCGGCTCCGGCGATCGAAGCCGCCAGGACCAGAGCAACGAAAAACGTCAGGAGTTGCCGTCTCACGTGATTATATTCGGCAGAGAATCACCCTGGCTTTAGCGCCGGCTATCCCTTCTGTCCGGTTCACGTTCCGCCGATAGCTTAGGTGTTGGCACAGTTAGATTCAGACTCGATCGAAGCGTTTTCCATACCAGAGGCCCGCAAGAGGCCAATGCCCCTGGTCTGGATACCGGCAACCTTGTGCGTGGGCTTGTTGATCGCAGCCGTCTATCTGGGAGGCAGAATCGTTACGGCGCATTCGCACCCCACGAAGCCTGTCCAGACAAAAGTCGCCGCTGCTCCAGTCGCGCCGGCCATCCCCGCGGCTATTCCTTCCCCGGCGGTTCAGACGCCGCCCAAGGCCGAAGAACCAAAGCTGGTTGCGGATGAGCAGGTACCCATGATCGATCCGCAAGCCGGCGAGCGGTACATTCAAGTAGCCGCGTTAAGTTTGGAAGCCACCCGGCGTTACGTCGGGCAGTTGCGCGACGCCAAGCTCGCGCCGCACGTGGCGCCAGGACCGAAACCGGAATTGCTGCGCATCCTGATCGGCCCCTTCGCCGACCAGGATGCACTCACGCAGAAAAAACGCGAACTCGAACTCGCCGGGATCGATACCTTCGTCCGCAAGTATTAGCGGCGCCCGCCGCCGCCGAAACCGCCCTGCATGCCACCGGCGAAGCCGTGGCCGGCAAAGCCACCGCTCACGTGCGCCCCGCCCAAGCCAGCGGCGTGAGAAGCCACCGCGCTAGCGCTCACGTGTCGAGCGCCCGCGACCACACCGTACCCGTGAAGCCCGTATCCATACCATCCCGCCGAGTAAACCAACCAGGGTGAATAGAACGGCCAGCCAAACGGACTGTACCAGATGCCATTCCCAGGTATGAATCCGTACATGTCCCAGGAGGAATTCCAATACCAGCCTGGACCGTACCAATTTGGACCGCCCCCGACGAAGATGGTCCGAGCCGATTGCATGCTCGCCTGGGCTTCGTATTCAGACCGAAGGTTGCTCCAAGCGTACAGCGGATTTTGCGCGGCCTGTGCCTTGGCGTCGAAGTGCATGGTCTTGAACGGCGGCGCCAGCGCCAATTCCCGGTCCTTCTTGAGACTCACTGCATGGTCGTTTGCTTGGACGGTAGCCTCGCCGTCGAACACCCGCACCTGGCGTGCATCGGCGTCGAAGCTATACAGCCCTTCCTTATCCAAGCGGGCCGACGAGCCGTCCAACAGCACCCAAAGATTGTTGTCCTTGAAAATCTCCGTTACCTCCACGATCGCTCGTCCGTTGAGGAGCTCCACGCGCGTGTCACCCAGATTGGGGGATATCAATCGAAGCGAGCTGTTATCGCCCAGCCTCACAAAGACGCCCGGAGTGAGCAGCAATTCCGCCTTGCCCAGCCCGGTCTGCATTACCTGGCCCGGCTCCAGCTGAACCGAACCGACTGACTGCGCCGTTACCGGTTGTCCGGCGATGCTAACTTGCCCTTCCACATAATTCAAAGTTCCTGGAACAGCGCTGCTGGCCCCGATTGCCAGGCCGAGAGGCAGGATCAGGATCACGAGCAACGCGAGAAATCCTTTTAGTTGCTTAAACATATCAATTACCTTCACTCTTCTATCTGTTGGACGCGCGCAGTTGCAACTTGGTTGCAGGAGCGGTTGCTGGAGCCCAATACCGCCATCGGCGGTACAGCGGACTAAGGTAATTAAGGCTGGTGCCTTAGGGCAAATCTCGCTACTGCGCAGGTCGAATTCGGCCGTTTATGTAGTTGGAGCCACAGGTGTGGGCGGCTTCGAGGGAGAAGGACTATCGCGATGAAGAGAAACATGGTTCCACTGCTTGGGATTGCGTTTGTGGTGGCAATCATATCCACTGGCATCTTTTACGGATTGTTCGCCGGGAAACTGCGGTCATCGAGCGACATGCCGGGCCACTCGATCGTGGTGGCGGCTCGCGATCTCGACCGCGGAACGGTGATTCAGGCCAGCGACTTGCGGATCTCCGGAGCGTCCGGGATATTGACGGGCTCGTTTTCAAAACCGGATGACGCCGTGGGCGCCACGCTTCTGACACCTCTTAAAACCAACGAACCGTTACTGGCTGAGCGTGTGGTATCCCGCATTCCTTCAGCCGGCGGATCGACTAGTGGAATGGTGCCTTCGGGAATGCGCGCGATCTCCATCCGGGTTTCCGAGTCCGACGGTTTACTGAGCGCGCTGCGGCCGGGAGCGCACGTGGATCTGCAAGCGGTTTCGGAGCGAGAAAACAACCAAGTGGTGCTTCGCAACCTTCTGCAAAACGTTGAAGTGCTGGCGGTGAGCCCGCAAGACCCCAATAGCAACCGCGCGGCCGGCGCCATCGTTACGGTGTTGACACATGCGCAGGACGCCGATGTGGTTGCGCTGTCGGATGCAGGCGGAAAGATCCGCGTGACGCTTCGAAATCCATTCGACGAGGGAACTACGCTGCCTCACGCCATGGCGCTGGCTTCGGTCTACTCGAATCAGACCAACCCAGCTTCCCTCCGCACCCAAATATCGTCCGCGCAAATATCGCCCAAACAGATATCGTCCGCGCAGGAGTCGCCCACGGCAGCGGCGTCAGACGCCGCCAGCCCGGCCGCAGCCACAGCCAGTACGGTTGCGTGGGATCATCCCATCCAATTGCACGTCCGAGTGCTGAATGTAAGCGATGGGGCGTTTCAGGAATTGGGTTCCAGATTGGGTTCGGGAGCGAGCGGCGGCAGCGCGGATGCCGCCTGGCATGTGGGTTCATTCAACTCCGGCGAGGACGCCGGGAAAATAATTCAGAACCTGCAACAGAAACATGAACTGGAAGTGGTGTCGAGCGAGCGATTGATGGCCGGCGTGGGCCGTCCCATCAGCTACCGGGCAGGCGCGGCGCCGTATCAGCTTCGCGTGCAGTTCTCGCCCGAATTAGCACCCGGCGGCACGGTGAGCTTGCGAGTGAAACCAGAGATCAGCGCACCGAGCGGCTCGGGCGTTGTCACCAGCAAATATGACGTGCCGTTCCAGGCGAATTCGAGTTTCCTGGTGGAAAGCTCTTCGAAGGATCATGCTCCCGAGCGGCTGTTTCCAGGACGATCCTGGGAACAGCGCCACCTGGTGATCTTTGTAGCCGCCTATTCCATCCCCGGGAGCTCCGCGGTCGCGGTAGCCCGCACCGGCCGGGGGCGTTAAGTTGCTGGCGCTCTCGTCTATTCTGGTATTCCTGACCACCTTCCTGGCGGCCGGGCTGGCCGTTCTCATCGGATGGTTCGCGATCGAGCGCATGGGGGCCGAGGCGCTGGCTGAAGACCTGTCGGACCACCTTCTCGACGAGAGTCCGCCGTTGCTGAAAGACGACTCCTTCAGCACCATATCGCCGTGGGCGCGCTTGCTCGAGAAGTCGGACTTTGTTCGGATCATGCACCGCCATTTGCAGCAAGCGGGGCTCACGTGGTCGGTGGGACGCGTCACGCTGCTCATGCTTCTGGCAAGCAGCGTGGCGCTGGGGTTCGCGATGCAGTTCGACTGGATCCCTGGATGGGCGGATCTGCTGATCGCGGTCGCGGTGGGAGCCTTGCCTTACCTTTATATCCTGCGCTGCCGCGCCAAACGCTTCCGCAAGTTCGAGGAGAATTTTCCCGACGCCCTGGATTCACTGGCGCGTTCGCTGCGCGCCGGACATCCTTTTGCCGCCGCGATGGACATCGTGTCGGGGGAATGCGAAGAGCCGGTCGCGTCCGAATTGCACCAGACCGCGATGGAGGGAAACTTGGGAACGTCCTGGGAAGCAGCGCTCAACAATTTGGCCGAGCGCATGCCGCTGCTCGAAGTGAGCATGTTCGCATCCGCCGTGCAGCTGCAAAACCGTACGGGCGGAAAGTTGAACGAAGTTCTGGCGACGGTGGCTGAGAACATGCGCGAGTCGGTGGCGCTGAAGGGCGAAGTCCGGGCGCTGGCCGCGCATGGCAAGCTCACCGGAGCGGTCCTGACGGTTCTTCCGATCGTGATCTGCGCCGTGATGGCCATGGTGAATCCGCAGTATCTCACCGTTTTGATTTACTACCCTTACGGCAAGTATCTAATTGCCGCCGCTGTGGTTTGCCTGGTGCTGGCGCACTTCGTGATTCGGCGGATCGTGGACATCAAGATATGACAGGGCTCTGGGCTGGCGCCGGCTTCTTCGCGTTCGTTATGACCGCGGTGGCGGTGGCGGGCTATTTGTACCAGCGGCTCTCCGAGCATCGCGGCGTGGAGGGTCCAGCAGCGCCACCTGCCGATCGGCTTGCCAATTCGCCCTCCGCGGTCGCGAACCTTTTCCAGTCCATTGGCGAGAATTTTCCAGCCTCCAAGAACGAGAAAAACCCGTATCGCATAAAACTGGCCGCGGCCGGATACCGCTGGCCGACGGCTTTGCCGATATTCTACGGCATCAAATGCGGCAGCGCTTTGTTCTTTGCCGGGCTGATGGGAATCGCGGCGCTGGTCTACCGGGGGGAACCGTCGCTCACGCCGATTCCGATGATTTGCGGACTGGGACTCGGCTTTCTTCTGCCCGACCGTGTACTTGATTCGCGTGTGCGCGCAAGGGCTCTGCGGTTGCGCAGCGCAATTCCGCCGGCGCTGGATCTGATGGTGCTGGCCATGGAGGCCGGCCAATCGCTGGATCAGGCCATTGCCGATGCCAGCCGCGGCTTGAAGCGCAACTATCCGGAGTTGAGCGCCGAACTCGCGCAACTCTACATGGAGTTGAGAACCGGCGGCAGCCGCGCCGACTCGTTTCGCGCCCTGGCGGTGCGCAGCAACGAGCCCGAGCTCCGCAAGCTAGCCAATCTGTTGATCGACAGCGACCGGTACGGCGTTAGCATTGGACCGGCGCTGCGCTCGCACGCCAAGTATCTGCGCACTCGCTTTCGCCAGCAAGCGCAAGAGAAGGCCCGGAAAGTCGGCGTGAAGCTGATCTTCCCGGTCTTCTTCCTGATTTTCCCGTCGGTCCTGCTGGTCACCCTGGGCCCAGCCTGCATCATGATGTATCAGCAGTTGAATAGCTTGCTGCGCTAGCTTCGCGCTACTGCTGGTCTTTCTTGTCCTTCTTGTCCTTGTCGCCCTTGTCTTCTTTCTTGGGCGCCGGCTTAGCTTCCGGCTTTGCCGCCGGTTTGGGCGGTGGCGCGGCTTCCTTCGCCGATGGTGGCGCGGTTGCGGGGCGGGCTGCGGGACGGGCTACGGGCGCCGGAGTTGGCGCTCGGGCCTGGACCTGCCGCACGAGCGGCCGGGCTGGCGCGGGCTGCTTCTGTCTGATCTGCTGCACCTGGTTGGCATCCAGGGGACGGCCGCCGTTAGCCGCCAGGGCCGCTTGTTTTTGAGCGAACGGCACCGGTGGAGGCGGGGGCGTCCGCTTCGCGACCACTGCGCCAGCTTGCAGGGCAACCGGAGGCTCGGCCACTTTCGCACCTGACGCGGCAGGTAGCGTTACGCTGGCGCGGGTCGGCGCGACGGCGGCGGTGGCCACTACGGTCATCGATCGAAGCACCTCGGGCCGAACCACGATGGCAGCCGATTGGACCGGCTTCGCGCTCCCGAATGCGCCCACCTGCACCGCCATGACGGCCCCCGGCGCTTCACGATTCACGTACTTCACATTCGTAATGTTGATATTCGTGATGTTGATGTTGTTCACGATCACCGTGTTGGTGACGTTGATGCGATTCAGATAGACGGGGCTCACCTGGTAGGTGGGCACGAATACCTCGCGCGGCCCGAGCGGGAACCAAGCTATTCCGCCTGCAATCGCGCCGCCGCCCACCCAGGCAACCAGAGCCGGGGCATACACCGGCCGCTCTGCGATGGGGCCCGGTACCCAGCCCCAATAGCCGCCCACATAGGCCCAGCGGCCGTAGTGGAACGGAGCGAATCCCCAGGGTGCGTCATCGGCCCAGGTCCAACCCCACGGATCCACCCAAAGCCAATGTCCAAAATGATACGGCGCCCAGCCCGCCGGAGTGCCTTTCGGCACCCACACAGCGCCATACCCAGGAGTGATTCGCCACGATCCATATTGATCCAGGTCCTGATATCCCACCATCTCACGCGAGACATAGCGCGCCGAGGGAGATTGATCGTCGCGCAGATCGCGCTGCGCGCACCACGAGTCCCACTGATCACGGGAGGGAACATCGGCGATGTCATAACTCGGCTGATCGGTCCCAGCAACTCGAACCTGCTGGCCGGCAAGAACAGAGAAAGCTTGATCGGAGCCGGTGACCAGACCCTCGCCACCACGCACGATCAGGATGGTGGCGGAGGAATCGGGTTTGACGTCGATTCGATATTCACCGGGGCGCAGCAGCGAGAAGGCCAAGTTGGGCGTGTCCACCTCAAAGCTATCCTGATCGCCGAGCGAGCGGAGGCGGACGTTCAGCGCGCCTTCAGTCAGGCGAAGTTGCACGTTGGAGTCGTCCAATTCCAGGAACTCAAGAGAGGTTGCTGAATTCAACCGCAAGGCCGCGTTGCCGATTTGCAGTTCAGCCGATGCTGTGAAATCCGCAAAAACGTGATCTCCGGTGGTGAGCGGCCGATTGAAGTCAGCCGGAAACCAGTCGTCCAGGCCGGCTGGACGGAACGAGACCGATCTGAACGTGTAACTCAAGCGCGCTACGCGGCCGGGCGGATCGCCTTGAGCCATCAGCAGGCAGGCGGAAACCGCCATCCCGCACACAATTCGAGTTGTCAATTGCATCCCCGTCTCCTTGTAACTAAATAAACGCGGCCGCGCCGACCTGGGTTGCGGAGCGCGGCATTAAGGTTACTCTATGTGGGCACATGCCGCGAAGGTTCCATGGCACGATGGAATCATGAAAAGCGCGCTGGTGCGATGGGCTTGTCCGCTGCTGCTGGTGTCCGCCATCGTCTGGGGGCAGCAATACAAGGCTGACAAAGCCGGGCCGCTTCCGCCCGAGGTGGCGTCCGGGATTGCTCAAGTGCTGGGGAAGAGCGGTTTTCAAATCACGAACAATGGCGCAAAGTACTGCGAACTGTGGTTTCGAACTGGGTTTCCTGGCGCCGCGGCGTCGAAGGAGCTAAACGTGACTTTGCCAAACGTTCCGGTGGGAACGCTGGTGGGCGTGATTCGGTTCGACGTCCAGGGCGCGGACCGGCGCGGGCAGACGATTCAGCCAGGCGTGTACGTGCTGCGATACGGCGTCTTGCCCGACAATGACAGTCATCAGGGAGCAGCGCCGCACCGAGACTTCCTGCTGCTGACACCGGCCGGCGAGGACCGGGATCCAAACTCCACGCCGAAATTCGACGCGCTGATTGCATTGAGCCGCAAAGCTTCACGCACTGCGCATCCGGCGGTGCTGAGCTTTTGGAAAGCGGACACCGATGCACCAGGATTCAGCCAGCAAGACGACACCGATTGGGTGTTGCAGACGAACGTCGGTGATACTCCGATTGCCGTGATTGTGGCGGGCGTGGCGGGCAGCTAATGCTATCCTGGTAACTCTGCGGGTTTATGCCGAAGCTGATTTATAAGACGCCAGGCGGAATCAGCGTGACCCGCCAGACGTCGTCGATTCCCTATCACAGAGGCCTCGGGCCGTTGCTGCATAAGCTGGACCGGTATCGCGGCATTTACCTTTCGTCCGGCTATGAATATCCGGAACGATACTCGCGCTGGGACGTGGCTTCGGTATGCCCTCCGATTGAAATTATCGCCACCGGACGCGACATCCAATTCAACCCGCTGAACGCGCGCGGCGAAGTGCTGAACGGGATGCTGTATCGCCTGCTGGAGCGCCATCCGCATTGGGAACAGTTTGGTTTTGAGAGCGCCGCGCTGCGCGGACGATTGAAGCCCTTGCCGGCTCTGTTTCCCGAAGAAGAGCGCAGCAAGCAACCTTCGGCTTTTTCGATTCTTCGGGCGCTGATCGGAGAGTTTCAGAGCGAATTGGATTCGAGACTCGCGCTGGTAGGCGCATTCGGATACGATCTTCTGTTTCAGTTCGATCCTATCCATTTGAAGCTTCCGCGCCACGGACAAAAAGACTTGCAGCTCTTTCTGTGCGACGACATTTACTACATGGATCGCAAAAAGGAGCAGATCGAGCGGTTTCGTTACGATTTCGAGCAGGGCGATTTGTCCACCGTGGGTTTGGCGCGCACTGGAACGCCCGCACGCCGCTCGCCGAAGCGCCCTGTGAACGAAATCGAGAGCGACCACCAGCCGGCGGAGTACATGGCCAAGGTGGAAGCGGTGCGCGAAGGCATGCGCCAGGGCGAGTATTACGAAGTGGTTCTGCGGCAGACCTTCCAAGCCAACTACTCGGAAACTGCTTCGGCGCTGTTTCAACGCATACAGAAGGGCAGCCCCAGCCCATACGAGTTCCTGCTGCAATTGGGGGACGAGCAACTGATCGGCGCCTCGCCCGAAATGTTCGTGCGCGTGGAAGGGCGGCGCGTGGAAACCTGTCCAATTTCGGGGACCGCGCGGCGCACGGGCGATCCGCTGCGCGACGCCGACAACATTCGCGAGCTGCTGAATTCCACCAAGGAAGAATCCGAGCTGACCATGTGCACGGACGTGGACCGCAACGACAAATCGCGTGTTTCGATTCCGGGCTCGGTGAAGGTGATCGGGCGGCGGCTGATCGAATCCTACGCCGGCGTGTTCCATACCGTGGATCACGTGGAGGGCTTTCTCCAGCCGGGGTTCGATTCACTGGACGCGTTTCTCACGCACATGTGGGCGGTGACTATTATGGGCGCGCCGAAGAAGGCAGCAGCGCAAGCCATCGAAGATCTGGAGAAAGACGCGCGTGGATGGTACGGAGGCGCGGTGGGGATGCTGTCGCTGAACGGCGACATCAATACCGGCATTCTGATCCGCACCGTGCACCTGCGGGATGGAATCGCACGCTACAGCGCGGGAGCGACGCTGCTCTACGATTCGGTTCCGGAGTTGGAAGAGCAGGAGACGCGGCTGAAAGCCACGGGATTTTTCCGGGCGTTGCGCGGCGTGGAGAAAGCGGGCGCGGCCCAAGCTCAGGCGCGGCGGGCCGGCGAGGGGATGAAGCTGTTGCTGGTGGACAATGACGACTGCTTTATCCACACGCTGTCCAACTACGCCCGGCAAACCGGGGCCGAGGTGGTGACGTATCGCGCGGGCGTTCCGCATCAACTGATTCTGGATTTCTCGCCGCACCTGATTCTGATCTCGCCGGGCCCGGGGCGCCCATCCGATTTCGGCGTTCCCGATTTGGTGAAATTCGCGGCGCGGGCCGGCATTCCGTTGTTTGGCGTGTGTCTGGGGCTGCAAGGGATCGTGGAAGCGTTCGGCGGCGAGTTGGGCGTGCTGGACTATCCGATGCACGGCAAGCCCTCCATCGTGATTCATCGCAATCAAGGGATTTTTGAAGGGCTGCCTGAGAGTTTCAAGGTGGGCCGGTATCACTCGCTGTTCGCGCGCAAGGAGACGTTTCCGGCCTGCCTGGAGGTAACGGCCGAGTCCGAGGAAGGCGTCATCATGGGGATACGGCACCGGGAGCTGCCGATCGAAGCGGTGCAGTTTCATCCCGAATCGATCCTCACTTTGGACGGCGATTGCGGGCTGCGGCTGATTGAAAATGTGGTTTCCCGCGCTTCGATGCCGCGCGCGGTGAATTCCGCCTAGCCACCGGGCAGCTGCAGCTGGCGCGGACCATGGGAGCCGTAGCGGCGGGTGTAGGCTTTGGTGAATTCGGCGCCCAAATAGAAGAGCTGCGCCGAATAGTAGCCCCAAACGAAAAGCAGGACCGCGGCCCACGCGGCGCCATACGTGGATTCGAAGCCGACCCGCACCAGGTAGAGCGCGATCAATTGTTTTCCGATGGTGAAGAGCAACGACGTGACGGAGGCTCCGATGGCAACGTCGCTCCAGTTTAGGCGGACATCCGGGATCAGCTTGTAGACGACGGCGAAGAGGAGCGTGACCACCACGAACGAGACCGCAAACTCGGCCGGGCGCAGCACCCATCCGGAGGTAGGCAACAGCGACCGAAAGAACGTTTCAACGGCGGTGATGGACGCACTGAGCAGGAGCGAGATTAAGAGCAGAGACCCGGCCGCAATGATGATCAAGGAGGAGAAGAGGCGCTCTTTGAGGAATCGAAAGACATCGCTGCGCCAAGTGCTCTCCGCGGGCGGCTTCACGCCCCAAATGTGGTTGAGCGCATCGTGAAGCTCCACGATCACCGAAGACGCGCCTATGACGAGAGTCGCGATGCTGAGGGTTGTGGCTATGGCTCCGGCGGCCGGTTTATGGGCGCCCTGAAGCGCTGATTGGATGGCCTGAGCAGCCTCGCCACCGACGAAGGTCTGGATCTCCCGGGCAAGCTGGCCGTCCACGGCCCTTTGTCCGAAGACCAAATCGGCGACCGAGACCGAAATCACGAGCAGCGGCGCGGTAGCGAGGACGGCGTAATAAGCGAGGGCGGCGGCCAGGCGTGGCGCGTCGTCCTCGGACCAGTGGCTAAAGGTTTCCCGGACGAGAGTGACCGAGCGGTTCGGCATCAACCTTAAGTATGGCCGACCGGCTACCGACCGTCGACGTCATCGCCTGGATTTTCGGACAATAGTAACCTAGTAGAGAGAACCCAATGATTGCAAGCCAACCATCCGTTAAAACTGTCTCCTTCTACGTCAATGGCCAATGGGAGGAGGCCGGCAACCGGCGGCTCATGCCGGTGACCAATCCCGCGACCGGCGCGGAAATCGCGCAAGTGGCCTACGCAACCACCGACGATGTGGATCGCGTGGCGCAGGCCGCGCACGCCGCTTATCTCAAATGGCGCGACGTGCCGGTGGTGGAGCGGATGCAGCCGCTGTATCGCTACAAGATGTTGCTCGAAAAGCATGCCAATGAACTGGCGGCCACGCTGACCGCGGAAAACGGCAAGACCATCGACGACGCTCGCGCCGAAGTTCGCCGCGGCATACAGATGGTGGAAGTGGCTTGCGGCATGCCGAGTTTGATGATGGGCGATTCGTTGAACGATGTGTCGAGCGGGATCGACAGCCATACTATTCGACAACCTATCGGGGTCTGCGCAGGCATTACACCGTTTAATTTCCCAGCGATGGTGCCGATGTGGATGTACCCCTTCGCCATCGCGGCCGGAAACGCGTTCATCTTAAAACCGTCGGAGAAGGTTCCGATGACGCCCAGCATGGCCGCGAAGCTGCTGCATGAGGCCGGGCTGCCCGCGGGCGTCTTCAATTTGATTCATGGCGATAAGGTGGCGGTAGATGCGCTGTTGCATCATCCGCTGGTGCGCGCCGTTTCGTTCGTCGGGTCCACGCCCGTCGCGAAATACATTTACAAAACCGCGGCGGCCGAGGGAAAGCGGGTGCAGGCGTTGGGCGGCGCCAAGAATCACCTGGTGGTGATGCCGGATGCGCAGATGCCAAAGACGGTGGAGAACATTATCAGCTCGGCTTTCGGCGCGGCGGGCGAACGTTGCCTGGCCGGAAGCGTGCTGGTGGCGGTGGGCGATGCGGCCGAGCCGCTGCTGAAGCTTTTGGTCGAGAAGGTGAATGAGATTAGGATCGGCGACGGCATCGAGGAAGGCGTCGGCATGGGGCCGCTGGTCACCAAGGAGCACAAGGAGCGCGTGGCGGGTTACATCAAGAAGGGCGTGGACGAAGGCGCGAAGCCGTTGCTGGACGGGCGGACCGTGAATGGGAACGGCGATGGCTTTTTCCTTGGGCCGACGATTTTTGACGATGTGCAGCCGGGGATGACGATCGCGCGCGACGAAATCTTCGGGCCCGTGCTTTCGGTGATTCGAGTGAAGACGCTGGAAGACGCCATCGCGCTGGTGAACAGTTCGCCATTTGGAAACGCGACGTCAATTTTTACCAGCAGCGGCAAGGCGGCGCGTGAATATTCGGCGCGCGTGGAGGCCGGCATGGTGGGGATCAACGTCGGCGTGGCCGCGCCCATGGCCTTCTTCCCGTTCGCGGGCTGGAAGAACTCGTTTTTTGGAGATCTGCACGCGCACGGAAAAGACGCCGTGATGTTCTATACCGAGCAAAAAGTGCTCATGACCAGGTGGTTCTAACGATCGAATCGCCAGATGACTCCGCCGCGCGCCAGCCGGTTCACACGGTTTATGGCGGAGCGCAGTTGTTCAAGGCTCAAACTCCAGCGCGGCTGGGCGTGCATGCGCTCGAACTGATCCGCAATTACACGCCGGACGCGCCTTCGTTCGCCCAGTGCCTTGGACTCCCTGGCGGCGAGTTTGCGAGTTCGGTGTTTGACCGCACCATCGCAAAGCTGGAGCGAGAGCCGGTGGAGGATTTTCGGATCGATTTCGAGGACGGTTACGGATATCGTTCCGATGCCGAAGAAGACGGGCACGCGCAATCGGCGGCGCAGGCCTTGGCGCGGGCGGCGGCTAAGCCGGACTTTCCGCCATTCGTCGGAATCCGCATCAAGCCGTTTACTGAAGCACTGCGGGCGCGGGCAAGCCGGACGCTGGATCTGTTCTTCGAGGCGCTGTGCAGCGAGACGATCCAGCTGCCGGGCAATTTCTGCGTGACGCTCCCGAAGATCAGCGTGCCCGAGCAAGTAGCGGAGCTGGAGGAAATGCTCGAACGGCTTGAATTGCGGCATGGACTGCAGCCGGGCGTGTTGAAGATCGAGCTGATGATTGAAACTCCACAGGCGATCATCAATGCTTTTGGATCCTTCGGCATTCCGAAGCTGATTGAAGCGGCGCGCGGGCGGTGCCGCGGGCTTCACTTCGGCCCGTACGACTACGCCGCGAGTTGCGACATCGCGGCGGCTGAGCAGCGCTTGGATCATCCGGCTTGCGACTTCGCGCGAAACGTCATGCAGGTGAGCGCGGCCGGCCGCGGAGTGACGCTTTCGGATGGCCCAAGCACGATCCTGCCGATCCCGCGCCATCGGGCATCATCGGGCAGTTCGCGGGCGGGCAGGGCGGGGGCGGGCAGCACGGGGGCAGGCAGCGCGCTGACAGAGGAGCAACAGCGGGAGAATCGGGAGATCGTGCATCGGGCCATGCGGCATCACTTCGAACTGGTGCAGCGATCGCTCGCAAACGGCTA
>Ga0302324_100007029_pt1 | contig 24059 bp, 19 predicted proteins | sample Palsa_T0_1_FD_201949 | JGI IMG/M metagenome (GOLD analysis project Ga0302324, IMG submission 201949) | Peat permafrost microbial communities from Stordalen Mire near Abisko, Sweden - Palsa_T0_1 | ecosystem: Environmental > Terrestrial > Soil > Palsa > Peat permafrost | place: Sweden: Abisko... | reverse complement strand
ATCCGGGTAACTTGTCCGTGACAGTGGTCTACACACTGACCGACGAGAACGAACTGAAGATCGACTACACCGCCACCACCGACAAAGATACCGTACTGAACCTGACCAACCATTCGTACTTCAACTTAGCCGGGCAGGGCGAAGGCGACATCCTTACCCACCAACTGACTCTCAACGCCGACCGATACACGCCCGTGGACAAGGGGCTCATTCCCACGGGCGAGCTGCGCAGCGTGGAAGGCACGCCGTTCGATTTCCGCCAGCCGCATGCGATCGGCGAGCGTATCGGATCGGCTGACGAGCAAATCGCGCTGGGCGGCGGCTACGACCACAACTTCATCCTGAATCGCACGGGCGATGGCCTGTCGCTGGCCGCCAGAGTGACTGAGCCGAAGTCGGGCCGCGCGCTGGAAGTGCTGACGACCGAGCCTGGCATCCAGTTTTACACCGGCAATTTCCTGGACGGTACGATCGCGGGCAAGGGCGGCAAGGTCTACGGGCGCCGCTCCGCGTTCTGTCTGGAGACGCAGCACTATCCGGATTCCCCGAACCATCCGAGCTTTCCGACGACCGAACTGAAGCCTGGTGCGACTTATCACACCACGACCGTCTTCCGCTTCTCGACCACTTAGTAGCCTTGGAGGGCGGCCAATCTTGGCCGCAGCCGCCTTTTAGGCGGCCAGAGCCGGCTGAAAGCCGGCTGCGGGCAGAATTGCCCGCCCTCCATTACTTCTGGCCATAATAAGCGCTAACTCCATGCTTTCGCAAGAAGTGCTTATCCAGATGGGCCGAGTGTAGCTCCTGCGGCGCTTCCGCCAATGTGACACTGTAATACGCCATCTCCGCGACATACTCCAGAATCACGGCGTTGTGCGCCGCCTCGGCCGCCGACGCTCCCCAGCAAAACGGCCCGTGTCCCGCCACCAGCACCGCCGGCACTTCCATCGGATCGGCGCCCGCGAAGTGGCGCGCGATCACCTCGCCGGTGTTGGCCTCGTAGGCCCCTTCAATCTCCGCTGCGGACATCGCCCGAGTCACTGGCACAGGCCCGCGAAAATAATCGGCATGCGTGGTTCCCAAGCACGGAATCGCACGCCGCGCCTGTGCCCACGACGTCGCATAGCGCGAGTGCGTGTGCACCACGCCGCCGATCTCAGGAAACGCGCGATAGAGCGCCAGATGCGTATCCAGGTCCGACGATGGGCGCAGCGTGCCCTCGACAATCCGCCCGCCGAGATCCGCGATCACCAAGTGCTCCGGCCGCATCCCTTCGTAGGGAACGCCGCTCGGCTTGATCGCCACCAACCCCTCGGCGCGCGAAATCCCGCTGGCATTGCCGAAAGTGTACAGCACCAGCCCCCTGCGGACTAGTTCGAGATTGGCCTCCAGCACTTGCTCCCGAAGCTCTTGTAGCATGTTATACCAGCAAAAGCTCCAACTTAGTAACCGATGCCGGCGCGAACGTGCGAGTCAGCTTCGCGCCGCTTGCCTGTATCGCCTCCGCAACCGGTTCCACAGCGTGCGGGCTATCGAAGCTGTTGTGCGCATGCGCATCCGGTGCCGCCAATGTCACAGCCTTGCCGGATGTCACGCGCGCGCCGCGCAGCCCAATCTCCACCTCGCGCGCCTGATCCAGGCTCGGATTCGTCACCGTTATCGTCAACACCTTCTCGCGCAACGACGCCGAGCAGGATAGTCCCGCCAAGCCCTTGTAGATCGTGGGCGCAGACACCACCGTGCGCAGCGACTGCCCTGCCTGATGCGCCTTATACATATCGAACACATGGTAGGTCGGCGTGACGCAGAACTTATCCTCATGCGCGAAGAACAGCGATTGCAGGCAGTTCACTAACTGCGCCACCGCCGCCATGCCCACCTTGTCCGCGTGCCGGTTGAACGTATCCAGCGTCAGACCCGCCAGCACCGCATCGCGCATGGTGCTCTGTTGACCTAGTAGCGCCTCGGCGAAAGGTTCCGTGCCGGGCGCGTACCATGCGCCCCACTCGTCCACCACCAGCTTCACACGATGCCGCCGGTCCGTCTCGCCCATCACGGCCCATTGACTCGTAATGAAGGAATCCATCTGGTTCGCCTCGCGCAAGATCTCGTAATACTGTTCCGCATCGAACTGCAGCGCATCGCCCTTGCCCGCCGACCAATCTTTGGTCCGCCCGCCGCTCGCGTTCCACGCGTAGTGATGCATCGACCAGCCCCACACCCGCCCTAACTCGCCCTTCTGCGCCACCTTCGTGAAGAAGCGCCGCGTCCAATCGAGATCGTTACCGTTCGGCCCGGAGCCGACCAACGCCAGCGGCACGTTGTATCCCGGCACCCACGCGGTGAAGCGCAGGAATTCGGTGGCGTAGTCGTCGGGAGTGAACGAGCCGCCGCAGCCCCAAGCTTCGTTGCCCACGCCCCAGTAGCGGACGTTCAGCGCATCCCGCTCGCCGTCGGCCGCGCGCTGGTCCGCCAGCGTGGTGGCGCCCGCGGGCGAGTTGCAATACTCCACCCAGCGGTTGAACTCCTGCGCGCTCGATCCGCGCAGGTTCGCCGCAAAGTACGGCTGCGCCCCGGTCGTCTTGCAGAAGCGCGTAAACTCGATCGAGCCGAACTGGTTCGGATCGTAGCTCTGCGGACCCCCGCGGCGCGCGTTCTTGGGCCATTCCGCGGCGCCCGCCCAGAAGTTCGTCCGTCTGGGACGCTTGTCCCGCGGCCCGATGCCGTCGCGCCAGTCGTAGCTGTCCGCGAAACAGCCGCCCGGCCAGCGGATTGCCGGCGGCGAGATGCGCCGTAGCGCTTCCACAAGCTGCTTCCGTAGACCACCGATGTTTGGAATCGCGGAATCCTCGCCCACCCAGATGCCGTCGTACACCACGCCGCCCAGGTTCTCGACGAAGTGCCCATAAATTTCCGGCGCGATCGTCGCGATGGGCTCGTCGATCGATACCTCGATCGAGCCTTCGCTCGCGGCGGATCGTATCGCGGTGGCGCACGCCATGCCGGCGGTGGCCGCGCGGAGAAACTCGCGCCTGCTGCTATTCATGAAACGTGTCCTTCGCCAGCGTAGCACGGAGCCGCTCCGCCAACCGTATGATGGAAGAATCATGTCGAAACTTCGTGCCTACTGCCTCGCAGTTCTCCTGGCTCTATCGTGTGCAGCTCAAGCCGTGGCCGGCAAGCCGCCCAAGCTGGTGCTGGCCATCGTCGTGGACCAGTTCCGCTACGATTACCTGACGCGCTTCAGCGGCGACTACCACGCCGGTCTCAAACGGCTCCTCACCGAAGGCGCGGTCTTCACCAATGCCTGGTATGAACACTATCCCACCGTCACCGCCGTCGGGCACAGCACCTTCCTATCCGGCGCCACGCCCTCCATGAGCGGCATCGTGGGCAACGAATGGTACGAGCGCGAAACCGGCAAAGTCGTCGCCAGCGTCAGCGACGACTCAGTCAAGATGTTGGGCGCCGCCGGTGACGGCGCGTCTCCCAGACGCATGCTGGTGAGCACCGTCGGAGATGAGTTGAAGATGGCGGGCGGCGGCGCCAAAGTCGTCGGCATTTCGCTGAAGGACCGCAGCGCCATTCTGCCCGCCGGTCACATGGCCGACGGCGCGTATTGGTTCGACCCGCGCGCCGGCAACTTTGTCAGCAGCACTTACTACTTCCCGGACTTGCCCGCCTGGGTCGCGGAGTACAACGCCGCGCGGCCCGCCGACCATTACCGCGGCGCGCACTGGCTGGACCACACCTTGCCTGCCGATACCTCGGTCTATGCCGCCCTCGAAGGCAGCCCCTTCGGCAACGAACTGGTGGAAGCCTTCGCGGAACGCGCCATGCAAGCCGAAAAGCTGGGTCAAAGAGGCGCGACCGATCTCCTCGCGGTGAGCTTTTCCGCGAACGACTATGTGGGGCACGCCGTCGGCCCGGACTCGCCCGATGTGAAGGAAATGTCCATCCAAACGGATCGCGTTCTCGGCAAGCTGCTCAGCTTTGTGGATGCCGCCGTGGGGATGGGCAACGTGTTGGTGGTTTTCACCGCCGATCACGGAGTCGCGCCGGTTCCCGAAGTGAACATGGCGCGCAGGATGCCGGGCGGCCGGATGCCGCAGGGAGCCGTGCGCAAGGCCGTGGAGGCGGCGCTCACCAGCAAGTACGGGGAAGGGAAGTGGATACTCGGTCCTGGGGAAACCGGTTTCTATTTCAACCAGGAACTCATCCGGCAGAACAAGCTGGATGCGGCGGAAGTGGAGCGTATGGCGGCCGACGCGGCGCGTAGCGTGGCGCACGTTTTTCGCGTGTACACGCGCGAGATGCTATTGCATGGCGCGGTGGATCTGCAGGTGGGCCGCCGGGTGATGAACGGATTCTACGCGCCGCGCGGTCCGGACATGTACGTGTTGCTGGAGCCGTATTGGCTTTATGGAACCAAGGGCACCACGCACAGCACCACTTTCAGCTACGACGCGCACGTGCCCGTGATCTTCATGGGACCCGGGATAAAGACGGGACGCTTCGACGAAACCATCGCCGTGAATGACGTCGCGCCTACGCTGGCGACCTATTTGGATATCGAAACGCCCAGCGGCAGCGTGGGCCGGTGTCTCACCGGGATCTTCTAACCAACGCAGGGCTTCGGCCTGATATGTGGGGCGGCACAATTGACCGGCCGACTACTACCTTCGTGTAGAATCGGCGAGTTGGAAGGGAATCACGGGCCAGAAGCCAAAATGCCAGCGCCCCGGTGAGCCGGTGCCGGGGTGCCCCGCAGACGCGCTCGATAATGAGACCGAAATTCTCGTTTCGCCGGGAATCGCGGACTAACGCATGCTTGTAGTTTGAGACGGTATTCCGCGCGTTAGTTCCTGGACCTGACGTTTGCAGCGAGGCGCTCACTGCGGACTCGCCGGGACAGACGCGCAGCGGCAGGCGCACACGGCTGGCTATGGCATAGCAACAGCGGCGCATCTAATCGTGCGTGGCGGCTTCGAAACGCCAACGAAGGGCCAAAATGTCGAAACGCGTTGGCAAATTACGAAATGCATTGGTAAATGCAGAAATGCCTTGACAAATGCGCCGTGCCGTCGTAGTATCGAGACATTACCCTTATTTGGCAATGGAATCATTGCAACGAGGCTTAAAGCCGGAGTGAAGCTCAGCCCTTAGGAGAAACCTTCCACGGGCCGAGCGCGAAGGAGGGTGCATGAAGACGAACGAGTTCCTTGCCCGCGCCGCAGTTATCGCGGGCGTTTTCATCGGGCTATGCGGTTCAGGGGCATTCGCCCAGTGCCCAAATGCGGGCACTCTACCGCCCGCCTGGACGACCAGCCAGTTCGACAACTCGCGCAACGGCGTAAATAGGAACGAAACGTGCCTGACCGCAGTCGCATCGAGCTGGACCAGCCCATCGCTGCAGTTTACATTCGCTACGCCCTGTACATATGGCTGGTACATATCGAGCCCGCGTGGGAGCGGAACAAACTGCCAGACATCTCAGGAATCGGGCGAGACCGGGGACGACAGCCCGATCTACGCCGAGCCGCTGTGGTACCCGGCGTAACAGGCGCATGCGCAGACGGGCTGGCGCACAACCTGCTCATCGTAGCCACATTGGACGATTACGTTTGGGCATTCGATGCCGGTAACAACACGTGCAACACGGGCAACCTGGCATGGAGCAAGAGCCTTATCTATGACTTGGGAGATTGCGGCGGATCGTGGCCCAGCGGGCTTGAGGGGCTGAAGAGCCAGCCCGGCTCCTCGCTTCCCTATGCCGGCATCGTCTCCACGCCCGCCATCGACCAGACTAATGGGATTGTCTACGTGGTTGGCGCCTGCAATGACGGCACTCGGGATCACTATGTGCTCCACGCGCTCAGGCTGGCGACTGGCAGCGACACCGGCAATAAGGTCGACATATCGAAGGCAACTGGTAGCAATCCGGTCTACGTCCCGTCCTCCGCTGGCACTTACGGCGCTACGCTGGTGGGCACTAACTATGTCCTGGAGCTCAGTCCGGAGTTTGAGAGTCAGCGTGCCGCGCTGACACTCCACACCAATGCTAATGGTCACGCGATCTACATCGGATTCGCCGTGACCAACAAGCCGGAAACGCCGCCGGACGTGAGTGCCGGCGTCACCAACCCATACCACGGCTGGCTGGCGGGCTACGCGCTCAATTCGGACGGAACTATCGCTACGACTTGCACCTCCCCGAACTGCGCAAGCTTCGCCTTCGCCTCCACGGCTACGCTCGACACTAGCTCGCTGACCTGCACGGCTCCGGGCAGCGGCAATGGCACGATAAGCGGAGCGACAATGAACCAGTATCCCGCCGATGGCAACGACTGCGGGCTCGGCGGCGGCGTCTGGCAATCCGGGAGGGGTGCCGTGATCTTCCACAACCCCGTATCGAACCACGACAACATCGCCATCAGCACGGGCAACGGCGGATTCCAGATTGACGCCGGAACCACTGTGAACTTTGGCAGTTCCGTGGTCGCCTTCGATGTCACCACCACCTGCAACACGACCAGCAGCACCACGGCTGGCTGCGCCCCGGTGGACTTCTTCACGCCCAACTGCTATGGCACCTCGTCCACCACGTCCTACGCGGGCTGCACCCCGACGAATCCCCAGTTCTTCACGATGAGCTTAATGGACGAGGACATGGGTACAACTGGCCTGACGCTTACAGACATCCCGTCCCCTAGCGGTTCCCCCTACACAATTCTCTCCACCTTTGGTAAGGACGGCACCGGTTATGCGCTGGACACCGCGGAGCTAGGCAAATTCAGCGGCAGTACTAGCGCGGGCACGCCAGACCAGGCGGTCGGCGAGTTCTTCGGGACGACCACCAGCCCCCTGTGCGCGCTTGGCCCTACCGGCTGTACGCCGCCTTCGAACAACTCTTACACCAGCGGCGGCGACACCTACAACGAACCATGCGACGGGTCCACTGCGCAGGAGCCTAATCCGCCATACGTGTATGGGCCCTGCCACATGATCACCAGCCAGGTCTACTGGGACGCGGGTGGGGAAAACTACTACCTCTTCGTGTTTCCAACAAACGAGGATCTGGCGTGGTGCTATTGGAACTCCTCCATCAGCCCGCATGGCAATTTCGTCTGCACGCCATATGTGCCGACGGACTCCTCCGACGGCCTCGCGCCGTCCGGCCATCCCGGCGGCAGCCTCGTGCTCACGCTTAACAATACCGCCTCGACCCCGATCAACACCGCGATTCTGTGGTCGCTGTCGTTCGAGAAGAACTCCGTCAACGTGGCGTACGTCGATCCCGGTAGTTGCGTGACCTACGGCTGTTTCCAGGGACACCTCCGAGCCTACGCCCTCGGTGGGTACACGGCTACGGGGACCTGCACGAGCGGCACGCCTGGCACCACTCCCCCGCCTGGCCCTCCGCCCTGTGGGACGTATCCGAACTTCAGCGTTTACAAGCTGTGGGACAACACCGACTATACATCTTGGCAGGGCTCACCGATATCGCAGATTACAGTGATCAACGGCCGGGTCTACGTTCCGACTTTCAACAGCGGTATCCGCGTTTACGACAACTGGGAATAGTGCCCGGATCAGGAGAGATAAGCCATGAGCCCCAGATCATCGACCCGTATTCGGTTGGCCCTTTTTGCGCTGCTGTTGGGCGCTGGCGCCACCGGCTCGCTGGCGCGCGCAGAGGGCCCCGGCACGAACCCCGGCACCCTCAGCTACATTCCCACGCCGGTCACGATTCCCGCCCCCTTGGGGCTCACCGAGGTTTCTCCCGGCAACTTCGTCGGCTTACAAGACGGCAGCCCCACCTTTCTGCTGACCAGTCAGGGCGCGATCACCGTTTTGTGCCAGATCCCGGCCAACGAAGTAGTAAGCTCGGTCAAGGCCGTTCAGGCGGTAAATGGGCGACTCTACGGCTCCGGCGTTGCCTCTCAAGGCGGGAAAAACGTCGGCCTCAACTTTAGCTTCGGCCTCAATTGCAATCCGGAATCCTACCCTAATCCGTTCACCCCTACCCTCTTCGTGCCCACACCCGATGGCGGCCTGTTTGGGACCTATTTCGGCGACCCTGCCGCCAATGCCTTTGTCCGGATGGCCCTGGATGGCACCGTCACGATCCTGCACACTTTCTCCTCGCAGGAGGGTGGCTCGGCCGGCCCACTTGTCCTGGCAGATGACGGCAACTTCTACGGTATCTCCGGCCGCTTCTCCAAGCCAGCCGGCAACAGTTCGTCCGTATACCGGGCCACGCCACAGGGCGACCTTAAGATCCTGGCGACGTTCGCACAGGGGAGCGTCCCCATCAACGCTCCGCCCGGCGAGGCGCTCATCCAGGCCAGCAACGGCAGACTGTACGGCGCGTCGGTGGAGGGCGGCAGCCACCGGGCGGGCTCCATTTTCGAGTTGTCTCTCGACGGCACGGGTTACAAGGCGCTGTACGACTATCCTTATCTAGCCTCCGGGATCCCCACCGCGCTGGCCGAGGGGCCGGACGGCAACCTATATGGTATTGCACAAGGCGAGTCGCAGCTTTGCGGTTGCAGCACTCTGTTCCGCATCAGCCTGCAGGGGAAGTACCAGAAGCTTCAGCAAATCAACCCATCGGTGAGCGGCGGCTGCCCCTGCTGGATGACCTTGGGCAGCGATGGCAAGTTTTACGGAACCGCGGAAAGTGGCGCCTGGATATGGGACTTGGGCCTGCCGGGGCCGACGCCATTGCTAACTGCGCTGCAGCCGGCGAGCGGGCCGGTGGGGGGGAAGGTGATCGTCTGGGGAAAGAACCTGCTGGGCGCGAGGGCGGTCAGCTTCAACGGGACGGCCGCGACGACGCTCGCCAACATCAGCGCCAACTTTGTCTCCGTCACGGTCCCGGCGGGCGCGACCAGCGGCCCGGTCACCATTACCACTGCTAATGGCAGCGCCGCCTCGCCTGGCTCGTTCACGGTGGAATAGAACGCCAGCGCCCCGCCAAGGCCCGCCCTCCATTCACATCGCGGGCGTGCAGGCAAGGCTACGTTCCATCGAACTGCGGCCTTGCGCGACGGTTACCCGGGTTTTATAGCTGCCCGGCTGTTTAGTTTCCCCGATCTACATGGCAATGCCGCCCGGATCCATCGCATGAATCGATGCATAAAGCATCACGTCGTGATGCGGCTGCATCAGCGTGCTATCCTTTCATCGTGAGGACCACGATCTCTCTTCCCGACCCGCTCCTCGAGAATGCCAAGCAACTCGCCGCGGACCGCGGCATGACGCTCAGTGCGCTGCTGGAGGTTGCCGTGCGTAGCCTCGTTCTGGCGCCGAAGGCGGCTTCACATGCCCCGCCATTTCGATCTCGATCGTGCCTCCGCCCTCGTTGTAGCCGACGACGAGGCCGCCTTTCGAAGCGGTCGGCGCTGATCTGGCATGCGGATGCCGGACGTCAATATCCTGGTATGCGCCCACCGGCAGGAGTCGCCTCGGCACAAACGCTACGCGGCTTGGCTCATCGACTGTGCCACGGGGCCTGCCCCTTCGCCCTTTCAGAATTGGCCCTGCACGGCTTCGTAAGGGTTGCGACAAACCCGCGCGTGTTCGATCCGCCATAGACTACGGTCCAGGCTTTCTGGTCCCGCGTTCGCTATCGAGAGCGGCTGTTAGTGGGTGACGGCCGACACAGACGTCTCCCGGTTCTCTCCGCCCCTGCGTTGGATGCATCTCTGAGCGATTTTACCGCCGAATACCAGTACCAGTACCTTCGTCACCCAGGTTACGAAGATGCTAACCTGTAGCCATCACCGTGCGATATCGAGTATGCATGCCCCACAAAACTAACCACACGCGTGGCCTGCGCCGCTTGGCCGCAGGTCTGATACTGCTTGCTTCGGCCGCCTTCGCGCAGCCATCGCAAGCGCAGCAGCCACAGTCGCCGCAGCCGCAGCCACAGTCGCCGCAACCGCCGCCCGCGGAAGAACAGTATGTCGGCCGCTTCCTGATCTACGCCGGATACATGTTTCTGGACAGCCCCAAGCTCAATCTCTTCGAGCCCGGCTTCCACATCCAGGCGGGAACGCGCTGGTCGCGGCATGTTAGTCTGGGCTTCGACTACAGCCGCGGAACCGGCAATACCAAGATCGGCCTGAGCCAGGCCACCACCGCGCTGCAGAACGAGTTCGACCCCGTATTGGCCGGATTCATTGCCGCCGGCATTGTCCCGCAAAACTATGTAGCCGCCCTGCCGTTCAGCTCGGTTACCCAGACGGTCACCGCGGGACCAGAATTTCCGTATCGCCGCTTCAAGCGTATTACGCCGTATATCCGGCCTTCCGCCGGCCTCATCAACGAAACCGCCACGGCGCATCCCGTAGACGAACTCACTCGCATTGTGGTGCATGCCGTCGCGCCATCCGGTACTGAAGCGGAATGGACCGCGTTCTACGGATTCGGCGGCGGCTGCGCTTTCAACGTCACCAAGCATTTCAGCCTGGTGGTGCAAGCCGACTTCGTACACGATCATCTGTTCCCCGATCTGCTGCAGACCGGCCACAATACCATCCGCTTTTCGGTCGGCCCAGGTTTCCAGTTCGGCAGCAATGTGACCCGGAAGTGGGGCATTCCCGGGCATTGGGAGTAGCGGCATCCGGGTGCGGCCTAAGTGTTCATCAATCTGACCGCTTCCGACGGGTTGCCGGCGACCAGCGTGCAACTCCGTTCCATGGTCGGACGCATCGTGGCGGCCGGCCGCGATGAAGGGCAAAATATGTAATTTACAACATATTATCTGTATGACATACTAAAAGAGTGAAGTGGGAAGTTGAATTCCATAAGGACTTCGATCCCGAATTCGACGCGCTGCCGGAAGAGGTGCGGAGCGAATTGCGCGCGCATGCCCTGTTGCTGGAGCAGTTTGGCCCGCAACTCGGGAGGCCCGCCTCGATACGCTCAAAGGTTCGCGCCACGCGAATATGAAGGAGTTGCGCTTTGACGCGGCAGACGGTGTCTGGCGCGTCGCCTTCGCGTTCGACCCGAACCGCAATGCGGTCCTTCTGGTCGCGGGAGACAAGTCGGGCGGCGGCGAGAAGAGATTTTATCGCCGGCCCATAGCAAAGGCCGACGAAAGATTTGATGAGCACCGGTCGCGAACCAAGAAGAAGGGGACATAGCCATGCCGATCACGCTGAAGGACAAAATGAGGGAACTGAGCCCCCGCCCAACGCAAGAAGGTCGGGGTTCGCGCCGCTGAGTTGATTGCCGAGGAAATGACCTTGCGCGAACTGCGGCACGCGCGCAAACTCACGCAGGTCAAGATAGCCAAGACGCTCGGGGTCACCCAGGACAGTGTTTCGCGTCTCGAAAAGCGGAGCGATCTCTTGCTCTCCACGCTCCGGAAAACGGTCGAGGCCATGGGCGGGAGTCTTTCGCTGATCGCCGAGTTTCCCGACCGTGCGCCGGTGGTTCTGTCCGGCATTGCCGAAGACGATCTGAGGCCAAAGCCCACAAACCGGAGCCGCGTGGCCTAAGATTTGGCTGCCGGGTACCGGGCCGCCGGGGGCGCTACGGAGCGGGTCCAGGCGGCATGGGGCACTCAAGGAAGAACGATCTCGAATACCACTCCTTCCGACTTTTTCCCGCCGAAGGCAGTGCTCCCGAAAAGATTCCCGGCCGGACTGCGAATCACGCCATTCGGCGAATACCCGTCGTCTCCGCCGGTGAACGCATGTAGCACATTCTCATGGCCGGCCGCGTCCAACACGTAAACCACGCCTGAATCGAAAGAGTCGCCCTTCCCGCCGCTAACCGTGGTCCCATAGAAAATGCCGCCGGAATCGCGAATCAGACTGGTGGGGCCGGCCCCGTCTGTGCAATAGGCTTGCGCGCAAAAACTGTACAGCACGGAATAATTCCCGGCCGTATCCAGTTCGTACACGACTCCGCCGCCGGATACGCCGCCGCCGTTGGCGGTCCCGTACAGATTGCCGTCTGCGTTGCGGATCACGCCCGCGTAGGGATTGGCCCCATCGTACAATCCTGTAAAACTGTACAGCACCGTAAAGCCGCCTCCCGTATCCACCTTATAGAGAATTCCAGCGTTGGCTACGCCGCCCGCGTAGGTGGTCCCATACAGATTGCCGGCCGCATCGCGGATCACTCCCGCCAAGGGGTAATCTCCATAGAACCCACCTCCGAAGCTGTGTACGACCGTCTCCTGGCCCGCCGCATCCAGCTTGTATACGGCTCCGTGGCCGAATTGTCCGCCGACGGTTGCCGTCCCGTAGAGGTTGCCCCCATCGTCGAGGGCCACGCCCGCATAGGGCTCGCCTCCATCGTTGCCGCCGGTGAAGGCGTACAGCACAGTCTCATGGCCCGCCGCATCCACTTCGTACACCACCCCCTTGCCCGCACTGCCGCCCTCTGTGGTGGTCCCGTAGAGGTTGCCGGCCGTGTCGAGCGTCACGCCTGCATAGGGATATGCGCCGTCCGCGCCGCCCGTGAAGGCGTGCACCAAGACCTCGCGGCCCTTGGTTTCCAGCTTATAGACGGTACCGAATCCCGCGGGTCCGCCGTTAGATGTAGTCCCGTACAAATTGCCGGCCGCATCCAGGATGACACCGCTCTGCGGATCGGCTCCGTCCGGCACCGTCGTAGGCATGAAGTTGGACACTACCGTCTCCTGGCCTGCCGTATGGATCTTGTAGACGGCTCCAGACCCCGGTAACGACGTGGTTCCGTATATGTCGCCGGCCGCGTCGAGGGTGACGCCGGATTCGGGAGTCGATCCGTCGGTTCCGCCCGAGAAGCTGTAGCGCACCGTTTCCTGGCCCTGCGGGTCGACCTTATAGACGACGCCCCAGCCGGAGCCGCCCGCGACGGTTGCGCCGTAAAGGTTCCCGGCGGCGTCGCGGACCACGCCGGCTGCGGGGGTCTTGCCGTCCACTCCGCCCGCGAAACTGTAGAGTATCTTCTCCGGGCCCGCCGCGTCGATCTTGAAGACAGTGCCGGCGTTCGCCAGACCACCCGAGGCTGTCGCCCCATAGAAGTTGCCCGCGGCGTCGCGGGTCACGCCGACGGGCGCCGCGCCGTCCGACAAGCCGGCGAAGTAGTACAAGACGGATTCCTGGCCTGCAGCATCGAGCTTGAACACAACCCCCGATTTCCCGGCGCCGCCACTGGCGGTGGTTCCGTAGAGGCTGCCGGCGTCGTCGCGGATCAGGCTGTTAGGTCCCGCGCCGTCCGCGCCACCCGTGAAGCTGTAGAGTACCGTCTCCAGGCCCGTGGCATCGATTTTGTACACCACGCCCACGTTCGCCGTGCCGCCATGGGAAGTGACGCCATACAGATTGCCGGCGGCATCGCGGACCACGCCGGAGGAGGGGTTAGCGCCATCCGCACCGCCGGTGAAGGTGTGCAATATGGTTTCGTTGCCGGCCGCATCCAACTCGTATACCACGCCCAGGTAATCCCCGCCGTTGGCGGTTGTGCCGTAGAGATTTCCGTTCGCGTCGCGGATCACGCCGGCATAGGGATTCGCGCCATCGCCGTTGCGGTTGGTGAAACTGTGCAGCACGGTCTCGCGGCCTTTCGCATTTACCTGATAGACGACGCCCAGTTTTGCCGAGCCGCCGTTGACGGTGGTCCCGTAAAGATTTCCGTCCGCGCCGAGGATTACACCGGCATAGGGGTTGGCGCCGGTCGTGCCGGGCGGCAGAGTTCCGAAATTGTGCAGCACCCTTTCGGTGGGCTGCGCCTGCGCGCGCGGCGGCAGGTTGGCTAGGACGGCGAATCCACAGGCCAGCCACAGTAAGCGTGTTGACGGGCGGCGGCGTTTGGTTTTTGGCATGGTCTACCTTCATGCGGTAGTATATGTTATGACTGGGGCGCGATGGGATGAATAATTGGCGCAGCAGTACTGGTAGGCCCGTGCCCATGCGCCAGTAAGAGGAGCTTTATGAGCGACAACAGCTACGATCCGGCTATGTCCCTGCTGTTGGCGCAAGCCGTCGAGCAGGCGTACCAGTATTATGTACAGGGCCCAGGCTACCAGATTCAACTGCCTGGCTATGCGGTACAAAGCATCTTGTATGTCTGGGAGCTGGATAAAGATGTCCCGATCGGCTTCACTGCGACGGGCACCCAGCCCGGTGTCGCGTCTCCCAACCTAGTCATTTTCCGGGGGACGCAAACCGATGAAGAGTCGCTTGAAGACATGTGCTGGGACGGCGTCTCCTGCCGCCTGAGCAACGTCGCCTGCGGAACCGCGGCTACCGGAGTCTACACGTTTTATACGCGCGACGACCTGGGCTTAGTCACCTCTCTGGAAGCCAGCGTGAAGCAGGCCGTCACCTCTCTGGCTTCCGCGAACGGCGCATCGCCGGTTTGGTATTTTGCCGGGCACAGCCTCGGTGGAGCGCTGGCGACATTGGCTTGCCTGGACGCCGTCGTCGGCAATTGGCTGGCCGGCCAGACCAATCCCCAAGTGACGCTGTACACCTATGGAAGCCTGCATGTCGGCCAAGCGGATTTTGCGGCGGCGTTCAATGCGGCCATCAACAACGCTTTCAGAATCGCCAACCTGGCCGACTGGGTGCCCAGCTTTCTGGGCGGCTTCATCGACATACTCGACTGCGACGATGGGCCGGCCGGGCAGGACACTCCCGGATACGTGCATGTCGGGCAGCTTTGCAGCTATCTGTGGCAGACCGATGGAGACTGGAACAATCACGCCCTGGTCAACACCTATTTGAAAACCTTATCGCAGTATCCTGGCGTAATAAGAGTCGGTCCCAGGAATTATCCCGAATAGTCGTGGGGCAGCCAATTCTGGCTGCAGGCCGCCTATTAGGCGGCCAGAGCCGGCTGAAAGCCGGCTGCGGGCACAATTGCCCGCCCCACAAGACCGGGAACAATCGGCGCGCGGCGGTGTCTCACTCTTATGCGCGGTTTCCTACAGGACCTTACTTACTCCTTGCGCCTGTTGCGCAAAGCGCCCGGCTTCACCTGCCTGGCGGTGGTGTGCCTGGCGCTGGGCATCGGCGTGAATACGTCGGTCTTCAGCATGCTCAACTTCCTCTTCTTCCGGCCCTTGCCAGTGGAGGCGCCGGACCGGCTGGTGGTGCTGGGCCGCGACGGCAACCAACTCATCTCCTGGCCGGAGTTCCGCGATCTGCGCGACCGCAACCATTCGCTCACCGGGATGGCCGCTTCTAATCCCACCGAATCGAGCCTGGATTTCGATGGCGAAACGCACGCCGCCGCCGCGGAGGCCGTCTCGATCGACTATCCGCGCGTGATCGGCGTGCGCACGTTCATGGGCCGCTGGTTCGAGCGTGAAGACGAGCAGGCCGCGGTCATCGGCTATCGCACCTGGCGGCGGTGGTTCCATGCCGATCCGCATATCCTGGGCAAGCGCGTCCGTTCGGAGACGCAGTGGTACACCATCGTGGGGGTGGCGCCTCCGGAATTCGCAGGCATTTACCTGCCGCTCAACATGGATATCTGGGTGCCGTTCCGGACGTGGGCCGGCCAATATCCGGGCGTGGCCGCGGAAATGGAAGATCGCGCCCGTCCCCGCGTGTTCGTGTTCGGCAGGATGAAGCCGGGCATCGCGCCGCCGCAAGCCGCCGCCGAGTTGAACGCCATTGCCGCGCAGGTCAAAACCGCGCAAGCCAAAGCCGCGCCTCTGATTGTGGAGCGCGTGCGCGGCATTCCCAACGCGCGCAGCCGCACCGCGTCCGTGCCCATCGCCGCCGTGCTGCTGGTAGTGGTGGGGATTGTACTGTTGATCGCTTGCGTGAACGTGGGCAATCTGCTGCTGGCCCGCGGCATCGCGCGCGAACGCGAAATCTCGTTGCGCATGGCGCTGGGCGCGCCCCGCGCCAGAGTGGTGCGGCAGCTCCTGACCGAGAACCTGGCGCTGGCGGCCGGCGGCGGAATGTTGGGACTGGCGTTCGGTGTCTGGACCGGCAAACTGCTCGCGGTTCTTCTGCCGACCACCGCGTTCGGCGAAGCTCTGCGCGTCGACTTTACACCCGATGCGCGCGTGATCGTGTGCAGCGCGCTGCTGGCGCTGTTGACGACCTTGATCTTCGGCCTGGCGCCGGCCTGGCGCACCAGCCGCACGTCTTACCGAGCGGCGATTGAGCGAGCCGCGACCGTAAGGCAGCGGTTCACGCTGCGCCGCATCTCACTGGTGGCGCAGGTGTCTTTGTCGCTGGTTCTGCTGCTGACGGCGGGATTGTTTCTGCGCGCGCTATTGTCTTTCCAGGCGGCCGACCCGGGCTTCGCGGTAAACGACCGCACCTACGTGACGACGCTGGCCTCCGCCCCGGAATTCACGCCGCAGACGAGCCGCCAGTTCTACGCGCAGACCCTCGATCGTCTACGGGCGCTGCCGGGCGTGAGGAGCGTGGCCATCGCGAATCTGCTGCCATTGACGCCGGTCAATCCGGATTGCGTCTCCGAAACAGAGCGCGATCCCGTGCAGGCCACCACCAGCACGGTCAGCCCCGGCTATCTGGGAACGATGCGGATTCCGCTGATTGCGGGGCGCGATTTCGGCTCCGCCGACCGGCCGGACGGCCCGGCTGTGGCGATCGTCAACGAGGCGCTGGTCCGCCGCCTGTGGCCGGGCCAGACGCCCATCGGGAAACGTCTGCTGCTGGGATGCCACGATCCACAACCGCTGGAAGTAGTAGGGGTGGCGCGCGATGCCCGCGTGGTTTCGTTGGCAGAAGCGCCCAAGCCGCATGTCTACCGCGCATTCGCGCAGGATTCCGGAGGCATCCAAAATATCCTGGTGGAAACGGCGTCCGGCGCCGGACCCACGCCGGAGACCACGCGCAAGACCATCGCCGCTGCCGGAGCGGCGGCCCGCATTTATGGCGTGCATCCGCTGCGCGAATGGATCGACCGGTCCTATTGGCAGGTGCGCTGGGAGGTTTCGATGCTCGGCGCATTCGGCGGTTTGGCGCTGCTGCTGGCGGCCATTGGCCTGTATGGAGTGGTGGCTTACCACGTGACGCTGCGCACGCGCGAGATCGGCATTCGCATGGCGGTGGGCGCGCAACCCTCGGATGTGTCGCGGATGGTGCTGTGCCAAGGGTTGGCGCTGACGCTGGTTGGAGTAGGCATCGGCCTGGCGGCTTCGGTGGGCCTGGCGCGGACGATGGCGCGTCTGCTGTATGGCGTGAGCCCCACGGATCCACCCACATACATTGCCGTCTCCCTGTTGTGGCTGGCAGTGGCAGGCGCGGCATGCTATCTGCCGGCGCGGCGCGCGGCGCGCGTGGATCCTACGGTGGCGCTACGATATGAGTAGTGGGGTGGCGCCATGCGCCGCCGTCGTTCACCGTCTGACATTCCCGTGCTAGTATGATATCGGGTAGATACGGTTCTTGTAACAATGTTACATGGGCCTGTAAGCCATGCGCACCTAATTACCATTCAAACCCAACCTCTTCGATAAATGCTTTTAAACTCCGCTACATTAACGCACGTTAATGCAGCGAGCGCCGCGGCCAGTTTGGATGTATACTTCATAGTACCCAGAAGGCCAAATAGGAGGCGACCGGCATGAGCTACCTTGATGCACCACGCTTGCACTTTAGCGGCTGGTTTCAAGCCGATGTTTCCACCATCAATAACGATGTGCGGTTCTACCAGAACGCGTCGTTCGTACCCGAATACCAACAGCTTGACCAGAACGGCAGTTGGAACCCCGAAGGCACGGGCATCTTCCGCCTCCTGGACTGCTCGGTAACCGGCGCATTCCTCAACGGCAAACTGTTGACCACCGCGGCCGGCGACCCGGCGATCGGCGCGACCGTGCAGAACGCCGCCGGACGCGCGCCGGGCAAGCTCGTGGATCTGGACCCGCAACAGCAAATGGTTTCCGAGATCTGGGGCATGCAGGTCCGCCTGCTCAACCCGGCGGCCCAACCGCTGCTGCAGGGCGACTACCGGCCCGCGGCGTTCACCAACTTATGGCAGCGGCAGCAGCAGGGTGTCCGCATGGACCAGCAGTTGGCCGCCTGTTATCAATCCGTGCTGGAGGAGGTGGCATGGCCTGACCTCACCGGCTCCCCGCTGCTGCAGGCCTTGCGGGCCGCGACCGAGGACGGCATGCTCGCGATCCAGTTCAACCTATATGGCTATGGCCGGGACGCGACGATTCCACGCTACACCATGGGTCACGTCGCCGGCACGATCGGCCCCTTCCGGCGCGGCGAGCCGAAACACTTCGTGCTGGGGCGCCAGATGATCGCCGCCGGCTCCAACTTTACACAGCCCGCCGGCGGCGTGAATAATCTGCAAGCCAAGTGGGCGGACGACGGTCTTTCGCTAACCGCCGACTTCGGAAACTCGTTCCCGATCCTGAACGCCAACAGCGGGCCGACGAACATCGGCCAGATTCTGCTGGGTGTGCTGACCACCAACCCAACGGCTATAGTGGCGACGGTCGAGAACACGCAGGTTGCGATTATAGGCGAAGTGCCCTATCTTGCCGATGGCTGGTATACGCAAACGGCGGGCGTACAGACGTTCGACCTGACTAACAACCCCGCGGCACGGAAGCTACTGCCCCAGTGCCCACTGGTACTGCTGACGCCGGTAAAAGGCGCGACCACTTACACTGTGCTGCTGCAGGAATCAATCGACGGCGTGTACGTGCGCGCGGATTCCTATGTCTTCCGCATCGATGCGGGAGAAGCGCAGCGGGTGGAGTTCTACGCCTCCAGTTTTGGCGCGCCGCTCAAGGGCGCCGCCATCAACTGCAGCGCCACCGAAGGCTTCATGGGAGGCTCTGGCGGCGGCAATACCGTGAGTCCCGTGACGCGTCCCACGGCGCCGATTCCTTCCATCGGAACGCCTGCGGATGCGATCGCCTACGCCTCGTCGGTCACGACGGACTCCAACGGGTATGCGGCCTTGGCATTGACCGCGTCGACCGCCGGGCCTGGCGTGCCGCGCGGGTATATTTCAGGACAGCTCTATGGCATCGCCTACCAGTTGGCAACGCAGCCACCCGGCTATGTGAGTAACCCTCTGAACTATGTCAGTATCCTGGCTTACAGCAAGAAAGAAGTTCCGGACAAACCGACCTGGTATGGAGACATCCAGCAACTGTTTACACAGTACGGCAACCTCTACCCGATCATGGGGCGCTACGTGGTGGACCTCAGAGACTATGCGGCGGTGGTAAAGCGGCTCAACATCCTAGGGCTGGCTTTCTCCCTGCCGGCGCGCGACCCCACCACATGCCGGTGACGCGCGACCTGGGCGCAGGCGATCGCGAGACGATCCTCAAGTGGCTTGGTACCAGCGGCCCCGACGGCCTGCCGCGGCTAGGTACGCCGTCGCAATCGCCGGCCGTTACGCCGCCCGCGGCCGCGGATGCGCTGGCGGCCGAGTCCATAGCGCCATTGCCGCCCTCCCAGGCAGCCGGCAAAACCGCCGTGATCATCCAGTTGGAAAAGCGCGGCAAGATCGCGCCTTCCGATGAAGGAGCAACAAAATGATCAAGATCGATCGGCAAATCATAAGAGGGATACAGGCCGCCAAGACGGGCCCAGACTTGCACTATTACCTGCGCAACGCCGTGAAGCTGGAGCACTCCACGATTCCGCCTTACCTGACGGCGATGTTCTCACTCAAGCCCGGCACTAACGAACGCATCGCGCAGCAAATCCACAGCATCGTGGTGGAAGAGATGCTGCACATGACGATTGCCTCCAATATCCTGATCGCCATCGGCGGTGATCCCGAAATCAACACGAAGGGCTTCGTCCCCGACTATCCCGGCCCATTGCCGATGGATATTGGGGGCGGCCTGATCGTGGGCATCGAAGCGTTCTCCATCGGCTTGGTGGAAAACATTTTCATGTCGATCGAAGAGCCGGAAGATCCGGTGCCGGTGCGTCCGCCTTCGGAGTTGGCTGCGGCGGAGCCCGAATACGCCACCATCGGCGAGTTCTACGATGCGATCAAAGAGCAGATCAAGACGCTGGGCGATTCCATCTTCGTGCAGAAGACCTCGCCGCCACAGGTAGTGACCGGATGGTTCCCGCCGCAAAAACTGTTCTTGATTACGGACGCGCCCAGCGCCTGCCGCGCCATCGACATCGTGAAACTGGAAGGCGAAGGGACGCCTAAGACACCCTTCCAATCGCCCGGCGACCCCGCGCATTATTACAAATTCGGCCAAATCGCGAACGGGCGGGAAGTGATCTGGAGGCCGACCGGCTACATCTACGACGGCGCGCCTATCTTGTTCGATCCCTCCGGCGTGTGGCCGCTGCGGCCTAACTGCAAGATTGCGGATTTCAAGGTGGGCACGCAGGCGCGCACGCGGATTGCGCGGTTTGCATACAGTTACGCCAGCTTGTTGAATGCGCTGCACGACGCGTTTAATGGCCATCCGGAGAGGCTCGAGGCGGCGATTGGGTTGATGTACGACTTGCGCGTGATGTCGGTGTCGCTGATGCAGACGGACGCCGGCGGGGATGGCGGGCTTACGGTGGGGCCGAGCTTTGAGTATGTGGATGTGCAGGGCGGGATGCCTTAGAGCGGGGCTTAAACCCATGCCACTTAGTTTTCCCCAGTCTGGGTATCTGGACGAATTGTGGGGCGGCCAATCTTGGCTGCCGGCCGCCTATTAGGCGGCCGGCTGACAGCCGGCTATGCTGCGGGAAGAATTGCCCGTTCTTCGATTTGTGCAGATCGCGTGTCTTGCGAAAACTAGGTGGCGTTTGGCTAAAGCCAACAGGCTAAACCCGGCCCTCCAATTTCTTGCCGGCCCAGGTGGGTTTCTTGTGAGTGAGAGTGGCTTGGGTTTCTGGCGATCCAAACAGGTTGCAGGCCGGCAGGATCTCCTTGCCGCCCGAGAACTTCGCAACCAGGTCCCAAGTTTCCGCGGGGTCCGGCCGGATCATAGCGAACTCGGCGAAATTCTGACTGACTATGGGCGCATCGGGCGGTGTGCCGGGATAGCCTGAGAAAGTCCCGTCGCGGCGGATGGTTTATGCCGGAGAAGAGACAAATCGGCGGCATCCCCTTGGGACGGACCTTATCGTAAGTGAGGAAGTACGCCTTATCGCCCAGCGAAATAAACGCCGAGCTGTAGTGGTTGTCGATGGGGAAAATAGAAAGGCTCCATTCATCGTAGTATTCCATCATGGCGCCCTCCTCTCCGTTTGGTCCGCGCCATGTGCTGTCGTAGTAGCTGACGCCGTAGGAGACCTGGTAGTCGACGCCCTCCTTTAGCGATGAAGGCGGTTTGCCGTCGTACGGCGGCGGGTTATCGACATAGTTATTGAAGACGCGGTACATGGTCCACTTGGCGGTCCAGTATAAGGGATACAGAGGGTCGGACGGCTCGCCGGGGCCGCAGGCACAGAGGCAGTCCGGAGACTCGCATGGGCCGTATCGGGGCGGGTTGTGGACGCCGTAAGTCGGGTAAACCACCGGTGCCGAGTCGTTGTTAGTCATGGTAACTTTCCTAAGGAAACAACAATAGGTTAGTGCCTGCACTCCGCGCAAGGGCAGATCTCCCGCAGATGCTCCCACGAGTACAAGCCCGTCGAGTGACCATCGCTCCAGTGGATGCGGATGGCATAGTTCCCCACCGGCTGGACGCTCAGCATCTTCAGCGCGGGCTTATACATTTGGAACGGCGAAGCCGGAGTTGCGGCTTCCGGCTGGCGCGGCGGCGTGCCATGCGCGCCCGTGCAGGTGGCGCAAGGGCACTTATCGCGCAGATAGGCGATGCCGTAATCGCTCGAATGGCGATCCTTCCAATCGATCTTGATGCCCTTCGATTTCGAAATGGCGATGTGTTCGGGGTCGGGCAGGGCGGTCATCTCAGTTCACCATGCGCTCCACGTCGCGCACGCCGGAGATGCGGCGCATGGCGGCCACCAGTTTCTCCAAGTGCTTTTTGTCGCGCACGTCCGCGGTCATCTTCACCAGCGCGCCGTCGGCTTCGGTCTCGGTCTTGGCTTCCAGGCTGCGGATGTTGGCGTTTTCGTCGAAAGGATGGAGGTGAGTTGGGCCGGCATGCCGGGACGCGGTCGTCCGTGGGATGACGATCTTGAACGGGAAGGCTTCAGAGGCGCTGCGCGCCCATTCCACTTCGATCTTGCGCTCCACGTCGGCCCCCCGGGGATCAGGGGTTCCGCGATGCGCGGCCCCCGAAGGCCATTTCGTCGGGATCCGCCTTTCATTGCGGATTGTGCTGGCCAAGCGGCACTAAAAATACCAGCTACACATCAGTAAACACAGGCACTTACAAAGCCCGCCGCGACTAGCGTCAGCGCGTTGACTCTAGCTGGCACAAAAAGCTAGACTGGTTTATGCAAGCGATTTCGCAGGAAGACATCGTTAAACGAATCACACTGGAGAATCCCTGGTGGACAGGAGATCATAGCATCAATGCGTCCTATCGGTCATGGAAGCCGCGAGCTTACTTCGATCTATTCTTCCCTCTCGTGAAAATGCCGTCCGTGCGCCGGGCCATCGTACTTATGGGGCCTAGGCGTGTCGGAAAGACGGTAATGATTCTGCACACCATCCAAGCCCTCCTGGAGGAGGGAGCATCACCCAGATCAATTTGCTATATTTCAGTCGATCATCCCATCTATAGCGGTCTTGGCATGGACAAGTTACTCACGTACTACGCACAAGCAAGCGGCGTCGACTACGGTTCGGAGCAGATTTACGTATTCTTCGACGAGGTCCAGTACCTCCGCAATTGGGAAGTGCATTTGAAGGCGCTTGTGGATACGTATCCCAATATTAAGCCCATAGCCTCACGTTCTGCCGCGGCCGCGTTGCGGCTGAAGAGCGATGAATCCGGGGCCGGACGTTTTACGGATTTCCTGCTCCCCCCGCTAACCTTTTATGAATATCTGAACTTGCTCGATAAGACAAGTCTTTTAGAAGAGCCGCCTGTGGCGCCCGGCAAGGACAGCAAAGGTACCAAAGGCCGACGAGGTTCCTTCTTCTTGGCTAGGGACATCAATTTGCTCAATGAGCAGTTTGTCTACTATCTCAATTATGGAGGATATCCGGAGGTGATCTTTTCGCCCCTAATTCAGTCCGATCCAGCCCGGTTCATCAAGAGCGATATTATTGACAAGGTACTGTTGCGGGACTTGCCGAGCCTATACGGCATCGGGGACATTCAGGAGTTAAACCACTTATTCACCACGCTAGCGTTCAATACGGCGAACGAGGTTTCCCTGGGCGAACTCTCCCAAGATTCGGGCGTGGCAAAGAATACCATCAAGCGATATATAGAGTATCTTGAGGCGGCCTTTTTGATAAAAGTTGTTCATCGAGTCGATCGTAATGCAAAAAGGTTTCACCGGGCAAACTTCTTCAAGGTATACCTAAGCAATCCCTCAATGCGCGCGGCGTTGTTTTCTCCGGTTGTGGCAGACGACAGCGCTACCCCGTACCTCGCTGAGACCGCCAGTTTTGCTCAGTGGTTTCACGGCGAGAACACTCTGTACTACGCCAGATGGCAAGACGGGGAAGTAGATATGGTGATGCTTGGGGCGAAACAAAAACCCAGTTGGGCGGTGGAGGTGAAATGGTCGGATCGCTATTGTGACAGGCCGGAAGAGCTAAAAAGTCTTGGTGGATTCTGCCAGGCGAATCGATTAAGCGATCCCTTGGTTACCTCGAAGACAAAAACGATGACATGCCAGATTGACGACATTGCAATCCGATTCGTACCCGCAAGCGTGTATTGTTACACTGTTGGTTATAATATCATTCGCGGCAGGAAGAACCTGACGCTGTCGCAACAACTGGAAATCGAGGACACAGAAGGGGATCGGGGCCAGTCGGAATAATCCATATGATCTGCGCTTAGTGATCCTTCAGGCACTCCGCGCAGGGGCAGATCTCCCGCAGATGCTCCCACGAGTACAAGCCCGTCGAATGTCCGTCGCTCCAGTGGATGCGGATCGCGTAGTTGCCCACCGGCTCGACGCTCAGCATCTTCAGCGCGGGCTTGTACATTTGGAATGGCGAAGCCGGAGCGGCGGCTTCCGGCTGTCGCGGCGGCGTGC
>Ga0302324_100007028_pt1 | contig 24060 bp, 24 predicted proteins | sample Palsa_T0_1_FD_201949 | JGI IMG/M metagenome (GOLD analysis project Ga0302324, IMG submission 201949) | Peat permafrost microbial communities from Stordalen Mire near Abisko, Sweden - Palsa_T0_1 | ecosystem: Environmental > Terrestrial > Soil > Palsa > Peat permafrost | place: Sweden: Abisko... | reverse complement strand
GATCAACTTCTTGGGTCTTTCCGTTGGTCGGAATCAGTATAGGCCCGACCAACGGGAGGACCACATCAGTTCCTCTGTCACAACAAAATATACGCGTCACGAAGTGACCGCCCCACGCGCAGTGGGCCCGTCCGGCAGGACAATATCCTCTATGTAAAGAAGTGCGGGACGAACGAGCTTAAGTTGTCGGTGATGGGGTTGAAGGACTCGCGGACGCCGAGGCCGCAGGGGTTCTGGTCGATCATCCAAAGACCGAGGACGGTGTGGCGGTGGTCGAAGATGGCGTCGGGGGCGAGTGCCTGGACGATTTGTTTGCCGTTGTAAGGGCCGGGGGTGGTGGCGATGGTGGAGTTGTCGCGGACGAGAGTGATGTTTGCGCCCTCGCGGGATATCAGCGGCTTGCGAACGTAGTTGCGCAGGCTGGCGGGTGCGTCGAAGTGTGATTCCAGCAGAAGCTCGTGGTTGGGGTAGAGCTGCCAGAGGATGGGCAAGATGCCCTTGTTCGAGAGCAGCATCTTCCAGATGGGCTCGATCCAGCGGGTGCTGGGGTAGGTGTCGATGGCGTGTGGGGCGAACTCCTCCTGGAGCATGGCCTCCCAGGGATAGAGCTTGAAGATGGAGAACATAGGCTGTTCGTCCGGGTCGAGGAAGAGCTGCTGCTCGTCGTTCCAGCCGATCTCGCTCATGAACATCTGGATGGTGTCGAGGCCGGCCTGCTGGGCGGTGTCGCGAAGGTAGGTGGTGGTGAGCTGGTCTTCGGGGTTGTCGAGTGCAGCGAAGTAGATGGGCTTGGAGAGGTAGGGGTCGATGTCCTTCCACTTGGCGATGAGCTTTTCGTGGATGGAGTTGAACTGGTCTGGCTTGGCGGAGACGAGCGATGCAGGCATGTCTTTGAGCCAGTGCCATTGGACTACTGCGGCTTCGAGGAGCGAGGTGGGAGTGTCGGCGTTGTACTCGAGGAGCTTGGGGGCGTGGCCTGATTGCGCGCCAGCCCATGCGAGGTCGAAGCGGCCGTAGAGGGCAGGAGGCTCGTTGTTCCAGGCCCACTCGATGGCTTCGATTGCGGGCTCGGGGATGTCGAGCTCGGCGTAACGCTTCTCGTCGATGACGTGCTGGGCGGCGGCGAGGCACATCTCTTGCAGCGTGTTGCCGGCGGCTTCGAGGGTGTCGATTTCTGCGGCGGTGAAGCTGTAGGCGGCGGACTCGTCCCAGTAGGGCTTGCCGTTTTCGAGGGTGTGGAAGGTGAGGCCGACTGATTCGACTTTTTGTTGCCAATCTGGGCGAGGGTTGATGGGGATGCGTTGCATGAGTCTCCTGGTCTATTATTCGCCGGCGCTGCCGCCATGGCCGCCGCTGCCTTCACTGCCGCCGAAGGAGCTGCCGAAGCCACCGCGGATGGTGATGCCGGAGCGATTCGCGTAGCTGCGACCGGCGGCTGGAGCATAGCCGCCACCGCCGACTACGCTGCCGAGCCCGTAGCCCCCCCACCCGCCGTAGTAGTAGCGATAGGGGATGATGATGGGGAGGAAGCCGCCGTGGCCATCAGGTCGCTGCTGCTGGACGCCTTGCTGGTTGGGCAGGTTGGCGCAGAACTTGTCGTCGACGACTGTGTTGTTCTCGTCGACGCAGCGCTGCATATCAGGTTTGCGGCAGCCGCTGAGAAAGGAGAGGGCGGCTGCGGCTAAAAGTGGGGCGACGACTTGGGTTGAGCGGCGCATAGGCGATCGTTAGGTCTGCAGATGAAAGAGTAGCAGGAGCTACTTCTATTTCGGCACGATCCTGATCTCGAAGACCGTTGGCCATTGCTTGCCGGTGACGAAGAGACGATCTTTCTTTGCGTCGTAGGCGATGCCGTTCAGGACGGACTCGGCGTTGATCTTCTCAACGTCGGGGAGGAGGCCGGTGAGGTCGATCCAGGCGATGACGTGGCCGTCGGTTGGCGAGATGCGGGCGATGCGATCGGAGTGCCAGACGTTGGCGTAGATCTCGCCGTGGATGTACTCGAGCTCATTGAGCTGGTCGATGGTTCTGGGGCCATCTTTGACGACGATGTGGCGGGCCTCGGCGAAGGTGTTGGGGTTGCGGAAGCGGAGGGTCGCGGTGCCGTCGCTGGTGATGAGCTCGTTTGCGGTGCGGGTCATGCCCCAGCCTTCGCCGTCGTAGTGGAACTGGCTCACGACGCTGAGTGAGAAGCGATCGAGCACGAAGCCGGTGTGGGATTGCCAGGTCCATTGGAGGAGGTTCGGTCCCCAGTCGATGATGCCTTCGCCGAAGTACTGATGCGGCAAATCGAAGTGCTGTACGGGCTTGCCTGTCTCAGGCTGCGTCACCACAATGCCGGAGTGGCCGTTCAAGCCGGTGCCTTCGTAGAAAAGTCCGTTGAGGTAGAAGAAGCCTTCGGTGTAGCTGTCGGTGGAGTGCGGATACTTCGCAATGACTTTATAGCTGTAGACGGGAGCGGCAGGGGATGGGGCAGCAAATAATAGAAGAGTGAGGGCTACAACCAGGAGCGAAGCGGAGACACCAGAGAAGAGTTTCATCTATGGTCCACTCCGCTGCGTGCTGGTTTGGGCGCTTCAATGATGTGCATATTTAGAGTCAACTATATCGGTACTGATCATTCCAGCCTCTTCAAATCAGGATAGTGCGCAAATATCCGTCGCCGATCTTCCGCAGGCAACTGGGCCAGCGGCAGAGGTTTGTCCTGTGGCCGGGTGCCTTTCTGATTCAGCACATTCATCAGGCTCCACTCGCGCTGCAACGTCTGAGGCTCCTGCGCCGGGAGATCGTAGCGCGTAAAGTCGATGACCCTCGGTGCTTCGTTCTTCGTCCAGTTCCGCAGCAGAGCCAGACGAAATTCGCGATTCATGTACCACTTGATCTCCAGCTCTTTTTCCGATCCGGGGGCACCGGTTCCTCGCTCGTCGAAGCGATAGTTCAACGACGCGTTGGTCGGCGTGTGCTCGCGCCACTTCAGGCCGAACTCACCCTCGGTCAAGACGCTGGTGTCCGGCCATCTTTCCTTCACGGCCTGCAGCCAGTAGGTCAGGTCTTCGTCGTGTTTGATTGACACCTCCCAGATTCCGGTGACCCAGCCAAATCCATTGAGAGCGTGGCCCGTGTCAAAGTGCACAGCGGTTGTGTCGAGCATCTCCTTGCGGCCTGCTGGCGTGCCGAGGTTTTGTACCGTTTCGATTGGGCCTACGCCCATGCGGCTGTTGAAGCCGCCCTCGAAGCCCTGACGTCGCGCGGGCAGAAAGTCGCAGGTCCAGCCATCGAGGCAGACGCAGTCGATGAAGTCGGCTGGCCCCTGGGCGGGCTTCAGATAGTGTTCGCGGCTCGGATAGTAGGGGTAACAGATGCCTCCGTCGCCATCGCCATTGTCGATGCCGTGCTGGCTCCAGATCTGTCCCTGGCAGACGTGAATGCCCTCTTCGGTCGCGAGGTATCGTTGGTTCTCGGCGTCCATGAAGCCTGCGACGAGGCATTGTGGGCGGTAGTTGCCGCCGACCATCGTGGAGATCATGTCGAGGGCTTTGCGAATCGTCTCGCGGTTATTGGCGCGGGTGTCGTACATCGGCGCGAAGTAGCCGCCGGGGATGAAGGTGATCTCGTCGCCATACTGGTCGTGGTAGGACGCGAGAAGACGGCGCGCGTCTTTGTACTCCTGCCGATTGTCGTTCAAGGCGAGCCAACTGATTGCCCATGTCATCCGTCCATTCAGGCAGCCTCGGGCGAACGCTTCTCTTCGCGAGCGAATGTGGGCGGGGCTGTTGTCGGGGGATTCGTCTTCGCCGATGGAACGAGTCGGGGTTACTTCGATTTGGTTGACGCGGACAACGGAGACATGGGTGATGAATCGTCCGCGCAGAGGGGAAGGGGTTGCGGCATAGGCTAGCGGGCTGTGGGCCGTCAGGGCGGTTCCGGCGGCGCCGATCAGGAATTGCCGTCTGGTGTAGTAGTCGTCAGTGGCCATTGCGAGAAGCCTCGTCTCCCGTCGCTTGTATTTCGCCTGTTGGCGTCCCACGAAAGCATATAGGAGGATCGGCGTTCTATTGGGGCAGATAACTGAAGCCTGAGTCTGGATGTCGTAGGGCGCCCTCTTCAAAACCCCAACGACCGTCCTTCTCGCCCTGCTCGATCAGAGCCGCAATCGGTCTCATCGCGACTGATTCGGGTATGTGAAGAGAAATGAGGCCGTGACTAACTAATTCTGATGGGCATCCCCGGTCGCGAAACATCGTTCGCACCTCTGAAGTCTTTTCTTGATCGGAAACGATGAGACGAAATGTACTGTTTGACGAAGCTTCAACGAGTTCAGAAAACACTAGCCTTCCGTCCTCTTCTGTTACTGCCGCAACGAGATCTCCGTCGCTAATGCCGAGTACATAGAACGGGATGTTATCGATCCGATAGCGTCCTTCGCCCAAGTCGACTGCCCAGAGATTCTCGCGAGTTATTGGAGGCCAGCCGTCTTCGTCCTGTTCCAAGTAGAAGCCGATTTTGACATGGGTTGGGTTTGGCATGATTGTTGCGTTTGAGCAACCGGCTGCGGCTTTATTGGCAAGCCACAGCCGGTTGAATGTAGTTATTTGGCGCTTTCGGCGAAGAAGTTTTGGGCGGCGATGAGGCCTTTGCCGAAGGCGAAGTTGGGGGCGGGAAATTTAGTTTTGTGGATGACTTGTTCGAGAGCGCCGAGGATGGCGATGGTGTCCATGTAGTCGAAGAAGCCGATGTGGGCGATGCGGAAGAGCTGGCCCTTCATCTCGCCCTGGCCGTCGGTGACGATGGCTCCGAACTGCGATTTGAGACCCTTGACGAGCGTGCCGGAGTCGCTGCCTTCGGGGGCTACGATGGCTGTGGCTGCTGCGGCTTCGTTGCCTACGGGGGCGAAGAGTTTGAGGCCGAGCGCGGTGGCGGCGACGCGGGTCATGGCGGCGCAGGTGATGGCGTTGTCGACCAGTTTGATTCGGCCTGCGGCGAGGTCGCCTTCCGGCTTTTCGGGTGTGCCGGCCTGTGCGGCGATGTAGTTCAAGGCAGCGCCCAGTGCGGCGATGAGCGCGACCGAGGGAGTGTAGGCGGACTCGCCCTTGGCGGCGTTCTTGCGCTCCTTGCGGAGGTCGAAGTAGTAGCGCGGGTTGTAGGTGGCCTCCATGCGGTCCCAGGCGCGGGCGCTGACGGCGAGGTAGCTGAGGCCGGGGGGAATCATGACGGCCTTCTGCGAGCCGCCGATGAGGACGTCGATGCCCCAGCCGTCCATGTCGAGGTGCGAGGTGCCGAGGCCGGTGATGCCGTCGACGATGAGGAGCGCCTCGGATTTTTCCTGCTTGAGGAGCTTGGCGATAGCTTCGATGTCGTGGCGAACGCCGGTGGAGGACTCGGTGGCTTGGACGAAGACGGCGCGGGTTTCGAGCTTGAGGGCGGCTTTGACCTCGTCGATGGAGAAGGTGCTGCCGTAGGAGGCGCTGACGACGTCGACCTCGCAGCCGAAGGCTTTGGTGATGCCGGTCCAACGCTCGCCGAACTTGCCAGCGGTGAGGACCAGAACGCGATCGCCCGGTGAGGTTAGATTGGAGACCGAGGCCTCCATCGCGCCGGAGCCGCTGCTCGAGAGAATGATGACGTCGTTCTTGGTGCCGACGAACTCCTTGAGCTGGGCGAGGACGCGGGTGTACATCGCGCGGAACTCTGGGGTGCGGTGGTGAATATCGGCGGCGGCCATGGCGAACTGGGCTGCGGGAAGGAGGGGGGTTGGTCCAGGGGTGAAGAGGCGAGTTTTGCGGATCATGACGTTATTGTAACGACTCTCGCGTGGCAGGCATGGGCTGGTAAGAAGTACTTATAATGAGGGATTGATCTGATGATTTCGATGGGAGATGTGAGAGCGATGACGATTGGCGAGAAGATTCAGGCGGATATTGTGGTGGCGATGAAGGCTCGCGACGAGCACAAGCTGACGACGCTGCGCATGGTGAAGTCTGCGTTGAAGAATAAAGAGATCGACAAGCGCGAGAAGCTGACGGATGCGGAGGAGTCGCAGATTCTGACGACGCTGATCAAGCAGCGGAAGGAGTCGGTGGAGTCGTTTACCAAGGGCAACCGGCCGGAGCTGGCGGAGAAGGAGCAGGTAGAGATCGGGATGATCGAAGGATACCTGCCGCAGGCTGTGGGCGAAGATGTGATTCGCGGCGTGGTGCGGGGTGCGATCGATACGCTGACGAATGATGGAGCCAAGCCGGGACCGAAGGATATGGGGACGCTGATGAAGGTGGTGCAGCAGAGGATTCTGGCGGATGGAGTGCGGGCGGATGGCAAGCTGGTGAGCGAGATTGTGAAGGCGGAGCTGGCGAAGTAGTTGCGCACAGTGGAATCGCAACCAGAGGATGTACGTTGCTGAAACATGACTGGAGACAGGGTTGAGTTCGTCTACGTTTTCTGCGACCAGGAAGATCGAGCCGTTGATCTCTATCCGTTTCCTGCTGGCATTTCGGGTGATGACGCGGCATACGATTGGTTTCTTCGTGCCTGGCGTGAACGATATGGCACCGGCAGGAACGGCGCGAAGTTTTCTGTGGCATCAGATTATCGCGCCATCGTTTTCAGTGAACTTCTTTTTTCTGCTGTCCGGCTATGTGCTTGCTCTGGCGTATCTTCGGGACGGCCAAGGCGTGGCGAAGGGCCGTTTTTTTGCGGCCAGATTTGCGCGCATTTATCCGCTTTACCTGGTCACGCTGCTTTGGGATACACCGGGCCTGCTGATGGATAGGGTGGCGCGGCTCGGATGGACGACCGCAATCGCCAAGACGGTGGGAACGTTGGCAGCGCACCTGGTGATGTTGCAAGGCTGGTGTCCTGCGCGCTTGTCAGGCCTGGACGGCCCGAACTGGTCGCTCTCCGCCGAGACGTTTTTTTATCTGTGCTTTCCTGTGCTGGGTGTCGCGCTGTGGCGTATGCGCGGGATGCGGCTATGGACGACGGCTGTCTGCCTGTATTGTGGCGGTCAGGCTGCTGTGTGGCTGGTGCAGCCACATCTGCGTGTCGACACGGTGCTGGTCAATCCATTGCTGCACCTCTCGACCTTTGCGCTGGGAGTCTTGCTGGCGCGTTGGCAGGCGCTGCGCTTGAGACAACCTGAGTTGCCGCCGGTCCGGGCATGGCAGGCGAATGCCGTTCTGGTTGGGTCGCTTGCCGCTTTGTTCGTGGCGAATCAGTTTCCGGCGCGGTTCCCTGAGTACGACTTCACTGTTACCGGCTTGCTGGCACCGATTTTTATGGGGGTCATCTGGTCTCTTTCCTCGGCGCGAACGCTGGCTACTAGGGCGCTGAGCGCCAGATGGCTGGTGGTGCTGGGCAACAGCAGTTATGCGCTGTACCTGATTCACATTCCGATGTTCCACATGTTCAAGTACCTGCGGCCGCAGAACCGGCTGGAGCTCTATCCGGTGTATCTCGCCGCGTGCGTTGGTCTGAGCGTCGCAAGCTTCTATTATTTTGAGACACCGGCGCGGAGATGGCTGCTGAAGTTGTTCCACTCCAGAACGATGGAATCGCCAGAGGCAGCCTCCATCGCGCAGTAGCTAGTGGGCGGAGCGGGACCAGTTGAACTCGGTGCCGGCGATGATGGTGCGGCCCTGGAGGGGGACGTCGGGGATCTCCTGGTAGCCGGTGTTGCTGAGGTTGAGCAGGCGCAGGTAGGGGCGAAGGCGGCCGGTGTTGCGCGAGAGGGAGATGTCCCAGAGGGGGTAGGCGGTGTGGGTTGTCTTCTGGACGACGTTGACCTGGGTGTGGGCGTTGATCTGGTGACCGAAGGTGCCGGGTAGCTGGCCGGTCCAACCGAAGATTGCGTTTTGCGCGGCGTAGTTGTAGGCGTACTCGGAGATGAGGTTGGGCGGGGGTGACGCGGCGTGGGCGGCGGTATAGCTGAACTGAAGCTGCTGGGTGTCGGTGAGGCGGAGGCGCAGGGTGGTCTCGGCTCCGGTGATATTGAGGTTCTGGATGTTGACGGCCTGGTAAGGCTCGGCGAAGGTGAGGGCTGGCGTGCTAAGGGCTAACTTGGAGTAGTCGATGGTGTCTTTTTGCTGCAGGCGAAAGGCAGTGGCGGTAAGGGTGAGACGACCGTTGTTGGGGGTCCAGTCGAGGCCGGCCTCGTAGCTCCAGGAGGACTCGGGTTTCAGGTTGGGATTGCCGATGGTGGTGGGGTCGGCGTAGTAGAGGTCGACGTAGGTGGGGAGGCGAAAGCCGTGGCCGGCGGAGGCTCGTAGACGCATGGTGTGGGTAAGGGTATAAGCGGCGGCAAGCGATGGCGAAAAGACGTTGTCGCCGCCGGAGAGGAGTTCGTCGCGGGCACCGAGTGAGAGCGAGAAGCGGCCCAGGGCGCGGAGGCTGAGGTTGGCGTAGCCCGCTCCCTGGTTGCGGGCGTGCTGGCCGAGCGAGTTGCTGTGGATGGTGTCGCCATCGGCTTCGAGGCCGTAGGAGAGAGTGGTGTTGGGGGTGAGGGTGTCGGCGCGCCGAAGGGCGCCTTCGTAGCTGGTGGTGATGTGATTGTTCTCGTAGATGGCAGGCTGGTCGGCGAAGAGGACGAAGAGGTCGGAGTGGCGGCGGTAGCCGAAGCTGGCAGCGGTCTTAGGCCCAAGTTGCTGCTGGATGCTGGCGAACCAGCCCTTGGTGCGCTCGAAGGAGTCGTAGGGGCCGTAGAAGAGATTTGCGCCGTAGGGGCGGTCGCTGGCGGCGAGGAGGATGTCGGTGGTGCCGGGTTTGAGAGTGAGCCAGGTCTCAGAGGCGATGGCGTTCGAGGAGTAGTTGCGGTCGGGGATGAAGCCGTCGGAGGTGTCGCGGCTGCCGGTAAGCTGCTCGGCGACGGGGCCGTTGGTGTAGGCGGCGCGCAGGTGCTGCTCGATAGAGTAGAAGCTGCCGCCACCGGCGCTGGCGACGATGGTGAGGCCAGGTGCCGGCGGTTGCGTGAGCAGGTTGACAGCGCCGCCGATGGCGTCCGAGCCGTAGAAGGTTGAGCCCGAGCCGTGGAGGATGTCGATGCGGGTGACGGCGTCGAGGGGGACGGGGATGTCAAGGTTCAGGTGGCCGGTCTCGGGGTCGTTAATGCGGAGGCCGTTGAGCAGGATGAGTGACTGCTCGAAGGTGGTGCCGCGGATCGACAGGTCGGCCTGGACGCCGTTGCCGGCGCGGGCCTGCAGGTTGAGGGATGGGTCCTCACTGAGGAGGTCGACGACGCTGTTGGTGACCAGCGGCTGGTCGCGGGGGGAGATGATATTGATGGAGCGGTCGCTTTCCGCGAGCGGCAGTGGCTCGATGGTGGTGGTGACAGAGACGCTTTGCGCTACGGGTGTGATGGTGAGCTGAGGAGAAGCGGGCGTGGGTGTTTGCTGCGGCGGCTGCTGCGCGATGGCGGTGCTCAGGCAAAGCAGGCAGAACGGGAGATGTCTCTTCTTTAGACGATGCGAAAGCATGTCACTATCATCCGCTGGAAAGGGAGATATCGCGAGCTAGTTTTGTTTTGCTATAAATAGTTGAGCTGCTCAACCATAAATAGAAGGAGTGCGATGCGGATTGAAGCGTTTTTGAGTCAGAGCCCGATCGTGCAGGCCAGCCGGATCGCGCGCAGGATGGAGGCTTCCCTGAACCTTGTGCTGCAGAGCGAGGAGGTGAGCGTGTTTGAGGCCCTGGTGCTGGCTGCGATCTTCTTTGAGAAGCGCGGAGCGATCAAGCCTTCGGCGCTGGCGGAGACGTTTCAGACGACGCGTGGAAATGTGAGCCACTGCATCTCGTCGCTGGAGGCGAAGGGACTGGTACAGCGGAGGATCGACCCCGACGATGCGCGGGCGGTGCAACTGGTGTTGCGGGGGCAGGGGAAGAAGCGGGCGGTGCGGGTGGTCGGTATTCTGGATCGGATGCAGCGGCGGTTCGAAGAGGGGATAGGCGCGGCAAAGTTGCAGGGGATGCTGGCGCAGATGTCTGCGGTGGAGGAGCTTTGTTCGCGAGTGGCGAAGGCGGGACGATAGAGGCTAATTCTGCTTGAGTGCCTTGTCGATATCCTCGGAGAGTTCGTCGAGCAGGTGGTTCATCGAGTCGCAATAAAGGCGGAAGAGTTGGAGTTTTTGTCTGCCGTCTTCAAGCTGCTGTGGAGTGAGTGTAGAGCGCGATTTGAAGATGGATTGGGCTTCATACCAGCGGAGAACGGCTTGATCCTGGGCACTAACGTAGTCACGGACGGCAACGGTTTCGGAGGCGAAACGGACGACCTCGGCGGGAGCCATGTGATCGAGAACGCCCGTCGAGAGGGCCGATTCCCAGCTTACCGTGGTGAAGAAGTAGAACCCGGGCTCTATGTCACCGACGGCTGCGGCTGCTTTTTCGGGTTGGGCGTTGAGTTGATCGAGATTGGCGAGAAGCGCATCGAGACGCTGAACGGTGTCCTGCAGAGCGCGGCGCTGATATGCAAGGTGCTTCTGGTTAGCGAGTAATTCGACGCGAAAGATCTCGCGAGTTTCTGAGACTTGACGGTGATTATGAATTGTTTCGCGGATGCCTTCGAGGCCGAGGGCGATGAGGATGCCGATGGTGACAATGACGATGTGAATGGCGAAGTCTTTGAAGGAGCGGGTCGGGCCTTCGGGGGCATGGATATCCATCGGCAATCCTTGGTTGAGTTAGGTATAGGATACGTGGCTGGCGCTATTCGCGGATGATTTTGACGAAGATGCCGTTGGGGAGAGTGTTGTTGCCGAGGATGTGGATGACGCCGTCTTTGGTGAAGCCGCGGAGCATAGCGTCGGCCTTGGAGGGAGCGGCGGTGGTTCTACCCACGTCCGCAGAGGCTGGACTTGGGGCACCCGGCTGCGGTGGGGTCTCGGATTTTGTGGGGTAAGGGGTGGCCTTCAACGGTGCGGGCGCAGGTTGGCCGGGGGTGTGGGGGCGCTTCATTCCACGATCCATGGCCTCATTGGCGAGGCGGTCGGCGTCCTTGTTCTTGTGGCGGAGGGCGTGCGAGATCTCGAAGCCTTCGAGTTTGGAGATGCGGCGTTTGGCCTCTTCGTAGAGGGGCTTTAGGTCGGGGCTTTTGACCTGGTATTTACCCTGGATCTGTTTGACCATCAGCTCGGAGTCTGAGACGACGCGGAGGCGGGGGTGGTGGTGGTCGAGGGCGTACTGCAGGCAGCCGAGAAGGCCGGAGTATTCGGCGTAGTTATTCGTGCGCATGCCGAGGAACTCGGAGAGCTCGGCGACGACCATGCCTTCGTCGTTCTGGATCAATGCTCCGTAGCCGGCGGGGCCGGGATTGCCGCGGGCTCCCCCGTCGCAGTGGGCGTTGATCCAGTCGGAGTTTGCGGGGCTTGGGGCGTCGGTCTGGAAGAGGCTGGGAGCGGCAGGGCGGGGGGGCATTGGGTGAGTTTACCGGAGTTGGGAGCGGCCCGGAGAACAGGCGACGCTGGATGCTCACCTTTTCTGAGCTGGGAGGTCTATTGGAGTGTTATAGAGTTCCTGACCTCCGGAGTCAGACGGATGAGTACAAAAGCTATCGGGATCGACATTGGCGATCCGCTGTCCTCGCAGGCTGTTGGCGCTCGCGGAAGGCGGATTAGTCCGTTTGCCGCGGGACTGTTGAGCCGTGGAGCGGTAGAATCAGTGCCAGCGATGGCAAAGGTGGCTACCCAACACGGGACGCGAAACGGCGGCAAGCTGACGCAGGCGCAGATCGACGCGCGGGCTCAGCAGCGGACCGAGGACGATGAACTGATCCGCGAGTCGCAGGCGGGCCAGCGAACCTCGTTCGATGCGCTGGTGCGGCGGTACGACCAGTCGGTGTTGAGGCTGGCGCTGCATATGCTGGGCAACGAGCAGGACGCCCAGGATGTGCACCAGGAGGCGTTTATCAAGGCGTATCGCCACCTGGGTAACTTTAGGTTTGAGTGCAGCTTTTATACATGGCTGTACCGGATTGTCACAAACCTTTGCCTGGATCAGCTGCGGCGGCGCAAGAGCCGCAGAGAAGACCCGGCGACGGTGTTGGATGCCAGTGGCGATGAGATGGACCTGATGGCGAATATCTCGGATGATCGGGCGATGGCGAACCCGGCACGAGAGCTGGATCGGAAGGTGATGAGCCAGAGCATCAGTGAGGCTTTGGATAAGTTGACGCCGCGCGAACGGACGGTCTTTGAGCTGAAGCACTACCAGGGGCTGAAGCTGAGGACCATTGGCGAGATGTTGAGTACGACAGAGGAGACGGCCAAGAATACGCTGTTTCGGGCTACGCGGAAGCTGCGAGCGAGCCTGGCGGAGCATAGAAGATAGCAGTTGTTGTGAACCAGGGATGAAGCAGGGAATGATTGGTAAAGGGCGAAGGCATAGACCCGCACGAGTAGTTAAATTTTGAGGCTGGTTGAGGTAGAAACATGAAGTGTGAATTCGCAAGCGAGAACATAGTCCTGATGAAGTACGGCGAGCTGCCGGATGAGTTGGCCGGAGTGCTGGAGCAACATCTTGCAGAGTGCGAGAGCTGCCGTGGTGAACTGGAAGAGATGCAGCTATTCGATGAGCAGCTTGCACTGCTGCCGGTAGCGGAGCCTTCACCAAATCTGCTGGCGCAGTCGCGGATGCGGCTGGACGATGCTCTGGACCTGATTCCGCCGCATGGATTTTTTACGCGGCTGCGAACGAACTTCTTTCGCTGGATGGGGAATGTGCAGAGCGCGCCGGCGCTGGCGACGCTGCTGGTCGGGATGGGATTTCTGGCGGGAAACTTTACGTACAGGTATCAGGTGGCGCACGAGCCGAAGCAAAAGCCGGGACCGGTCTATATGAGCCATCCGGGTGATGGTGTGGTGGCCAATGTTACGGGGATCGTGAAGACGCCAAACTCTGAGTTGGTCCAGGTGAACTACAACCGAGTGGTTCCGGAGACGATGGAGGGTTCGCTGGATAGCCCTGAGATTCGTCAACTGCTGCTGATCGGGACCAATCCTGCGGCGACCGATCCGGTGCGGTTGAACTCAGTCGCACTGTTGACCAGCGAGTGCCAGGCGGGGCACGCATGTCAGCCAACGCCGGATGGCAATGGAATTCGTCAGGCGCTGATGGTTTCGCTACGGTATGACCATGATGCAGGCGTGCGAATGACGGCACTGAAGGGACTGCAGCGCTACGTTGGCCAGGACTCGCATGTGCGCGATGCTGTGTCCGAGGCGCTGATGAGCGATCCTGATGCGAGCGTGCGGAAGGCTGCGATTGGGTTGCTGGGGCCCGTGCGGTCGGATTCGAGCGTGCAACAGGTGCTGCGAACGGTCTCGACCCAGGACACGAACCCTTACATTCGAACGGCTTCGTACCAGGCACTACAGGATACGGCAGATATCCAGTAGGTGGGGCGTGACGGTTGCTGGATGGGCTGGTTTTCTCTCACAGGCAAGGCTGAGCAGGATGAGGGTATGACGATGAGGCACGGAGGTTGGATCGGGGTTCTGACGCTGACGGCGGGAGTGACCTTATCCGGTGGGGTAAAGAGGGTATACGCGGCGCAGTGGGGCGCTGCTGCCGGCGCGGCTCCGATGTTTGGGGCGGCTATGGGTGGTGGGTACGGACATGGGTCGCAGGGGTCGCAGGGGTATCTGGGCGTGGGGTTTCAGGATGTAGGCGACGACGAGCTGGCCACGCTGAAGTTGAAAGAGGCGCGGGGCGCGGAGGTCGTTGCTCTGGACCACGACGGACCCGCCTGCAAAGCCGGCGTGCAGATGCATGATGTGATTCTGCAGATGAACGGGCAGGTCATCGACAGTGACGACCAGTTGCGGCGTATGCTGCGGGATACGCCGCCCGGACGAACGGTGAGCTTCGTGATCAGCCGCGACGGGGTGACGCAGACGCTGACCATGCAGATGGCGGACCGGAAGGCAGTAGCGATCCAGGCCTGGGAGCAGCACTACAGTGTGACGGATCCCGCTTTAAGGTCTCCCGCCGCAGTGTATGGGGTGCGGGGGAGTGGATTTATGGCGGCAGCTCCTCCAAGCGCGGTGGCGCCGATGCCGAAGAAGCACCACGATTTTTTGTGGACGACGATGATTCTGAGCCCGTCGTTCACCGGGGCGCAGCTGGAGGTGATGGGGCCGCAGCTGGCGCAGTTCCTTGGCGCACAGGACGGCGCAGGGCTTCTGGTGCGGAGCGTGGCCAGCAGTAGTCCGGCGGAGTTAGCGGGGATGAAGGCTGGGGATGTGGTGGTGCGGATCAACTCTATCCCGGTGGCGAGCGGAACTGACTGGACCAAGACTGTGCATGACAATAAAGGGCGTCCGGTGCCGGTGGTTGTGATCCGTGACAAGCACGAGCAGACGCTGACGCTGACGCCGGATGCGAAGAAGCGTTCGAGCGTAAAGCCCCTTGTGGCTCCAACTGGCGGGCCTCAGGTCAGTTAGGCCGAATGGACGGAGCCGACGTCTGAGTGCGCAATCCCCGTGTGGCTGAAGGGTTCGCGGATAGCAACTGAGCTACCCTGTGGGTCGGAAGCGCCGCTGTTGCCGAGGGCTTCTATATACTTGAAGTTGATATGTCCTCTGCTTCTACAACTGCCAGCGTGAATGGCAGCCGTCCAATGACTACCAAACGCCGCTGGAAGGCTGTGACGCGCAAGCTGCGTGAGCTGGGCTCGATCGGTTCTGCCGTGGCTTCGACCGCACACCCGTACATGGCGCATATTGTGCCGATGCGCCGATGCAACCTTGCCTGCACCTATTGCAACGAGTATGACGATTTCTCCGATCCGGTGCCGATCGACGAGATGCTGCGGCGGATCGACGACCTGGGCCGGTTGGGGACCTCGGTGATCACGATCTCGGGTGGCGAACCGCTGCTGCATCCTGAGCTGGACCAGATTATTGCGCGGATTCGGAAGACGGGCGCGATCGCCGGAATGATTACGAACGGCTATCTGCTGATGCCGGACCGAATCGAGCGGCTGAATAAGGCTGGCCTCGACCACATGCAGATCTCGATCGATAACGTGATGCCGGATGAGGTCTCGAAGAAGAGCCTGAAGGTGCTGGATAAGAAGCTGCAGATGCTGGCCGAGCACGCGGACTTTCATGTAAACATCAACTCGGTGGTGGGCGGGGGAATTGCCAATCCCAACGATGCGCTGACGGTGAGCGAGCGGGCACTGGGTCTGGGGTTCAGCTCGACCATCGGGATCATTCATGATGGCAGCGGCCAGTTGAAGCCGCTGGGCGCAGCGGAGCGCGGAGTGTGGGATAAAGTTCGCAATCTGACGCGGCGAAGCTACTCGCGGTTCAACCACTTCCAGGAGGCGATTGCCAATGGGAAGACGAACGACTGGCGATGCCGCGCGGGCGGTAGGTATCTGTACATCTGCGAGAACGGGCTGGTGCACTATTGCAGTCAGCAGCGCGGATATCCAGGGGTTCCGTTGTCCGGATATCAGACGGCGGACGTGAAGCGCGAGTTTCTGACGGAGAAGAGTTGCGCGCCGAGCTGCACCATCAGCTGTGTGCACCAGGTGAGCTACATCGATCACTGGAGGGCGCCGCAGACCTCGTCGGTGACGCCGGGCGCGACGGGACACGGGACTGGCGCGCAGGAGCTGGTGCAGATTCGCTAGGGGCTGGGCCATGGGTGCAGTGAAGCAGGTGGGTGCAGAGCCGGTCAGTTTGAGCGAGGATCAGATTCATCTGATTGCGAAGGCGCTGGCCGATCCTCGACGGCTCGAGCTGCTGCGCCAGATTGGTAGCTGCGCAAAGCCGATGCGCTGCGCTGACATCAAGGACTGCCAGCCGGTCAGCGCGGCGACGTTGTCGCACCACATGAAGGAGCTGGAGATCGCAGGCTTGATCCGGGTGATGCGCGAGGGGAAGTTTGCGAGCTATTCGTTGCGGCGGGATGTCCTGAAGGCGTATACCGAGCAGCTGGCCAGGATCTAGAGCGGGGAACACCTCATAAATTAAAAAATGATTGCACCTTCTCCTCTGCGGACTCATCAATTAGATGCTTATCGAAATATAAAAACGATAAGACATAAGAACTGAGGTATCGGAGATGGGAAAGCTGACGAATAAGGTGGCGATCGTGACAGGTGCGTCCAAAGGAATTGGCGCGGGCATAGCGAAGAGCCTTGCAGCGGAGGGAGCATCCGTGGTGGTGAACTATGCGTCCAGCAAAGAGGGCGCGGACCGTGTCGTTGCCGAGATCACCAGCAAGGGTGGCAAGGCGGTCGCAGTGCAGGGCGATGTGTCCAAGCAGGCAGACATTAGCAGACTATTCGCAGAGACAAAGAAGGCGTTCGGCCGCCTGGATACTCTGGTGAACAACGCTGGCGTGTACGAGTTTGCGCCGTTGGGCGAGGTGACCGAAGAGAGCTTCCACAAAATGTTCAACCTGAACGTGCTGGGGTTGATTCTGAGCTCGCAGGAGGCGCTGAAGTACTTTGGTCCGGAGGGCGGAAGCATCATCAACATCGGTTCGGGCGCGAGCACGCTGACTCCGCCAACGACGGTAGCCTATTCGGCGACCAAGGGCGCGGTAGACGTGGTGACGCGGACGCTGGCGAAGGAGCTGGGCCCGAAGAAGATCCGGGTGAACTCGATCAACCCGGGCATGGTCGAGACCGAGGGAACGCACTCCTTCGGCATTATCGGCAGCGACTTCCAGAAGAGCTTCGAGGCGCAGACGCCGCTGGGGCGTATTGCGCAGCCGAACGATATCGCGCCGGTTGCGGTGTTCCTGGCTTCGGACGATTCGGGCTGGCTGACGGGCGAGTTGCTGCTGGCTACTGGCGGGCTGCGGTAAAACGGAGCGGGGCCGCGGGTGGCGGCTCCTGTCTTTTTTCAGTGAATTGCAGGCATGTTTTGATCCGGTGAGAGATTGCTGCGTGGTGTGGTAGCGCGATATGGGAAAGCACTTGCCAACCGTCGTTAGATGACGGATGGTGAGGGAATGATGGATCTCCGGTTGGGCCGTTTATGGGTGCTGGGTGCGTGTTTTTCGATGGGGATGGTTGCTGTTGGGGCTCGGGCGCAGACCGGGGCCGGAACGCAGCGCACGTTAGACAAAGCGACGGTGGCGTTATCGAATCCGGGGACAGAGCAGAGTACTTCAAGGCCGACGAGTACCCCGTATACCGGGGACCTTTCGATCTTTGACTATCCGGACCGAGACAAGAAGCTGCAGATCGATCGGGTGATGGATCTGCTGGGGATTGTGAAGGGGAAGAATGTTGCCGACATCGGTGCCGGGTCGGGATGGTTTACGGTGCTGGCGGCGCGGCGAGTGGCGCCGACGGGTGCAGTGCTGGCGGAGGACATCAACCCACTGGCGATCGAGTACATCGGCAAGCGCATCTTGAAGGAGAATCTGCCGAATGTGCGGACAGTCCTGGGGACGCCGGACGATCCAGGTCTGCCATCGGGAAGCGCGGATGCGGTGCTGATGCTGAAGGTGTATCACGAGATCGCGCATCCGGTGCCGACGATGAAGGCGCTGCAGCGGGCGTTGCGTCCGGGCGCGAAGGTGGGGATCATCGACCGCAATGGCAACGGCGCGAACCATGGGGTGAGACAGGAGATTGTGGTGAAGGAGATGGCAGAGGCCGGGTACAGGGTGGTAGGAAAGTATGACTTTACCAAGGCGGATGGCGAGGATTATTTCTTGATCTTTCAGACGCGCTGAAGATTACTGCACCGGGTCAATAAGCCGAAGGCCGCTGGGGTCATCGCGTTTGCCGAGCGGGGTATCGTCGGCGGTGACGAAGACCTCCAGGGTCGGGTTCACATGCGCCTCAAACAGATGGCCGCCGACCGTGGTCCCATCGCGTTTTCCCAGCACGACATGGGTGTGGACGATCGGCTTGCCTTGAAACGTGGCTATGTCGCCGATCATGGAGAGCACCTCAACCTGCTCGTTCACCGGCAGAGGATGGTAGAGCTTGCGGTCGAGGTCGAACCATGCCGTCAGAGCGCTGGAGATGGCGCCAATGCCGGTGAAGTGCGCATCCCCGACATGATATTGCTTGGCGAAGTCGGTCAGACCGCTCAAAACCTCGTCGCCTTTGCTGAAGATAACGGCGTACACGCGCTCGCCACCTTGCTGGTGCACCAGTTTTACCTGCATGTGGGGCGCGAGGCCTGTCGGCACCGGACGCGCAGGCTGGATAAACTCCTGAGATCTTGCTGGAGCGCTCGAAGCTGCTAAGACCGCGAACACCGCAGTGGAGAGAAGAAGCTCCTTCATCGGGTTACCGCTTTGCTGAAGCCGAGGTCTTTGCCTTTGGGGCCGCAGTGCCAGCCTCCGCGATGGCGGTGTCAAGCATCTGGTAGAGCTGGGTGACGTCGGTGACCTGGGTGTAGCCCTTCTGCGTAACGATGAAGATGGTGGGGGTCTGGGTGAGGCCGACGCGCTCGCCGAGCGTGTAGTCGGCGTGTACCTCTGCGGCGAAGAGGCCGTTGGGGTCGATGACGAAGGGCATGGGCTTGCCGTGGGACTGGAAGTATTTCTGGGTGAAGGTGTTGAGGTCGTCCTTGGTGGCGATGGAGGTCTGGCTGGCGAAGACGGCGCGGCGATAGTCTTCAGCGAACTGGGGGGAGATCTTGTCCTGCATGTAACGGGCGTTGACCGCGGCGTCAAAGCTCCAGATATGCATCTTCAGAGGGAAGTCATGGCGCAGGAGGGGAATCTTGTACTTTTCGACGGCTGCGTGGACGATGGGGAAGGCGCGGGCGCAGGCGGGGCACTCCAGATCCTCGAACTCGAAGATCGCAACCTTTGAGCCGGCAGGCGCGCGAAGCATGGTGGTGTCGCGAAAGGTGGTCTGAGTCTGGGCAGGTATGCTGGCCGGGATGGCGAGTAGCAGGGCGGCGGCGAGGACGATGCGGTTCATTGAGGTAAGACGCATAAGGTTATCTTTCGTATTTTAGCTGAGGAAGGTTGCAGAGTGGTACGACGGGATCAGGGATGGCGTATTTCTGGCGCAGCGGGAGATTCTGAGGCAATTCTCAGGATCGTTTCGCATCCCCGGGGGTGGTGTGGCACTCTAATGGGAGAGCATGAAAGTTTCGATAGGGTTTTTGATGAGAGCGAAGGCCTGGCCGCTGGCGCTGCTTCTCTGCGGGCCCATGGCCGGGGCGCAGGATACGGGTGGGTTGCCGCAGGCGCCTGTGCCGAATGTTGTAACGAAGCTGCCCGGCGGCGTAATGGTAGAGAAGGCGACGCCCGGGGCGATGCCACTCAGCCTGGACGACGCTATCGACCGTGGCCTGAAACGCAATGTGCAGATGGAGCTGGTTGTGCAGAATGAGCGGCTGGTGCATGGCGAGCTGCTGACGGTGGAGAACAATCTGCTGCCCAGCCTGACGGCCAGCGCCCATTCGGAGGCGCAGCAGATCGATCTGGCGGCGTTGGGCTTCAAGACATCGTCGCTGGCAGCATTCGGAATTGCGCCAGGCTCGTTCAGCGAGATTGTGAAGGTGAATACGACCGAGGCGCAGATAAGCGCAGACCAACAGTTGTTCAATCTTCCGGCGTACTACCTGTATCGGGCGGCGCAGAAGGCGAGCACGGTTGCAAACCTGTCGACGTTGAATCTGCGTGGTGGCGTGACGCTGGGCGTAGGAACGCAGTACCTGCTGGCGCTCGCGGATGCTGCGCAGATTGAGAATGCACAGGCGCTCGAAAGGTCCGATGAGGTTGTGCTGCAGCAGGCGACAGACTCGCATGACGCAGGCGTGGGAACCCACCTGGATGTGCTGCGTGCGCGAGTCCAGTTGCAGACGCAGCAACAGGCGCTGATCAGTGCGGAGAATACGTTCGCCAAGGACAAGATTGCGCTGAATCGGATGATCGGGCTGCCCGCAGACCAGGAGATCACGCTGACCGACACGGCTCCCTACGCGGAGTATGCGGAGCTGCCATTGGGCGACGCGATGAAGCTGGCGTTCGTGCGGCGGAAGGATCTGCTAAGCCTGCAGGCGCAGATGGAGGTCGCAGCGAAGACGCGGAAGGCGGTCAGGGCGGAGCGGCTGCCAACGCTGGCGTTCAACGGATACTACGGTGTCCTGGGAGAGACGACCGGGCTATACCACGGAGTCTTCGCGGCGACAGGGAAGGTGAGCGTTCCGGTGTTTCAGGAGGGCCAGCTTCGCGGAGAGCGTGAGGTTGCGGACGCACAGTTGATCGCGCTACGGCAGCAGATCGAGTCGCTGCGCGTGTCGATCGAAGCGGAGATTCGGGCGTCGATGCTGGATGTGGAGTCGTCCAATGAGTTGGTGAAGGTGGCACGGAGCAACGTCGATCTGGCAACCGAAGAGTTGCAGCAGGCGACCGATCGATTTACAGCCGGGGTGGATGACAATCTACCGGTGGTGCAGGCGCAGGCGGTGCTGGCCGCGGCGCAGAGCCAGTTGGTGAATACGCTGTATCAGTACAACCAGTCGAAGCTGCAGCTGGCGCGGAACACCGGAGTGGTGGAGTCGCAGTACAAGGTCTATCTGGGACGGTAGGAGACATCTGTCCTGCCGGACGGGCCCACTGCGCGTGGGGCGGCCACTTCGTGGCGCGTGTATCTTTCTTGCAACTACGATCTATCGTGGTCCTCCCATTGGTCGGAAACCATCTTCCTTCCGACCAACGGGAGGACCACAGAGAATCATCACGAAGAGACCGGTATACATGCCACGAAGTGGCCGCCCCACGCGCAGTGGGCCCGTCCGGCAGGACATCAGCCTATTGCCGTGTGGGATTGACGATGATCAAAGACGAACAGTAAGTCGCTGTAACCGAAATGTGAAAACATAGGGTATGGCGGATGGTTCGGAACGGGTGGAGTTAGCGGCGGAAGGGGATTATCGGTCGGCGTTCAAGTCGCGGGACTTTCGGCTGTATCAGTCGGCGCGGTTGATGGTGATTTTAGGGGCGGAGGCACAGTCGGTCGCGGTGGCGTGGCAGGTGTATGCGATGACGCACTCGGCGCTGGACCTGGGATATACCGGGCTGGCGCTGTTTATGCCTGGGTTGTTCTTTATGTTGGCTGCGGGCCATGCCGCCGACCGCTACGACCGACGCAAGATTATCCTGCTCTGTTACGGACTGCAGGCGGTCTGTACGGCGGTGTTGCTTTGGTTGTCGTTGAGCGCGACAGCGCTGCAGCATGGACGCATATGGCCGATCTACACGGTGCTGGTGGGCATCGGATTGGGCAGGGCGTTCAGCGGCCCGGCGGCGAGTGCGATGCTGCCCAGCCTGGTGCCTAAAGAGCACTTTGTGAATGCAGTGACCTGGGGTGCAACAGTCTTCCAGATTGCGAATATGTCAGGACCTGCAGTTGGAGGCATCCTGTTTACGTTGCCGCTGGCCGGAGTGGCGGCGATGTGGAACGGCGCGCCAATCGTATACGGCTTCACGCTTGTAATGTTGCTGGGGTTCATCGTACTGGTCAGCATGATTCGGGCCAAGATGGTGGTGACCGAGAAGAAGGCGTTCAGCGTGAAGACTGTGCTGGCCGGGCTCGAGTATGTGTGGCGGGCAAAGCTGCTGCTGGGGTCGATCTCGCTGGATCTGTTTGCTGTGCTGCTGGGTGGTGCAACTGCGCTGCTGCCGATCTTTGCCACGGACATTCTGCACGCTGGTCCACGTGGGCTGGGGATGCTGCGGGCGATGCCCTCCGTGGGAGCGCTCGTGGTATCACTCACGATGGTGGTGCGGCCCATCAAGCGGCGTGCAGGTTGGTTGATGCTGACCTGCGTCGGAGTCTTCGGAGCAGCGACTGTGGTGTTTGGTCTGTCGAAGAGCATCTGGTTGAGCTCCGCCGCGCTGGTGCTGGTGGGGGCGAGCGATATGGTGAGCGTGGTGGTTCGGTCGAGCGTGCTGCAGCTTGCGACACCACCGGAGATGCGCGGACGCGTGAGCGCGGTGAACTGGCTCTTCATCGGAGCATCGAATGAGTTTGGTGAGTTCGAGAGCGGGTTGACGGCGCAGTGGTGGGGTGCGGTGCGGGCGGTGGTCATCGGCGGGATTGGCTCGATGGTCGTGACGGCCTCTGCGGCGGGACTGTTTCCGCAGCTGCGCCGAGCCGACGCGTTGACGGCCGAGGCTTTGAGAGTAGCTGACCGGGAGTTGAGTGTAGCGGAGCCGGTAGATTAGAGTTCTGTCTTAGAGTTGAACGCACAAGTGCTCAAAGGGCAGACGAGGATACGCAATGGAGAATGGGGCGAAGGCGGCGATTGGGGCGACTGTGGTTCTGGTGCTGGCGGTGGGCGTGCGGGTGGGGCTGATCTATCGCGAACGCAATGCTCCGGATAAGACCATCAAACCGGCGGAGCGGGAGGTCCTTCCTGCAGACGACCTGGTATTTCTGAAACACAAACGGCCCTCCTCGCTGGCGGACGTGAAGGAGCTGAAGGGCTCGACCGTGTGGGTGTCGGCGGGTGGGCAGTTGGAGTTCTATCCCTACGTCGCGCATAAGGTCGAGTATGGAAAGAGTCAAGGTGTGCTGTTAGGCGCGGAGTCGTTGATGGTGAAGGATGTGGTGGAGCAGGTGGCTCCGAAGGCAGCGACGTTCCGGATTCCGGGTGGGGACAAGCAGGTGCTGGTGGTGTTTACCCGACCGGGGCCGGACACCCAGTACGCAGTGCCTGTGGGGTACCGGCAGGCGGGAGAGTACACGTTCTATACCGACGAGATATTTTTCTACGACGATCCGCATGAGCTGTATAAGCACTGGGGCTCAGAGATATGGCAGGCCGTCGACGAGCATCGCGTCATCCTCGGCATGAACGAGCGCCAGGTAGAACTGTCGCTTGGTCAGGTGAGCAAGAGCACAAGCAAGACCTATGGCAATCGCATGGTCGTCTTCGCGAATCTCGGCAAGCCGATGGCGGTGACCTTTGTGAACAACAAAGTGACGGCGTTCCGAGCCGACCAGGGGTATTGAAGACGTAACGCAGCGACGGAAGAGACAGAAAGAGAGGGAGCGTATAAGGCTCCCTCTCTTTTTTGTGGAACTGCCAATTGCGGGGCTAGTGTTTGACGACCGACAGTGTCAGCGTGCTTGGGTACTGTGCGGAGTGGTGGATAGCAGTATGAGCGATGACACCGGTGGTCTCGTCGTAGTTGTTGCCGCCGGTGTTCAGGTTGCGATCGAAGCGGGGAAAGTTTGCGCCGGCTACTTCGATACGGATTCTGTGCCCGGCGGCGAAGTAGTTGCTGGTGTTCATCGGCGTAAGAGTGACTTTGTAAACTTTATCTTTTTCCATCCACACGGTGTGGTCGTCACCATCGCGGTAGCGCAGGCGCTGTATGGTCTCGTCGAGGTTATAAGCCGTGCCATCGGGAAGCACGTCGATGACCTTCACCGTCACATCGGTGTCCTTCACATCGGACGAGACGTACAGCGTAGCGGTGATGGGGCCTGAGACCTCCATGCCCTCCTTCAATGGCTCTGAGGTGTAGACAAGGATGTCGGGGCGCTCCTCCATCTTACGCTGATCGAGCGCGCCGCCGTTGCCGGGGATGGTGTTGGCCGCGCAGCAGACGTTGCCGCCGTAGCTGGGTGTGGGATGCATGGGGTCGTAGGTGAAGAGATCGGCGATCTCCGGCGACTTGATCTTCGCTTTTGTGGGAGCGGACGCTGGCGCAAAGCTAAGGACGCCGTCACCATGAAGTGTGTTGGCATGGCCTCCGCTCGAAAGCGTCAGGGTGACAGGCTTGGCACCCTCAGGAGGCCAACTCTCCGAGTGCTGCCACTTGTTAATGCCCATGGTGAAGTACTGCACCTTGGGCGTCTTCTGCAGAAAGCCGTTGTCTTCGCCCTTGAGGAAGTGATCGAACCAGGCGTAGGTCATGGCGTCGTAGTCGAGCCGTGCGTCGCCCATGCTCCGTTCACCGACGATGGTGTTCTCCGTCGCGCGCTTGTAGCCGCAGTGGAGCGTGGGGGCGATGATGGCGTACTGCTCATTGGCCGCTTCGCCCTTCGCGGTGGAGCGGACGAAGTTGTAGGCAGCGAGGTTTGGGCCGGTGGAGACGTCGTACCAGGTCATGAACCAGAATCCGGGA
>Ga0302324_100007026_pt1 | contig 24064 bp, 20 predicted proteins | sample Palsa_T0_1_FD_201949 | JGI IMG/M metagenome (GOLD analysis project Ga0302324, IMG submission 201949) | Peat permafrost microbial communities from Stordalen Mire near Abisko, Sweden - Palsa_T0_1 | ecosystem: Environmental > Terrestrial > Soil > Palsa > Peat permafrost | place: Sweden: Abisko... | reverse complement strand
GGGGCGCCCCCCCAAAAAAAAAAAAAAAATAAAAAAAAACACACAATTCCGGGCGGGGGGCCCCCCCGGGCCGCCCCGGGCCCCCCCCGCCGCGCGAACTTCTATTCACCACTTACTACCCGTTCTGTATCATCGACTGCGTGTCCTGCATGACTTGATCGAACGTGGTCACCGTCTGGGCGTTGGCCTGATAGTAGCGCTCGGCCACGATCAGATTGGAAAACTCGGTGGCCAGATCGACGTTGGAATCCTCGAGCGAGCCGCCCTGGAGCGAACCGAGGCCGCCGGTCGTGGGCGCTCCAATGCTCGGCTCTCCCGAGGACAGGCCCGCCACGAAGTTGTTCGAACCGGTGCGAACGAGTCCCTGATCGTTGGCAAACGACGCGAGGGCAATCTGCCCGAGGGCGATGGTCTGCCCGTTGTTGAAGACGCCCTCGATGGTGCCGTTGCCCGAGACGGAATAGCTCTGCAGCGTCCCGCTCGAGTAGCCATCCTGATTCGTCGAAGAGGTCGCGGAGGCCGAGGCCATTTGGGTGATGGAACTCGTGCCCTCGGGGCCGAGGAGGTCCCAATTAATGTTCTGGGTGCCGGCTCCGTCGGCAAGGCCGGCGATGGTAATTACGGGATTCGTGGTTGGAGAGATCAGCTGCCCCGAGCTGTTGAAGGTGAGCGTCCCGCTGGCCACGGAGACGGGGTTGCCGGTCTGTCCCACGTCGGCAGCGGGAATCGTGACGGTGTAGCCCCACGTATTGCCCCCTGTCTTCGTGAAATTGGCCGTGAGCACGTGCGAAGCTCCAAGCGAGTCGTACACGGTTACGGGGGTGCTGAACGTGCCTGCCGCCTGGGTTGTGCCGGTGGCCGCGAAGGTTTCGGAAAGCTTCCCTGTCGCTGCGTCGGTGAGGGTGTTGGTCGTGAAGTTCACGGGGGTTCCGCTGTTGGCCGTGACCAGCAGCGAATTGCCGGTAAGGCTGGCGGTAAAATTCGGGTTGGCGTTGATCGCGGTAACAACGCTGGCAAGCGTGTTGCCCGCAGCGGTGGTGTACGTAAACGTGTTCGTGCCGTCGGAGAAGGCCAGCGTGCCCCCGGTTTTCAGCGTGGTTCCGGCGTCGATGCCGCTTCCCGTCTGCTGGCTCCCGGCGCTGACCGCCGTACCGTCGCTCGCGTCAAGATTGGTGAGAAACTGAATGAAGCTCGTGGGGTTCGCGGGAGTCGTAACCCCCAGCGGGATGGATAGCGGGCTTAGTGTTTGATTGGTGCCGATGACGCCGTTGGTGGCCGCAAACCCCATCACGTTTGAGCCATCGACGGCAACCAAGTTGCCATTCGATGCCACGCTGAAATTGCCGGCGCGGGTGTATTGCTGCATTCCATTGTCGTCCACCACAAAAAATCCGTTGCCGGAGATGGCCACGTCGGTGGGGGTTCCGGTTGTCTCGAGCGTTCCCTGGGTGAAATTGCCTTCGATGGAAGCCACCGAAGCGCCTACCCCGATCTGCTGCGGGTTTCCATTCGCGGTGCTCCCGACCTGATCGTAGAACAAGTCCTGAAAGTTGGTGTCGCTGGACTTGAATCCGACCGTATTCATGTTGGCCAGGTTATTGGCAATGACGGAAAGCTCTTCCGAACTAGAATCCAAGCCTGAAAGCGGGATTGAAAACGATGCCATGCGAGTGTTCCTCCTTTATGTTTCGCGAGCGTTCCGCCCTGCGAAGATTGAAACTGCGAGAACCAAATTTGCCGCGCCAGCCGTTTTGAATTTCTAGGAAGCAGGCGTTGATGGCGTGGTGCTCCCTGTCGTCCCCGTCGAAGTCTGAGGCAGGCCCAGCGCCGTCTGCAGGTCGGACTGGATCTGGATGAGCTGCTGAAGGGAGTTGATTTCGGTCAACTGATCCACCATCTGCGAGGGGTCCATGGGGTTCAGCGGGTCCTGCGCTTGGAGCTGCGCGGTCAGAAGCGTGATGAACGAGTCGGGGCCTAACGTATTGCTGCTGTCCGCCGAGGAGCTGGACGGCGTGTTTAGTTGCGTATCCGTGGGCGGGGTGAGGCCATTGTTGAAGATCGGGTTTGGCGTGGTCATGTTTCTTGCTCCTTTGATTGCGGCGGTCGTTCAGGCCCGCACGCTGAGTCTTCCTCTGGAATCGAATATCCCGATGCTGCCGGCCCGTGCGCTCGGCGCATCGTCGAGGGACGCGGATCCTTCGCCCGCAACCCTCTGCGAACCGCTCGATTGCCGCGACGACGTTCCGCCATCACTCTGAGCGTTCGGTCCATCTTCGGACGAGCCGCCGGAGGAAAGCGAGTTGTGAAGCAGAAGGATTTCGCTCACGCGAAGCTGGCGGTCGTTCAACGCCTGATGAAGCGCAGGCAAATCGCTCGTGAGCATCGAATGCGCATCGTGGTGCTCGACGGTGATAGACGCGGAAACCTCTTCGCCGGCCATTTTGGCGTGCAATTCCATGGAGCCGAGTTCGCCACCGTGCATGGCGATCTTTACGTCCGACTTCGCGATCTGGGCCGCAACTTGCGCGGAGGGAATCTGCGCGGACGCGGGCTCGGCGCTCGCAGGGGAGGCGTTCGGCGGATCGTTTGAGTGGCCTTTCGAGATCGGCGCGGACGCACTCGCGGGAGCGTTCCCGTTGGCGGGGTCTACAGTTCCCGCAGGAGAGGAGGACGAGGGCCCGAGCGGCGACCCAAACTTCAGCGGCTCCGCCGTCGCTGTGTCGGCACTCGATGGTGCCGATCCGGCATCCTTGTGATCGGTCGCCGAGGCGGAAGCACGATTTCCCTGATCGCTACTTGCATCGTTTCGCGAGGGATCGCTGGAATTGTCAGGTGCCCCGCCGAAACTGGGATTGGAAGCGGATGTTCCAGGGGTGTCCAGAAACGCAGCTGAGGTTGAATTTTCGGCCGAGCTAGAGAGGGAGGCCGCGGTGGACGCCGCGCTTGGAGGAGATACGTCCGACGGCGATTGCAGCGCGGCTGGCGCTTCGATGGAGGAATCGTCCGTATCCGGGGCGGATGAGGCATCGTTCGCCTGAATTGATTGGCCGTTTGTGAATTTTTGGCCGCCCATGTATTTCGCGTTGCCGGACGAGGGTGCGGGACCGGGAGAGGAAGTGGCTGCGCCACTCGCCTCCGTGCGCGAGGATTTATATTGGAAGGTTTCCTTCGACGAGCCCTTGGACGCGCGAACCGCACTTGTATCCGAAGCGCTGCTCTGAATTGTGCGCGCAACCACAGCGGCTGCGCGGGAAGCCAACAGCGGCTGCACGCGGCTGGCCGCGTCCAGACTCTGGCGTTGCGCCGGTTGAGCCGGGTGGTCAGGAAGCGCGGCAACACCCGCGACTTGCTTGGCGGGGCGAGGCGACAACGCCGCAGCTTCGACGCCTGCTGCCTGAGCGGCTGCTGATTCCCGTGGATTCGCCGGTTCGAGGGCCGCCGCGGCATTCGTGTCTTGTTGTGGCGCGTCCGTCGGCAAATCCGGTGATGGGACTTTTCCAGTTCCCGCAGCTTGCTCGGTTGAAGAGCGCAACAACAATGCCACAGCCTCCGCGCTTGTCGTATGGCTGGCCGCCGATTGCTGTGCATTCGCTGGTTCGAGGCTCACTGCGGCATTCGTGAATTTTTGCAGCGTGTTCACCGGCAAAGACGGCGATTGCGCGGTCCCATTTCCCGCAGTTGCAGGTTCCGACGGGATGGTGGGCGCGGAGTCTGGCTGGTCCGCACGGCCCGCAAATCTCTCGTCAGGCTGGGCGCGAAGCACGCTGGGTTCCGCGCTTACCAACTGCATCGGCTCAACTGCGTCGGTCGGGCTGACCGAATTCGAAGCATTTCCAGAAACCGCGCTAGCGGAAGAAGGCGCGTTCGCGCCGGAAATCTGTGCCAGCTTGGATTGATCAAGTGGGGCGGCAACCCTTATCCATTGGGTGAAAGAACGTATCGGTAACACTTGCGCATCCGCTTGCGAAGCGATGGAAGGCTCCGCTTCGATGGAAGCCTGTGGCGCAGCTTGTGATACATCCGTACGTCCCGCAACTGAGCGTGGAGGCACACCCCAAACTCCAGCGGGAGCCGCACCCGCTGGCGTGGATGTTTGCTGCAAGGCCGGCGCGGACGCGGAAGCGGCGCCGGAAAGGTCGATCGGGGAGGTAGCCAATCCTGTGAGTTCCGTCGGAACCGTTGGAGTCGCTTGCGAAGAATCGATTCCCGCCGCACCCTTTTCGAGTGTTTGTTCTTGTTCTGCCGTTGGGATTTGTGAATTGGTTGAAGATGCCGGAACCGAATCGCTGTCGGCGCCGAATTTCAAAGCTTCAGGGAAGCCAGCAGGTAAGACCGGAATAGGTTCCGCAGATGCATTTGAATAGTTTGCAGGGATTATAAACTCCGCAATTCCGGTGCCTGAAGTAGGAAAAAGGTCCTCGGACCGGCTCGCGGCCAATTTCCTAGTTGGTAGAGCCGTCGGCGAGGCCGCGACAGTAAGGCGCGCGTTTGGTTCCGGCAGTTCGCCGGCCGCGCTGCCGCTGCCTTTTACTCCACCCTCCAGATTTAGAGGCAATGCGGCCGATATCGCGGGAACCGCAAGCGGCATCAGCGACAAGGAAAGGAGCGACGCGAAGCTCTGGGCATCGAGCGAAGCGTCCTGCGAATTCGGTGAAATGTTCGTCGCCATATTGGAATCGGCCGTCGCCGGCGCGGCCGAAAGCGAACTCGAAATGGACACTCCTGCCATTGGGTTAACCTTCGCCGCGCAGACCTAATGCACATGCGTAGCCAAAGTGGCACACGAATTTATCGGCCAGAAACGATGGCTTAACTTCCTGAAAATATGACAATTAATAAGAGCGCTAAAGTTTTTGCGAATTTTGCCGAGGCGCAAACGATGCCAGCTAGGAAAGCCGCTGCCGAGTGGTAGGCAAACGGGCGCTGCATTGCCGGCCCGATGGAAAATTGGAAGATAGATCTATTTGCCAGAGGAGGAAATGGTCCTGATCAGAAACAATTCATCGATGCGTTGTTGCGCGCGGCGCGACTCTTCGAGTTCATACGCGGCGAGCTGGCGCTCCCGCAGGTTGGACAGAATTTCGCGCTGCTGGTGCGCTTGAATGTAACGGGCTTGCTGCTGCTTTCTTTTTTCTTCGAGGTCGGCGAGCTTTTTCAAAAGCTCGGCTCGCAGTGCGAGCAGAGACGCCTCCCTGGCGATCTCGAAGTGCCATTCCGCTCCAGTCAGTCCCTCGGCCAGCAATGCAGCAAAGGCGCGGCGCCGTGCTTCTATTTCTTTTTCCACCGACTCGACTTCAGCGCGCGCGGCCGCCACGGCTCCGGCGATGGCTTTCAGTTTTTGCAGCTCCGCACGCTCCAGGCTTAGGCGCAGCCTTAGAAGCCCCTTGAGAGTGAAGTGAAAGGCCATGAAATATTCAGCCGGGCAAGGCCATCAGGGCTTCGATGGTTTGGTTCAAGGGGGCCAGGTCGTCTTTTTTCTGGCGAAGAAATGCGTTGAGGGCCGGCAGCGCGGCCAGCGCTTGATCGAGGAGGGCGTCGCCGCCCTTCTGGTAGGCGCCCACGCGAATCAAATCTTCGGAAGCGTTGTAGGAAGAGAGCATGGCCCTTATTCGTTGCGCTTTCGCAAGTTGCGCCGGAGTGCTCACGGCCGGCATGAGACGGCTGACGCTGTCCAAAATCGAAATAGGGGGGTAATGGCCCTGCGCCGCCAGGCGCCTGTCCAGCATGATGTGTCCGTCTAGAATGGCGCGAACCGCATCGACGAGCGGGTCCTGCTGGTCATCGCCTTCCATGAGTACCGTGTAGAATCCGGTGATGCTTCCGGTTCCAAAATGTCCGGCGCGTTCGAGGAGGCGCGCGAGCAGCGTAAACACGGAGGGCGTGTAACCCTTGGCCGTGGGAGGTTCTCCTGCCGCAAGGCCAATCTCGCGCTGGGCCATTGCAAATCGCGTCAGCGAATCCACGACGAGTAGGACGTTCATCCCTTGCGCCGCAAAATATTCGGCCACGGTCGTGGCCGCGAGCGCGGCCCGAATTCTGGAAAGCGGGGGCTGGTCCGATGTGGAAACGACCACGACGCAGCGCTCAATCCCCTTCTCGCCGATAGCGTCGACGAGGAGTTCCTGCACTTCGCGCCCGCGTTCTCCGACGAGCGCGAGCACCGTCAAGTCCGCCGAGGTGCCGCGCGCCATCATGCTGATGAGCGTGCTCTTCCCTACTCCACTGCCGCCGAATATTCCGACGCGCTGGCCGCGACCGGTGGCCAGCAGGCCGTCGATGGCGCGGACGCCGCAGCCAAGAGGTTCGCGGATGAGGGCGCGGGAGAGCGGCGCGGGAGCGTCTCCAGAGATGATGCGATACTCGCGGCCGCCCGTGGGGCCTTTGCCGTCGAGCGGGCGGCCTGAACCATCAATGACGCGGCCGAGCAAGGTCTTGCCGACACGGATGGCGGGGCGCGTGCCGCGCGTGACGATGCGATCGCCGTAGCGGACTCCGACGGGGCGCTCAAGCGGCATGGATAGCACCGTCTTGCCGCGAAAGCCGACGATTTCGCCATCGAGCGTGCGGCCATCGGACGTCAGAATCGCGCAACCTTCCCCGACGGAACTGAACGGGCCGTCGGATTCAATCAGATAATCGATGGACTTAATGACTCGGCCAGTCCAGCGCACCGCGGAGAATTCGTGGAGCCGCCGGAAAAAAGGATTTAACGAATTTTCCTCGCTCACTTTTCTCCCTTCGGGCGTTGCTCGAGCAGATCGAAGAAACCTTGCTCGATTTCCTTTAACTGCATATCGAGACTGATCTCGGTCGTGCCAAAGTCGGTCTCCAGAACGCAGTGGCCATGCGAAAGGGATGGATCGGCGGCCACGGTGACGGTGGGGAAAATGTCTTCCGACTGTTTGAAATAGTCGTTCCAGAAGCGGACTTCGTCATGGTGGGCGCGAAGGGTGATTCGCGTGTCGCCGTTGAGTTTTTGAAGCGCGACGTGCACGACGCCCGTGAGCACCAAAGGATCGATGCGCGATTCCCGGTGCAGGATTTTCCGGGCGATGGACAGCGCAAGCCGGACCACTTCCGGTTCGACTCGGCCGAAGTAGTTCGCGCGATCTTTTGAAAAGGCACGCAAGGCATCGGAGATCTGGCCTCGCAATTCGGCGGCTGCTTTTTCGGATTCCGCTCGCGCGGCGGCTTTGCCTTCGGCCAATCCCTTTTCGTAGGCCTTCTGCGCGGAGGGATCGGAGTGCGAATTCTCCGGGGCGGAATCGCCGCCGTTCGGGCCCGCCGATGTTCGCGGCCTTTCGCCGCTTGGCGGAGCGTATAAAAACGGCTGCGCTTTTTCCGCGGGCGGAGGCGCGGCGGAATTGGAATCAGGCATTTTCTTCCTCTTCGTTGTCTCGCAGGACCAACTTGCCTTCCGATTCCAGTTTGCGCGCGACGGCGACGATTTCGGCTTCCGCTTTGGCGATATCCTTGGCACGAAGATTGCCGAGTGCCTCCGTGTCTTCCTTCAGCATTTCGACGGCGCGAGACGACATGGATTTAAAAAAGTGGGCTTGCAGTTCGTCCGTGGCGATCTTGAGCGCGGTCGCGAGCGCTTTCTTGTCGACTTGAGCCAACAATTCGCGGATTCCCTCGTCCGGAATTTTGATGAAATCCTCGAACGTAAACATCTGGTTGCGGATCGAAGCGGCGAGGTCCCCGTTTTCCTTTTCGATGGAATCGAGGATTTGCGTGGTGACCTTGCCCGGAGTCTGGTTCAGCAAATCTGCCACGACTTTTACGCCGCCTACCTCGCGGCGGACAGGTTCGGCGGCAGCGGTTTCCGTGCGCAGCTTGCGGGCAAATGTGGTGAGGATTTTGCTCACGAGTTCGGGGGAGGAAGCTTTCATTTGGGCAAGCCGCCCGACGGCTTGCGCGCGTGACTCCTCAGGGAGCAAGGACAAGGCAGTGCCGGCAGCTTTGCCGTCGATGTGCAACAAGATGAGCGCGATGGTTTGCGGGAGCTCTTCCTTGAGAGCGGCAGCCAAGCGGTCGGGAGGCGCGGTACGCACAACTTCGAGGGCTTGCGACGAGGTCTTGCTCGACGCGATGATTTCGTGAACCGCGGTTTTGGTTCCGTTCGGTGCGCTCGATTTCAACAATACTTTTTCGGCGTACTCCGGCCCACCCTGGATAACGGCTTTTTTCGGACCGGCCATGCTTTGGTATTCTTTTAAGACGAGATTGGCCGTTTCGTCGGGGATATCACCGAGCGAGGAAATTTCTTCCGCGAGGGCGCGCAGGGACTCTTGCGGGAGGTGATCGCAAATACACGAAGCCACGGAATCCCCGAGCAGCACAAGGAGAATCGCGGCTTTGCGGATTCCGCTCAGTTCGGTCTGGGCAGGTGGAGGAGGCATGGATGAGCGCTACGCCCCTTGCATCCAGTCCTGGACCAGGCGGCTGGCATCCTGCGGAGCGCTCTGCACGTTCTTGACGATCTGCTGTTTCAGCGCCATGGCTCGCTCCACTTCGATTGCAGGATTCGCGCCGGCGGCGGGTAACCCATCGACCCGGCCCGGCATGGCGAACTGGCCGGGCGCCTGGCCTTCTACCATGCCTGGCAACGGCTGGCCGCTGGAAAGCCGCGCTTCGGCGGATTGCAGCGTGGCAGTAGCCGCTTTCATGACGGGCTTTAGAACTAGCACGTACACCAGCAGAAACAACCCCAGGATGGCGGCATAGCGAATGAGGTCGATCCACTTCAGCGCCACGACGCGAATTTTTTCCGGTAAGTTCATTGCGCCGGGAGCGTCCACTGCTTCCGGAACCTTAAAGGTTACTTCTTCGACGGAAATCTGATCGCCGCGGCCGGAATCCCAGCCCAGGGCCGCTTTCGAAAGGCCTTCGATTTGTTTCATTTCTTCGGGCGTTCTCTTGCGGCGCGTTTCGACGAGTTTGCCGTCCGCCATCTTGCTCTCGACGACATCGTCGACCAGAATCGCGGCGGCGACCCGTTTGATTCGCCCGGGAGGCTCAACCAGATGGCGCGTCGTGTGGCTGACCGCAAAAGTTTTATTTTCGCTTCGAACGCCTTCCGATGTGCCGCTAGTGCTGGCCTGGTTCGCGGCCGCGCCTGAGGGCGGGGTGTTCGGCGCATTGCTGGGCGTCCCGGGAATTCCCGCGGCCTCGTTGTCCGCGGAATTCTCCTGCGACGTCTGCGAACTGAGAACGACGGTGGAATTGGGATCGTACGAATCTTGCGTGCTTTCTCCGGAAGTCGGATCGTATTCGATCGAGACGCTGGAACGCACATGGTCAGGCCCGACGATGGGCGTCAACACTTGCACGACTTTTTCGGCCAACACCGTTTCGAGATCTCCCGATCCGGCGCCGGCTTCGCCATAAGAAGTGTGCGAAGCCCCGGGCATCTGTCCATCGGTCGTGACCACAGTGACGTTTTGAGGCGAAAGATCGTCCCACGCGCTGGAGACCAGGTTGGCGATGGAAGGGCCGATCTGATCCGCCACGCGCTGGCCGCGCAGTTTCAGAACCACTGCCGCTTTCGCCGGACGCTCGCGATCGGTGAACAAGGATTCGTGAGGCAGAACTAGGTGAACGCGAACCGCCTCGACTCCGCTCATGGTTTGGATGGTGCGCTCGAGTTCCGCTTCGAGGGCGCGCTGATAATTCACTTTTTCGGAGAAATCGCTGCCCGACCAGTTGGGCTTGTCAAACAGCTCGAATCCCAAACGTCCGCTGGCGAGCGGTCCTTGCGAGGCGACGCTGACGCGAGCTTTGTCCAGTTGGTCGACGGGCACCAGAACGGAAGTGCCATCGGCGGATAGCTGGAAAGGAATATTTTGAGCGGCGAGCTTCTGGCCGAGGCTCTGCGCGTCGGCCGTAGAAAGTCCGACGAAGAGAGGCTTATAGTCGCCTCCGACAATCAGGCGCGCGAAGACCCACACGGCGATCCCAACGATCACCGCGCTGCCTGCCAGCATCGCTTTCTGACGAAGGGTTAACGCCTGAAGGAATCCCGTAACCCGTGCCTGAAGTTTGTCCATGTCCCTGCGTGAGCCTCAACTTTCAGCGGTGCACTCTCAGAACGGAATACGGGAAATCTCTTGATACGCGGAAACGATCTTGTTGCGCATCTCGACCATCAATTCAAAGGCCAGGTCCGCCTTTTGGACCGCGATCATGGTCGAGTGAATATCCTGCCCGTCGCCGGACAGCATCGACGAAACCTTTGTGCTCGCTTCCGATTGCAACTGATTGACCTGATCGACGGCCCCACGCAAATCGCTCAAAAAATCCGAGCCCGTTCCGGCGCCGGCCCCAGCCGATGCCGCGGACGTTTCATTTCCGCCCGAAATCGCTTGCGCCGCCCCTGATATCGGTTGAATCATGATTCGCCCTTTCTCTCCTAACTCTTCAAGATGTCGATGGAAGCCTGAATCATGTTCTTGGTGCTTTGCACCGCGGACGCGTTGAGCTGATAGGAGCGGGCCGCGCCCATCAGGTTGACCATCTCTTCCACGGGATTGATGGCCGGATACGAAACGTAGCCCTCCGCGTCGGCGTCGGGATGGCCCGGCTCGAACCGGCGAACGGCGGGCGCGCCGTCTGGCACGACTCCTTCTACCTTCACGCCTTCCGTGTGCATGTCCGTGAACGAGGCCAGCGTGGCGGAAAAGCCCTGCTGCGGCATGGAGTGCGCTTGAAAAACCACGTGCATGCGCTTGTAGGGGCCTCCGTCCGCGGCATGCGTGGTTTCGGCGTTGGCCATGTTGCTGGTAACGATTTCCGCGCGTTCGCGTTCGGCGAGCAGCGCGGAACCGCTGACATCCAGGATGCGAAATAGATTCATGACTATTGTCCTCCGCTCGTAATCGCTAACTTGAGTGTCTTGATTTCATCCATCACCAATTGGGAAGCGGCATTGAATTGCAATTGAACCTGAGAGAGCAGCAGTCCCTCGCGGTCCACGCTGACGTTGTTTCCGTCGGGCCGCGCGTTCAAGCCATGCACCTCGCGCACGAAGGGCTCGGTCGGCGCGTTGTCCTCCTCCTGCGAGGCGCGAGCGAGTTCTCCGGTGAAGTCGATGTCGCGGGTGTGGTATCCAGGCGTGTCGACATTCGCGATATTGCTGACAAGCAGGGCCTGGCGCGTGGACGTCAAGTCCAGGTAGCGCTCCAGTAGATGCATCTGCGCCGTGTTGACTAAGCTCATACTGCCTCCCTCGCCGGCAATCCGTATTCCCTGATTTTGTTGCGAATGGTTCGCAAGCTGACGCCCATCATTTCGGCGGCCCGTGTTCGATTGCCTCCCGTGGCGTGCAGCGTCGCCTCGAGCACTTCCCTCTCGACCGCCTGCAGGGTTTGGCCGAGTTTAGGAACCATGTTGATCGAGGAATTGATCGAGGACGCTTTCGAGCTCCACACCGACGGCGGCGCGCTGAATTCCAGGGCGCTAACGCCCAGAGTGGCGCCGTGCGCGAGGGCTAGCCCGCGGCGGATCACGTTTTCAAGCTCCCGGATGTTTCCTGGCCAGTCGTAGGCGTATAGGCGAGCCGAGAGTTCGGGCGAAATAGAGAACTGGCCTCGCTGCCCCTTGGGTTCGTGCTTGCGCAGAAAATATTCGGCGAGCTCGGGAATGTCCGAACGCCTTTCGCGAAGCGGCGGAATCGTCAGCGGAACGACATTCAAGCGATAGAAAAGATCGCTGCGGAACATTTCGCGATCGATGAGCTGCTTCAGCGAGCGGTTAGTGGTGGCAATTACGCGCACGTCGATGGGGAAAGGATGCGTATCGCCGAGCCGGTCGACTTCCCTCTCCTGCAAGACACGCAGGAGCTTGGGTTGCAGATTCAGGGGCATCTCTCCAATTTCATCGAGCAGCAACGTTCCGCCATCGGCCAACTGAAATTTTCCGGACTTCGAGGCGGTGGCTCCCGTGAACGCCCCGCGAACGTGGCCGAAGAGTTCGCTTTCCAGGAGGCTTTCCGGAAAAGCGGAGCAATTGACCGCAACGAACGGCTTGTTGGCGCGAGGGCTGAAATTGTGAAGCATCCTTGCGAGCAGTTCCTTGCCCGTGCCGCTTTCGGCTTCGACGAGCACATCCGCTTCGGTCCGCGCCACTCGGCGCGCATTGGCGAGCAGCGCGCGGAATTCGCGCGAGGAACCGATGAATTCATGCGTCTTCACCTGTTCGCGCTCATTGCGATCCAAAATGCGCTGCACCGCCTGCTTCAGTTGATCGAACGAAACCGGCTTCACGAGGTAGTCGCACGCTCCCTCTTTGATGGCCTGAACGGCTTCGGGCACGTTGGCATACGCCGTCAGAAAAATGACCGGTGTCTGCGGGGCGATTTGGCGAATGCCCTGCATCAGTTGCAGGCCGTCACCGTCTCCCATCCGCATGTCTGTCACGACGAGGCTGAAGGAGTTGCGCCGAAACGCGGCGATGCCCTCGGCGACCCCTCCCGCGGTCGCCACCAGCCAACCGCTCTGCCGAAAGCTCGCTTCGAGCGCCGCGCGCATTGCCGCTTCGTCATCGACGATGAGCAAATCACTCACTGACTTCCTCCGAGGCCGCCAAATACACCGTAAATGTGCTGCCGCAATCGAGGCAGCTTTCCACGCAAATGCTTCCGCCATGCTCTTCGACGACTTTTTTGCAGACCGACAAACCGAGTCCAGGGCTGCCCGCCTTGGTCGTAAATCCAGGCTCAAAAATTTCCTCGAGCAAGTCCGGCTCGATCCCGCAACCTTCGTCCTCAAAATCGATCCGCAATATTTCAGGCTTATTGGGGGGCGCGCTCTGAAGCCGGATGGTGAGCGTCCCTCCCTGCGACATGGCGCGAAATCCATTGATCGCAAGATTGAGAAATGCCTGTTGCAATCGATGAGAATCGGCGGCGACCGTCGCAGGACCAATTCGATTTTCCAGTTGCATGCTGTGTCCCTGCGCTGCGGCCAGAGGACCGAGGAATTGCACGGTCTGTTCCAGCATCCGATCCATGCGAACGGGAAGTAACTCGCCGCGCGATTTTCCATGGAACTGGAGAACGTTGTTGACCGTGGCGCTTAACGATCGCAGACCCGATTGAATGTGCAACACCCACTGATGCGCCTCCGGTTCCTGCTTCGTGGCTTCTCCGAGCAAACCGGTGAAAAGCTCCATGCTCCCAAGAGGGTTCCTGATCTCGTGCGCCAGCACGGCGGCGATCTCAGCCAGCGCCTTGGTGTGACGAATTTCTTCGCGCTCCGCCGCGGCCCTTTTTTGTTCTGAAATGTCACGAACGATCCAAATGGCTTCCGGCTGCGCGTCCGGCGCGGCTTCCAAAGCCGCCACGGTGACGGCGAGCGTGCGCTTCTCCGGCGAGGCCTTGGATGCCCACTCATATTCGGCATAAGTTTTTTCGGGAGCGGCTTGCGAAAACCATTCGGCGGGAATCGGCAACTCCGCGGAAGTATGAGATTGCGATTCGAGATCGAGCAACCGTCGCGCTTCGGGATTCAGCAGCCGGATCCGTCCATCCGGACGGCTCACCAGAACGCCGCACGGAAGCCTGTCCAGGACTTGCGTAAGAAAAGCTCGGGCGCGCGTGTTTTCATCCAAGCTGCGAGACAGCCTTGCGTTCGCTTGCTCCAAGTCCGCCCGAAGTCTGGAGACCTCGCCCTGCAACTGCGTGTACGATTTCTCGAGCGAACCTGCCGCCTCCGTGAACGTCGCGAAGGCTTGGGCAAGCACACACGGATCGCTGAGGTGAGCCGGTGACTCGCCCTCCGTGTTCCGATTTTGCCGAGTACTAGGCAAATTTGGCATGCCCAACGCCACTTGCACGTCGCATGCCAAATTTTGTTTGAAAAGATTCTTAGCTTTTCCTAATTTCTCCGGGATCGGAAACCGAACTGAAGTGTTCCACGTGAAGGTTGGGTTCGTTCCCCGACAAAATGAATGCCCGTTCCACGGCGTGATGAAGTTCACGCACGTTTCCGGGCCAGTGTGTTTGGCGGAGAAGCGCGATGGATGAGGCCGAGAGTTTTTTCGGTTCGACTCCCGCCTCTTGACACAGATCGGCAAGAAATCGCTCGGCCAAGGGACCGATGTCCTCGGTTCTCTCGCGCAACGGCGGCAGCTCGATGGGAAAGACGGAGATGCGGTAATACAAATCCTGACGGAACGTTCTCTGTTTGACGCTTTGCGTAAGGTTGATGTTCGTGGCGCAAATCACTCGCACGTCCACACGAAACACGTCGGAACTTCCCAGCCGCTGCACTTCACCTTCTTGCAGGAACCTCAGCAGCTTCGACTGCATTCCCAGCGGCAAATCCCCGATCTCGTCAAGAAACAACGTGCCGCCATGGGCGTTGTTGATGCGTCCGACGCGCGATTGGACCGCTCCTGTGAAGGCGCCGCGCACGTGGCCAAACAGCTCTGCCTCGAGCAGGGCCTCGGGAATTGCCGCGCAATTGACAACCACCAGCGGATTTTTATTTCGTTGGCTAATCTGATGGACAGCGCGAGCGACGAGTTCCTTCCCCGTGCCGGTCTCGCCGACGATAAGGACTGGCGTGTTTCGAGGCGCGACGAGGCGAGCCAGCCGGTAGACCTTCTGCATGGCGGACCCCTGGCCCACCATCCCCGGCAATCCGCCGGGTTCCATGACAATGGGATCGGTAGAAATAATAGGGCGTTTCTCAGGCAACTCTTTATTTATCGTTAGGTTGGCAGTTGGCGGCGCCGGCTTTTCTTGGGCGGGGGCTGCGGAATCCACCAGCTGGATGCGCATGCTCGGAAACTTTTTCCGCACGATCTCGGCGACTTCTTCGGCGTCCAAGTCAGGAAGACGGCGGTCCAGGATTAGTAAATCGAAAGCGAGCGACCGCAGTCTGGCCATTGCCTGCGCGCCGGTTGGCGTTTCCTCAACGAAAACGTCCTGGCCACTGGTTTCCGCGAGGGAGCGGTTCCGGATCCCGGGATCAGAGCTTGCGATTAAAACACGAGAGGTCTCTTTTCGGGCCGCTGGGATAGCACCTGAAAACACGTATTCATCTCCTTATCGCTCGGGATTGGTACTTTTACGCCCCCTTACTCAGCAGTGCTTCGGGTTGGTTCGGTATACCCTCAACCGGAATAAAGAGGTTTCCGGCCTATGCTCCGGCAAGAGCGATTGCAATCTATTGCTGCTTGCGATTGGGTGCAATGATTCGATTCATCGTATGTGTACAACTGCTAACTAATTCGGATTCATTCTAACTGATCAGCCAGAGGCGCAACTGGCGAGGCGAAGGACGGGGGGACCTCATACAGGGACGGCTGCTTTGCCTGGGTGGCGGCAGTACAGCCTTGAGGTCGCTCGAAGAGACGCTATACCGCCCGCCATCGTCCCCATTTTGCGACGGGTTCGCCGTTTCCCAGCGCCAGATCCTTTTCTCGGTTATTTCGGGCAAAACCGGCCGCCCGCGGGCAAACCATCAAAAACAAGAAGCCCGTCCCACAGGTGGGACGGGCCTCTGGCCATTGCGTTTCCTGAGCATAAAGAGCAGCGTACCAGCCTCTTTGATTGGCTTCGTGCGCTTACTTGTTAAATGCTAATTTGACGCGCGGTGTCTGCCCAATCCAAAGTCGGCGTTGTCATATTGAAGAAGCGAAGGAACGTGTCGTAAACCAGCCGCCGGACGGCCTTGCCTCGGGACGTTTTGATGCTGGCCAGAGTTCTTTGATATTCCTCGAGGTTCAAGGGATCGTCGTCCGGTTTTTCCAGCTCTTTCGACAGGCGTTCAAACGCGCCTTCCAGCGAGGTCATATTCAGCATGTTGCGCACCTTTCCGCAGGCGGCCGCAAAGCTAAGCAAGAAGACGCCGCCGCCCGAAAGGATGTACTTGTAATTTGGATTAGCGGCATACTTCTCCATGAGTTTCGGGTGCAATTCCATGGTGATTTTTTTTTAGCGTGGCGACCACATCCCGAATATCGCCCACATCGAAAGAGGATTGGATGTCCGTGTATCCCCTCTCGCGTTCCAGCAAGCTTTCGGCTTCGTCAGGCTTCTTGATTTGCGGATTGAATTCAATGAACGCTCGGGTCGCCATGACCAAGTCAGACGCCGAGAATTCGTTCTTGGGCTTCTGTTTCCCCGAAATATTCTGGTTATCCTGAAAAATCGGGATTTTTGCATCATGCTCGAGCGCTTGAAGCAGCGGCCGCTGCATGATTTCAAGCTGAACCTCGAGACTCATTCGCCGCTGCCCCGTATTGTACGTCACCATGTAATGGAGCAAGCCTTCCAGATCGATGTTCCAAAAAATCTCATAGCGCGTTTTTCGCCTTAGGATTTCTTCCACGGCAACCTTGGGTTCGCCCGATCTTTCGACCGCGTCTTTCAAGTAGGCCCAAGCCTCGTTCGTGATGCAGCGATCGGCGATCAGCTTGTCTCTCTGCCACACCAAGAGAATGGAGATGCAATAGCAATACAACCGCTGCAAGCCGTCGATCACCGAGTACTTGACGCCCGTTTCCTTCAATGACCTGAGACGCCCGCCGCGCCCATCCAGCGCCGCAACCTTTGCTTCCGGCATGGCGGCCTTCAACATGAAATCCCGGATCAATCGCAAGTAAATCTTGTCGTTCAAGTGATCGAACGGCTGGCGTTGGTAGAAATTTTCAATGATCGAAACGCGTTGCACGTAGGTGCCCAATTCCTCCTCGATATGTCCGATATATCCGCCCGTTTTCACATCGGATGTTTCAGGGGCGATTGGTTTCACTCCCGCGGGAATTCTGAGCAAGCCTCCGAATCCTGCCGCGTCCAAGTCCGCTGCTAAATGCTTGATTCGTTCCCTTAACATTTCCTGACGCTCCACTTTCGTTGGAGCTTTCAGTTTTGCTTTTGTTTTCGATTTTCTTCCTCGTAACGGCGCCCTCTCCTCAACCTCAGGATCCCCTGTGAAGGCGGGTACGCGCTCCAATGCTGGGCTAGAAGCAAGTGTCGGCATCTTCGATTCTCCTGTTGAATTAGATTTGAATTTCTCAAACTCGGAAGGGGGGACCCTCATACAGAGGGATTGTCGAACACTATACGGGGACAACTCGCCTGTCAAGGAGGATGGATTTCACAAGTTTCCAAAGTGACCTCGGCCATAATTCCATCACAGGCTAATTGCAAGGATGATGAGGCGGACAACGATTCGCTCAGGGAGGCGCGCGGCCAGATGCAGGGTTAGCTGCGGCGTCGCAAATAAATGGAGGAGAGTGTGGGCTCCAATCCCGCTAGCCTAAGAAATTCCCAGTGCTAGCGGTCAATATTAACTTTCGTTATTTCAACAACCGCTGATCACGCCTGTTGATCGCTCAAGGCCCGCGGCGGCAGCTGCTGGAGAAGACGTCCTCGATACCATCGTCTAATTGTCTCTGCTTCCCGCTTCTGTTGTAATCCGCGACGTTGCATCCGATTTCAATCGGAATCCGCAGCGAGTTTAGGGCAGAGGAGGCGGACGCAATCTTTGGAATCGCCACGAACGCCTCGGAGAACCATTCGCATTGTTTTTGGGAAAGGAGGCCAGCTATGGAGACTCTCGAAAGATCCCTCCTAAGCGCACGGAACCAGTCGGACAAATTCGAACAGCTTATTGGCGACAGCGCTGCCCTTAAGGCCGTCCTCTCAGGGGTAGAGTGCGTGGCGCCTACCGATTCCACGGTTCTGGTCCTCGGAGAGACGGGCACGGGCAAAGAGCTGATCGCCCGCGCCGTGATTCTTTCAAGCGAGGGAGTGCTGCCAAGCCCTTTCCCGAAATTTGACAACACTACGGCCGATCCCATATGCGGCGTGTTCACAGACTCTCAAAGGGGGCTGATTGTGAGGGCCTTGCAGACGGCAGGGTGGCGTGTGGGCGGAAATCGAGGCGCAGCCGACCGGCTTGGACTGAAAAGGACCACGGTGATCGCTAAAATGAAGAAACTCGAAATCTCTCGAACCACGGCGCAAAACAATACTTACACGCCGGCAGAGCCTCGGAAGACTGTGAAGATGTTGAGTGGCGATCGTGCAAGGTTTTACGCGAACGTGATCGCCCTCTGCCTGGCTCTGTTCGCGGGAGCTCCGCTTCACGGACAGTCTCAATTGACTGCTGCGAGCGAAGGAACGGTGCCCTACGGTGCCGCTATCTTGACTGGTCGAGACACTCTTAGTTCAGATTCTCAATCGCAGAATCCCTACTCGGGAGGAGTCCCCGCAGGCACAGCCATTTCGACGCCGCTGTCACTGACCTTGGAAGAATCAGTAGCACGCGGCCTGCGACAAAACCTTGGTGGACTGCTTGCCACCGATGCCGTCTCCGGCGCGCAGGGCGATCGATGGCGTGCACTGAGCGCATTGCTGCCAAATCTGACGACCGCAACCAGTTTCAGCGTTCACCAGATTGATCTCAAGGCCGACATAGGCCTCAACTTCCCAGGCGTCGCACACGTCATCGGCCCTTTTGGGGCCTTCGACACACGCGCCTCGCTAGAACAACCCGTTTTCAACTGGGAATCTATTGAGCGCGCAAGGTCTTCCGCCGCGCAAGTGAGATCGGTCCGATACGGTTACAAGAACGCACGCGAACTGATTGTTCTTGGGGTGGTGTCGAATTATTTACTTGTTATTGCCGACCAGTCAGAAGTCGAGTCCGCTTTGGCTCAGCGCGACACTGCGAAAGCGCTACTTGCGCAGACGACCGACCAGCATAAAGCTGGGCTTGCAGCTGCAGTTGACGTACTGAGGTCCGATGTCGAGCTTCAGGCGCGCGAGCTAAGGTTGATCGTCGCTCGGAATAATCTAGCGAAGCAGAAGTTAGTTCTGGCGCGGGCGATTGGACTTCCGGCGGGTCAGACATTCAACGTAACCACGGAGGTTGAGTACCAGCCGCTTACGACTTCATCCCTCGATGAAGCCTTGCAACAGGCGTATACCACTCGCCCCGACTTCAAAAGTCTAACCGAGCAAGCACGCGCCGCTGAGCTGCAAAAGAAGGCCGCCGCGGCCGAGCGTTACCCCACAGTGGCCGCAGCTGCGGATTACGGAGACATCGGACCCAATCCTGGGACGAGTCACGCCACGGTTGACGCAGAAGCTGCGTTGCGATTTCCCATTTTCCAGGGAGGCAGGGTTCACGGGGACAAGCTTGTCGCGGATTCTCTTCTGGCGAGTGTAAAGCAACGACTGGAAGACCTCCGCGCCAGCATCGACCAGGAGGTTCGTGACGCTTTTCTTGACTTGCAAGATACCGCTCAAGAAGTATCGGTTGAGAAAAACGCCGTCCTGCTCGCTACTCAGAGCCTGCAGCAATCACGTGACCGTTTCGCCTCGGGAGTAACGGACTACATCGAAGTCGTTCAGGCACAAGAATCTCTCGCGGATGCCAATGACGCGTATATCGCCAGTCTGTACCGGTATAACACTGCCAAAATCTCCCTGGCGCGAGCAGTGGGTGTCGCGGAATCCAACTACGCGCTGTATTTGAAAGGAAAATAAAATGCCCGACCAAGACAAGGACAAAAACGCGGAAAGTTCGTCGTCCTCAGCGCCCCCTACGGCATTGGAAACCCCCACCACGACGGCCCCCGCCACCTCTACGAGCAGGCGCTCTCGCAAGCGCTGGATTATTGTAGCCGCCGTGGTTGTAGTTGCCGTCGGTGGCATCTTTCTGTGGGAGTACTTCTCGGGTTTCGAGACCACCGACGATGCGCAAGTTGACGTCCACCTCTTTCCGGTGAGCGCACGAATCTCAGGCTACGTGCAAGCGGTGCACGTAGAAGACAACCAGTATGTGCAGGAAGGCGCCACACTGGTGGAGATTGATCCAAAAGACTATCAAGTCGCCGTGGCGAAAGCGCAAGCGGACCTGGAAACGACGGAATCCTCCGCTCGCGCGCTCAACATCGATGTGCCCATTAGCTCGGTGGACACTTCCAGCCAATTGAAGTTCACTTCTTCGGACATCGAAAACGCCAAAGCCGCCATCGACGCCAGTGAAAAACAAGTCGCCGCCGCACGGGCACGCATCCAGGAAGCCGAGGCGGAAAATGTGAAGGCCCAGGACGATGTCCAGCGCTATTACCTTCTGCTGATCAAGGACGAAGTACCGAAACAGACTTACGACCATGCGGTGGCAGCAGGACAATCGGACAGTGCCGCGGTTGCAGCCGCCAAAGCGGAAGAGGCGAGTGCGGAACAAAATGTCTTGCAAGCGCGCAGCCGGCTCAGCGAAGCGATCGCGCGGGATGAATCCGCCCAGGCCGGACCGCAACGCGTCGCGTCCACGCAAGCCCGAGCGCTCTCAGCCGTTGCCGATGAACGGCAGAAGCGGGCCGAACTCGACCAGGCGGAGCTCAACCTCGGATACACCAGGGTATTAGCGCCGGTCAGCGGTGAGGTGACCAAGAAAGTGGTTGCGGGTTTGAACGTCGACCCCGGCGAACAACTGCTCACGGTAGTGCCGCTGGATCAAGTGTGGATCACTGCAAACTTCAAAGAAACGCAGCTCAGGCACATGCGGCCGGGACAGAAGGTGAAGATCGACTGCGACTCCAACGGCCGTTCCTACCAGGGGCATGTCGACAGCATCGCCGGCGCCACTGGTCCCATCTTCAGTCTGCTGCCTCCGGAAAACGCCACCGGGAATTACGTGAAGATCGTCCAGCGCATTCCGGTCAAGATTGTGCTGGAGCCGGGTGAGAACACTGACCGTCAGCTCCGCCCCGGGATGAACGTGGAGACCAAGGTTTACTTTCGATGAGCGCCGCGTCTGCAACGCTGACCGCCGAGAACGTCCTGTGGAAACCCAAAGTCAATCCATGGGCGATCGGCGCGGCCGTATCCTTGGCTGCGTTCCTCGAAGTTCTGGACACCAGCATCGCCAATGTCGCCCTGCCGTACATCGCGGGAGATCTTGGAGCGAGCTACGATGACAGTACTTGGGTCCTCACATCGTACCTGGCGGCCAACGCTATCGTTCTTCCCATGAGTGGCTGGCTGGCGGGGGTCATCGGCAGGAAGCGCTACTTCATCATCTCGCTCTCGTTGTTCGCTCTGAGCTCCTTCTTGTGCGGCTTGGCGCCCAGCTTGCCCTTGCTGTTGTTTTTCAGGGTCCTGCAGGGCGTCGGCGGAGGAGGCATGCAGCCCATGGCGCAGGCCATTCTCAACGATTCTTTCCCTCCCGAAAAACGAGGACAGGCGTTCGCTCTCTACGGTATTACCGCTGTCCTTGCTCCCACGGTTGGCCCCATGCTCGGCGGTTTTATTACAGACAACTATTCCTGGCGCTGGATCTTTTTCATTAACCTGCCCGTGTCCGCGCTCGCCGTGTACCTAACGTGGGTACTGGTGGAGGATCCGCCCTTCCTGCACAGGATCAAGAACGCAGGTATTAGCGTCGATTTCATCGGCATCGGGTTTCTGGCGCTGGGAGTGGGATCGCTCCAGGTTGTTCTGGACAAAGGGCAGGAAGACGACTGGTTCGGGTCGCATTTCATTCTGACGCTAGCGATCACCGCCACCGTTTGCCTGGTGGCTCTCGTCATCTGGGAATGGTTCCGCAAATCGCCCATCATCGACGTTCGCTTGTTCAAGAACCTCAACTTCGCGGCGGCCAATCTATTGATGTTCATGATGGGCGTCATGCTCTTCAGCACCCTGGTTCTAATTCCCGAGTTCCTCCAGTCCCTCCTCGGTTACACCGCGGAGCTGGCAGGAAGCGTTCTTTCCGCAAGTGGCGTAGTGCTCTTGGTCATGATGCCGATTGTCGGCCGTCTGACGACTAAGATTGCGGCCAAGTGGCTCATTGCCGCCGGATGGTTCTCACTGGCCCTCAGCTTGTTCTACACCGCGCACTCGCTGGATCTGTTTACCAGTTTCGGGGAAGCCATGTGGCTTCGAGTTCTCCAAGTGGTTGGCATCGGGTTCCTCTTCGTTCCTACCACCTTGGCGGGTTACATCGGTGTTCCCGCTGAGAAAGGCGACAGCGTTTCAGGCATTGTGAACTTCATGCGCAACATTGGAGGCAGCATCGGAACTTCCATCGTGACGACGGTGACGGCGCGTCGCGCGCAGTATCATCAGCAGATCCTAGTCGGGCACGTCACGCCGGACGAACCGTTATTTCGCGAGTCACGCCACGTTTTTTCGAGACACGCTGCGCATTTCGGCCATAGTCTTCCTGATGCCCAGCGAGAGGCAATCGTGAGGCTTTACCAGACGGTGGATCGCCAGGCGCACACGCTGTCCTTTCTGGATGCTTACTGGGTACTTGGAGTTATGGCTTGCGCCATGTTTGTCCTTGCATTCTTCTTGAAGAAGAATGACCCAGGAGCAGGCGGGCAGGTTGCGGCAGGTTAGGAATTGCCATGATAATTCGAGCCGCAACGATCGATTGCGAATTTGGCTGTGGGAGCCCGGAATGGGAGAATGGGTGCGCCAAAATCAAACGCGCCTGCGATTGACTTGGGGTAAGCATGAAGCCTTATTTGAACCATCCGAGCCTGAATCATCTCGGCGTGATGTGCCGAACGCCGACGTTCGCATCGCCGACGGGGCCACTTCGCGCTCGATGCGGCTTCGGGCGAAACCGCTCAGCTCTCGCAAAACTTCATGAAGCAGAAGCGCTGATGGCATTGACCGTTAAGCGGTTACATTCGAAACTGAGCCAGACCGAGCTTGCCAGCCATCTTTACTAAATCGGCCAACGAATCGGCATCCATCTTTTGCATGACCTTGCCTCGATGAGCCTTAACGGTAACCTCGCTGATGCCGAGTTCTCCCGCGGCTTGTTTGTTTAATCGGCCAGAAACGACCAAAGCCATTACCTCTCGTTCTCGAGAGGAAAGTGACGAATAGCGGTCCTGGAGCGCCTCGATCTCTGCCAAGTGCTCGAGATCAACCCGGCTGCGTTCGAGGCCTTGCTGGATAGCACTGAGCAACACCTCATTGTTTAGGGGCTTCGTGAGGAATTCGAGGGCTCCTGCCTTCATGGCCTGGACCGTGGAATGCACATCCGTCCGATCTGTGATGAAGATAACGGGCATGTGCGGGCATTCTATGGCGGCGCGCTTTTGCAGGTCCAGACCGTCAAGGCCAGGGAGAGAAAGTTCAAGTACAAGACAGGTGGGAACGACGGCATGGGGGTAATCGAGAAATTCCTCGGCGGATCCGAACATCTTCGGCTGCCAGCCCGCGGAACAGATCAGTGAGCCAAGCGATCCGCGCAGCGAGGCGTCATCATCGACAACGAAGACGATGGGCGTGGAATGTGGCATTTGGGAATACTCTGACCGGTGGCGAAATGCGCGCCCTTCAAATCTATGTTCGCCAGAACCCTGCCTGTCAAATGGAAATCTGTAAAGGTCTCCCATGAATGTCTCCTGTCGCGTCCACGATGACTCCAGGATCACGTCGTAGCTTCACCACTTGCCTAACAGGGCTGAAATGAATGAGGGCCGGAAGTCCACGAGCCGCCGGGCCCAATCACGAATCCATTCAAGGCATCTGGTGTTCCAAACCCGGATCGCCAGCAGGTGCGCGCAGGAACTCATTTGCGGTGAATAACCTAGCCGCTTGAGAGTGGCGAGATTGGTTCGAGTGATGAAGGACTGAACGGCCACGTGGCCGTCGTCAGCCGGACAGGGTGTCAATACATGGACACGGAAACGCAGCGGAACTTCTGGCGATGCGTGCGGCGGTGTTCTGATCGATCAGGGAGCGGGTTGGGTGTCAGGTGCCCTATACGCCCTGATATACCGACGGCGTGAGGTCCTATCGTCCGCGTTCGCAGCATCAATACGACATCCACCAGCCCTCAGGTAAACCATGTAGAAGCTGCTAAATTTTTCGTAAATTCTCTTGACACACGGAATAACCGGAGTAGAAATTTCCTTCTTGTGAGCAATCTGTCTCTCACAAATTGACAAAAGGAAATTTCAGATCATGAGTGAGCCCGGCCTTTAGGCGAAGCTGATTAACCCCGTTCGTTAATCACACACCTTGGAGACGAACGTATCGTCCCGCTTATCGCAGCATAAATTTCCTCATTCTATGAAA
>Ga0302324_100007025_pt1 | contig 24064 bp, 28 predicted proteins | sample Palsa_T0_1_FD_201949 | JGI IMG/M metagenome (GOLD analysis project Ga0302324, IMG submission 201949) | Peat permafrost microbial communities from Stordalen Mire near Abisko, Sweden - Palsa_T0_1 | ecosystem: Environmental > Terrestrial > Soil > Palsa > Peat permafrost | place: Sweden: Abisko... | reverse complement strand
ATCACCGACGGGGGCAACAGCCAGCTCTGCTCCACGTTCCACTCACGGAAGGTCTTCGCCATGCAGCTTGATCCGTCAACAGCCCCTCGCAAGTGTAGCGGAACCATTACTCGGACGGACTCCTAGGCGGGAAGCCAGCGGTCACGCGCACCCTTCGCCAGAGGCCTCTGGCGATGATCCTCGGCGCTGGTTCACAATCGGCCGCGGCCTAGGACTGGCTGTGCGATTTGCAGTGCGGGAGCCAGGCATCCCGAGGTCATCGTAGTAACGAAACCCCGGCCGCTTGGGCATCCCGATGAATTCACACTGGCGAAAGTGGAGTATCGTGGCGACTGGGCAGATGTTCAGCGTCATACGGGGCGAACCATGAGCAAGGGTATGGATAGGAAGAAGGAAGGGAAGAAGAAGCCGGCGAAGTCTCTGCAGGAGAAACGCGCAGCGAAGAGAGAGAAGAAACAGAACCGAGGGTTTCAGTTCTGAGATGACACGGCCGTAGACCCTCGGCCACTTGTGGGTCCGCTAGCGTGAGGGTGTGCGCTGATCACGCACTCGGCGATGGTCTCGACGGAGGTAGCCTGCGCACTGCGCTACGAAACCGGCGCGGCGCTGTCGGTCGTGGCGGCGGTTATTTCTGGCAGGTGCCGGTTCGTTATCAGTCGTACCACGCCGGCGACTTACGCACCGTGCGAAAGAACTCCATGCTGTGTCCAATCCATAGCTGCGCCCCGGTCCGCCGCAACAGTTCCTCGACCTTCTGGCGCGACTCAACCGTGCCTGTGGTCTTTTCCTCCTCCGGCATACGCTTCAGGGCGCGCTCTTCCGCATAGTGATACAGGTCGCCCGAGAGTACGACGGGTCCGGTGTTCTTCAGACGCACGAGCAATGAGCAGTGCCCCGGCGTATGTCCCGGCGTCGCGATCACGACGACCGTACCGTCCCCAAAGACGTCATGGTCGCCGCTGAGAAGCATCGTTTTGCTCTTCTCCAACGCTGAATACTGGCTGAACCACGCATAGGCGCGTGCCGCCCTGCTGAACATCTGGTCGCGATCACCCTTGTACACCAGCCACGTCGAGCCGGCGAAGTCACCGGCATTGCCGACGTGGTCCCAGTGGTAGTGCGATAGCACGAGGTACTCAATATTGGCAGGGCTGACGCCGATGTCGGCCAGCTGTCCACTCAGCGTGTTGAACTTGACCTGGGCATAGCCATCGAGCACGTTCTCGTACAGCGGCCTGCCGACCAACCGGTCATTGAGCCCCGTGTCGTAGATCAGCATGCCCTTCGGATGGACCACGAGGTAGCAGGTGACTCCCATGTTGCTGTCCTTGACCTCCTCGCGCTTCAGGTTGTAGTCCTCCGGCCGGTTGTAGACCAAGGTTCCACAATCGAAGACATATAGGCGCGGACTGGTTACCTTGGGAAGGGGCGCGAGATCGGCAGCGCCTGCGGTCGAGGCTAGCGCCGCAGTCCCGAGCGTGGCAGCAGCAAACAGGCGGATCATCATGTGAATTGCAAGGCGCATAGAGACCTCGTATCCGCTCAATCGGTCGCATTCGCGTCGACCGTCAAGTCTTCGACTCCCTCGAAGCATGTGACCATAAGTGCCAAATCGGGCCGCACGCTACCAGTCCCATTCACTGTCGCTCGGTGTGCGGGACGTCGCGAATGTCGGTGACCCAGGGCAGTGCTGACCGATGCCAGATCTGTCGGGTTGGCCGCAATTCCGCGCGTTGCTTCAAGGCACCCACGCGGATGCTATATGCCCGCGGTTCATATGGATCGCTTGCGTGTATCGGTGTGCCGCAGTTAGGGCAGAAGGCGTGGGCGCGTTTGTTACCGCTTTCGGCCGTTTTAATGTATGTCCTGGGGGTTCCCGATCGCAGCACGAAATTAGCTGCGGGCGTTAGCACATTGACTCGATAGGCGGAGCCGGTGAGAGTCTGGCAATCAGTGCAGTGACAAATCCGCACGTCTTCCGGGTCGATCTCGGCTTCAAAGGTAATCTGTCCGCAATGGCAACTGCCTTCGACTTTCATCGGCGTCCTCGTGAGCGCATAAAGCCCGGGGGAGTGCCAATTATAAGGCTCGATACCGTCTCACGAGCGACTTCCGACGGGGGAGGCTTGATCTAGCGCAGATGGTGCCGGCGCGCGTAGTGGAGAAACGGCACGACCGAGTGCGGGGCGGCCCCAGGCTGCTCACAGGTGTTCCCTCACAGATCGGGGGCCTGCCGTCATCGAACAATCTCAATTGGGTTCAGGCGGCAAGAGCCGCACACCAACCCGGGGAGATAGTTGCAGATCACTGGATCTGTCGTCACGCAAAGATCGCTCTGGGAAATACTCCCGCCATCCGCCCCACCGCGATTCTCCCGCCCTTGCCGTTCAAAGAACTCAACAATATGACTCGCGATATGATGGGCCGGACCAGAGCCATCACCTCGCAAGATCTGGTATCGAACGGAGAGTCTGATGCACCATTCCCGTCTCTGCGCCGTGCTGATCGACTGCCGGACCTCCGATTTGGAGGGGGCCGCCCGCTTCTGGGGCGAGGCGCTGGGTCGCCCCGTGGATCCGAACCATCCGAGTAGCCGCGGCAACTACCTGATGCTGGAGACCCCGCCCGACGAGCCCATCGTGGAGATCCAACGCGTGGAGCACGAGAGCCGGGTCCACATAGACATCGAGACCGACGATATCGTCGCTGAAGTGGCGCGCTTGACCAAGCTGGGGGCTAAGGTGGTGGACCGCCTCGAGCGCTGGGTGGTGATGCAAGCGCCGACGGGCCAACGCTTCTGCGTCGTAAGGGTACAGCGTCCCGGTTTCCCTAAGAATGCCAATCGCTGGGGGTAACCCAGCACTTGCGAGTCTGATCGAGGGGCGGGGGATGCGAAATTCGCCCACTTCCCATCCAGGTGTCCCAGATTTGGCCGCCGTCCGCGATCGGGTGGCGCGTCAGGCGCACATTGGTTCGAGGCTGCGCGTCTTACGGAGTGCTTGACGTCGGTGAGCCATCAGGGGACGCGACCTGCAGATGAGAACTCATCAGGACCACCACGTACGGATTCCAGGTCGACAACACGTAATACAGATCGAGCTCACCGCCGCCTTGCGCGCTGCGGCGAATCGCCGTCCAGCGTTCTATCAAATACGGCGCGTAGGCCCCGCCGTGCACTGCAGCCGGATCTCTCTGGCCTTTGCCAATCACAGGTCCGGCGAGTCCGTCATCTGGGCTGATGCTGGGGTCATGTATGAATTTTCCCAAGGCGCCGTCGCGTAGCGCATTGAACAGCAGCTGTGGGGTACTCCATGGGCCCCATGGCGTGGTCGAGTAAGAAAAGAGGATACCCGCCTGCGCCGGTGGACGGCTGTCGTAGGTCATGAGCCACAGATTGAGTTCCCTGCACCAGATCACGGAGACATCGCCAATGGTTCCGTTCGCAGTGATCGGTATTGCTGCCGACTCACGCTGCTCCCAGCGCGCGGCACCGTGCGCATCCAGTCCTGCGTAATACAGCACGCCCTGGCCGCTCTCGAACTGCGATGCCGGTACGATCGATAGATACACGTCGCTGTGCCGGTAGTAGCCGGTGCCCCAGGTCATCACAAAGGGGCCACCGTCCGGCAACCCCGCAATGGCGTCCGGCTGGGTGTGCATCGACATCTTGAGAAACTTACCCTCCGGGCGCTGCGAGATCGTACGCAACGGCTGAAACCCGGTAGGGGTTACCGGGAAGCTGACCCGGGTCAGCACCGCACGGTCGGTGCGCCAGTCCTCCGAATGTGCGGTATCCACAACCACATACATCTGCTGGTTAATGCTGATGCCCGCGGTAGGTACCTCAAAGGCTCCCATGCTGATACCTGGCGGTTGCACAGTCAGATACAGCCCCGGACTTTGCGTTAGGAAATCCAGCCGCACGCCGCGCTCCGGATCCACTACGTTGAGGCCCGCGTCGGTTGTCGCTACAGAATCCAGTGCACGACTGAGAGCGCCAACGGTGTCACCAAACAGAAAGTATATTTTTCCCTGGTGCTCGAATGAATATCCAAGATCAGTGCCCTGGAGCCGGTAACGCGACTCCGTGCGACTTAGCGTGGGCTGGTGGGTCTGCTTGTCCAACTCCCCGATCAGCTGATTGATCTTGTGCGTCGAACCGGGCACGTAGGTTAGCGTCGTTCTGAAGTGACCGGAGGCTACGCCATCAGCGTTCGCGGCTCCGCTTTGCTGCCGGCCCTTGGGCGGCTCGGCGGATTGGCCGAAATCGGGCGCGGCTGCTCTGCATGCAGCCACCACCCCCGGATCCACGACCGGCACTGGCCGGCGTGCTCCGGCGGGCTGCGGATGCGCGCGCATGATCGGCTGAATGCAGTCGAGCTGCAATCCGTTGCCGTTCTGTGCCGCGCCTTGCACAAAGCCCGCGTTCTCGCACAGTTGCCGGATCGTTGCACACGGGCCCTGCGCCGCGGATGTCCCAGCGACGTGCGCCGCACACAGCAGTGCGCCAGTTCGCGTGAGCCCCCGAGAGCTCATCCTAAAGTCGCAGACCGGCACGCGTGCGAGCGCGGGCACGCACGGGTTCACGCATCCGCGCCAGGTCGCTTGTCCGCGCTGCCCATCACATCAAGCAAGGCAGTTATATCCACTTGCGCTTCACGCAAAGCCTCGACGGCTTTGGGATTTGTTACCTGCTCGATGCTTCTTTGGATCTCGGCCATCCAGGCCGGTCCCTGTGTCAAATCGCGCATATCGCCTACGAACAGATTCATGAGGTCATCGACCCGCCGCGCCGCGGGTTCCAGCTTATCGCGGTCGATTCGGTCGTCCTTGTAGTGCATGAGCGCATCGCGCGCCTGCGCAAGACTCATACGTAGCGTTCGAAGGTGAGCTCGAATCTTGGAGTGCTCCGCACTCGTCAGACTTGTATTGAGTGCCATAGTCACATCCCGACTTGCATTGGCCCTGCGTATCATTGTAGTCACTTCCGGCTCAATTCGGTCGGAAGTGTACGTGAGGCCCGATTTCGCCGGTTGCGCTTGGCAGGCAAGCGCCCCGCCCTCGCGCAAGATTGGCGGGCAGCTGCAAATTCTCCGAGCGCGACCTGCGCCAGTGGGCGGTTTGCCATGGCTTGCACTGCTCGCGCAGTTTCCGTCGTGACGAATCCTGGCCTCTGGGATCGCGACATTGAGCTTGCGGGCGATCTCGGTGACATCAACCGCCTTACCTCTGCTGACTCCCAGGTTTTTACTTCGTCACCTGGCCCGCACGGCACGACATTTTTTCTTACAGTTGATCCCCGGAAAGCTCGGGACAGCCCGGACTCTCCGCCGCTACTCCGCAGCTCCCGCAGTTGCGCGGCTACATCGGGCGAATGTCTGGTAGATCAATAGGTAGCACAGCCCCGCCGCAGGTGGAGTCAGCCCGCGCAACCCAGCCCACGGGCGAGACTTGGCAAATTACCGGGTTGAGTGATCGCTCAGCCTGCCGCGCTCGGCTTGGCCAAGTGGCTGGAATGAGGGCTACTATTTCCTCTGGCGGGAATCACGCGGGTGCTCAACCAAGCCTGGGCTTCGGTTCACGTGCGAACCCCGTCGCGAAACGATGCGTGCGCTTCTGAGACGGAGGTGACCTGCATGCGCATTAGTCAGATCTTACCCACCAAGAGAGTGGACATCGTGCATGTGTCGCCGTCCACCTCGGTTGGCACAGTCATCGGCCTGATGAGGAGCGAACACGTTGGTGCCGTATTGGTGCTTGACGAGGACCAACACCTCCTTGGAGTGCTCTCCGAGCGAGACGTGGTGCACGCTTTCGCCGCTGATCCAGTTAATCTGCTGAGCAGAGCGGCGATTGACATCGCCCGCACGGACAATCCCGTGGTTGCACTTAATGACACGGTGCAGTCGGTTATGGAAGTCATGACGGCGACGCGAGCCCGGCACGTCCCGGTTATCCAGCACGGGCGGGTGATGGGAGTTGTCAGCATTGGCGATATCGTCAAATCACGCCTTGACGAGAAGACTCAGGAGAATACTGTTCTCCAAGAGATAGCCCGAGCCCAATTCTTCGCCAACTAGCGATTGCGGCGTCGCTCTTAAGTGTCCGGCCTGACTCGGTGAGGAAACACAGTGGCTACGATCGGTGCGACTGCGCGGCTGAATCGTATGTGCCTGACCCATCAGCAGCTGGTTGATATCGAGCAACACCACGCGCGGCTAGAACACGCGTAGGCTACACCGGGCTGCCGCGCCGCACGTGTCGAACGCCCCAGGAGGAGACTGCCTATTTCATCCGCAATGGTTGCGGCGCGACGCCCAGTAGGAAAACCCGCGCAGTGCGCGCCGCGCGGTGGGCTGCCGCGTCGCGAACGCAGGGAAACCGAACGAGGGGGTCGTCCAATTTAGCCGTGAAACGCCCGCGCGCGCGGCGCCCACAGCGAACTTACTGCAACCAGAGCGCAGGTTTCCAACGGCGCTTTCGCATTTATCCATTCCCGACGGACATGAGCCGCTCATGCGCCCAGCGAACTGGGTCTGCAACCGGACTGTTACCGGGGCTCAGCGGGGCTTCGCGAACGTGGGTCGGCAGCTATGCTGCGCCATGGGCCGTTCGAGGAACAGAAGTCATCGATCCCTCTGCGCACGAATTGCTCGCGGTCCTCCAAGGCAGACACCTTGCTCCCGTAGATACATTCCTTGGTAGTACAGGACCTCGGATCAGTCAGCGCCCAGACGCGAATCGACAGCACGTCCGAACGCGGTTCGTGCCTCACACAGGCCACTATGTTAAGTCCGGCGACGAGTGTCTTGGCGAGTTCGTTGAGCCGCTCGAGTTCCCGGTTATCCATCGGACCCCGCTCGCACAGGAAATTCAGCTGCTTGCAGCTGCAAGTGTCGAAAACGCTTTAGCAGACTCAAGTGTACTCGCATGCGGCGCGTCAGCCAGTTAAGAAGTGGTTTTAATCGCGCGACTAAACGCCTTCGTTGCGTCGCCCGCCTGATTGATGCCTGTGCGGTAGGTCAGTCCCCGAGTAGTGCGAGGGGATCGGATCTTCGAGATTCGCGCGCGTCGAGCCCTGCGTGTGCGCCAGCAGGTTGCACCATCCTTCTTGGCCACATGCTGGTTCGCGCCTGCGATGGAGTACTCGGCGCGAGCACTCCACGGCAGCAACGCCGAGACGAGCAGCACCGCACGGAGGTACACATACTTTAGGTATGACACTGGCTGAGCCGCTGTCAGCTGGGACAAAAGTCGGGGCTGCGAGGACGAGTGAAATCCCGGCAACGCAACTGCCATGCAGATCCGCGCACGACTCGCGAGGAATTCGGGCACGGTTGCGTTCACAGAAGGCTGCAAGCCTCCCCGGGCGGCTCATCCTTCGTCGGGGATCTGTAGTGCCGCCCCCGAAGGCGCATCACCCACCTCGGTGCTGGCTCGCATCGCCCCTCGCCCAGCGCGGGCGAGTGTGTTCTGGCGTACGATGGCTGGCAATGCAATCGAGCCAATCGCAGCACCTCATCTCTTCGCAAGCCCACGGCGAGCGGGAGATGCTCGACAAGAACCGCCGCTACTACGACATGCTGTGGTCCGGTGCTGCCCTGGTCGAGCCGCATCGGTTCAATACCTGGCCGCTGGTGCAGTCGCTGACTTCCGGTTGCGCTCGGCGGCTCGAAGTCGCGCCAGGACTAAGACCACGGCTGCCCATCCTGGGGACGCAATTTGTCGACATCAGCACGCCGGCGCTCGCGAAGCTGCGCGCGCGCGGCGCCGAGGTCGTACTTAGCCAAGTGACGTCCCTGCCGTTCGCCGACGGGACGTTCGATCTGGTGTGCGCCCTCGATATCATCGAGCACGTCGAGGACGACAACGGCGCGCTGTCCGAGCTAGTGCGGGTGCTGAAGGCAGGCGGGGCTCTGCTGATATCAACGCCCCTGCACATCTCGCTCTGGACGGCGTTCGACGAGTTCGTCGGTCACAAGCGCCGCTACGAGCCCGCACAGCTGCTCGCGCAGCTCGCCCAGCACAACCTCGAGGTTGAGCGCAGCGCCGTCTTCGGCATGAAGCCACGCTCCTCGCGCCTGGTCGATATCGGTATGTGGTGGCTGGTACACCACCGCGAACGGGCGATGTGGTGGTACAACCGGGTATTCATGCAGCTTGCGTTGTGGTTCCAGAAAAAGCTGCGGTTCTCGACCGGAATGATAGCCACGCAGGGTGTCGATGAAGTCCTGCTCGTGTGCCGCAAGGGCACCGACACGGGCGCACACGCCCGTGCCGATGCGACTTGAGATTACCTAGGACTGCTTCTCCCAGACCTGGGTGAACGGCTCCTTGCCCGCGCCGTTCACACCCTTGGCGACCATCGTCTTACCGTTGGCCGCTGCGTGGTAACGGACGGTAACCAGCACCTTGCCCTTGAACTTCTGCACCAGCTTGAAGCTCTTTGCGCCCGTCTTTGCAAGGGCCAGCGTGAGTCCATCCGGTACCGTGGGACCGCTCGCCGGATAGTCCTTGCCGTCCCACTTGGCCTGACAGGTCGCCTTTACCGCGGAGAGTGTCAGCGTGACGTTGTTCCCATCGGTCTGCAGCGTGAGCGCATTGGGGGAGCTCAGTTTGACCGCGGTGCTCTTCCATCCGCCGACCAGGCCCGCCCCCGCAGCGGTGCGCACGTAGGTTGTCACGTTATCGAAGGTGTCACCATTCGGCTTCGTGCCTTTCGATTCGACCACGACGGTGTTGCCGTCGGCTGAGGGCTTCCACGTGCTCGTGCTCAGTAACACTCCGTTGCGCTTGTTCGTGCTCGTATAGCTTCCGTCGCTGTTCTTCTTGAAGGTCCGGTCGATGCCCATGGGAGTGGTGAAGGCGCCGCCGTCGGGCTTGAACGTGTAGCTCTGGTCCGAATCCGTATACTTGAGCGATCCACCACCGGCGTCCTCGAATGTCATGGTGTCGCCGGCGAGCTGGCTCTTGGCGGTATTGAGCTGCCAGGTGCCGTCGAACGGGCTCCCTGCGAACGCCGCCGAGCACATGCCGGCGGCGAGCAGGGATAGCAATACGGTTCTTGTTTTCATCGAGACCTCCACTGAAAGATTGGCTGCGATCTGCGTCGCGGTACGCGAAGTATGGGTCGTCAGCCGTACGCATGGCAACGCAGTTGCGGTGCCGCCCGGTTGACGGCTTGACCTTCAGGTGCCATTGGGATCTATTGCTGCGAGCTGCAACTGGTTGAGCGTGTGACCGTTGCGCACCGCGGCCAGAGCAGTCATTTCAGGAGAACATCGTGCCCAGAGCCCGCGCCCTGTGGTTGTGTGCGATGGCCGTCGTTGCCGCTGGCGCACGCGCGGACGAGGCGCATGGTCGCTTCGACGGCGTGTGGATGACGATCGTTTCCTGCACCAACTCGAATGGTGCCCTCGGCTATTCCTTTGAATTTCCGTCGACCGTCAGGGACGACGTCCTGCACGGCGAGAAAGGCACCAAAGGGGAGCCCGGGTGGCTGCAACTCGACGGTCGCATCCAACCTGACGGCTCGGCTGACTTGTATGCCAGCGGGCTGGTCGGCGCGGCACCTTACGCCGTCGGTCAGCGCCCGGCCGGCAGTGCCTACGGCTATCACCTCGAGGCTCGGTTCACCGGCGACTCGGGGAGTGGGCGCCGCGTCGAAGGCCGTCCCTGCACCGCGACCTTTACCCGCAACGCACCGCCTAAATAGCCGTTGCCAGGGGCCGTTGTGACCCATCGCGTGGTTGGTTAGCCCGCGCGCGGGTCCAGCTTTCAGGCAGTGGCGCCGCCGGCAGCGAGAGGGCGGGACTGCAGGCCCGCGACGTGAGTCAGATGGTTGCCGCGAGTCGAGCGTCAGGAGGTAACAAGCCCGAGCTTGCGACACGCCGGACACGTGACGAGCTTCTTGAGCTCGAGCTCGAACCAGGAGCGACCGCACCCGCAGCGCATCTTGTACACGCGCTGCGCGCTGACCATGCCCAGCTCCTCCTCCTGCACCTCTATCCCGTCGTCCAGATCTGCGCCGTGCGGTGTGTATGCGGGCGCAGTGCCCGCCGCCGCGTGTTTTGCTGCGGCGCCAGAGGGCGGCACGACGTTCAGCCCGGGACGTCGCCCCGGATGACGGAAGTTGCGGACTTGCGGATTTCGCACGTTAGCAGCGTTTGAGCACAGAGGAAGTTTGCCAGCTTGAGCCGAATCGCCGGTGCCGGTCGTTGTCGTCGCCTCGTTATGTCAAGGATGGCACAAAGTCTATTCTACAGGCAAATCTGGTACTTCGGCTCGATAGCGAATGTCCGACCGTAAGTCCCTGCCCAGAGCCAGCCGCGGCTCGCGCACCTTAGAGAGGCGGGGACCCCAGTCGCTGAGATCCGCTCTGTTAGCAGCTTTGGGAATTCCTCGGCCCCCAGGGTCCGGCCAAGTCGGCCATATGGTCCACCGCGATGCTGAATACCCTTCTGGCCTCCGCCAGCTGGTCCACGGTCTTCGGCACGCCGAACCAGGCGTGGATGGCGCGGGTCGAGTACCCGCAAGCCCGCAGATCGCGAATCCGGTCGAGCAATCCGAGTGGTGGCGCCTCGACGCACAACTCGACCACGGTACCGTCTGGGGCGACCTCGCAAATGCTCTCATTGTGCGCATCGCGTAGGTGCCAAAGCCCGGTGGTATCGTGCGTCGAGGTTTCGGGCGCAGGTGTCAGGCCAGTGGCCTCCTTCGCCAACTGAGCCACGCGCACAAACTCCGGAGTCAGCGCCGCGGCGTTCATGCGTGGAGAAACCGCACAGTCCATGTGCAGGCTGTAAATGTTGCAGGCATCAGGTCGGTCCCCGTACGGTCTTATATTTGTTATCCGCACCTTCTTCTACCTTACGCCTGCCGCACACGGAATTCCACCACACGGCGTGCGCGCCACGGGACTGTCATAACAACACCCGCAGGCAGCAGGTCCAACACGCGCGCGATTTCACTTTAACCCTGAATCGCTGCGTTCTACGCGCCGATACGCGGTTGGTGTGGCGGCGGGCAGCGGCTCGCTGTATGCGCTCAGTGGTCTGTGAGCCAATCTAAGTGTCCCGACAAAATAGGCCGTGCGATGGTGCGTCTGCGACTCGCGCGCTTTGTGCGTGACCGTCGTGGCGAGCGTTGCCGACTGCACCGCCAACAGTTCGGCCACTCTCAGAGGGACCGCGGTGACAAAGGATGTCAACGGCGCGCAACGCACCGACATGGCGGCGTACAGGATCTAGTACGGAACCTCGCTGATCGACCTGCGAGGGGTCGTGGTGCCTACACCAAAAGTAGTTAGGAGGCCACCGTATCCAATGTCAGTTCGAAGAGGGTCGAATAAACCGCGCGACAACGGGCAGGTGTCCCGGTATCAGCTGTGCGTATCGCGCGACCTCAGCGTGGACCTGGGCACGTGCGTGCGCGTGGCGACCCTGGCCACCATCAGCAGTACCAGGAAGGAGAGCGAAACCCAGATTGCGAAGGTCACCAAGGCAATCCTTAGCACGACCGATTCCCCCGCGCCACACACGACTCGGCGGACAAGGCTAGGCCAGCATGGGTGACACTGCAAGTCGAGTTGCTGGCGGATTGTTCACCTAACACGTCACGTTCAGACAATTCCCATGCGCTTGCTCTCGTCAGCCCGGCCGCGAGACTTACGGCGTCCCGGCCGCGAGGGTGGCCGTGTTGCAGGCCAAGCTCCCCCCATCATCATTGACCGGCCCGACGGGAGCGGGAGCTTTTTCAAGCCGAACCGCCCGGCCGATTGATGTATGGCCTGACCTCGGACCTGAGTCCCTCAACTGTCGAGACCATTCCGAGGTTGACGGAGCGGGGTCGGTGCGAGGCTTTCCGCGAGTATGTTGCGCTGCAGCGAAAGCGTCCTGGCACCGCGGTCCACACCGCCCCGGCAGACAGCTCAGCGCTCCGCGAGCCCGCTGACCTGCCGCACGACACCAGCCCCCGGCGCCACTGCACCGATCCAGCCGGGCACGGAACGCTGCTGCCGCATCGTGGCCTCGATGCTGTCCACCTTGAAAACGCTCTCCTCGCGTGAATAGCTCGGTGGACAAACAATGACCTATAGCCCGAGCCCGATCAGCAAAGCGCCAGCAATCTGCACAGCGCGCATTCGGCGCTCCCGCCGGTGTTGGTTATGGGGATTACGGCTTAACTTCCGTGCTCGCCTTTCAGACGGGTCGCTACGGCAGTTGGTGCGGTATGTTAGGGTAACCGCGGGCCGCAACCCACGGCCTCCTGGGTTCCACCACCCGCGAGGATTCAACATGAAAACTGGTCTCGCCGTCGCACTGGCTGCCGGCTGTCTCGTCTTTGGCGTCGCGCTCGGATTCGGCAAGAAGGAAAAATCGCCCGGCATCGATGCCATCCGCGGCAAGCCGCCGCAGGAAGCGGGACTGGCCGCTCTGCAGGAGGCCCAAAAGCTCGCCGGAGATAACTCCTGGGAGCTGCTCGGGGTGGCGCGCGTGTATTACCTGTCGGGCGACAAAGCCCACGGGCAGGCGGTCATGGACCAGGTCCTCAAGTCCAAGCCCGCGGCCAGCGACTGGCAGCGCGTGGGCGAGATCTACGCGCAGGCCAACGAGCCTCAGCAGGCCGAAGCGGCTTACGAGAAGGCACTCGCTGGCGACCCCAAGGACGACAACGAGAGAGCTGAAATCGGCGCCTGGTACATCCGCATCGGTCAACGTGACAAGGGCGAGGAGTTGTTTTCGCAGGCGTTTGCCAGAAACCCGGACGACGTGTGGCATTACCTGCGCGCCGCGGAGGCTTTCCTCGGCGTGCCCGAGGGACGCTGAGCCGCCGCGCGACTCAGCTGCGCGCCGGGGCGCCCCGATACAGCCACGCGACGATCACACCCAGGATAAGAAGCAGCACGCCGTCGAAGATGATCTGCTTGGCTACCACGGCGCCGGGCATGGGTTGCACGACGAAGTAGATGATGTAGGACGGCACGATCGTCAGCAGCGCCACGGCGATGCCGAAGCGCACGCCCTGCGCCAGCCACGGCTTGGCTTCAACGCCCCGCGCATAGACCCACACGAACGCACCGGACAGGATCACGTGCGCCAGTATCATCAGAGGAAAGTATTTTTGCGCCTCTGCCTCCGGGCGGAAGAGACTACCCAGCTGCATGTAATCGGGGCTCAACAACACGCCATGGACGACGAAGCTGCCAAGGAACCACGCGACGAACACCACCACCCAGGCGATGAGAAACTTCTTATTCATTTTGACCCCCTCCGGAAACTATTCAGTGCGCAGCTGGTGTGTGTCCCGCAGTCGAATTGGCGCCGTCCCAGTTCCTGACCGCCCGCGCGAGGTATGCGTGTGGCGTCTCCAGAAAGACCACCAGCGACGTCGCGCTGGAGAAACAGTAGCGCTTGCCGGAATCCGGATCCACCCAGTTGATCGAGCAGTCTGCCCAGATCCGTGCGCCCGCCGAAAGGCCGAGGGGATCGTTGTTGCCGAGTTCCCCGTGCATCGAGCCATTCGGGGGTGTCGCCGCCTTCCAGATACCGGAATGATCCGGATCGGTCGCGTTGACGCCGTGCTGCACGAGCGCCGAGCGGAAGCTGTCCGACACTGCAGCGTCAGTGGCATCGGCGCTGACCGAGGGCTGTACGGCCGTAGCCGCGCAGGCGGCGAGCAGCAAGGACACCGGGGATGCACGCATGGCTTACATTCTGAATGCACACCCCTGTTGGTGGCAATTTGGCCGGATTTGGCGATCGTCAGAATCAGCGTGGGGCGTGCCAGCTGAGCTGCCGGGATTTGTGTGCGCCATGGCGGCGCAGCGATTGCGGGCTGGTTCGCAGCCTGCGGAGCCTGAAGCGGCGTGCCCCTCCCCGTCCGCGGCCGTCGGATCGGCGCCGCGAGCGAGCAGCACCTCCACGGCGTGGGCCTGAGCTTGGCGCAAGCTTCGGCGCCGCGCGTCCCCGGGGAATCACGCGCATCGATGTCGGATCGGCGGCCGGTCGCCGGTTTATGTGGCATGCCGCAACGCCGCAGCCGGACGGGGGAATCCCCCCTCACAGGTGGGGCGCGGCGGCAGCCTGCGACCCGATCCGATGAGCGCAGCGGCCGCTGCAGCTGCCGCCTCAGCGCGCGGAGGCAGAGGTGCGTCCGTGCACCTCAGCGCGAGTGCGATGCAGCAGGCCCGGTGGCGCTTACGGGTATTTGTTCTCGACGACGCCGCGCACCGGGTGCGTGTCGTACACGAGCACGATGGACTGCAGCTTCCCGGAGCTCGGATCGAAGTTGAACACGTCGGCGCAATCGAACGCGACCCGTGAGCCGTCCTTCAGGCGCCAATCATAGAGATAGTAGGCGACCGCACGCAGATGGCCCTCGGCGCTCACCAGCACGTCGTGCACCGTGAGCTTGGTGGCACGAGAGGAATCGCTAACCTTCCTGATGAACTGCCGGACCGGCAGCCGTCCGAGGAACGGTGACTCCACCCAGCCGTCGGGAATGAAAAGCGCCGCGGCTTTCTCGGCATCGCCGGCCTCGAGCGCTTTGAGATACGCGTGCACCGTGCGCTGCATGGATGCTACCCTGATGCGTTCGCATCCTTCGGTCAAGTCCCCGTGCAGCACCGCAGGGCGCGGAACTAAATGGGCTCTCGTTGCCTCCACTCCAGCAGATGCGCGCGCGCTGCCTGTCGTCCCTTTCAGCCCTGACCATCCTCCTGGCCTGCCTCACGGGCTGCGCTGCGTACGATGCATACCGCAAATGCGGATTGCGAGGTTGCCCCGGAGATACGCAGATTGACGCCCAGGTACGCGCGCTGCTCGATCAGCATCCGGCGCTGAGGGCGCCGAATCACGTCTACGTGCAGACCCTTGATGGCGTGGTGTACTTAAGCGGCCAGGTTGCCACCGGCCTACAGCGCGCGACCGCCGAATCTGTCGCCGGCGCGGCGCCCGATGTGCGCCGGGTGGTGAGCACCATCAGCTTGACCTACGAGGGTCGCTAGCCGCGCCGCGCGGCTACTTCGATTCGGGCGGCCGCTTGCTCAGGGTCATCCACACCGCGATGTCCCAGGCATTGTGGATTCCGGCAAACAGGACGACGAGCGCCGAGGCCGCGACGGCGTACAGGCTCTGCTCCGGCCAGCGCCAGATCGTCAGCGACACGAGGAACAGGCAGCCGTACGCCAGGGTTGGCGCGATCGCGTTCCAGATCCAGTCTTCCCAGACCGGCGTGTAGTCCTTCTGCCGCCGTATGCTGCGCGCGATGAATATGCTGTAGATCAGGCCCGCGAGCCCCGCAACGCCGAAGCCAACACTCAGGCTCTGCGCATTCAGGTGCGGCATGCTGAGGAATGCGGCCAGCGCCAGCACCCCGCTGAAGTGCACGATCGTCGGCGTCACAAAGGTGCGCAGCCCGCCCGGCTGCACGCGGCTTGCGTCCCGTACCAGTGCGATGACCACAAACGTCAGGCCGGTGAGACCTGCGGCCGCCGAGCCGATGACGACGTAGAAGTTGTCCCAGCCGGCTAGCAATGAGGTGCCCATGACGATTCTATATCCGTCACCGGTGTTTCCCGGCAAGATAGCTCTCCATGCGTGCGGCCAGTGCTTCCCCGACGGCGCACGAGCTGGCGCGGCGCGCCCTGCTCGCGTTTCTGCTGACGTTCATGCTGGCCCGTACCCTGGTGTTCCTCATCATGGCGCGTCGCATCCCCAACATGTACCTGTTCCTGCGCGACACACATGTGCACCACCTCAATTACGGCATCTTTCTGCTGGCCGCGGTAGGGGGGTATCTGCTGTTTGCCGTCCCGCGCGCTGATGCAGCACGGCGCGCCGCGTTCGCATACGGCATTGCCATGGGGCTCACGTTCGATGAGTTCGGGATGTGGCTGCACCTCGGAGGCAGCTACTGGCAGCGCGCCAGCATCGATGCGACAGTGGTGGTGGCCGCACTTCTGGCGTTCATTGCCTACGCGCGCTCGATCCGGACCTTTGAGGCACGCCACCTGCGCGCATTTCTCGCCCTGGCGATCGTGCTTGCGCTCTTTGGGATCGTGCTTTACGACGCCTCGGTGCACCTCGGCAGGTTGGAGGGACCGCGACTGCATGAGCTCGAGCTGGAATCCTCGCCCTGAACACAATCCCAAGCGCGCGCCGGGGCTAGGGCCCGTCCGGATTCGACATGGCGCCCGCCGCGACGCGTCCGTCGCGGACAGCGACGCCTTCCGCGCGCAGGCGCCGTGCCTGCTCCCGATACGCGCGCGATGACTTCGGAAACACAATGCGACCGCCGGCACCGACCACACGGTGCCAGGGCAGATGCAGCGCCTCCGGCGCCAGTCTGAGCGCACGCCCCGCCTGGCGTGCGCGCCCCGGCAGACCCGCCGCCCGCGCCACCGCGCCATAGGTGGCGACCTGTCCGCGGGGAATCGCGCACACCACATCCCAGATGGCCTGCAGCGCCGGCTCAGCGCCGATGTGCTCGCTCGCAAGTCTCGCGGCCATGTCGCTAGTCTCGCAGAGGTCGGATGGTAAGATCGAGCGATGATCAGGAGCGCTACGATCTGGATTGCAACGCTGCTGCTCTGTCCCCTGACGAGCCGCGCCGACGAAGTGGACGTGCCCGAGCTCGGCGTGCGGCTCACCTCGCTGCCGAGCGTAGCGGCAAAGCCGCAAGTGACGCAGCAATCTGCCGGCTACACGCTGACGACGCAGATCGGCCCGGCGCTTCTGAGCATCTACCGCGACAACGATCCCGCGCCAGCCGGGAGCGACGTTGCCGATCCCGGGTACCGTGCCAAACTGGATGCGAGATTCGATCAGAGCGTCGACTCGAAGATGCAAGGCGCGCCGACCAATGTCGGAGGTCACAGCGGCTGGACGGTGGTCGATGTGCGCGCCGGCGCCTCGGGGGCGACGCTGTACACCTGCCTCACCTACGTCATCGTCGAACAGCACCTCTACCGCCTCACGGTCAGGGCTTCCGGGTCACCGGGCAGACCCGCTGAGTTCGACTCGCTGGTCGCGGCGATGTCGGGAGTCAAATTCGAGCCTGTGCAGCGCTCCGAGCTTCCCGCCACGCAGTCCGCCGCCACCTTCAGACACGGCTACGCGCGCAACACCCTACGCGCGGGCCGGAATGACCGGCAGGATCACCTGCGAGGGGTGCACGCCGCCCAGGTGTAGGCTGTTGCGCGCGATGCGCTGGCCGCTCGGGCGTCCCTCGGGGTCGCCGGTGTTGGGATTGGCATCGAAGCGCGGGAAGTTGCTGCTCGAGATGTCGAGCCGTATGCGATGGCCGCGCTTGAACAGGTTGCTGGTGGGGAAGATCTCGATGACGATGGGGTACACCTGCCCAGGAGTCATCATGGCGGGCTGTTCCCAGGAGTCGCGGTAGCGTGCCCGCAGCAGCCCGTCGGTGAGATTCATCGCGAAACCCTCTGGATAGTCGACCCCCGGGGGGTATACATCGATGAGCTTCGCCGTGAAGTCGGTGTCCGGGCAGTCCGAGGAGACCCAGAGCCGCAGCTTGATCGGGCCGGTCACTTCGAGCTCTGCCGCAAGCGGCGGGCTCTGGAATACCAGCACGTCGGGCCGTTCGGCGAGCGCGCGGTACGGGGCTTTGCAGCCGAAGAACTCCGGCGCCTCGCGCTGATCGAAGGCGCCGCCCACCATGAGTGGCCGCCCGGAGGTGATGCAGCCGCCGATGGTCGGCACGGGGTTGTGCGGGTCGTACTGGTAGGAGAGCACCGCGGCGCGGCGCGGCGGCCCGGAGGGCGAGAGCGCCCGATCGGCACCAAGGTAGTACGCAGTCCAGCGCGTGTCGGGGAGCGGCCAGTCCTTCTCTGCGCGCCAGCGGCCGCCGTGATCGAGCCGCCCCGCGGAGTTCTTCCGACCGCTCCCCCCGCCCATGACGAACAGCCGCACGGCCGGCTCGCCCCCGACACCGTTGTCGGCTCCCTTGAGCCAGCGATCGAACCATCGCAGGCGCAATGTCAGGAAGTCGCCGGCGAGGTTGCCGTCGAGGGTCGCTGCCGGACCGAAGTCGACGCTGCCCGCGTAGGTGAGCTGACGATCCCCGTGTGTCCAGGGCCCCAGTATCAGGCGCACCGGACCGCGCTTTAGCCGCGACAGTGCCAGATAATTATCGGTTGCCGTGCGCGGGTAGGGGTCGTACCACGAGGACATGTGCACCATCGCGGCATCCGGAAACTGCGGGTAGTAGCCTTGCGCATAGATTCCGAGCTGCTTCCAGTAGGCATCGAAGTTCCCGTGCTCCCACTGGTCGAAGACATACGCCTCGTAGTCCGGCACCAGACTCAAGGGCGATGAGCCGCGATGCCACGGCATTCTGCGAAATGCATCCCGCAGATCGATGGCGCGCATGGCCTGCGCCCTGGCCGGATCGTTTTTCACTTGCGGGCTGTTCAGCCCCTCGCTGAAGGCCCAGGTCACCTGCTTGAGCTCGAAGGCGCCTCCCTGACGGATGCCGCCCTGGTAGGCGTTCGAGAACCCGCCCGAGTCGAGAAACATGGCTTTGACGCCCGGTGCGCCCGCGCTCCCCAGGGCCCCCTGCGTGTGTGCCGCATACGACAGGCCCATGGTGCCGATCGCGCCGTTGCTCCAGGGCTGGCGCAAGATCCAGGCACAGGTGTCGTAGCCGTCCGCCCCGTCGCTGAGATATTTCACGTACGCGCCCTGCGAGCGGTAACGACCGCGACAGTCCTGGTAAATCACCGCATAGCCATGACGCACGAAGAAGGCGGCCACCTCGGCACGCGATTTCGGCTGCTCGACCGTGGGCGTGCGTTCCGAACGGCTGTCGGCAGTCTTGTCGTAGGGCGTGCGCTCGAGAATGACCGGGAAGCGGCCGCTCACGGGGCTGCCGTTGTGCGCCGGGAGGTAGAGGTCGCTCGCCAGCTGCACCCCATCGCGCATCGGCACCATGAGGTTGCTCATGAGCAAGGTGTCCGGGCCGACCGCGACGCTTGCGATGCCGGGCGGCCCGGCGTGCGCAGGGCGCACGCCCGCGATCGCCAGCAGGCCCGCGGTCCCGAGCAATCCCGAGGCGAATTCACGCCGCGTCAGCGGCGCGTGGCCTGTTCCGTCCCGCTCCAAGTTGTGCTCCGTCGAAGCCGACCCCGATGTTACCCGCAAGCCGCAACGGCGGTGCGCCGGTCAGAGGCGTGCTCGACCCGCCCTCCTCGGCCCCGATAGACTGCGCCGCGTGTCCCAGAGCGTCGCAGACGATTTCATCATCGAGACGCGCGGCCTGACCAAGGAGTTCCAAGGTTTTGTCGCGGTCAGCAACGTGGATCTGCGGGTGCGCCGCGGCCAGATTCACGCGCTGATCGGCCCCAACGGGGCCGGCAAGACCACGGTCTTCAACCTGCTGAGCAAGTTCTTGATCCCGGACCGCGGCCAGATCCTGTACCGGGGCGAGGACATCACCTTTGCAAAACCGGCAGCCGTTGCGCGCCGTGGTCTGGTGCGCTCCTTCCAGGTATCGGCGGTGTTTCCCAATCTCACGGTGCTTGAAAACGTGCGCATCGCCCTGCAGCGCTCGCTCGCGAGCACCTTCCACTTCTGGAAACCCGCATCAAGCCTCAGCGTGCTTAACGCGCGCGCCATGGAGCTGCTCGAGCAGGTAGACCTGAGCGCTTGCGCGCACACGCGTGCGGCCGAGCTTCCCTACGGACGCAAGCGCGCGCTTGAGATCGCCACGACGCTGGCGATGGCACCGGAGCTGATGCTGCTCGATGAGCCGACACAGGGGCTGGGTCACGAGGACGTCGACCGCGTCACTGCGCTCATCAGGCAGGCGGCGCTGCAGCGCACCGTGCTGATGGTCGAGCACAACATGCAGGTCGTATCACGCATCGCCGACAGCATCACGGTGCTGCAGCGTGGACAGACCATCGCGAGCGGCAGCTATGCCGAAGTTTCGCGCAATCCGCAGGTGCTGGAGGCCTACATGGGCTCAGCCGTCGAGCCCTCGGCGGCGCACTGATGGGTGCGCAGCTGCTCAAGGTCACCGACCTGCACGCCTACTACGGCGAGTCGCACGTTCTGCAGGGGGTAAATTGTCACGTCAATGCGGGCGAGGTCGTGACGCTCCTCGGCCGCAACGGTGCCGGGCGAACCACCATGCTCAAGGCGCTGCTGGGCCTGGTCGGCAGCCGCTCCGGATCGGTACTGATCAACGGTACGGAAGCGATCGCGCTGCCTGCGCACCGCATCGCACGGCTGGGCGTTGGCTACTGTCCCGAGGAGCGCGGCATCTACGCCAGCCTGTCGACCGAAGAGAACCTGCTGCTGCCGCCGCTGATCGCCGGCGGCGGCTTATCGCTCACGGAGGTCTATGAGATGTTTCCGAACCTGCGCGAGCGGCGCAGCGCTCAGGGAACGCATCTCTCCGGCGGTGAGCAGCAGATGCTCGCGCTGGCACGGATCCTGCGTACCGGAGCCAGACTGCTGTTGCTGGACGAGGTCTCCGAGGGGCTGGCGCCGGTGATCGTGCAGACCCTGTCGCGCACCATCCAGCAATTGCGCCAGCGCGGCTATACGATGGTCATGGTGGAGCAGAACTTCCGGTTCGCCGCCCCGCTGGCGGACCGTTTTTACATTATGGAGCGCGGGCGGATCGTGGAAGGTTTCGCCGCATCCGAACTTCAGGCGAAAATGGCGATGCTGCACACGTTCCTCGGGGTCTGAACCCGGGGTAATGACGAGAAGGAGAAATACAAATGAGAGCGGCAACCCTGGTAATGGCGGCGGGCGTGATGCTCGTTGCCCTCGCGCTGGTGCCCAGCGCACGCGCGGCCAACGAGCAGGTCGTGATCGGCGACCTTGACGACATGTCCGGCGTGTACGCGGACGTGCTCGGCGCCGGCGGCGTCGAGTCGATCAACATGGCGATCGCGGACTTCGGCGGCACGGTGCTCGGCCGCAAGATCGTCACCATGGTGGCGGACCATCAGAACAAGCCCGACATCGGCGCCTCCAAAGCCCGCGAGTGGGCCGACCAGGACGGCCTTAACATGCTGCTTGGGGGCTCCAACACCGGGGTCAACCTCGCCATGGCCAAGGTGGCGGGGGCTAAGAAAGTGCCGTTCTTCTCGATCGGTGCGGGGGGCGCATCGCTCACCAACGAGGACTGCACGGCATATACGGTTCACTACGTCTACGATACGACCGCACTGGCCAACGGCACCGCGACCGCGATCGTCAATGCCGGCGGCAAGACCTGGTTCTACCTGACGGCCGATTACGCCTTTGGCACGCAGCTGCAGGGTGCCGCCTCCAAGGTGGTCGAGGCGCACGGGGGCAAGAATGTCGGTGCCGTGCGCGTGCCGCTCGGGGCTGCGGACTTCTCCTCCTTCCTGCTGCAAGCGCAGGGATCCGGAGCGCAGGTGCTGGGACTCGCCAACGCCGGCACCGACTTCAGCAACTCGCTGAAGGCGGCCAACGAATTCGGGGTCACCAAAACCATGAAGCCGGCCGCGCTACTCGCCTTCCTCACCGACATCCACAGCCTGGGGCTTCAGACCGCGCAGGGACTGTACCTGACCACCGGCTGGTACTGGGACCTCACGCCCGAGACGCGCGCCTTCGCCAAGCGCTACTTCGCCAAGACGAACCGCGAGCCGACCATGGACCAGGCCGGTATCTATTCGGCCGTTAGCACCTACCTTAAGGCGGTCAAGGCCGTCGGCACGACCGATGCCGACAAGGTGATGGCGCAACTGAAGAGCATGAAGATCGACGACATGTTCGCCAAGGGTGGCTACATCCGTGCGGACGGCGCCATGATCCACGAGATGTACGTGATGCAGGTCAAGTCACCGCAGGAATCGAAGTATCCGTGGGACTACTACAAGCTGGTACGCAGGATGAGCGGCGAGGAGGCCTTCGGGCCGATCACGGGTCTTTGCCCGCTGGCGCCCAAGTAGCCATGTGCGCTCGCCCCGGCGCCGCCGGCTGCGGCGGCGCCTCGCCCCTCGCGGGCGCCCCGGTACGCGGCGGCCCCTGGTGAGCGCGATCTTCGGCATCCCGGTCGCGGTCATACTCGGGCAGCTGACGCTCGGGCTGGTGAACGGCTCGTTCTACGCGATGCTGAGCCTCGGGCTTGCGGTGATCTTCGGCCTCATGGGCGTGGTCAATTTCGCCCATGGCGCCTTCTATACGCTCGGCGCGTTCGTCGCCCTGCTCGGGCTGCAGTGGTTCGGCATCAACTACTGGGTCGCACTGCTACTGGCGCCACTTGCGGTGGGCCTGCTCGGCATCGTCGTGGAACGACTGTTGCTGCGGCACCTGTACGGGCTCGACCCGCTCTACGGGCTGCTGCTCACCTTCGGCCTTGCGCTCATCGTCGAGGGCTCGCTGCACCAGGTGTTCGGCGCCACGGGCCAATCCTACCCCGTGCCACCGGCGCTCGCCGGGGGAGTGAATCTGGATTTCATGTTTCTGCCGCTGTATCGCGCCTGGGTGATCCTCGCCTCGGTAGTGGTGTGCTTCACCACCTGGTTCGTGATCGAGCGCACGCGGCTCGGGGCAACCTTGCGAGCCGCCACCGAGAATGCACCGCTGCTGCAGGCCTTCGGTGTCAACGTGCCGCTGCTGGTCGCGGCCACCTACGGCGGCGGCGTGGCGCTCGCCGCGCTCGCGGGCGTGCTCGCATCCCCGGTGGTGCTCGTGAACTCGCACATGGGCACCTCGCTCGTGACGGTAGTCTTCGCGGTGGTCGTGATCGGCGGCATGGGATCGATTTTCGGCGCGATCGTCAGCGGGCTCGTGCTCGGCGTCGTGGAAGGCTTCACCAAGGTCATCTACCCGGAGGCCTCCAACATCGTCGTGTTCGTCATCATGGCGCTGGTGCTGATTCTGCGGCCGGCGGGACTGTTCGGCAGGGAGTAGCCGTGCGTATCGCCGCCATCTGCTATGCGTTGCTCGTGGTACTGGCGCTGAGTCTCCCCTGGCTCGGCATCTACCCGGTGTTCGCGATGAAGCTGCTGTGTTTCGCGATGTTCGCCTGTGCCTACAACCTGCTGCTCGGCTTCGGGCGCATGCTCTCCTTCGGTCACGCGGCATTCTTCGGCTCCGCTGCCTACGTCACTTGTTGGCTAATCACCGCCCACGGCTGGGGACCTGCCGCGGCGATCGCGGCGGGCCTGTTCGAGGGGGCGCTCCTCGGCAGCGTGATCGGCGGACTGGCGATCCGCCGTCACGGCATCTACTTCGCGATGGTCACGCTCGCCCTAGGTCAGCTGGTGTACTTCGTGTGCCTCGAGGCCCCGTTCACCGGCGGTGAGAACGGCCTGCAGGGCGTGGCGCGCGGCAGCTTCCTCGGAGTGCTCCCGCTCAAGTCCGACGTGGTCATGTATTACCTGGTGCTGGTGATTTTCGTGGCCGTGTTCCTCTTCATTCGTCGCACCGTGCATTCACCGTTTGGCCAGGTGCTGAAGGCGATCCGCGAGAACGAGCCACGCGCGATCTCGCTCGGCTACGACATCAACCGCTACAAGCTGCTCGCGTTCGTTCTCTCCGCGGCACTTGCGGGCCTTGCAGGCTCGCTCGAGGCCTTGGTGCTCGGCTTCGCCACGCTCTCAAATGTGCAGCAGTCCACCTCCGGTGAGGTGATCCTCATGACGCTGCTCGGCGGTACCGGCACCTTCTTTGGTCCGGTCGTAGGGGCAGCCATCGTTCTCACGCTGCAGGAGTACCTGTCGGACGTCGTCGGCGGGTGGGTGACGGCCATCATCGGAGTGATCTTCGTCGCCTGCGTGCTGTCGTTCCGACGCGGCATCGTCGGGGAGCTGGCCGCGCTGCAGCTGCGCCGCTGAACACTCGCGCTCGAGGGGCGGCGCACTGGGCACGCGCGAAGCTGCCGTCCCGGGATGCCGGTGACCCGGGCGAGGTCGTTGGCGCTAGTATCCTGAGTTACTAATTCGCGAACATTTATTTTCCTTCGATGTCCAAAGTTAAACTGGACTTTCGAGGGAGATGCGATGCGACGTGGACCGCAAGTTGAGTCGATCAGTTTGACGAGCGAGGAGAGT